>Ga0207676_10003906_pt1 | contig 10528 bp, 9 predicted proteins | sample KBSSwiS72_FD_184307 | JGI IMG/M metagenome (GOLD analysis project Ga0207676, IMG submission 184307) | Switchgrass rhizosphere microbial communities from Kellogg Biological Station, Michigan, USA - KBS Switchgrass S7-2 (SPAdes) (version 2) | ecosystem: Host-associated > Plants > Roots >... | reverse complement strand
GGCCAGCTGGGAAATCGACTTGTGGGGCCGCATCCGCCGCGAAACCGAGGCGGCGCGTGCGAACCTGCTTGCGAGCGAGGAAGCGCGGCGCGGCGTTACGCTGACCCTCATCGCGTCGGTCATCGGCAGCTATGTCACCCTGCTCGATCTCGACGAACAACTTCGCGTGTCCGAAGCCACTCTCGCCGGCCGCAAGAAGTCCGTGGACCTGTTCGAAAAGCGACTTGCCGGCGGCTGGATCTCCGAGTTCGAAATGACGCAGGCGCGCGCGGACTATGAATCAGTGGCGTCGCAGCAACCGCCGCTACGCCAGGCCATCGCTATCCAGGAACACGCACTTTCAGTGCTGGTTGGCCGCAACCCCGGTCCAATTCAGCGGGCGAGCAGCTTCGACGGGCTGCGCTCGCCGATCGTACCGGCGGGGCTCCCGTCAGAGTTGCTGATTCGGCGGCCGGACATTCTGCAGGCCGAACAGCAGCTTATCGCTTCCAATGCGCAGATCGGTGCCGCCCGAGCGCTCTTCTTCCCAAGGATCAGCCTGACCGGTTTGTTGGGATTTGCGAGCGGCTCACTTGGCAACCTTTTCACCGGCCCCGCTCATACCTGGTCATTCACCGGTGACGTCGCAGGTCCGATTTATACTGGCGGTGGCCTGACCGCTGCGGTCGATCAGGCGGAGGCGCGGCGCGACCAGCAATTCCACAATTATGAGCTGGTCATCCAGAATGCCTTCCGCGACGTCGAGGACTCACTTGCGGACCTGCAGCATAGCGCGGAACTGAGAGATATTGCGGCGAGCCGGGTTCGAACGCTGAGCCGCAGCGTGGAACTCGTCAGAGATCGCTACGAAAACGGCTATTCCGATTATCTCGACGTCCTCGATGCCGAGCGCGGGCTGTTCAACGCTCAGCTGCAACTGACATCGGCGCGCGGCGATCACCAGCGCGCGTTAGTCAATCTCTATCGTGCGCTCGGCGGCGATTGGAATGCGGTGCCGCCGGTGGTCGGCCCGAATGCGAAAGCGGGCAGCCCATGAACGATGCGACGCCAGCGACCGAGGCCGCCGTCGCAGTCACTCGGCCTCCGGCCAATCCCCTGCGCAAGATCATCCTAATCGTGCTCGCGCTGCTGCTTGTCCTTTTCGTCTACCATGTCCTGTCGGACCGCTACACGCCTTACACGTCGCAGGCGCGGGTAGAGACTTTCCTGACCCAAATCGCGCCGGAAGTGGCCGGGGATGTCCTCGCCGTCGATGTGAAAGACAATAGTTCGGTTCGAAAAGGACAATTGCTTTTCCAGATTGACCCCGAGCCGTACCAGCTTGCAGTTCGTTCGGCGGAAGCGAATTTGTCCGTCGCGCTGCAGGGCGCCGACGTATCTGTCGCGGATATCGCCGCCGCGCGCGCACAAATAGCGAAGCAGCGCGCCGATCTTTCGGCGAGCCGCGAACTCAATCGTATCGTGACGGACCTGGTCGACAAGAATGCCTTGGCGCGCACCCAGGAGATCCGCTCGACCTCCGACGTCGGCAAGACAAGCGCCGACCTCGCCCGAGCGCAGGCCGATTTGCAGCGTGCACAGGCGAGCCTCGGCGCACCCGGCCTTCGCAACCCGAAGGTTCGTCAGGCGCTCGCCGCGCTTGATCAAGCGCGTCTCGATCTTCGCAACACGCGGGTGGTTGCGCCCGCCGACGGCATCGTCACCAACCTGCGCCTGGCGTCCGGCCAATATGTCGCCCCGGGGCAGCCCCTTCTGGGCTTTCTCGAAACAGGAGCGCGCTGGATCTCAGCCGACATGCGCGAGAACCAGCTTGGCAATGTGAAGCCCGGCCAGGATGTGACCGTGTCGCTGGACATCCAGCCGGGCACGCTCTTCCGGGGCAAGGTTCAAAGCGTCGGTTGGGGCATCAGCCAGGGTGACGAAGCACCGACCGGGCAATTGGCGACCGTGCAGGCCCCGCAAGGCTGGATCAGGCAGCCGCAGCGCTTCCCGGTACGCATCCTCTTGCTGCCCAAGGAGGACGATGCCCGGCAATTCGACGCCGGCCGCAGTGGCGCGCAAGCCAATGTGATCGTCTTCACGAGCGACAAGTCGATCCTGAACCCGATCGGCAGACTGTGGATCAAGCTGATCGCGCTGCTCAGCTACCTGCAATAATGGCTACGACCGTTCTCGCCGCGCCGGCCGACGACGCGAGGCTTCACACGATCCTCCGTTTCGCTGTGGGGACAGCGGGAGCGTTTGTGATTTGTGAGGCGATGGGTTGGTATCCAAGCTTTCTCGCACCGCTGCTCGCGGGCGTCCTGCTTGCCAATCTCCCCGTTGCTCCGCCTTTCAAGGTCGGCGCGGTGCTCATCCTGGTCCAGGGCGTCAGCGCGTACGGCGCCTACCTGATCACCGCTTCGTTGCATGAGACGCCGGCCATTCTGTTCGGAAGCCTCGGCGTCATCCTGATGGTGAGCTTCGCGAACCTCAGCCAAGGCCGAGGCTTCCTGCCCATCCTGCTCACGCTGATCTCGTTCGCGACGGTTCCGATCGTCACGATGATGGCGCCGCAGGAGGCCAACGGGCTTTCGCTGGCCCTTACGCGAGGAATGATCGTTGCGATGGCGGCCGTCTGGCTCGCGCATGCGGCATGGCCGAAAGTCCTGCCGCCGTCGTCGCGAGACGCGCAGCCAGTCTCAACCCGTCACTTTGCCCTGGCCGTGACTGGCGTCGCGATCGTGCTGCCGATGATGCTCGTCTACCTGATGTACGGAATCACGGACGCTCTTCCGGTTCTCATCACGACCGTGGTGCTTGTCATCAATTTCGACCCCAAGCGCGGCGCTATGCAGGCACTGGCCATGATGATCGGCAATTTCATCGGCGGCCTGATCGCGTTGCTCGCCCATGCGGTCCTGCAAGTCGTGCCGTCGCTGATGTTTCTGGCCTTGATCGCATTTCTCATCGCGGTGCCTTTTGCGGTCCGCATCGAACGCGGGGGGCCGGGGGGCGCAGTCGCTCTCATCACGTTCAATCAGGCGATGGTGATGTTCAGCCTGTCGCTGGCGCCTGGCGGGTCGAGCCCCTCCCTGTGGACGACACGCCTCTTCCAGTTCGCGCTGGCCTGCACATTCTCGGTCGGAATGATGAGCCTGCTGATCCCGCGACTGAAGGCGCTGGACGAAGACGGGGCGTAGCTAAGCGCCGCTTCCCATCAGGGTTTGTCGCAGGTCACGGTCGAGCGGGCCGAAAGTACAACGCTTTGACATCGCGTCGCTCGGGAGTGGTCCCATGACTTTCAGATCGGTAGTCCTTTTTGCAGCCGTCGCCTTGCTGGGCGAGACCGGCGCATTCGCCGAGAGCTGCAAGGTTCAGAGTTCGCATCCGCGGGGCCAATGGAAGTTCATCCGTGTGTATGACCCGGCCACGGGAGCGATCGTCCTGGGTCAGGCGGTGAATGGCGGCGACATCAAAACGGTCACCGTTCGAGGTCATCGAATCAAGGTGGAGGCAAAGCTTCCTGGCGCTCTTCATTACGGTCCAGCCGTCGAGGCGGCCTGCAAAGAGGGCCACACCGTCAAGATCTAGCGCCCGAATGCGATTGGACGGACGAGCCAAAGGCGCGTCCGTCCAATCCCTTCAACTGAATTGGAGGCCCCAGCTCAAGCGAGCCGGGGCCTCCGCAGCACTTACTTTCCGCGCTCGCCCGAAGCGGCCGGGGGCGGCGGGGGCGGCGGCGGTGGCGGCGGAGCCGGGCAGGTCGCCGTCGCTTCGATCACCGAGCCGTCCGGGCACGTCTGCGTCGCCGGCGGAGGCGGCGGAGGCGGCGGGGGCGGCGGCGGCGGCGGCGGTGCCGCTGCGCCGAAGCTATAGACCGCGCTCAGCAGAAGGCTGAGCGAGGACCATTTGCTTTGATCCGTAATGGTTACCGTGCCAGCCGTGCAAACTGCCGGCGGCAAGGCGTTGCAGGTCGTCGGCCGCGCGAAGGAGAAGTCCTGCGACGAGTTGCCCGAACCGGCATGGAAATACCGGCCCTTGATGCCGAGATCGAACTGCGGGCTGACGGGATAATAAGCCTGCGCGAGAATCTGCCAGGCGAACTTGGAATCGCTGTGCCCGAACTGGTGAACGCTGGCATAGCCGGCGCCGACGCCAACGCCGCCGCCGATACCGGTCTCGCCACCCATATCGAGCCAACCGTTGACCATCCCCGACCAGACATTCGTCGTGGTGTCGATGTCGAAGTCAGTCAGGGTCACCCCGGACGCAGAAGCGATCGAGCCCAGGAATGATGAGCTGAAATCGTGATGCTTCACCTTCCCGTGCTTGTAACCGAGCTCACCTTCGAGCCGGAACATGCCGAAGTCGTAACCGCCGATCAGGTCGGCATCGATGCCGGTCTTGTACTTGACGCTTGCGATGTTCGAGCTGGTGATTGTCCCTGGCGTCGTGCAGGTCGCTGGCGGAAGCGCGTTGCAGAGCACCGGCCCAGTGAAGACGACGACGCCATCGAGGTCCTCGCTCTTCGGCCATACGGCGCCAATGTCGCCGCCAAAGTAGCCCGAACCATCCTTCGCAGCGGCTGGCGTAGCGTAGATTAGCGCCGCAGTGGCCGCAGTGGCTGCAAGCAGGTATTTTCTCATTTGAATCTCCTAACTTCAGTCGTTCTTTGGCGGGTGTTGCGGCGATGCTGAGCCGGCCACAGAGCAGCCCGACGAACCCATCGGCGACGGTGGATTCCAAAAAAATCGGGGTTAGTTCTGATATTTGGATAGTTAACGTTGACGGCGTTTGGTTGTGTTGGATGAGCAACACTGACTAACCCCGATCCCTTTCACCGATGGCGCGCCGGCCCGCATAATCGTGCCCTGTAATCCGGAGCGGTCACTGCAAATCTCGGGGTTTCCTTGGATGGTCCGATACCACCCCAGCGACCCAAACCGGCGCCAACCGTTGCGGAGGGTCGGATGGGCTTACGGAGTTGGCGCAGAAGCCTGGCGGTGGCCTGGGCCATCGGCCTTACCCTTAGTGGCTGTGCCACGCCTCAACGAATGCCCGCGGTGCCGCTCGCGCAAATGTCGCAGACCGGGGAGGCGCTCGGACCGGTACGCTTTCTCGTCTCTCGCGAAACCGCAAGCATGGAGGCCGAAGCGCGGAGTTCGGTAGCGAAAGAGCGGCAGTGGCTGGCCAGCCAGGGTAGTACCGGCGATCTCCCGCCAAGCTACATGCTTGCGATTTCGGGCGGCGGCGACAACGGTGCATATGGCGCCGGCTTTCTCAATGGCTGGACCGCAGCAGGCACGCGACCGCAATTCAAGGCGGTGACGGGCGTCAGCACGGGCGCGCTGATTGCGCCCTTCGCCTTCCTCGGACCGCGTTATGATTATGTGCTCGAAAGGGTCTACACGAAGACCAGCCAGAAGGACATTTTCAAGAAACGCGGGCTCATCGGCGGCCTTTTCGGCGACGCGATGGCCGATACTCGTCCCCTGGCGCAAACAATCTCGACTTACGTGACGCCCCAGCTGCTCGAGGAGATCGCCGCTGAATATGCGAAGGGCCGGCTGCTGCTCGTCGGCACTGCAAACCTCGATACGATGGAGCCGGTCATCTGGAACATGACGGCGATCGCCGCGCGCAAGGATCCCCAAGCGGTCACGCTTTTCTCAAAGATCCTACTCGCGTCCGCCTCGATCCCCGGAGCATTCCCGCCGGTCATGATCGACGTGAACCTTGGCGGCACGCATTATCAGGAAATGCACGTGGACGGCGGTACCACGGCCCAGTTGTTCCTGTATCCGCCGACCCTCTCACTCGCGAATGGCCCCCAGCGCAAGCGCGTGGCCTACATCATCCGCAACGCTCGCCTCGACCCGGACTGGGAAAGCACTGATCGGCGAACCATGACCATTGCGATGCGTGCGATCGATTCACTGACGCGCACGCAGGGTATTGGTGACCTCTATCGCGTCTTTGCAACCACGCAGCGCGATGGCGTGGATTACAACCTGACCTACATCCCGCCGACGTTCAACGTAACGCACTCGGAGATGTTTGATACCGCGTACATGAAGTCATTGTACGATGTCGGTTTCCAAGCCGCGAAGGCGGGATATCAATGGCAGAAATACCCGCCGGGATTCAGCGCTCCCATTGACGCTGCGACGGCTCCGGGGCGCTGAGCAGTAGAGCCGGCGGTCGCTGCCGGCGCGGGAAGCAATCCTTTTCGAACGTTTCGTAGCGCCGCGCGGTCGGCCCTGCATGACCTGAGTGCAAAGTCGGTTGGCCTTGAGGGTTTGTCCGGATGGAGGAAGCCCGTTCCCGCTGCGAGGGCTGGTCATTGGATTTACCCTGATCGGAGCATTCATCGCAATGACTGGAAGTAGCCGATATCAAGCGTTGGGCACTGCTGCCTTGGCAATCCTGATGGTGACAGCGATTCCAGCGCAGGCCCAAACCCGCGATCAGGCGCCCGTCGGCCTTTCATCGTCCGAGAAGATGACCCAGGACAAGCCGAACACGGAAACCTGGACCTATGCGCAGCCACGCTCGACCTTCCTAAAATATAGAACGGTCATCGTCGACCCCACGGTCGTCTATCAGGGGCCGGACGCGCAGTTCGAAGGCATCGAGCAGGCTGACCGGATCAAATACGCCGGCATGATCACGGATGAGCTTCGATCCGAGATCGCCAAGAGCTTCCCCGCGCCTGCACAGCCGCAAGCTGACACATTGCGGGTGCGCGTCACCATTCTCGGCGGCAAGAAGACGACCGGCGGGGTCGCGACGGCCACCAGGGTCACTCCCCTCGGTTTCGCAACAAGCGCCCTGAAGAGCGCTCTCGGAAAGAGCGGGTCCTTCACGGGATCGCTGCTCTATGCGGTGGAGGTGTTCGACGCGAAGAGCAACGAGCTTCTCCTCGCCGCCGTGAGACGGCGAACTCCAGATCCGCTCGACGTGCCCGCGACCATTTCAACGACCGAAACGATCAAGTCTGTCGCGCGCGATTTTGCGAACTCCGCTCGGGAGCGGCTTGAAGAGCTCACGCAGGCTCCTCAAAACCGATAGTCCAAAGGAAGTTCGTCGCCGTCCGTCGATTTACTTGCTCTTCGGGGCTTGGGCATGTGGCGTCGTTTTCAAAACGCTGGTCAAGAACCCTGACAGTATAGTTACTTACGGGAAGACCCCGATGACATGGATGATCAACAGGTGTAGGTCTCAGGAGCCGAATCAGAACGCATTACGCGTGCAGAGTGGGCACGCTGGATTGGGGCCCCATGCGTAACGACGTCAAATTGCTTGGACTGCATCGGCGTGCGCCACCGGAGGGCATATTTCACTTTTCGGCTGCAGGAACCGGTACATCATCAATAGACACGTTCGCTTCACCTGAGATCGAGCCGGCGATCGCTGCTCGTCTCCTGGATATTCAGGATCACGAACGGCGGCGGATAGGCCAGGAACTTCACGATTCCGCTGGGCAGCTACTCGTATCGTTGCAACTGAGCGTCGCCAGGCTGGCGAGCATGGATTCCGACGGTTGCCGGAACAGCCTGATCGAAGAGATTCAAGATACGGTCCGTCAGATCGATCGAGAGATCCGAACGCTCGCCTTTCTCCATCATCCCGCCGAACTGCGCGGCCGTGGCCTGCACGAAGCGTTGCAGACCCTGGCGAACGGTTTCTGTAGGCGAACTGGAATTCGCGTGAGCTTCAGCTGCGAGGAAGATCGAGCTGTGCTCGAAGAGTCGATCTCGGTTGCGATTCTTCGCGTTGTTCAAGAGGCGCTCGTGAACGTCTATCGGCATGCTCGCGCTTCGTCGGCGAAGATCGTACTCAAGTCGGACTGGCGGCGACTGCATCTGACAATTTCCGACGACGGAATTGGCTTTTCGCCAGTGCTTGTCGATGCTCAGAGCGGACGAGGGATTGGCGTGCAAGGCATGCGCGACCGCGTGGAGATGCACGGGGGAAGCTTCGAGATAAAAGGTCGGAAGCGCGGCACCAAGATTTCCGTGACCATGCCTCTCTGGCCTAGGCTTGGATGAGCTGATTCCTCACGGCGTACCGGACCAGATCAGCCGTCGTTCTCAATTTCAGCTTTCGCATGGCGCTTGCTCGATGCGTTTCGACCGTCTTCACGCTGATGTTGAGCCGGGCTGCAATCTCCTTGTTGATGCGACCTTCCGCAACCTGTTGAACGACCTCACGCTCGCGGTGAGTGAGGCTGCTCGCAAGCGGATGCGGCTTGCTCTCCAGGAACTGCTCCAACAGTGTGTCCGAAATGGCGCCGGAGAAGTACGGGCGGCGAATTGATAGTGCATCAAGTGCTGCAATCAGATGGCGCTCAGTGTCGGACTTCAGAACAAATCCGCGGACGCCCGCGCGAAGCACTTCCATGATGATCTCTTCACGGTCGTGCATCGTGTAGAGAAGAATTTCGATGCGCGGGAACTCTTTCTTCAGGGCATGCGAAAGGTCAAGACCGTTCAGTTCCGGGACCGAATAATCGACGATCGCGATATCGGGCCTCGTTTGCTGGGCGAGGGTAAGTGCAGTGCGGCCATCGGCCGCTTCACCGACGACCTGGTAATATGGTGTCGTATCGAGAAGTTGACGGACACCCCTGCGGATAGCATCGTGGTCGTCCACAATTATGATCCGGCGGATGGGGCTCGTCATATTTTTGCAGCTCGCGCGTCACAGACTGAGTCTTCACTGTCCGTGACTTGCCAGAACTCTCCCCTTAATATTCTTGACCACAATCTAACGCAGACCAAATGGCTCTGCACTCCACTTCGTATGGTCGGGCGAAACAAAACCAATCGGGGTAAACCCATACGCGATGGAAATTGATTCTTGTGTCCGGTGCGCCGGACTCCATCGGCGACCTTCCGCCGACCGCAGCATGGGGAACGTCACTCCCCCGGACTTAGGGATTAACCCGATGAGAGCCTAATTGCGCCGGTGTTACTCCGCTTCCTTGATCGCACTCACGGGGAGCGTCGCATGAAGTACCTCCGCCAATCGGCCGTCATTTTGCAGATCATCTGCCTCGCGAGCGCGGGGCGTGCAGTGGCCCAGCAGCCGCCGCCGGAATCGGGCATGACCATGCCGCAATCCGGCATGAACGCGCCCGTCGTTAACCCGGGCATTATCGAAGACAATGCCGTCGACGCGCTCAAGGAGATGAGCAATTATCTGATGTCGGCGAGGACCCTTCAGGCGGATGCGGTTGGCAGTCTGGACGTCGTCACGGAAGATGGGCAGCGCATCCAGCTCGACGGCAGCACGACGTACAAGATCAAGCGCCCCGGTTTCGTCATCGACTACGTGAGCGATATCAAGAGCCGACGCTTCATCTACGATGGAAAGAACTTCACGGTATATTCGCCGAAGCTCGGTTATTACGCCTCGGTTCCGGCGCCGAAGACCAACAAAGAGGTCCTCGACATCATCTACAATAAATTCGGCATTTCGCTGCCGTTGGAAGACCTGTTTCGCTGGGGCGACGGGTCGAACGACGATCGCCTGAAGGCGCTCAAGTCGGCCTATAAGGTTGGAACGGCGACAATCGATGGCGCCGAGACCGATCATTATGCCTTCCGCGAGGAAGACGTCGATTGGGAGGTCTGGATTCAGCAGGGCAACCAGCCCCTGCCTCGCAAGCTGGTGATCGTCGATCGCACGGATCCTGCTCGACCGACATTCGTGTCGAAGCTGAGATGGCAAGTGAATCCGACGTTCACCGACGCCGACTTCACCTTCGTTCCCGACGCGAATGCAAAGCGCATTCAAATCGCCACGTACAAAGGAGAGTAAAATGCGGGGTCGTGTTCATCGCATGGCGATGCTCAGCGCATTCGTTGGCCTGATCGCCTTCACCATCCAGGAAGCGGAAGCGCGTGGTGGCCGTGGAGGCGGCGGCGGGCGTGGTGGTGGCGGATTCAGCCGTGGCGGTTCCTCGAGCATGAGCCGCGGGGGCGGTGGCGGATTCAGCCGAGGCGGCGGCGGCGGAAGCTTCAACCGTGGCGGCAGCAGCATGAATCGCGGCGGTGGGTTCGGTGGATCCGGCTTCAGCCGCGGCGGCAGCTACAGCCGTCCCGGCGGCGGCGGTTATAGCCGGCCTTCCACTCGGCCTGGCGGCGCCGGAGGCGTTGGCGGTATCGGCAATGCCGGTCGGCCTGGCGGCGTTGGTGGTGTCGGCAACGCGGGCCGTCCCGGCGGTGTCGGCGGCGTTGGCGGGGCCGGCCGTCCCGGAGGCGTTGGCGGGGCCGGGCGTCCCGGCGGCGTCGGCGGTGTTGGCAAACCTGGCGGGGTCGGAGGCGTCGGCGGTGTCGGAGGCGTCGGCGGTGTTGGCGGCGTTGGCGGTGTCGGAGGCGTCGGTGGTGTCGGTGGTGTCGGCGGCGTTGGCGGTGTCGGCGGCGTTGGTGGTGTCGGCGGCGTTGGTGGTGTGGGTGGCGTTGGCGGCGTTGGCGGCGTTGGCGGCGTTGGTGGAGTTGGTGGTGCCGGACGTCCTGGCAACCGTCCCGGCGGCGGCAAC
>Ga0207676_10003900_pt1 | contig 10535 bp, 4 predicted proteins | sample KBSSwiS72_FD_184307 | JGI IMG/M metagenome (GOLD analysis project Ga0207676, IMG submission 184307) | Switchgrass rhizosphere microbial communities from Kellogg Biological Station, Michigan, USA - KBS Switchgrass S7-2 (SPAdes) (version 2) | ecosystem: Host-associated > Plants > Roots >... | reverse complement strand
ATGATTGCCGGCGACGACTGACAACGTGTCGCCATAAGTGAATGCATTGATGCGCGACGACTGATCGGCAAATGGCGACGAGCCGGCCGTGAACAGTCCTGTAACAGTCAAAGTCGGCATTCCCGGGAACGCATTCCGCAGCGGGCTGTTAATACCGAATTGCGCCGCGGTGAAGGGCTCTTCCGCAACCGACGTCACGCGCAAACGGCTAAAACCGAAACGCGCCTGGTTAACGACATTCGGGCTAAAGACGTACGTGTCAGTGATCGAGTTGAGATCCTGAATGATGTCGAGCGAGCCACCGGTTCCGGGCAGTTGCGTAATGCCGTTGCCGAGACCGGCGAAGTTGTAGTTGGCCTGAAAAGTCGGATTGCTGGCGAAGAAGTTCTTCGAGCTAATCGTGTGCTTATCGTTCAAGCGCCAGTCGAAGTTGGCGTTGAGCTGGTTTTCACGAAAACGAGACAGACCCGAGATCGGAGTCAAACCGCTCACAGTTGCCGGCGACGGAATCAGAAACTCGCCATTCGGTAACCTGGCATTGAGCACCGAGACCATCACCGGGTTGATGGCAGCCAACGGCACACCAAAGGCGGCCGACAAACCGGCAGCCGTGCGGTTGTTGTCGCGCAACTGGGCCGGAATGAACGGAAACATCAGGCTGTTGTTCAGCGACGCGCCGTTGCGTTCGCGCGTGCCCTGATACGAGCCGAAGAAGAAGAGACGATCTTTGATGATTGGACCACCGAGCGTGCCGCCAAACTGATTGCGGTTCAGTGTCGGCCTCGGCCGTCCCGCTGCGTTGAGAAAGAAATCGTTTGCGTTCAGCGCCGTGTTGCGCAGGAAGTAATAAGCGTTTCCGTGGAAAGCGTTTCCGCCCGACTTTGTAATCGCTTCGACATTGCCGCCTGCGTTACGTCCCTGCGAGGCGTCGTACAGACTTGTTTGCACGATGAACTCCTGCAGCGAATCGGTAGCGGGGACGGCGATGTTTGGCGTGGAGTTGGTGCCGATCGAGTTGGCGTCGATACCGTTGATGCGCACGTTGTTGCTGGTGGTGCGCTGGCCGTTGACTGAGATGATCGCGTCGCCGCGTCCAAGCTCGGTGTTGTTGGAAACTGACGCGGAGGTGCCGGGTGAAAGCGTCAATAGCTGTTGAAAGTTTCTCGTCGGCAGCGGCAGTTGTCGAATCGTTTGCTCTTCGATCGTGCGGCCCACCTGCGAGCTTTCCTGCTGCACGAGTGGCGACTCGGCGTTGATCGTCACCATTCCCGAGACTGTCGCGGCGTCCAAGCGTATCGGCAAGGTCGTGGTTTGCGTGACGTTGATCTTCACTTCGTCCACGATCACGGTGCGAAAGCCGCTCGCAGTGATCTCCGCTTTGTAGACGCCCGCAGGCAGAAGCGTAAAGACGAAGTCGCCCGAGTCGTTGGTAACGGCTTCGCGCTCCTGGGCGGTAACGCCGCTGGTCAGCTTTACAGTGGCGCCAGTAACGACCGCGCCGTTGGCGTCAACAATATTGCCGCTCAACTGTCCGGTGCCGCCCTGAGCGAAGGCACTTGATAAGCAGCAGAGAGTGATAATGAGAAAACTGAGAGCTACTCGATACATAACAATTCCTCCTACAAGTCTGGGCCAACGGTGGGGAGCGTCACGAAAAACACGAACGTTCGTTTTTCTTTATGCCGCAAGAAAATCACAAAAAGCACAAACGATCGGAAGCTTAGGATTTGCGCTTTTTGCGACTCACTTGCGAAGACTTAGTCGAACCACCATTGTGGTTCTGTAACAACCCGCGACAATACATGTCCGTCAACTGCGTGATTACCTGCTCGTCCGTCAATCCGAAGTGACGGTTGCCGCCAAACAACTTCTCGACCAGGAAGTAGTTGAAGAACTGCATGTAGACCGCGGTGAAACCAACAGCCGGATCGACGTCGCAATGAACGGCGCCACAGCTCTTCATCTCTTCAAACTGCGTGGCGAAACGGCGTCGCAGGTTGTGAACCAGCCCTTCAAACATCTTGCGAAAGTGGCGGTTCTCAAATTCGAGCACGTCGATGTACATCAGCAGCCAGAAGTCGTGGTGATCGTTCACCATCTTCTTGATCTGCCGGCCAAAGCGAATGAGCGACTCGGGCTTTAGCGGCTCGTCGATCTCGTCAAAGATCGAACGCAGACGACTGTCGATGGTCGTCTGATATTTCTCAATGATCGAACTAAGAATCTCTTCCTTGGTCCGGTAATAGTTGTAGACGTTGCCGAGCGAAGTCCCTGCCCTGGCGGCAATGTTGCGCATCGAGGTGGCGTGAAACCCCTGCTTGATAAAGAGCTGTCTGGCCGCCTCCTCGATACGACTCTTGTTCTTTTCGATCGCACTGGGACTGAGTTTTGGCATCCGGCTATAAAAACGAACGTCCGTATTTTATTTAGATTTGGAACGGTGTCAAGTTTTAAGTCCGCGAAGCGGACGACAGCATAAAGCCTTCTATGAAGCCGGGTCGTGTCAAGAGATGAGTTCGGGCTGATTGGTTCACCCTTCTATTCGAGTTTCCACGCGATGAGCGATACGCTCGCGGCTGCGTGGTCTCATTAAACGGTACAACGAGGCTGATTCTAAGGGCTCTAGCTTTTATGCTTAGGCTTTATGCTAGCTCATCGTCTGGCAATCGTTCCGAACCTTCCCTTTACCCACTCGAGACTAACCTGGATTCAAAGTTGCTAACCTATACGGGTTTCCCCCTGGTCCTCACTTCCGCGATTACTGCGACCGCCTGGTTGACTAGCTGATCGAGGGTACGGGAGCGCGCCAACTGGTGCCATCCCGCAGCATGGCCAACAGCGCACTAACAATCTTCTCGCCACCGCCACAATCGCAATCTTCTTACGAGATTTTTTGCCGCCGCTGATTTGTTGATAGGTTTCCCGCACCCGACTTTGGGAGACCCCGGCTTCATAGTTTCTGGGGCGTAAGCCCCAGGAAAGCCATACAAACAAGCCCGCATCTTATTGGCTACCTGGGGCTTGCGCCCCAGGCTTTATGCTTACGTCCACTTCGCGGACTAAGAAGCAGAATTTATGCTTACGTCCGCTTCGCGACTAAGAAGCAGGCTTTATGTCGGCGTCGGCTTCGCGGCTAAGAAATAAGTTGATGATCGTCGGCGGAAGACGAAGTAGAGGATTACCGAGAATATCACCACGTGCATCAACAAGAACAACATCGAATGCAGTGCGCTGATGACGATGTGAAAGGTGACCCAGAGAACGAGGAGCCAGCGGGCCCAGTTATGACCTTTCAGCATGAATGCGCCGGCGACAATCATGAGGATCCGTGAGAGATGGACGTACCAGTGACTCATTAGATCGCGAAACGGCAGCACACCGCTGAGAAGCGCTATGCTGCCGAATATAATGAAGAGCCAACTGATGATCGTAATCGATCGGGGGCGCACAGTCTTAACTGATCATTTTGCGCTTATTTCGCCGGTAGAGAAATGCGCCGCCGCCACCCAACGCCAGCAGGGCGAGACTGCCACCGCCGAACATCATCCACTGATAACGCGAACCCGTAGCGCGCAGCGATTGATTCGTGGCCGGTCGTGCACTCTCGTGATACGCCCGCACGTCGGCATTAGCTATCGCGGTTTCCAAACGCGTGCGGCTGGTCTCGATTGTCCGGAGTTGCGCCAGTACGCCATCTCTTTGAATGCTCAACTGGCGCCGGCGCGCTTCACGCAACTCTTCAGGCCTGGTGGAGCCAACTCCAGCCAGTGAGCGCTCGATGTTTTCGGGTTTAATACTCTCGTCCAACTCCTGCAAACGCGCGCGCAAATCCGCCTCTACGGCTTGCACATCGAGCAACTGCAACTTCAGTTTTTCAGCCGATTCCGCGGCACTCTCAGTCTCCTGCGCGTAGGCATTAACCGCAAACGCGAAGACCAACAACAGCATCACCAAACCTGATTTGAGTTTCATAGCCGTGACCTACTTTCCATTCGCGTCAAATTCTATTCTGTAACGCGGATTTAGGCCAGCCAGCGGTGCGCGCGCCTCTATGACAAACGTGCAGGTGAGTAAGTTTTAGAGTTTATGATTGCTAAACATTTTCCTGTACTAACCAAAGTCCAAAAACGAAAAAGGGTGCGTGCTCCTGCACTCTGACATTCGAAAGATCCTTGAACGCAGTGGCTGCGTCGAAAGAATCAAAGAGGTGATACTGGTTCAACTGCGGTCCCCATTGCGCTCTCAAGCCGGAGACATCTTCCACTTCCGGCAGGAAACCGCAGTTCGATAAACCACTGAGCAGCCACTGATCCGATACGTCAAAGCCTAGAAACGTCCACGAACTGTCGCGCGCGGCTGGAGTCGTTGTAGGCGCAAGCTCATCCCATTCCTGCAACTCGGATGTACTGCCGGTAAAAACCGTAATCGCGATTACGTAGCACCGCCCTGGCTGAACGCTCGCCAGAGGTGCCTGAACGTCAGTGAGCTTGTCGCACAAATCCTGATGCCCAAAACAACCAGGCGGTCGCCCGTTCTCATTCAGATCAAAGACCGAGGGCCAAACGACTGTATCGGTCGAGAGTGGCTTTTGAACGTCGGGACGAAAGAGATAGTCGGCTCTGCGCTTCTCGCTCCACGAGGCGGTGGGATCAACCCACATTTCACGAGCATCAAAACCGACTAATCTCTCCATCGTCATATTCGTTTTTTAGCACGGAGCACCGGCGGCTCCTTGTCCACAACACCCGCCAAAGCGTCGCTTCGTGCTGCATTTGCACGAGGGCGCCGGTGCCTGGTGGACCGTAAAGTAATGCCAGTGATCGCCAGGGCATCCGCCATGTGGTCTTGAAGGTGGCACTCGATGTATCTCCGGAGGCGGAGCCGGTCTACAAGGAGGACAGCCTTCCCTTTGCACAACGCAAGGAGCAGTTGGTTTAGGGATGCCACCAGTGGCTAGAATAAATAGAGCAGTCGCCACCATGGTTAAAATACAGATGATGGCGAGCCTCAGAAGAATTATGGCAGGGATCGTCGGTATGATAACCCTCGTGGGGATGAGTACGCCTTCCGCCGCTGCCATACATCCGGATCGGTCAAGCTTATTGACAGGATCCGCATTGGCATAGAGATACTTGTGCAGTGTCAACGGCTCTTTAGTGTCCCCGAAGTAAGTATCGAGAGACATAAAGCGCCCGCTTGACTGGTTGTAGTATCTCGCGCGCAGGAAGTAGAGACCCAGGTCGGGATCAAATTGCTCGCTGCGGTACAGGTAATTGTTAGGCGTCGTTCCTGTCGCAGACGTCAGCTTACCGAAACTATCGTAAGTATAAGTGTCCGTAATGACGCCGTTGCTGTCAGTAAGCAGCCTGACGCTTGCGTGTCCATCGCGTCCATAAAAGCTTGCGACCCAATTGCCTGCGATTAATTGATTCTGACTGATCAGCGAATTTCCGTGCGTGTAAATACGCTGTACCTCACCCGCAACGCTCTCCTCAAGAACTTGAGCGTACCCGGAGGGATTGAGATCATCGACGAGATATTTCGTAGTGACTCCGCCGACCGTCTTCGCCACCCGGTTCCCATCACCATCGTAGACAATCCTCACGCTACCGTTGTTCGCGCTCTTGATGCGGTTCTCGAAATCGTAAAGGAAGCTTAAGCCGCCGGTTGCGCGAGTGTTGCCGTTGGCATCGTAACTTTCACTGGTTAGTCGATCGTTCGCATCGAACGTTGACGTGGTTGATGGGATTGAAAGCAAGGTTGACGTACGACTCAACCGGTTAGCCACCGCATCGTACGTGTAGCTGACGGTGCCGTTGTTCGAGGCAAGCGGATCACCGCTAACGGTTTCATTCACCAAACGGTAGAGCGAGTCATAGGTGAAGTTCACCGTGCGGCCAGTGTTCTCAGTCTCCGATTGGCGGCGGCCAGTTGGTCCAAGCGTGTACGCATAGCTGGCCAGCGTGTTGTTGTTCTTGCTGGTTGTTTGGTTCGTCAGCCGGTTTACGGCATTGAACGTGTAGACAGACTGAACACCATTCGGCAACGTCTCGGTTGCCAGATTGCCAACGAGATCATACGTGTAGCTTGTAGTAGTACCTTGAGTGAGCCGGTTATCCGTCACTGTCGAGATGCGATTCAGTGCGTCGTAGGTGTAATTGACTGAAACGCCATTCGTGTTAGACGACACCGTTGAGAGTAAGTTGCCGGCTGCGTCGTAAGTGTAGTTCAGTGCGCCCTGGGGCGTGCTCTTTTGTGTTAACCGGTGCAGGTTGTCATAGGTGTAAGTAGTCGTGCCACTAGCATCCGTCATCGTTGCTCGTTCACCCGTCGGCGTGTAGGTGAAACTGATCTTAGGTTCGTTCAACGTCGGATCTGGCGTCCTCGATACCAGCCGATTTAACGGATCGTAATCGTAGGACATCTGCTTACCTCGGAAATCGGCGAGTGTAACCATGTTGCCCACCTGGTCGTACGTGTACAGTTCGACCATTCCCAGGGGCAGCACTCGTTTAATTTGCCGATTGAGTGCGTCGTATTCGAACCGCGTGGTGCGACCGTTTGCGTCTGACTGCGTCAACAGATTTCCGTTGGCATCGTACGCATAGGTAGTGACGTGGTTCAGGGCATCCGTCACTGACACCATCGTGCCGGCTTCATCGTAAGAGTATCTCGTTACTTTTCCGCCCTGGTCTGTCATTGACAGCACGCGACCCTCGCCATCGTAGGTGCGACTCATCGTGGTGTTATCGGGGAAAGTGACCACGGTGACGCGCCCACGCACGTCGTGCGTATAACGTGTCTCACGGTTGTTCGCATCGATGAACGCGGTACGTCGACCCGCAGCGTCAAAAGTGTAGGTTGAAGAGCGACCGAGCGCGTCTGTGATCTTCGCTACGCGTTCGCTGCAACCGCAGCTCGGATCGTAGTCATAAGTCGTCGTGTTTCCACGTTCATCAACTCTCGAAGTAACACGGCCGATCGCATCGTAAGTAGTCTTAATTTCCGTGTTGTCCGGGTTGATGATCTTCGTAAGCTGTCCAGCTTTGTCGTAGACGAAGGTCCGCGTGTGGCCCTCCTGATCCTTCTCCGTGAGCGGATTGCCTCGGAAATCATAGGTGTATTCGATCGTCGTTCCGTCGGCATGCGTCACCTTAATCATCCGATTTACGGCGTTGTAGGTGTACGTTGTCCGGCGACCAGCCGCGTCCGTTTCGGCTATTTTGTTAGCGTTTCCATCGTATTCATTAGTGGTTACGCCACCGAGCGGATCGGTAATGGTGAGCAGCCGACCCAATGCGTCATAGGTCTTCCGAATAACGGCGCCGCGAGGATCGGTTTCAGTCGCGACACGTCCCATCTGGTCGTACGTGTAACTCGTCGTGCGCCCGAGTGGGTCGGTCTTGGTGAGCATGTGACCGTAAGCGTCGTACGTATATCTGGTCACTTTGCCATTGGAGTCGCCAAAGCTGAGAGGATTCCCGGTACTGTCGAGCTCATAGGTCGCTAAGGTTCCGAGACTATCGCTAATAGCGGTCGGCGAGAACTGCGCGTTGTAAGTGATAGTTCGGACATTGCCCAGCTGATCGGTCTGGGTGACTGGTCCACTGAACTGGTTATACGTCGTCGTTATCTTTTTGCCGAGCGTGTCAGTAACGGAAGTCTGATTTCCATTGCTGTCGTAGGTGTAAGTCGTGACCTGATTCAACGCGTTGGTTTCGGTCAACTTCTTACGGCCACTGTTGTAGGTATGGGTTGTCGTGTGACCCAACGGATTTGTCTGCGAAAGCAGTAGACCATTGGAGTCGTACCGCGAGACGATTGTGCCGCCATCGGGATTCGTCACCGTCGTCGTATTAGTTGTCAGGTCGTAAGCGTATCGGGTGGTGTTGCCAGCCGCGTCACTGACACTTTCGAGCCTGCCATCGGCCGTGTAGGTCATCAGACCTTCGGACTGCCCACGAGCATCAGACGAATTGCGGAACAGGTGACTGGAATCGTATTCGTAACGGATCGGTGTTGACACGTCAGGCAGATCAACACGCGTTAGATCGCCGGCAGAGTCGTACGAATATCCGTAAATCTTGCCCGCCGGATCTGTGATTCGCGTAATGCGTCCCTGCGCATCTCTCTCGAATGGCACATTCAGGCCACCCGCACTACTGGTAATACCCGCAGAGGTGAAAGTAAGCAGGTTGTTATTGAGGTCCTTGATCGAAATCAACTTTCCGGTTGCGCTCATCGTGTATACACGTCCGTAAGGATCAGTGTAGGCGAATGCAGTTGGGCTGTAATTGATATCGAGTGAAAGGAAGCAAGCGAAGCCGCTCGTTCCCGATTTCACCAGCAGGCCACATCCGTTGGACGTTAATTTACCAAACACTCCCGGTTCGGGCGTGTAGGTTGGTTGATAGAAGAAACTGAACGGGAAACCGAAAGATGTTGGAGTGAATTGGAAAGTCACGCGGCGGCCCGTACCAGGCTCGGTAATCGTGACGTCGTTGTCGGGACCAACCTCGAGCCGTGGTCCGGCTACATCAAGCGACCAGCCGTGACCGAAGTCACCCACTTGTAAACGCTCGATACTGTCGTACGTGCGGTCGATCGTGATCGGAAGCCCGGCTACCGGTACAGTGAGATCGGTGATCGTAAACTTCACTCTGCCCGGCTTGTTCTCACCGGTGACGGTGATCATTACCTGGCTGACTTGTTGCTCGCCGTTGGCGTTTGTGCCGGTGACACGAATGACGTAGTTGCCGTTCGCAAGCAATGTTGTATCGAGCGTCGCCAGCGTTGCGCCAGGGCCACCTTGCGCGCCTTCGGCCAGCGTCGTTACTGCCGCTGGGCTCGATGCGGGCCAGCATTCCACCTTTACGTTCGTTAACGTCTGGCCGGCACCTACTGTGATCGGCACACTGCCGGTGACTGACGCGCCGTTGAGTGGACCGCCGATCCAGCCTTGCGTCACTGCTGGTGACTGCGGTGTCAATGTCCAGATCATCGACACGGGTGGTGTGCCGTTGACGTTTGCCGTGGCCGTGCTACGCACCAGGGCGGTGACGGTGTCAGTGCCCGGGTTTGTGCCCGCATAAGTGAACGTGGCAATGCCCGAGGTGTTTGTGACAGCGCTGCCTGTCGTGGCGTTTGGTCCAACGACGGTGAATTCCACACCGAAGTTTGCCAGCGGATTGCCGGCAGAGTTGCGCAACGTCGCGCGCACTGACTGCGGTGTCCCGGTCACGTATGGACCAGGCGCTACGGCTGCGAGTTGCAGCGTTGCACCTGTCAGGGCCGGTGACGCGTTTACAACGATCTGAATGTCATCGGTGCCGAGGCGATGTGTGTCGTTGGCTGTCAGCCGCAGCACGTACGTGCCCGGCGTTGAGAAGATGGCTCTCGTTACAGGGTTGTTGATTTCGTTGAAGGTGACCACGCCGGGGCCACTCAACTGGCTCCAGAACGTGCTCACTGTTGCGCCCGCCGGGAAGCCGTCGTCGGCAACGGTGCCGTTCAGGGCTGCGGTGTTCGGCAGCGTGATCGTCTGGTTTGGTCCCGCATTGACGATCGGGGCTGCGTTCGCAGGCAACACCGTCACGGTCACTTCATCACTGGCGGAATGTTCCGAGTCAGTGGCGCTGAGACGCAGCACGTATTCGCCGGGCAGCGTGAAAGTAGCGTCGCTGACAGGGCTGTTGGGCTTGCTGAACGCAACTTCACCCGGTCCACTAACCTTCGACCAGGTGAGCGCCAGTGCTGCTCCTCGTGGGAAACCATCATCGCAAGCGTTACCGCTAAGCTTCGCGGGATCAGGTAGCGTGACGGTTTGATCACCACCGGCAAATGCCGTCGGCCCAGTGTTCTGCACGACTGGCAGCGTGTAGCCACTGGTGCCCACACTGAGGTCGAGTAGAACTGGAGACTCGCCGCTCGACGAACGTTTGAAGTTGACGACGATCCTCAGGAAGCGACCGTTGGCAACACTCGGATCAGCACCGTTCGTGACCACTTGAGCTGGGCCAAACGTAGTGCCGTTTGTGCTGCTTGCCACTGACACTGTCAGCGAACCATCACCACAGAGTTGTGCTGTCCAGCCAATCCGGCCCCACTCCGCGCCCACGATCTGGCTGTCAAAGACCGTCGACCACGTGCCGCTCCCGGGAATGCCCGACAGCGTGCTTCCGGTCATGTCGCTATAGTTGTAGAGATCGCCACCCAGGTTGATGGTGGTGAACTCCACTGCGCCAACGCGTGTCACACCATCCGGTCCAAGTGGACCAAGATTTGGATTGATGCGGGATACCGTGCGGCTGTTGTGGTTCGTAGCCCAGATTTTCCCCGAGCCATCCACCGCCACGCCCGTAGGCCCGCTACCCACCGGGATTACGCCTACGAGTGAACCATCGTTTTTCAGGTGACCGACGGTACTGCGGTTGAGCGAGTGCGCGACCCAGACGTGATCGTTCTTATCGACCACGCAGCCCTGCGCAAACGCGTCGCCCTGATTGAATATGCCCAGCAGCGTGCCATCCGGCGCA
>Ga0207676_10003899_pt1 | contig 10536 bp, 9 predicted proteins | sample KBSSwiS72_FD_184307 | JGI IMG/M metagenome (GOLD analysis project Ga0207676, IMG submission 184307) | Switchgrass rhizosphere microbial communities from Kellogg Biological Station, Michigan, USA - KBS Switchgrass S7-2 (SPAdes) (version 2) | ecosystem: Host-associated > Plants > Roots >... | reverse complement strand
CCGGAAAAGGCGCAGTGGCTGGCTCATGGCGAAATCACGCTGACGACGAAGAGCCGAAGCATTCACCCAACGTGCCGGCCCGTCAAGCGAACGCGGCGACGAGCGAAACATACGCGGCTCTCATGGTCGCGCAAACGGATTATCATGGGCGGCCTTCGGCGGCGGTCGCTGCGTGCCCGGTGCCCGGCAAAAACAACAAGCGATTTATTCTTGAGGAGATTTCGATGCTGAAGCCGGGTCTGGGACTATTGGCGCTGCTTTTCGCAGCGCTCGCCGCGCAGGCAGCCGCGCAAAACTATCCGACCAAGCCGATTCGCATGGTGGTGCCTTTCGCGCCCGGCGGGACGGGCGAATTCTTGTCGCGCAGCATCACGCCGCGCATGGGCGAGCTGATCGGCCAGCAGTTCATCGTCGATTTTCGCGGCGGCGCCGGCACCACGCTCGCCGCCGGCCTGGTGGCGACTTCCGCGCCCGACGGTTATACGGTCTTGATACAAACGATCACCACCCAGGCGATCAATCACAGCCTCTATGCCAAGCTCGCCTACGATACGCGCAAGGATTTCGCGTCGGTCGGATTGATCGCCGTGATTCCGGTCGTGCTGGCGGCGCATCCGTCGCTGCCCGCGCGCAACGCCAAGGAGCTTGCGGTGCTGACGCACGCGCGCGCGGGCAAGATAGATTTCGCGAGCCCCGGCATCGGCACGGCGTCGCATTTCGGCGTCGAGCTGTTCAAGCTCGCGTCCAAGGCCGATCTCACGCATATTCCCTATAAGGGCGCGGGGCCGGCGATCGTCGACGCGATGGCGGGTTTCGTGCCGCTCGTGACGGACAACATCACCTCGCTCAAGCCTCATATCGATTCCGGCCGGCTGCGCGGCATCGCGATCGGCAGCGCCCAACGTTCCGAGGCCGCGCCGCAGCTGGCGACGTTCGCCGAATCGGGCTATCCGGGATTCGAAGCGAGTTCGTGGTGGGGCATCCTCGTGCCAGCGAACACGCCGCCGGCCGTTATCGCCAGGCTCAACAGTGAGTTGAACCGGGCGCTCGACGACAACGCGGTGAAAGCCCGTTTGCTGACTCATGGTGCGACGATCAAATCGGGCACGCCCGCGCAGGCGGCGGAGCTGATGACGTCGGAAATCGAGAAATGGGCGAAGGTCGTCAAGGCGACCGGCGCGCGGGTCGACTAGATCGCGGGCCGTTGTACGTAACGCAGGGCGCGATGGCTGAATTCACCGCGCCCTGCATGAAGCTGCCCGCGGTGGCGGCAAGTGCGCCGCCACCGGATTCGGGTTACCGCTGATTGTCGATGATGGTGCCGATTGCTGCGCCGATTATTGCGCCCAAGCCCAGGTTCGCCGCGGGCTGCGCGTAATAGGGCTGCTCGACGATCACCGGGCGTTGCACGTAATACGGACGCTCGACGATGACAGGGCGGGGCGCGTAGCCGCGATATGCGTAATGGCCGCTATACGCGTGCCGGTCGAAATGGCGGCCGTGATCGTAGCCGCGATCGTGGCGATACGAATCGGCGAAAACGGGTGAGGCAAGGCCCAGCGTCGCGCCGGCCAGCAGAGTGAAGATCAGTTTTTTCGTGGTTTTCATGGCTTGCTCCTCGGTAAAAAAGTTGGGATGTCTGTCCCTACGCGAAGCCATTGTTAACCAGCGCCGGATTACTGTGTGCAAGCAATTGTGAGCAAGTGTAAGCGGCAAAAAATCTTTAGAAATGAGGGGTTAACCGAGGGCTGGTGCACCCTCACGCCAGGCGACTGACCACGCCATCGTTGATTCAATCGAGTTTTTTCGCCAAGCCCCCGAGGTCCTTCAGCACGTCGCGCAATTCCACATGCAGCACGTCGAGATATTTGAGCGTGTCGCGGCTGTTGCGGTAATCGCTTTCCCACTGGTTGGCGGCGAGGTTCTCTTTCCACTGTGGATCTTTCGAAATGCGCTCGAGCGTATCGTCCCAAAATGCGACCTGGTCCGCGGTCATGCCTTTCGGGCCCCACAGCCCGCGCCACGTATTGAACGTGCCCGCGATGCCCTGCTCCTTCCATGTCGGCACGGTTGCCAGCGGGCCCGGCAGACGCTGGTCGGAAGTGACCGCGAGCAGGCGCACCTTGCCCGCTTCGAGCTGCTTGGCCAGCGGGCCGACGCTGCCGATGTGCAGATCGATATGGCCGCCGAGCAGCGCGGTCACGGAATCGCCCGACGACTGGAATACCGGTGTCTTGAGCTTGCGCGTATCGACGCCCGCCGAGCGCGCCGCAAGCACCAACGCGATATGGTTGTTGCCGCCGAGCGCCGTGATGCCCGCCGCGACGGATGACGGATCCTTTTTGAGGCGCTCGAGCAAATCTTTGCCGGAGGTGATCGGCGAATCCGCGCGCACCGCGAACCCGATGAAATCGCCGATCATGGTGGCGAGCGGCGTGAAATCACGATAGCGCTGCGCCTGCGTGCCGGTGATGTAGTTGAGCTGCTGCGTGATCGACACGACCGCGATGATATGCGGGTCGTTCGCCTTCTGGCCGAGATAGCTCAAGGTTGCGCTGCCGCCGCCCGCGGGCTTGTTGGACACGATGGGCGCGGTCGGTATCAGCCGCCGGTCCTGCAGGAGCTTTTGCAGCAGGCGTCCGACCGCGTCGTTGCCCCCGCCCGGCGAATTCGGAATGACGATCTCGATCTGGGCGGTGGGCTTCCAGTCAGCCGCCACTAGCGGTGCGGCTGCCAGTGCAATGACCGCGCAGGCGACCGCGCGTGCGGCGTTCCGGAATCCGCGGCGCAAAAAAGTAACCAGCATGCTGCGATGTTGCATTGGGGCTCCTCGTGCTCTTCATGCCTTCCCCTTCGAGGGAAAGGCCGGGATGGGCTTCGTTTCACCGCATGCGCCAACCTCGCCGTCCCTTTCAAGGGGAAGGCCGGGATGGGGATGGGCTTCGTTTCACCGCATACGCCAACCCCTCCTTCCCTTTCAAGGGGAAGGCCGGGATGGGGATGGGTTTCCAACAGCCGCGCGCTTTTTTAACTGCCGCGCGATGCGCTATCATAGAGATAAATCCGACCGACAGCCATCGCGCACTTGCTTCACGCGCATGGAGGAGCAATGACCGCCACTGCCACCCCTTTGAAAGCCGCGCCCATGCACGTCGAGCCTATGCCTAATGCGCTGGGCGCGTTGGTCACGGGCGTCGACTTGCGCAAACTCGATGCGGCGACTTTCGCGGCGATTCATTCCACCTGGCTCGAACAACTGGTGATCGTGATCCGCGGCCAGCAGATTACGGACGACGACCTGACCGCGTTCAGCACGCGTTTCGGCGTGCTCGACGAAGTGCCGATCGTGAGTAAGGGGCAGGCGCCGCGCTACAACAAGCATATTTCAGTGATCTCCAACATCATCGAGAACGGCGTGCCGATCGGCGGGCTCGGCGACGATGAAGTGCTGTGGCACTCCGACACCTCGTATCGCGACTTTCCGCCGTCGGCGAGCGTGCTGCACGCGCTCGAAATTCCGCCGGCCGGCGGCAACACCGGCTTTTCCAACATGTATCTGGCGCTCGAAACGCTGCCGCCATCGCTGCGCGAGCGCATTGACGACCTGAGCGTCAAGCAGGACATCACGTACACCGCGGGCGGCCAGTTGCGCGACGGGTTCACGCCGGTCACCGACGTGCGCGCGTGCCCGGGCGCGACGCATCCGCTGATACGCACGCATCCCGATACGCGGCGCGACGCGCTGTATCTGGGACGGCGGCGCAACGCCTACATACTCGGCATGGAAGTGCCCGAGTCGGAAGCGCTGCTAGATGTGCTGTGGAAGCACGCCACGCAGGATTTTCTCGCGTGGCATCACCAGTGGACAGTCGGTGACGTGGTGGTGTGGGACAACCGGTGCGTCATGCATCACCGCGACCCGTTCGATCCGGGCGGGCGCCGGATCATGCATCGCGCGCAGGCGCGCGACGCGGCACGGCCCGCGCGTGACCGCACGGCGGAACCCGCGCCGCATCCGCGCGGTCAGCAGTATCTGGCGGCGCAGTTGGTGCGATGAAACGAAGGGTCACGCCCCTACATTTTTAATCTCGTCATTCCGGCGTAGGCCGGAATCCAGAAACCCTCCACTGGATACCGGCTTGCGCCGGTATGACGGGCACTCAAGACATAGTTAGGACACATCCATGGACAATCTCGCAATCACCATCCGCAAGCTCACACCCGTTTTCGGCGCCGAAATCACCGGTGTGGATCTCACGCGCCTCGATGACGCGACGTTCGAGCACATCGAAGATGCGTTCGAAACGTATTCGGTGCTCGTGTTTCCGAACCAGAACCTCGACGACGACGCGCAGATCGCGTTCAGCCGGCGCTTCGGCGACCTGGAGAAAACGCAGGGCCACATCGCCAACAATTTTCAGGTCAAACATGTTTCCGAGATCACGAACCTGGATCCCGACGGCAAGCTGATGGCCCCCGATGATCCGCGTGTGCTGTACCGGCTCGGCCAGCGCAACTGGCATTCCGACAGCTCGTTCAAGCGCGTGCCGGCGAAGGCATCGCTGCTGCACGCGCGCAAGCTGCCGCCCGACGGCGGCGACACGCAGTTCGCGAGCCTGCGCGCCGCGTACGATGCATTGCCGGATGCGCGCAAGCGCGATCTGGAAGACAAGGTCGCGATTCACCATTACGCGTACTCGCGCCGCAACGGCGGCTACGCGCTGACCAATGAAGCCGAGGACAAGCGCTTTCCGCCGGTGCCGCAGGCGATGATCCGCGCGAACCCGGTGAACGGGCGCAAGGCGCTGTACGTCGGCTCGCACGCATCGCACATCCGCGGCATGCCGGAAGACGAAGGCCGCGCGCTGTTAAAGGAGCTGCTCGACTTCGCGACGCAGGATCAGTTCACTTATCTGCATCACTGGAAGGTCGGGGACCTCGTGATGTACGACAATCGTGCCGCGCTGCACCGCGCACGGCCGTACAAGATCACGGAGCATCCGCGCATCCTGCACCGTACGACGGTCATGGGCGAGGGCCCGACGGTCGCCGACTGAATTATGCTAACGGCGGCACGCGCTCGTGCCAGTCGGTGACTGATTGGTACGCGTGTCCCGCGCTCAGCACGGCTTCCTCCGCAAACGGTCGGCCTATGAGCTGCAGCGCGGCCGGCATTCCATTCGATGTGAACCCGGCGGGCACGCTCAGCGCAGGCAGGCTAAAAAAACTTGCCGTGCGCGTGTTGCGCGTGAAGAGCGGGATCAGCGCGCGCAGGTTGCCGGGATCCGGGCTTTGCGTCGCCGCAATCGTCGGCGCGGGGATCGGCAGGACCGGGGTGTGCAGCAGATCGACGCGGTCAAACACGGTGCCCAGGAATTCCGCGCGCAGGCGAGCGCGTTCGTTCTGCGCTTTGATGTAGTCGACCGCGGGGACTTCGAGCCCTGGCGCGAACCGCGCGCGCACGCCCGGCGAGTAATCCTGCGGCCGCGTGCGCATCCATTGCGCGTGAAAGGCCGCCGACTCGCACTCGGTCATCACGACCGACATCGCAAACGCGTGAGCGGGATCGGGGATCTGGATTTTGACGAGGCGGGCGCCGAGCGCTTTGAGCGTGGTGAGACTCTCGTCCATGCATGCCTGCACGTCCGCGGTCACGCCATCGTAAAAGTAATTTGTGGGCACGCCGATGCGCACGCCTTTTAGCGAATTTCGCAATTTCTTTTCGTAGTCGGGCACCGGCGCGCTGCTCGATGCCGGATCGCGCGGATCGACGCCGGCGATTATGCGCGCAAGACGGGCGCAGTCGCGCACGGTGCGCGCGAGCGGTCCGACGCTGTCATGCGACCACGAGCGCGGCATCGCGCCGTACGTGCTTACGCGTCCGTTGGTCGGCTTGAAGCCGACGACACCGCACAGCGCGGCGGGCGTGCGGATAGAGCCGCCCGTATCGGAGCCTAGCGCTGCGTGACAGATGCGCGCGGCGACCGCAGAAGCGGACCCGCTCGACGAGCCGCCGGTGACATAGTCTGTGTTCCACGGGTTGTGGCAGCGGCCAAAATGCTCGTTGCCGCCGGTCGGATCGGACGCAAATTCGCCCATGTTGAGCCCGCCGAGCCACAGCGCGCCGGCCGCCGCGAGGCGCTCGACGACTGTCGCGGTGATGGTCTGACGTTCGGTGCGCAGAATTTCCGATCCGCACGTCGCAATCTTGCCTGCGCGGTAGAACATGTCCTTGTGCGCGAGCGGCACGCCGTGCAGCGGCCCGATCTTGCCCCGCTTGGCCAGCACTCGATCTGCTTTGCGTGCGGCCTTGAGTACGTCTTCGCGCTCGACTGAAATAAAGCAGTTGAGCTGCGGCTGCAGCCGGTCGATGCGCGCGAGCGCGCTTTGCGTAACTTCGAGCGAGGAAAGTTTTCTGCGGCGGATCGCGTCGGCGACGGCCGTCAGCGTCATGCGCGCGATGTCGTCGCTCATTCGATGCGCGGGATGTTGGCGTCCTTGAACACCTTGGCCCATTTCGCCATATCCTGCCGCACGAACGCGCTCAACTCGGCGGGCGTGCTGCCGACGATTTCAAGCCCGACCGCGGCGCAACGTTCCCTGACGTCCGGCATTTGCAGGTTCTTCGCGATTTCGGCGCGCAGCTTCTCGACGATAGGGCGCGGTGTGGCGACGGGCGCCAACATGCCGAACCAGGATACGACTTCGTAGCCGGGCACGCCCGCTTCGGCGACCGTCGGAAGATCAGGCAGCAATGCCGAGCGCTGCGCGCCGGTGGTCGCGAGCGCGCGCAGCTTGCCGGACTTGATATGCGGCAACGACGTCAGCGGACTGCTGAAGCTCAAGTGCACTTGGCCGCCGACGAGGTCGGTCATCGCGGGCGCGGTGCCTTTATAAGGTATGTGCGTCATGTTGACGCCCGTCATCGCCTTGAAGAGCTCGCCGGCGAGATGAGGTGTAGCGCCCACGCCGCCAGATGCGTAGTTGAGCTTGCCCGGATTGGCTTTCGCATACGCAATCAGTTCTTTGACTGAGTTCACGTTCAATACCGACGGGTTGACGACCAGGATCACCGGCGTGCGCGCGAGCAGGCTCAGCGGCGCGAAATCCTTGACGGGATCCCAGTTCAGCTTGACGAACAGGCTGGGGTTCGTCGTAAAGAGGCTGGGCACCACGATGAGCGTGTAGCCGTCCGGCGTCGCGCGCGCGGCAGCTTCCATGCCGATGTTGCCGCCGCCGCCCGGTTTCGGCTCGATGATCACGGGATGGCCCCAATCATCGCTCATCTTCTGGCCGATCAGCCGCGCGAGCAGCTCGGTGATGCCGCCGGGAACGAATGCATCGATGATGCGGATCGGCTTGTTCGGATAACTTTGCTCCTGCGCGCACGCAAGGCCTGCGGTGCACGCGACAATAATTGCCGCCAACCAACGATCGAATCGCATTCCTGTTGCTCCGAAAAAATCGCCAGCGCAAGAGCGTATCACGCCCGTCGTCGATCCCGCTCGACCGCCGCCCGGCGCGCGCGCTTCTGTTACGATACTTGCTCCACCACATCGCGAGAATTTGCATGCCTATCACCGGCAACTGGATATTCACGGCTTCGATGGACGTTGACGCGGACAAGGAAGCATTGTTCAACGAGGTGTACGACACCGAGCACATCCCGCATCTGTCCAAAGTGCCGGGCGTGGTCTCGGCGACGCGCTTCAAGATCGATACCCTGCGGGTGACGATGGGCGGCGAAACCAAAACGGTGGAGCCGGCGGGTCTGCCGCGCTATACCTGCATACTTGAGCTCGCGAGCCCGGACGTGCTGACGAGCGCGGCGTTCGCAACCGCCGTCGACGCGGGCCGCTGGTCGAAAGAGGTGCGGCCGTTCACGCGCAACCGCCATCACACGCTGCACAAAGTCCTAAAAAGTTGATGCCGGCAACCGCCGTGAGGTGGCTCGCCGTCGCGCTATTGGCCGTCAGTGTTTCGGCGTGGGCGGCAGACCCGATTCACGTGATCGAGACACGCAGTGTGCCGCCGGAGAAATTGCCGCGGCCGGGCGCTGCGACGCACGATCTGAAGCTGTCGCTGTATGGATTCAAGAACTCGCGCTGGTCGCCTGAAGATATCACCGTGGCGGTGCTCGACGCGCTGCCGCTGATCGCGCAATGCGGCGTCGCGGTCGCGAGCCTCGAGCTCCGGATCATCGATGCGCCCGTAAGGTTCCGTTTCTTCTCGACGCCGGTCTCGCGCGAGCTGCTGCGCGAGTTCACCGTCGCGAAGCCGGCTTTGCTGTTCGTCGACGACACGTACAGCGAGCCCGCCTACGACGCGGAAGCGATCGGGCTTTCGAACGCGGAGACGCGGCCGGAGCTCAGCAACACGATCTGGTTTGCCCATGGCGCGCGCGACCTTTCGCATGCGATCGCACATGAGCTTGTGCATGTGCTGTCCGACAGCGGTGACCACAGCAATGCGCCGGACAATCTGATGCGCCCCACCACGGCTGCCGCGAATACGCGGCTCACCGATGCGCAGTGCAATCGCCTGCGTGAGGTTGCGACGGCCAACGGACTGCTTACCCGTCGCGCCGGCGCCGCGCCGCCGCGCAAGTAGGCGGTTACAATTTGACGGGCGCGTAATTGACCGCGGATTATCGCTGTGCAGCCGCGAAGAATGAGGAGACGCCACGTGTTGAGATTCGCCGGCCCCATGATGACGATATTGCTTGCAGCTTTGGCAATGCACGTCTGCGCGCAGGACTATCCGGCGCGCACCGTGCGCATGATCGTGCCGCAAACACCCGGCGGAGCGACCGACGTATTTACGCGTGCAGTTGGCCAGCGGCTCGCCGAGCGCTGGGCGCGCAGCGTCATCATTGAAAACCGTGGCGGCGCCGCCGGCACGCTGGGCACGGAAATCGCCGCGAAGGCGCCGGCGGACGGCTACACATTGCTCGCGACATACGCCGGCTCGCAGGCGATCAATCAAAGCCTTTATCCGAAATTATCATTCGATTCAATCCGGGATTTTCAGACCGTGGCGACGTTCGCGGTCACGCCGTTCCTGCTGATCGTCAACAACAATGTGCCGGCAAGGACCCTGCAGGAATTGATCGCACTGGCAAAGCGCAAGCCCGATTTGCTCACGTACGCGTCGTCGGGCAACGGCTCGGTCAACCATCTTTTGGGCGAAATGCTGAAGCTCGAAGCGGGCATCCGCATGCTGCATATTCCCTACAAAGGCATCGCGCCCGCAATAACGGACGTGATGGCCGGCCAGGTGGACGCCGCGTTTACGAGCGTGCCATCGGTCGTCCAGCACGTCGCGGCGGGACGCGTGCGCGCGCTTGCGGTATCCAGCGCGCGCCGCATCGCGATCGCGCCTGACGTGCCGACCATCGACGAATCGGGCCTGCGCGGCTTCGACGTCAATCCGTGGTGGGGCATACTCGCGCCGGCGGGGATCGACATGCGCATCGTGCGCAAGATCAACGCCGATGTCGCGGACATCCTCAAGACTAAAGAGATGCAGGATTTTTTCAAGGCACAGGGCGCCGAAGCACTGATCACGACGCCTGAAGAGTTGCACAAAATGCTCGTTTCCGACTCGGCGAAATGGGCCAAGGTCGTCAAGGCCTCAGGTGCGCGCATCGATTAATGAGTGGCGCTCCTCATCCTTGACACGTTCCGCGCGACCTTTGTATAAGTGGAAGCGCAGGTTTTATTCTCTCAAGCTCTTCATCGACGAGGCCTTCCCGTGACTTTGTATCGTGTGCCGGCGACGCTGCTGGTCGCGCTGGCGACTGCGCTGGCCGGCATGGCCCACGCGCAGCAGGTGTTTCCGAACCGGCCGGTGCGCATCATCATTCCGTTCACGCCGGGAGGCACGAACGACATACTCGCGCGCTTTCTCGCGCCGAAACTGGCGGAAAACCTCGGCCAGAACGTCATCGTCGACAATCGCCCCGGCGGCAATACGGTGATCGCTTCGCAGGCGTTGCTCGCGGCAAATCCGGACGGCCATACGCTGTCGCTGCCCGGAAATTCTCACGTGCTGGTGCCGTACTTGTCGAAGACGCCGCTGCCGTTCGATTCGCTCAGGGATTTCGCGCCGGTGGCGAGCCTCGCGCGCACGGGTTTGTTTCTCGTCGTGCATCCGGCGCTGCCCGCGAAGAATCTGCCGGAATTTATCGCGCTGGCCAAGGCCAAGCCCGGCGCGTTGAACAGCGCAGCGCCGGGCGGCTCGATCAACCAGCTGGCGACTGAAATGTTCAACAGTCTCGCCGGCGTGAAACTCGTGCACATTCCCTACAAAGGTTCCGCGCCTGCGATGGCCGACGTGATGTCGGGTCAGGCGCAGCTTTCGTTCCAGACGCCGGCGACGGTATTGGGCAACGTGCGCGCAGGCACGCTGCGCGCGCTGGCCATATCGGGCGAGACGCCGTTCAACGATCCGAAAGTGCCGACGTTCACGCAAGCGGGATTGCCCGGCTTCGACGTGAGCCTGTGGTTCGGATTGCTCGCGCCGGCCGGCACGCCC
>Ga0207676_10003887_pt1 | contig 10550 bp, 10 predicted proteins | sample KBSSwiS72_FD_184307 | JGI IMG/M metagenome (GOLD analysis project Ga0207676, IMG submission 184307) | Switchgrass rhizosphere microbial communities from Kellogg Biological Station, Michigan, USA - KBS Switchgrass S7-2 (SPAdes) (version 2) | ecosystem: Host-associated > Plants > Roots >... | reverse complement strand
CCGGCTTCGGCGCCGAAGGACCACGGACGCGCGTCGTCCTGGGGGATGAGCACGGTCTTCGCCTGCAGTTGAAACGTGCTCGACGTGTCACCGCTTGCGCGCACGCGCGAGCCGCCTGCCGACAGCTCCAGGTTGTCGAGCACATTGCACGCGGGGATTACCGCGCTCTCGTGGCCGTTATGAAAAGGGCGGATCCATGATTCCAGCTGGCAGGTCTTCGGATCGATCACCGACGCGTCGTCGGTGACGAGCGGCTCGCCCGCGCGGACACCCGCGGCGAAGGCGAAGAGACCGACAAAGGCCACGCGAAAACTGCCGACGATGTGCCGGGTACGTTGCCCCGCCGGTTGCGACCGCAATTGCGCCTCCCCTTTCCCGTTTCGCACCGCACTCGAGATGCTATTCTCGGTCGAATCCCTGTTGGGTGTCGCATGGTACGCGGAGTGTGAGTGCGCGGCCCGCGCCGCGCAGCGCGCGATGCCCGCCCGGAGGGGCACATGAGCGGAGGGCATATGGGCGACGCCGCCAACGAAACAACCGGACCCGATCTCACGCAGGGCGTCGCCGAGGGCGCACTGGCGGACGGTGCGATGCTGGGCGGCCGCGTCGGCGACGACGCCGTGCTGCTCGCCCGGCGCGGCGACGAGTTTTTCGCGATCGGCGCTGCCTGCACGCACTACAGCGGCCCGCTCGCCGAAGGGCTGCTCGTCGGCGACACCGTGCGCTGCCCGTGGCACCACGCCTGCTTCAGCCTGCGCACAGGAGAGGCGCTCCGCGCTCCGGCGCTTGCTCCGGTCGCGTGCTGGACCACGCTTCGGCGCGACGGCAAGGTATTCGTCGGAAAGAAGGTCGACGTGTCGCCGGCACGACGCGCTGACACGTCCACCGGCGCTGCGCGGCGCATCGTCCTGGTCGGCGGCGGCGCAGCCGGATTCGCAGCGGCGGAAATGCTGCGCCGGCAAGGCTATCAAGGCGACATCACGATGGTGTCCGACGAAGACGCGCCGCCGGTGGATCGTCCGAATCTGTCGAAGGACTATCTGGCTGGAACGGCGCCGGAGGAATGGGTGCCGCTGCGCGGCGACGACTTCTATTCCGACCACAGCATCGACCTCAAGCAAAGGACATCCGTCGCCGGACTCGACCTCCGCGCCGGCGAACTGACCTTGGGCGATGGCGCCCGGCTTCCGTACGACCGGCTGCTGCTTGCGACCGGAGCCGAGCCCGTGCGCCTGCCGCTACCGGGTATAGATCTCCCGCACGTCCACACGCTGCGCAGCCTGGCCGATTGCCGCGCGATCATCGCTCGCGCCGCTACCGCGAAGCGCGTCGTCGTCATGGGCGCGAGCTTCATCGGTCTCGAGGTCGCGGCCTCGCTGCGCGCCCGCAACATCGAGGTTCACGTGGTGGCGCCGGAGAAACGGCCGATGGAGCGTGTGCTTGGTCCCGAGCTCGGCGATTTCATCCGCGGTCTGCACGAGCAGCACGGTGTCGTCTTCCATCTGGAGGAGACCGCAACGGAGATCCACGCCGAGACCGTCGCGCTGAAGAGCGGCGGTACGATCGACGCAGATCTCGTCGTCGTCGGCGTCGGCGTGCGTCCGCGGCTTGCGCTCGCCGAAAAGGCACGCCTCGCGATCGATCGCGGCGTGATGGTCAACGAATATCTCGAGACCAGCGCACCCGGCGTATTCGCTGCCGGCGACATCGCGCGCTGGCCCGATCCTCACAGTGGCGGCGCGATTCGCGTGGAGCACTGGGTAGTTGCGCAGCGGCAGGGACAGACCGCCGCGCTCAACATGCTCGGCGGCAAGGTCCGGTTCGACGCGGTGCCGTTCTTCTGGAGCCAGCACTACGACGTCCCGATCAACTATGTCGGGCATGCCGAGTCGTGGGACGAGATCGCGGTCGATGGCGACATCGCGAGGCGCGACTGCGCGGTGCGGTACAAGCGCCACGGCAAGACGCTCGCCGTCGCGTCGATCTACCGGGACATCGAGAGCCTGAAGGCGGAGGTCGCGATGGAGAAGGCGCGCGGCGCCTTCTGAGTTCAATCGCCGCGCAGTGAGCTCACTCCCCCCGGAGCAGGCGCACGGTTCTCGCCAGATCCTGCTCGACGGCTCGACGCAACTCGGCCTTCGCCTTCGGGTCCGGCGCGCGAAGCAGCGCGGATGGGTGATACGTCGCGACGAGGTGAGCCCCCGACGGGTGGATGAGGTCGGAGCCGCGAGACGCGGCGATTCCCTTCCTTGCTCCGGTGAGAGAGGCGAGCGCCGTCGCACCGAGCGCGACGATGACCTTGGGGCGCAACGCAGCGATCTCACCCTCCAGCCACGCGTGGCACGCGGCCACGTCGCGTTGCGCGGGAGTCTTGTGAATGCGTCGCTTGCCGCGCGGCTCCCAGCCGAAGTGCTTCACCGCGTTGGTCAGGTACCAATCTCGCGGCGCAAGCCCCGCCTGTTCCAGCAGTTCACGCAGCAGCCTGCCCGCGGGCCCGACGAACGGCTTTCCCTGGCGGTCCTCTTCGTCCCCAGGCTGCTCGCCCACGAGCATCACCTTCGCGCGCGCACCGCCCTCACCCGCGACTCCCTGCGTGGCGTTCTCCCAAAGCGGACAACGGCGGCAGGCGTCGATCTCGGCCTTGTCGGGCGGAGGGGATGGCATGTCTCGAAAATTGCGCGGACGGAACAACCGTTGGACCGCCGGCGCGCGAAAAGTTGTCGCCGCGTCGACGTTGGGCTAGAATCTCTGAGATTACAGGCGCGTAGCTCAGCTGGTTAGAGCACCACCTTGACATGGTGGGGGTCGTTGGTTCGAGTCCAATCGCGCCTACCATCGAATCGCAGCACAGGTTTACCGCCCGACTGAAAGGGCCGTGAAAGGCATGGTTATGACACCGCGAACGCGCAGGGAGTCCCGCTAAAAGAAACGCGAGAGCGCACGTTCGCCGGTCGTTGCTGTGTGCGAAAAAAGTGCGGCTCGCCCGCACTTTTTTTTTGCCGGGCGCAAAGCGAATTCGCTGAACGCCCTGCGGAAGCCGTATCCGACCCTGAAGGATTGCCATGCCCAACATCACCCTGCCGGACGGCAGCATCAAGCGGTTCGCGGCGCCTGTCTCCGTTGCCGAGGTCGCCGCGTCGATCGGACCCGGCCTCGCGAAGGCCGCGCTTGCGGGCAGCGTCGACGGGAAGGTCGTCGACACCTCGCACCGCATCGAGCGCGATGCCTCGCTCGCCATCATCACCGCCAAGGATCCGGCCGGTCTCGAAGTGCTGCGGCATTCGACCGCACACCTTCTCGCTTATGCCGTGAAGGAGCTCTTCCCGGACGCGCAAGTGACGATCGGTCCGGTGATCGAGGACGGCTTCTACTACGATTTTTCGTTCAAGCGGCCGTTCACGCCCGAGGACCTCGAGGCGATCGAGAAAAAGATGGCCGAGCTGGCGAAAAAGGACGAGCCCGTTGCGCGGAAAGTGACGTCGCGCGACGAGGCCATCGCGTTCTTCAAGGCGCAGGGCGAGCATTACAAGGCGGAAATCATCGCGTCGATCCCGGCGGACCAGGAGATCTCGCTCTATTCCGAGGGGAGCTTCACCGATCTTTGCCGCGGTCCGCACGTGCCGTCGACCGGCAAGCTCAAGGTCTTCAAACTGATGAAGGTCGCCGGCGCGTACTGGCGGGGCGACTCGAAGAACGAGATGCTCCAGCGCATCTACGGCACCGCCTGGGCGAGCAAGGACGATCTCGACGCTTACCTGTTGCGTATCGAGGAGGCGGAAAAGCGCGATCACCGCCGACTCGGCAAGCAACTGGACCTCTTCCACCTGCAGGAGGAAGCGCCCGGCATGGTGTTCTGGCACCCGAACGGCTGGACCGTCTGGCAGCAGGTCGAGCAGTACATGCGTCGCGTCTACCAGGACAACGGGTATCTCGAGATCAAGTGTCCGCAGATCCTCGACCGTTCGCTGTGGGAGAAGTCCGGCCACTGGCAGAACTTCAAGGAAAACATGTTCACGACGGAGTCGGAGAAGCGCGATTTTGCGATCAAGCCGATGAATTGTCCGGGACATGTGCAAGTGTTCAACAGCGGCCTTCGCAGCTATCGCGAGCTGCCGTTGCGCTACGGCGAGTTCGGGCAATGCCACCGCAACGAGCCGTCGGGCGCGCTGCACGGGATCATGCGCGTGCGCGGCTTCACGCAGGACGACGGCCACATCTTCTGCTCCGAGGACCAGATTCAGCCGGAGGTCACCGCGTTCAACCGTCTTGCGCTCGCGGTGTACGACGACTTCGGCTTCAGCAACGTGGCGATCAAGATCGCGCTGCGCCCGGACAAACGGCTCGGCTCCGACGAAACGTGGGATCGCGCCGAGAACGCGCTGCGGGAGGCGTTGCGGGCCTGCAACGTCGAATGGGAGGAGCTGCCGGGCGAGGGTGCGTTCTACGGCCCGAAGGTCGAGTACCACTTGAAGGACTCCATCGGCCGCTCCTGGCAGTGCGGCACGGTGCAGACCGATTTCCAGATGCCCGGTCGCCTCGGCGCTGAGTACGTCGCGCAGGACGACACCCGCAAGGTGCCGGTCATGCTCCACCGCGCGATCGTCGGCTCTCTGGAGCGCTTCATCGGAATCCTGATCGAACACTACGCCGGCGCCCTACCCTTGTGGCTGGCGCCGATGCAGGCGGTCGTCCTCAACATCACCGACCGTCAGGCGGCGTATGCCCGGGAGGTGGAGGCACGGCTGCGGAGCGCCGGGCTACGGGTACGGGCCGATTTGCGTAACGAGAAAATAACCTATAAGATTCGGGAACATAGCCTGCAAAAGTTACCGTATCAGCTGATTGTCGGTGACAAGGAAATGCAGGCCGTGCAGGTGGCCGTGCGAACCCGCGGTGGCGAGGATCTCGGGGCGATGCCCTTGGATGTCTTGCTTGCGCGCCTCCAGGATGAGGTTGCGACGCATCGCTGAGGCGATGCGACGAGGGTGGCACGGTCTCTCTTTTGTCTACTTGGAGAACACGCATAGCCCAGGACAGAGCACAGCGGATCAACGGCGAAATCAACGCCCCCGAGATCCGTTTGGTTGGTGAAGAAGGCGAGCAGCTCGGCATCGTTACGCTGGCCGAGGCCGTCGCAAAGGCGGAGGCCGCCGAGCTCGATCTCGTGGAGATCGCGCCGACGGCCAAACCTCCGGTTTGCCGCATCATGGACTACGGTAAGTTCAAGTACCGCGAGGCCAAGAAGCAGCACGAGGCGCGGCTCAAGCTGAAGCAGATCCAGGTGAAGGAGGTCAAGTTTCGTCCGGGCACGGACGAAGGCGACTATCAGATCAAGTTGCGGAATCTGATCCGTTTCCTTGGGGAAGGCGACAAGGCGAAGATTACGTTGCGTTTCCGTGGCCGTGAAATGGCGCACCAGGAGTTCGGCGTGCGCCTGCTCGAACGGATTCGCAACGACCTGGAACCGCATTGCGTGGTCGAATCATGGCCGCGGCTCGAGGGCAGGCAGATGGTGATGCTGCTTGCGCCGAAGAAGGTTGTACCGAAACCCATTCACCCGACGAAGCCCGAGGCCGGTAAACAAGTCTCTCCGCCGGAGAGCACCACCGTGGGCAGCAAATAAGGGACGAAGTCATGCCCAAGATGAAGACGAAGTCGAGCGCGAAGAAGCGCTTCCGCGTGCGCGGCAGCGGAAGCATGAAGCGCGCGATGGCGTTCAAGCGCCACATCCTCACGAAGAAGACGACCAAGAACAAGCGGCACTTGCGTGGCACGGCCGGGATCCACAGCACCAACGCGGATTCGGTCAAGGCCATGATGCCGTACGCGTAACGGGACCGGATCATGCCAAGAGTCAAGCGTGGTGTGACCGCCAAGGCGCGGCACAAGAAGGTACTCGATCAGGCGAAGGGCTTCCGCGGCCGTCGCAACGCCGTCTACCGCATCGCCAAGGAAGCGGTGATGAAGGCGGGACAGTACGCCTACCGCGACCGGCGCGTGAAGAAGCGCGATTTCCGCGCGCTGTGGATCGCCCGCATCAACGCGGCGGTCCGCGAGCTCGGAATGAACTACAGCGTATTCATGAACGGTCTCAAGAAGGCCTCGATCGACATCGACCGCAAGGTCCTCGCGGACCTTGCCGTGAACGACAAAGTTGCTTTTGCGAAGATCGCGGAGCAGGCCAAAGCCTCTCTGGCCTGAGGAAACCGCGCAAAGACGAGGGAGGCAAATGCCTCCCTCTTTTTTTGCCCGCGGTATTTTCCACCACCCACGAAAACAGCCGCAACGGGATATTCGATGGACGAAACCGACCGCATCGTCGCTGCCGCGCTCACGGACTTCGCCGCATGCGCCGATCCTGCTGCGCTCGAAAACAGCAAGGCGAAATATCTCGGCAAGTCGGGGGCGCTGACCGATCAGCTGAAGGCGCTCGGCAAGCTCTCCGCCTCGGAGCGGCCTGCGGCCGGCGCGCGGATCAACCAGGCGAAGGCCGCGCTCGAAGCGGCGCTCACGAGCCGGCGGGAGGCGCTCGCCGAGTCGCGCCTCGCGGCGCAACTTGCAGCGGACGCTCTCGACGTGTCGCTGCCCGGACGCGGGATGGACGTCGGCGCACTGCATCCCGTCACGCGTACACTCGAGCGCATCGAGACGCTCTTCCACTCGCTCGGGTTCGACGTGGCGGACGGTCCCGAGATCGAGGACGACTTCCACAATTTCACGGCGCTCAACATGCCGGAGAACCATCCGGCGCGCTCGATGCACGACACGTTCTATGTCGAAGGCGGCGACGTGCTGCGCACGCATACGTCGAACGTGCAGGTGCGCTACATGGAGACGCACGCGCCGCCCATCAAGATCATCGCTCCCGGTCGCGTCTATCGCGTGGACAGCGACGCGACGCACTCGCCGATGTTCCATCAGGTCGAGGGGCTGTGGATCGACACTGATGTGTCGTTCACCGATCTGAAAGGCGTATTCACCGATTTCCTTCGTAACTTCTTCGAGCGGGACGATCTCAAGGTCCGCTTCCGGCCATCATTCTTCCCCTTCACCGAGCCTTCGGCCGAGATCGACATGAGCTTCGGCGACGGCTGGCTCGAGATTGCAGGATCGGGACAGGTTCACCCGAATGTGCTGCGCGCGGTGAACATCGACCCGGAGAAATACCAGGGATTCGCGTTCGGCATGGGGCCCGATCGCCTGGCAATGCTTCGTTACGGCGTCAACGACCTCCGTTTGTTCTTCGAGAACGACCTGCGCTTCCTGCGTCAGTTCGCATGAAATTCTCCGAACGCTGGCTGCGCACGATGGTCGATCCGCCGCTCGACACGGCGGGTCTTTGCGAAAAACTCACGATGGCGGGGCTGGAAGTCGAGTCAGCCGAGCCCGCCGCCCCGCCTTTTGCAGGCGTCGTGGTTGGCAGGATCGACGCCGTCATGCCGCATCCCGACGCGGATCGGCTGCGCGTTTGCACCGTTGACGTCGGCGCCCCGGGGCCCTTGCGCATCGTTTGCGGCGCGCCCAACGCGGAGCCCGGTATGCTGGCGCCGTGCGCGACGATCGGCGCCGAGTTACCAGGCGGCATTCGCATTGCGGCAGCGACGATGCGCGGCGTGCAATCGCAGGGAATGCTCTGCTCCGCGCGGGAACTCGGCATTGCCGATGACGCCACAGGGCTCCTCGCGCTTCCTGCCGACTCGCGTGTCGGTGCAAGCGTGCGCGAAGCGCTCCAGCTCGACGACACGCTGATTACACTCAAGATCACGCCGAACCGCGCCGACTGCCTGTCGCTGCTGGGCATCGCGCGTGACCTGGCGGCTGTCACGGGCTCGCCACTTGAGGCGCCCACAGTCGCCGCAACCGGGGTTGCCAGCGGCGCAAACCACGCGGTCCGCATCGACGAGCCGGCTGCCTGCCCGCGCTTCGTATCGCGCGTAGTTGAAGGCATCGACGCGCGCGCACCGACGCCGGGCTGGATGAAGCAGCGCCTCCAGCGCAGCGGCATCCGCTCGATCTCGGCCGTTGTGGACATCACCAATTACGTGATGCTCGAGCTGGGACAGCCGCTGCACGCCTACGACGACGCGCGTCTCGAAGGTTCCGTTGTCGTGCGCTTCGCGCGGCCCGGGGAAAAGCTGCTGCTGCTGAACGAGCAGACGCTCGATCTCCAGCCGGACCTTCTTCTCGTCGCCGACGAGAAGAAACCGTTGGGACTCGCCGGCATCATGGGCGGCGAGTACTCCGGGATCGGCGACGCGACCACGACGCTTCTCCTGGAGGGCGCGTACTGGAATCCCGCGATCATCCAGGGCAAATCGCGGCGCCTCGGGTTTTCGAGCGACGCAGGGTATCGGTTCGAGCGCGGCGTCGACTACGCGGGTTGCGCGCGTGCGGTCGAGCGCGCGACTCAGCTCGTGCTCGAGTGCTGCGGCGGTCGCGCCGGGCCGCTCTCCGACGTGCAGGGCAAGCTGCCGGAACGCGAGGTGGTGCGCGTGCGGACCGCACGTGTTGCACGCCTGCTCGGCATCGACGTTCCCGCCGACACGATCGCGGTTCACCTGAGCCGGCTCGACTGCACCTATACGCGTGCGGGCGATGACTTCTCCGTAACACCCCCGTCGTATCGGTTCGACCTGGCGATCGAAGAGGACTTCGTCGAGGAAGTCGCGCGACTCTATGGCTACGAGGCAATACCGGCGGTTGCGGCCGCGCACGTGCAACCGATGCGTCCGGACCCTGAGGCCCGCCGCCCCGTCGCCGCCATCAAGCGTCTGCTCGTCGGTCGCGGCTGGCAGGAAGCGGTCACGTTCAGCTTCGTGAGCTCCTCAGGGGAAGCGAAACTTTTTCCCGCACGGGATGCGCGTGCCGCACCGATCCGCGTCGAGAATCCGATTGCGGCGCACATGGACGTGATGCGGACCACGCTGGCGGGCGGGCTTCTCGACGTGCTGCGGAACAACCTCGCGCGAAAGCTGGAGCGCGTGCGGATCTTCGAGACGGGCCGCGTCTACCTTCGCGGGGACGAGCGTTACGACCAGCCGTCACACTTAGGCGGGCTTGCTTATGGCCCTGTCGCGCCTGAGCAATGGGGTGAGGAGACGCGGGCTGTCGACTTCTTCGACGTGAAGGGCGACTTGGAAGCGCTCGCTGCACCGCGCGAGCTCGCAACTGAACAGGTGCAGCATCCTATGCTTCATCCCGGCCGCTCGGCACGCGTGCTTGTAGAGGGCATCGAAATCGGCTGGCTTGGCGAGCTTCACCCCCGCATCGTCAAGGAATTCGAGCTGCCGCGCGCCCCCGTCGCGTTTGAGGTGCGACTCGATGCACTGGTCGCTCGAGATCTTCCTGCGGGCAGACCCGTGTCGCGCCTCCCGGTCGTTCGTCGCGACATGGCAGTCGTCGTGGACGATTCGGTGCCTGCCGAAGCCGTTCTCGCGGCGCTGGCCGAGGTAAAGCCGCCTCACGTCGATAGCATCCAGCTGTTCGACGTCTATCGCGGACAGGGAATTCTTACTGGTCAGAAAAGCCTTGCGATTCTTGTGCTTATGCAGGATACTGAACGTACTTTGACGGACGTCGAGATCGACGCGACCATGGGGGACTTGCTCCAGGTTCTCGTCATACGCTTCGCCGCGACACTGCGCCGGTAGGAACTTGCGGTAGGGAATTTCCGTAGGGATTTTCAAATATGACGCTAACAAAAGCCGAGCTGGCAGACCTCCTCTTCGAGCAGCTGGGCCTCAACAAGCGCGAAGCCAAGGACATGGTCGAGCACTTTTTCGAGGAAATCAGGATCGCACTCGAGCGCGGGGACAGCGTAAAGCTGTCCGGCTTCGGCAACTTCCAGCTCCGCGAAAAGCCGCAGCGTCCGGGCCGCAATCCAAAAACCGGCGAAGAGATACCGATCACAGCAAGACGAGTGGTCACTTTCCACGCAAGTCAAAAACTGAAGGCAATGGTCGAACTTGCGAACCATGCCGGACCACAGCCGAGTTAAGACCGAGCTCCCACCCATCCCCGCCAAGCGGTATTTCACCATCGGCGAGGTAAGTGACCTCTGTGCGGTCAAGCCGCACGTGCTTCGCTATTGGGAGCAGGAGTTCGCGCAGTTGAAGCCCGTCAAGCGGCGCGGCAACCGGCGGTACTATCAGCATCACGAAGTGCTGCTGATCCGGCGAATCCGCGACCTCTTGTACGAGCAGGGATTTACGATCAACGGCGCTCGTCATCGGCTCGAATCCGAAATCGCGCCTTCCGCAGGGGGCGGCGACGGCGACTGGATGGGCGCGCGCGACGCCGGGTCGCCGCCCGTGGACCTCGCTTCTCCGGCAACGCGCTTCGGCTGGACGGACGGAAATGCGCCTGATCCCGTCGAAATTCGGCAGGAGCTGGAAGAAATCCGCCGGCTTCTGGGGCACGACAGTTGATCCCGCTATAATCGCAGCTTCGTCGGGGCGTAGCGCAGCCTGGTAGCGCACCTGCATGGGGTGCAGGGGGTCGGAAGTTCGAATCTTCTCGCCCCGACCACAAGATATGGGCCGACCTGGAGT
>Ga0207676_10003880_pt1 | contig 10562 bp, 8 predicted proteins | sample KBSSwiS72_FD_184307 | JGI IMG/M metagenome (GOLD analysis project Ga0207676, IMG submission 184307) | Switchgrass rhizosphere microbial communities from Kellogg Biological Station, Michigan, USA - KBS Switchgrass S7-2 (SPAdes) (version 2) | ecosystem: Host-associated > Plants > Roots >... | reverse complement strand
GAGGTTGCTCGAGGTGCTCCAGCTGTTGGCAACCAGCTCGCGCATGCGGTCTTCATGAACGATTAGTGTCTCCACCACGCCCGTGCCCAGGTCGCACATGCCCTCGGTGGTGTTGAAAGCGTCGTCTATCATCGGCAAGCCGCGCATCGCCTGGTCGCCGGTGCCTTCCGCTCGATAAGTGGCGAGCGCGGTTGCCAGCCACGTAACCGCAGCGCCACCAGCCCGCTTGATCGTTTCGAGGGAGTTCGGATTTTTTTTCTGCGGAAAGATGCTGCTAGTCCCGCAATAAGCATCGTCCGACTCGACCAATCCGAACTCCGTCGTGGACCACACGTGAAAATCGGTCGCGAGGTCGTTGAGGTCGCACATGACGTAGGACAAAGCGGCAATCGCTTCAGCTGCGTAGTACGCCTCGCGGCCGAGCTTGGAGTTTTCCACCAGTCCGGAAAAGCCAAGCAATTCCGTGGTGCGCTGACGGTTGAGGGGCCATGAGGTTCCAGACAGGCCGACAGCGCCGAGCGGATTGAGATTCACGCGCGCGTAGCATTCCACCATGCGCTGGAAATCCTCGCGGAACTTGGTGCAGAAACTGAGCAAATAGTGACCGAACACCCACGGCTGAGCGTGCTGCATGTGGGTGTAGCCCGGCATGATCGTCCGCGTATGGCGTTTGGCCTGGCCCATCACCGCGCCCTGGAGCCGGAGCAGGCTCTCCATCGTGTCCAGCATGCGGCCGCGCTTGTAGCGGCGTCGCACGGTCGCACCCATATCGATGCGGCTGCGGCCCGTGTGCATTCGTCCCGCAGTATCCTCGCCGATGCGCTGTGACAGGAATGCCTCGACCTGCAGCAGGAAGCTGCCTCTCAGCGGGTCAATCGGAAACGCATCCGGGGGCAGGTCGCGAAACTCCATCAGCGCTTTCAGAATTGTCGCGCCCTGGTCCCGGGCGAGAATTCCTTGCTCCACCAGCATCACAGTGTGCGCGAGATCCACCGCCATGTGGTCTTTGAGTTGCCGCTTCTCGCGCGCAAGGCCGGGCACATGGTAGTGCCGCAGGAATTGCTCGGAAGGCGGGCTCGAAAGCCGCGCCTCGGCCAACAGCATGTCTTTATGTTCTGCGCTCATTCTGGTTTGATCCCCACTTTTTTAGCGACATTGCCCCATTTGACGGTCTCGCTCTGTATGAGCGCCGCGAAACTTTTGGCGCTGCCGCCGGCGAGATCCAGGCCAAGCATCGCGGCCCTCTCCTTGACGCCGGGCGTCTGCAGCGCTGTGTTCACGGCGGCGTTAAGCTTGTCCACGATGGCCTGCGGTGTCGCGGCGGGCACCATGATGCCGCCCCAGGCCACGACTTCGTATCCCGGCAAACCGCTTTCCGCGACGGTGGGGAGCTCGGGCATCACTCCCGATCTCTTTTTCGACGTGACCGCGAGAGCGCGCAGCTTGCCCGCTCTGACGTGCGGCGCGAGGGCGCTCATGTTGCCGAACATGAGCGGAACGCGACCGCCAAAAAGATCGTTGAGCGCCACCGGCACGCTCGCATACGGCACGTGCGTGATTTGCGTTCCGGTCATCAACTTGAAGAGCTCGCCGGCAAAATGCAGGCTCGAACCGTTGCCGGACGACGAATACGACAACGCATTCGGATTTTTCCGGGCGTAATCGATGAGTTCGGTCACGTTCTTCACGGGCAGGCCGAGATAGACGACGAGCACGTTCGGCTGCGAATGGGTCTGCACGACCGCGCGCAGATCGCGATCCGGGTCGTAGGGGAGCTTGGCGTGCGCAAAACGGTTCATGACGATGTTGGTGCTGTTGCCCGACACCATGGCATAGCCGTCGGGCGACGCTTTGGCGACGATCTCGATGCCGATTGCGCCGCCGGCCCCGGAGCGATTGTCCACTACGACTTGTTGGCCGAGGGTCGTCGAGAGCTCATTCGAGATCATCCGTGCGCCTGCATCGACGCCGCTGCCGGCCGCGCCGGGAACGATCCAGCGTACGGGACGGTCCGGATAGGCGGCAAACGAATTTACAGAGTTAGCGACCGCGGCGATCGAACATAGTGCCAATGTTCTGAGACGCCATGAGTGGTGGATTCGCACGAAATTGCTTCCTTGATTTGAGTGATTGTTACCGGCTTAGAACCAGCGGCGGCGTGTTCAGGTTGGCCAACCAAAGAAGCATACCGAATTTTCAGGACACTGGCGCGACAGGTCCGTTCTGTCCTGCGCTGTGCACCGGGACCAAAGATGGATAACGGTATTGGGTTGCGTCGTCAGCGGCGGCCGGTGCTTGATGACAATGCCACGTTCGACACCATGGCTATCGTCATACTCCGCTGACGTCAAAACTATTTCACCGCGCAGGCAATCTTCCTGAGAGCTTCGGCGGGAGTTCCGCTGCCGGGGCGGACAGCTTCCCAATTGGGAGCGCTATCGCTAATCACGACATTACCCTTACCCATATGGCCCGAAAACGCGGTAGTGGAAAGAACCCGGCTGCGCGCGACTTTGCAGTCGTGCTCCATCTGATTTATCAGTGAAAGAAACTGCTTGCCCTCAAGTACGCGTGCAGCCTTGAAGTCATACATGTCCCACATCCTGACGAAGTTGCCAGACTTGCTGATAGTGGAGCGAGCGGCGTAAATAGCCGCGCCGAAATCCTTGTAGCCACTTGCCGGCACCCACTCTGCGCCCGCGGTGGCGGCAGTCGCGTCTATCTGAGGACCCGGTCGCCGCGGCGCCATTTGCGCAGGAGCGCCCTGATAGGCCGGCGTCTGGCCTTGGCCCGCAGGTGCATTCAGCCGCCGCGATTCCTCCTGCTGCCGCCGCGCGTTCTCATTCATCAACTGCTGCTGGCGCTGCTGCTCTTGTTGCTGGCGTTCCATCTGCTGCCGGTATTCGCGTTGCTGTCGTTCATATTCCATTTGTTGTGGCGTTTGCGCCGACACCTGCGGTGAAATGATGGGCATGATCGTTGAAAGCATCACGACCGCATTGAAAGTCGATCCAGAAAAGATGCGCATAACAGTCTCCGTCCCGCGGCGGTTCAAGCGTTATGTAAAAATTTCCAGCACATGCTGCGGCATACTGAAAGCCGGGCCGTGCTATCCCGCCGCAGCCGATCAATACATCGTGGCCTTCAACCGCTCCGGCGCGGCCTTGTCGTAGTCTTCCGCCACGATCCGCGAGTTGCTCACATCCGCGAGTATCGTGCCGGTGCTGGGCAGGTTCTTGCGGTCGATGTGCCGGCTCGCATCCCAGAGCTTCGAGCGCATGATCGCCTTCGAGCATTGGAAGAACACGGTATCGACTTCAACGACGATCACCGAGCGCGGCAACTTGTCACCCATGATGAAGCGTTCGAGCAGGGCGGGCGATGTCGAGATGTAAGCGCGCCCGTTCACGCGCAGCGTCTCGCCGCAGCCGGGGATCAGGAATAGCAGCGCGACGTGGGGATTGGTGAGGATGTTGCGCATGCTGTCGATGCGGTTGTTGCCGCGCCGGTCGGGGAGTAGCAGCGTCTTCTCATCTTCGACAGCGATGAAGCCCGCGGGATCGCCGCGCGGTGAGGCATCCATGCCGTCGGGCCCGCATGTCGCGAGGACGGCGAACGGCGAAGCCGCGATAAGCGCGCGGTAATGCGGGTGGATGTAGCCGACCTCTTTCGCGATCGCTGGCCCGGACGCTTGGCCGTAAATCTGCTCGAGCGTCGCAAGGTCCGAGATCCGATGTTCTTCGCCGTGAATGTTCATGACGTTCCCGATGGATAGCGTTAGTTCGAATGGTAACATTGGGGCGACTGACCAACGAAGGCGAGGAGACGACATGCTGAAAATCTGGGGACGCGCGGATGGCTCGAACGTCATCAAGGCGATGTGGTGCGTAGGCGAGCTCGGGATTGCGCACGAGCGCATCGACTGGGGCGGTGAGTTCGGCGGCAATGACGACCCGGAATACCGGCGCAAGAACCCGAACGGACGGCTGCCGACGCTCGAGGAGGATGACGGCTGGACTCTGTGGGAGTCGGGTGCGGTGGTGCGCTATCTGTGCATGAAGCACAGTCTCGGCAATCTATGTCCCGACACACCCCGTGGCCGGGCCGATGCGGAGAAGTGGATGGATTGGAGCTCGCTCAACTTCGCAGGCTTCAACAGCATCTATCTGCAGCATTATTTTGGACCTGAAGCCAAGCGAAGCAACGACGCCATACTGGCCGCGGCGAAGGCTCTAGTGCCATGGCTGGACATCCTCGAGCGGCATCTTGCCGGCCGGCAGTACCTGTGTGGCGAAAAATTCACCATGGCCGATATTCCGGCCGGGTCGCTGACGCACCGGTGGTTTCACTGGACGCCCAAGGCAGCGCTGCGTGAACATCCCAATGTGCGCGAGTGGTACGAGCGGCTGGCGGCACGCCCGGCCTACAAGGAGCATGTGATAAAGGCCAACGCGAAGCGAACCGAGGAGATTGCGGCGCGCGGCTGAGCGATTTCCTGGCGGCGCTCGCGGTTATATACTCGTTTTTCCATGCTTCCTTATCTCGCAGATTGCTCGGCCGCGTGGCGCGTCGACGAACTTGTCGCCGATCGCGGGTGGGTTTTCAAGCTCGATGACCGTGCGCGGCGCGACCTGCTCGGTGCCGTGCGCGCGGCGTACACGCCGGATAAAAAGCTCTTCGAATACCGTCGCGACGAATTCGATACCGGCAGCGCGTGGCCGGTTATCGAGCGCGCGCTGGCGCAGGTGAAGCGTGGGCGCGGCATCGCGCTCGTGCGCGGGCTGCCGCGCGAAGGCGTGAGCGAGCAGGAGTTCGAGCTGATGACATGGGCGCTCGGGCTCCACACCGGCGTCGCGCGGCCGCAGGGCAGGCAGACGCATTACATCTCTGGCGTGCGCGATGCAGGCGCGGACTATCGCACCGGCACCGGCCGCGGCTACTCGTCGAACGCCGAGCTCGACTACCACACTGATACGTCCGACATCGTATTCCTGAGCTGCTACAACCGCGCGGTGTCCGGCGGCATGTCGATCGTCGCCAGCTCGCTCGCGGGCTATCGCGTGATGCACGAGGAGTTTCCGCAGCTCGCACCGTGGCTGCACGAGCCGCTCGCGTTCGGCCGCCAGGGCGAGCAGGCACCCGACGAAGGTCCGTTCGTCGTGATGCCGGTGTTCGACGTCGCCGACGGCAGGCTGTGCGGGCGCTGGAACTGGAACCGCATGACTTCCGCGCAGGAGATTGCGGGCGCGCCGAAGCTCGCGGCCGAGCATCGCAAGGCGCTCGAATGTTTCGACGAAGTCGTGCGGCGTGCGGACCTCGCGTACTCGACGTGGCTCGAGCCTGGCGACGTGCAGATCATCAACAGCCACGTAACGCTGCATTCGCGCACGGAGTTCGTCGATCACGACGAGCACGCGAAGAAACGGCTGCTGTTCCGCTTGTGGCTCGCACCGCCCGACAGTGCGCGGTTGCCGGAGAGCTGGCGCGATCTGTATCGCAGCATCGAACCGGGCACGGTGCGCGGCGGCATCCGCGGCATCGCTTACGACGAAGAGCGCAGGCGTTGGGAAGAGGGCCAGGCGCGCGCTGTTGGAATGAAAATTTCCTGAGCGAGCGTTCGGTCATGCCAGAGGAGAGAGCATGCTACTCATTGGAAGGTATGCGCTCGCAGCCGCGATGGTCGCCATGGGCATAAGTCTCGCCGCCACCTCAGCGCAGAGCGCAGAGATCATCGTGTTCAGCACGATTTCCGCGAAAGAAGCGCTGATCGAACTGGTGCCTGAATTTGAGAGCGCGAGCGGGCACAAGGTCAATATCACTTATGCGGGCGGCTCTGGCCTTTCGAAGCAGATTCTCGGCGGCAAGCTGGGCGATTTATTTATCGGCCCGGAGGAGTTTTCCGGCCCACTGATGAAAGAAGGCAAATTGCTGGCGGGCAGCCGCATCGATTTCGCCCGCTCCAGTACCGGCCTCGCGGTACGGGCAGGTGTCGCAAAGCCGGACATCAGTTCGCCGGAAAAATTGAAAAGCGTTTTGCTCGCAGCCGCCGCGGTGTCGTACAGCGAGGGCGCAAGCGGCATGCATTTCGTCAAGGTGATCGAACGGCTTGGCATCGCCGAAGCGATGGCGAATAAGCGGGTGCCGCCGCGTGCGGGCGAGTTGGTCGGGGCGGTGGTCGCGCGAGGCGACGCGGACATAGCGGTACAACAAATCAGTGAACTGCTGCCGGTGCAGGGTATCCAGATTCTAGATCCGCTGCCGGCGGAATTTCAGCAAACCATCACTTACGGCGCCACTACTTTTCCACAATCAACGCAAAGGGAGGTAGCGCAGGCCTTTGTGAATTTTCTCCGGTCTGATGCTGCTCGAGTCGTGCTACGCAAAAAGGGATTGGATCCCATCTAGCAGCCCGGCGGTTACATTCGATTATGGAGGACAAGCCCAATTGTTTGGGACCAGTTGGCAGCCATTGCTGAAAAGCACGAAATTCCGTGCTGAAAAAGCCGACAATAGCGGCTAACTTGTTATGGATGCCGAATTCCCATGGAAATTAAGGTCAACTTTCTCGACAAGCTTCGTCTTGAAGCCAGGTTCGATGACTTCACGGTGGTGGCCGATCAACCTATCCGCTATAAGGGCGATGGCTCGGCGCCCGGGCCGTTCGATTACTTTCTGGCTTCATCGGCGCAGTGTGCGGCTTACTTTGTGAAGCTGTACTGCGTTACGCGCAATATTCCTACCGATAACATCCGGCTGTCGCAGAACAATATTGTCGACCCGGAGAATCGCTACAAGCAGATTTTCAAGATACAGGTCGAATTGCCGGCGGATATCTCTGCCAAAGACCGCCAGGGAATTTTGCGCTCCATCGACCGTTGCACGGTGAAAAAGGTGGTGCAGGCCGGGCCCGAGTTTGTGATTGAAGAGGTGGAAAACCTGGATGCCGATGCCCAGGCCTTGCTGCTTCTGAATCCGGCCTCGGAAGCGGGCACTTATATTGCGGGCAAGGACCTGCCGCTGGAGCAGACCATCGCCAATATGTCAGGCGTGCTGGCGGGGCTGGGCATGAAGATTGAAATCGCTTCGTGGCGCAACATTGTTCCCAATGTTTGGTCGCTGCATATCCGCGATGCGCACTCTCCGATGTGTTTTACCAATGGCAAGGGCGCGACTAAAGAAGGCGCGCTGGCGTCGGCATTGGGCGAGTTTATCGAACGACTGAGTTGCAATCATTTCTACAACGATCAGTTCTGGGGCGAAGACATCGCCAACGCGGCGTTCGTGCATTATCCGAACGAGCGCTGGTTCAAGCCCGGCCGCAAAGATGCGCTGCCGGCCGGGATACTCGATGAATACTGTCTTCAGATTTACAACGTCGACGGCGAATTGCGTGCTTCGCATCTGTACGACACCAACTCCGGCAACGTAAAGCGCGGCATCTGTGCGCTGCCGTATGTGCGCCGGTCGGACGGCAAGGTGGCGTATTTCCCGACCAACCTGATCGACAACCTGTTCCTCAGCAATGGCATGAGTGCAGGCAATACACTGGCCGAAGCGCAGGTGCAATGCCTGTCTGAAATCCTCGAGCGCGCGGTAAAACGCGAAATTCTCGAGGGTGAAATGACACTCCCCGATGTGCCGCACGAAGTGCTGGCTAAATACCCCGGCATTCTGGCCGGCATTCAGGGCTTGGAGGAACAGGGCTTTCCGGTGCTGGTGAAGGATGCGTCGCTGGGCGGGAAGTTTCCGGTGATGTGCGTCACTCTGATGAATCCGCGTACTGGCGGCGTGTTTGCCTCGTTCGGATCGCACCCGAGCCTTGAAGTGGCGCTGGAGCGCAGCCTTACCGAGTTGCTGCAAGGCCGCAGCTTTGAAGGCCTCGACGATTTACCCCGGCCGACCTTTGAAAGTGCCGCCGTGACCGAGCCGAATAATTTTGTGGAACACTTCATCGATTCCAGCGGCATCGTGTCGTGGCGCTTTTTCAGTTCCAAAGCTGATTTCGATTTTGTCGAGTGGGACTTTTCCGGTCGAGGCAAAAACACCAATGCCGAAGAAGCCGCGACCTTGTTCGGCATTCTCGAGGACATGGGTAAAGAAGTTTATATGGCGGTGTATGAGGATTTAGGCGCAACAGCTTGCCGCATCCTGGTGCCGGGTTATTCGGAGGTGTATCCACTAGAGGATTTGATCTGGGATAACACCAATAAAGCGCTGGCGTTTCGCGCTGACATCCTGAATTTGCATCGTCTCGACGACGCCGGCCTAAAAGCATTGCTCAAGCGCCTGGAAGACAGCGAGCTGGATGATTACACCGATATCATCACATTGATCGGCATCGAATTCGACGAGAACACAGCCTGGGGTCAGCTGACGATACTGGAGTTGAAGCTGCTGATTAATCTCGCCTTGAAGCAATTTGATGCGACGCAAGAGCTGGTCGGCGCTTTTCTGCAGTACAACGAAAACACGGTCGAGCGCGGATTGTTTTATCAGGCCTTGAATGTGGTGCTGGAGGTGCTGCTGGACGACGACCTGGAACTGGACGATTACGCGGTCAATTTCCGCCGGATGTTCGGTAACCTGCGGATGGACGCTGTGATGGGCTCAGTGGACGGCAGCGTGCGCTTCTTCGGCCTGACGCCAACGAGCATGAAACTGGAGGGGCTCGACAGGCACCGTCACCTGATCGACAGCTACAAAAAACTGCACACGAAACGGACCGCTAAGTCAATTTAGTGCCGCTGCGCCCGCTACCGTAACTCCCAAGGCGCCGGGCCTGCGCGCAGCGAGAAATTGGCGAGCCTCTTCGAGCAGGCCGGCGTTGAGGTAAGCCTTGAGCAGAGTGAGCTCGATCAAGTCATGCTGCGCGCGGCTGCCGCCGATGCGTTCGCTTTGCCGCGCCAGCGGGGCGAGCGCGGCAATTGCCCCCGGATAGTCCCCGCGTTCGAACGCCACGAAGCCGCGCGCGAGCTCGGGCAAGTAGGAGCCGGACGCGTACCGGTTTTCGCGTGCCAGTTCCTCGATTTGCCGCGTACGGGCAGACAGCGCGGCGTCATCTCGCATCACCGCGTCCGCGAGGATGACATGCAGATCCGCGAGCCCGGCACCTGGCCGCGGCAGAGCGCTCGCAGCATACTCGTGAAGCGTGCGCCATGCAGGCTCGTTGCGCGGATGGCCGGCCAGCTCGGAGCGCCAGAGAAATGCTGCGCCGTCCCACGTTTTCTGTTGCGGTCCGCCCGGGTGCCGGTCGGGCGCGATAGCGTCCCGGTAGAGCTGCTGCGCCGCCGTCCAGTTGCCCGCGCCCAGCTCGAGCAGTGAGAGATGCCAGCTGAGATGTCCGTGGAATGCTGCATCGCGTGGATAGCTGGCAAGCCAGGAGGAGAGGAAGTTGCGGCCGCCATCTGCATCGCCGCTCTCGTAGCAGACGTGCGCGACACCATGCGCGCAATGCGCATTCTTTTGGTTGAGAAGCACGGATCGCTCGATCTTCGGCCGCGCCTCCGCGACACGGCCATCCTCGCCGAGCGCGATCGCGTGATAGGACAGGAACCAGTAGTCATCGCCATAATGCGGGGCGAGACGATCGAGCAACTGCGCGTTCTGCCGCTTGTTTCCAACGCGGCCGGAGCTGCCAATGAGACCGTTAGGATTCGCTGCCGTCGCTACCATCAATGCATCGCACGGCCACTCAGCCAGATGGGCATGCAGAGCGTCAATCGCGGCGTCGGTCTGGCCCGAGTACGCAAGGTCGAAGAACCGGATATGTCCCGTCTCTCTTGCGGACGCGCCAGCGGCGACATCTTTGGCCGCTGCCAGGGCCGCTCGTGCCGCAGCCGCCTTGCCTTCACGCATCAGGATCTGGGCCTTGCCCACGTGCGCAATGGCGAGTCGCGGATCGGCGGCGAGCGCGCAGTCGAAGGCCTCGACCGCACCGGGATACACGGTGAGCGCCAGATCGAGGCCCTCTACATAGGCGTCGCGCGCGGCGGCGGAGGCAGTGGACACGGGGAGGTCATAGCGGTCTGCGAGCATAGGAAACATTATATGTCTTGACCGGGACGCCTACCGTCCGCGTCGCCCGACGACGCAAACAGCGCTAGAAGTGAAACTCCTCCCCCTTCAAGGGGGAGGGTGTGAGGGGGATGGGTCAATGGCGCACAAATGTCACCCCATCCCCACCCTAACCCTCCCCTTGAAGGGGAGGGAATGTCTCATCAATTGCGAAGCACCACACCAGGTTGCGTTAGACTTCGCATCTTGCTGCGCTCAAGAACGGAGAGAACGTCGAGCGTAGCGCAGTCACCATCGAACACAATAAACCGAAAGGACGCAGGACATGGATCTTCAATTGAAGGGCAAATCAGTATTGGTCACCGGCGGCAACCGCGGTGTGGGTCTCGGCATCGCGCTGGCTTTCGCGGCGGAAGGTGCGAACGTCGCTATCTGCGGCCGTGACAAGGCGGCGCTCGCGGAAGCGGAAGCGAAAATCGCGGCGACGGGCGTGAAGGCAAAGGCCGTCGCGGTTGATCTCTTCACCGCCGAAGGTTGTATCGGCGCGG
>Ga0207676_10003874_pt1 | contig 10566 bp, 9 predicted proteins | sample KBSSwiS72_FD_184307 | JGI IMG/M metagenome (GOLD analysis project Ga0207676, IMG submission 184307) | Switchgrass rhizosphere microbial communities from Kellogg Biological Station, Michigan, USA - KBS Switchgrass S7-2 (SPAdes) (version 2) | ecosystem: Host-associated > Plants > Roots >... | reverse complement strand
AGCGACGCTGCAGGGCCTCGTACGACGCGGCGGCCACGTCCGGCCGCCGCCAATGCCAGAAGACGTAGGCCAGCATCGGCAGTTCCCTCGGCTATCTCACCGGCTCGGCCGGAGTGGTGTCCGCGCCGCGCGGACGCTCGCCGGCGAATCGGACTTCGGTGGTGTATCCCTCCGCGCGCACGGTGGCCTCGAGCAGCCGCCGGGCGCTCTCCTCGGCGTGGCGCGCGAGCTCGACCTCTCCGGCCGTGGCCACAAGCTGCCGCCGCGCCAGGGCGAAGATGGTGTCGCGGTCCGACGGGCTGAACGGGTTCCAGAGGCCCCGCTGCTCGTCATAGGTCTTGAGCCCGGTGATCTCGACGGCCTGTACCGACGGCGGCGGGAGCGTGATCCGGATGCGCCGCGACGGATGGTCCACCGTCACCTCCAGGCCGCGGTCGAGGTCGAAACCGGTGAGCACCTTGCCGGTTGCCACGACGAGGGAGCGTTTGGTCGAGCCGAGCCGGCGGTTCTCATAGGTGACGACGTCGCGCAACACCGTCTCACTCGTCACCAGCCGGGCCACGGCCCGGGTCTGCTCGACCACGACCGCCTGGGTCACGGTCGTCTCGCCGCTCGCGAGCCGCTGGAGACGGCCCGGGGCGCGTGACACGCCCCGGCCGACGACCACGGCCACCGCGAACAGCAGGAGCGCGAACAGGAGCGGCCACTTGGGCCGCCGGGAGGGGTTATCGGCCACGGCGGGCCATCGCGGCTTCGACCTCCGCGATCTCGCGCGGCGCACGGCTCAGCCACTCGACGCCGGTATCGGTGATCGCATAATCGTCCTCGATCCGGACCCCGATGTCCTTGTAGCGCTCGACCGCCGTGCGTACATGGGCGATCATCGACCGGTTCTTCGGCGTGTCGGGCAGGATGTCGAGCAGCCGGGTGCTGACGTAGATGCCGGGCTCGATCGTGAACACGTCGCCCTGCTGGAATACGCCCGGGCCGTATCCGGGATAGGGCGGATCGTGCACCTCCAGTCCGATACCGTGGCCGAGCCCGTGCGCCATGTAGAGAAACGCCTGGGTGCAGCGCACGGGTTGACTGGCGCACTGGTCGGCCCACGGGGGATCGAACGTCGCGTCCACGCCTTCGGTGAGGCCTAGGCGCGTCACGCCGCGCGCGATGACGGCCCGTGCCGAGTCGCGCCAGGCCGCGTATGCCGCGCCGGGGCGGGCCACGCCCTCGGCGGCCGCCTGCGCGTCGCGAACGATTTGGTAGATCGTGCGCTGGTCCGCCGTGAACCGGCCGCTCACCGGGAGCGTCCGGGTGACGTCGGCGGCGTAGCCTCGATAGCCGGCCCCGACGTCGATCACCACGACATCGCCCGCCTGCATGCGCCGGTTGTTGGTCTCGTAATGGTACTGGGTGGAATTCGGGCCCGAGCCGATGATCGACCCGAAGGACGGGCCGTCACCGCCCGTGCGCCGGAACGCCGAGGCGAAGAGCGCGTCGATCTCGTACTCCCAGACGCCGGGCCGCACGGCGCGCAGCGCTTGCCGGTGCGCGGCAACGGTGATGTCGATTGCTCGCCGGAGCAGCGCCAGCTCGGCCGGGCTCTTGCGCGCGCGGAGGCTGTCGACGACGGGGTGCGCGTCGCGCGGGTCGAGCCCGGGATGGGCCGCCGCGAACGTGCGGAGGAAGGCGGCGCCGCGGGTGAGCGAATCGGTCTGGGCGAAGTCGGCGCCACTGAAGTCGCGGAGGGTGTAGAACGGGAGCCCGCTGCGGGCGAGCGAATCGAGCGCGGGGCCGAGCGCCGCAATCGAGCGCGCGCCGAGACCGGTGGCGCGGGCGATGGCGGCGGAATCAGGCATGAAGCCGTCGTACAGCGCCCGGCGCGGGTCCCGGGCCAGGGTGTAGAGCGTGCCGCTCGCGCGACCGTCGCGCAGGACCAGCACAAGCACGGCGTTGGGCTCGAGGAAGCCGGTCAGGTAACGGAACGCGGGCAGCTGGCCCGGCTGGACGATGCCGGTGGGCGTCGGCGCGCCGAAGGCGACGACCACGCCGCTGTCGAGCCGCGCCGCCAGCGAGTCGCGGCGGGCGGCGTACTCGGCGGGCGCGATCTCCTGGGCGGCGAGAGCGGCGGGGAGCAGGAGGCCGAGGCCGAGGCGGGCGAGGACGCGGCTGCGACGCGGCGGAAGCGTCGGGATCGCCTGACCTGAGAGCTGGTGGGGCATTCGTTGCATACGATCGTCCGCCGTGTAGGGGGGAGATCTTCTCGTCGTGATACTCGCGGCTGTCGTCATCCCGAGCGGAGCGAGGGATCGGGTGGCCGAGCGAGTGAGGCTCGGGATGACGCGTGGGACGAGTGCGTATGCGCTCACGCTGCCTTGGCCTCGACCGGTGCGACCCCTCCCGCCGTGAACGCCCCCTCGCTCTTCGCGATCACCACGGTCGCCACGGCGTTGCCGATCAGGTTCGTGATCGAGCGCGCCTCGCTCATGAACCGATCGACGCCCAGCACGAGCGCGACGCCCTCTACCGGCAGCACGCGGAGCGCCGCGAGCGTGCTCGCGAGCACGATGAAGCCCGAGCCGGTGACGCCCGCCGCGCCCTTGGAGGTGATCATCAGCACGCCGAGCACGCCGAGCTGCTGGCCGAGCGAGAGGTGGACGCCGTACGCCTGGGCGATGAAGAGCGTCGCCATCGACAGGTAGATCGACGTGCCGTCGAGGTTGAACGAGTAGCCGGCAGGGATCACCAGCGCCACCACCGGCCGGGCGCAGCCGAAGCGCTCCATCTTGTCCAGCATCCGGGGCAGCACCGCCTCGCTCGACGACGTGCCGAGGACGATCAGGATCTCGTCCTTGATGAACGCCAGCAGGCGGAACAGGCTGAACCCCGAGAACCGGGCGACGAGGTTCAACACGACGAAGATGAAGAGCGCCATCGTGGCGTACACGCAGGCCATCAGCCGGCCGAGCGTGAGCAGCGACGCCACCCCGAAGTTGCCGATGGTGTAAGCCATCGCCCCGAACGCGCCGATCGGCGCCACGACCATCACGAGGCCGACGATCCGGAAGAAGACCTGCATCAGCCGGTCGAGCATCCGCACCACCGGCCGGCCCGCGGGTCCGAGCGACGCGAGCGCCACCCCGAAGAGGACCGAAAAGAACACCACCTGCAGGATCTCGCCCTGCGCGAACGCACCGACCACGCTCGACGGCACGATGTGCGTCAGGAAGTCGACGAACCGGAGCTCCTTCCCCTGTGCGGCGAACGCCGAGACGTCGGCGGTGGCGACGCGGGCGGCGTCGATCCCCTCCCCCGGACGAAGGACGTTCATCACCATGAGACCGATGGCGAGCGCGAAGGTCGTCACCACCTCGAAGTAAATCAGCGCCTTGAGGCCGACCCGGCCGACCCGCTTGAGGTCGGTGGTGTGGGCCACGCCGCCGACGATGGTGAGGAAGATGACCGGCGCGATGACCATCCGCACCAGGTTGACGAAGGTGTCGCCGATGGGCTTCATGGCCCGGCCGGCGTCCGGCCAGAGCGCGCCCACGAGCGTCCCGAGCGCGATGGCCACGAGCACGCGGACGGTGAGGTTACTGCCGAGGCGGGCCAGCCGGGGAGATGCCATGAGGTGCCGTCGAAGCTAACCGCGGGGAGCGGGGACCGTCAGCGGTCGAGCCGGGGCAGCGTCGCCTCGATCTCGGCGCGGTGCGGCTCCTCCCACGGCGGAAGCCGCAGCGAGCGTCCCAGGGCGGGCGGGGGCTCGTCCACGGCGAATCCGGGCGCGGTCGTCGCCACCTCGAACAGCACGCCGCCGGGCTCGCGGAAGTAGATCGACTGGAAGTACGTCCGGTCGCGGACCTCGGTCACGTCGCGGCCCCGCCCGAGGAGCTCGGCCCGGAGCGCGAGCTGCGCCTCGGCGCTCCCGATCGCGAAGGCGACATGGTGCACGGTCCCGAGCCCGTTCCGCGCCGTGGGCGCCTCGGGAGCTTCGACCAGGTCCACCAGGCGGCCCGGCGCGTCGGCGCCGGCCGCGAGGCGCGTGCGCTCACCGGCTTCGTGCAGGATGCGGAAGCCGAGCAAGTCGGTCATCAGCTCGACGGTCGGCCCGCGCGCGTGTAGAAGGAGTGTCACGGCGTGGAGGCCGCGGATCGCCGCGGCGGCGGGCACGCCGCCAGCCCACGGCGGGCGGGCGTCACGCGCGTCCTCGACCAGCTCGAGCACGAGACCCGATGGGTCGTGGACCCGGAGGACCGGCTCGCCGAATCGCGCCGCTCCGTCGGCGGCCGTCACGCCGGCCGCCGCGAAGCGCGCCTGCCAGAAGCGGAGCGCGCCGGCGGGCACCGAGAACGCGGTCGCGACGACCTGTCCCGCGCCGTGGACGCCGGCCGGCACGCCCCAACCGTGGTAGGGGAACGTGGTCCAGATGGTGCCCGGCGCCCCCGACTCGGTCCCATAGTAGAAGTGGTAGACACTGTGGTTGTCGAAATTGACGGTCCGCTTCACCAGGCGGAGGCCGAGCAGCCGCTCGCAGAAATCGAGATCGGGCTGCGCCTCGTCGACAGTGGCGGTGACATGGTGGAGGTGCTGGACGGGGTGTGTCACGGTCTCTCCACAGCGGGGGGTGACGTAATCACGGTCACCTCAGGGCACGGTCGCGGCGTTCACGCTCGCCTCGCGGATGCAGCATCCGAACGCTCCAAGCATCGGAAACGCTTCAGAGGAGAGGGTATCACCTATGCGATGGACTTCACAAGCAGCTGCTGGTCTGGTGGCCATTGCCCTGGCCGGTTGCCGCGGGCGCGACCGCAGCCACAACGCGGGTACCACCGGCGGCGGCGCCGGGACGGAAACCGGCGTGGATAGCGTGCGGTAGGCTCAGCGAGACCGCCATCCTCGATCATCTGTACGTATCCCGCCACCGCGGTACTCGTGAGTACCACCTCTGGCGGGCAAGAATTCGCACGGTTTCGCGCCCTGCGAGACAAAATCTTGCACTCTTCTCGCACTGTGCGAGGCGTGCTCGACGCCGCGCAGCGACGGGCGTCGAACCTTTCGACAGCGTTCGAAACTTCAGAATTGATATCGATGTGCCCGTCCGGAATACTGCGTGCAGCCCAAGGGTCGTGGCGGCGGTTGGCGGAGGTTGGGCTCTCACCGCAGGGATTTCCGTACGAGGAGGCACCATGCGTTCTGCGTTCTGCAGCGTCCCCAGCGCCGTGGCAGTCCTGATGGCCGGCACCATCGCCGCCTGTAGTCCCGACTCGACGAGCCCCGATCCTTCTCCCTCGCCGGGCCCCGCCCTCGCCGTCGCGGCAACCGGCAACGGTGCGCCGAGCGGAGAGCACTACAACCTCAACATCATCGCTGTCTCGCACCCCAAGAGCGGCGACCTGACCGGTGGCGGGAACGTGATCTTCGTCAACCTCGGCACCAAGACGACGGCGGTCACGACCAAGATCATGCTCGACCAGAGCGCGGTCGCCGGGGTCTTCGCGGTGGTGGACAAAGACGGCACTGACGGCGAGGCGAGGTTCTCGCTCCCGGCGCCCGGCGGCTACACGGTGTGGGCGCGTGCCCTCGGCAAGCCGTACGGGGAGGGGACGCTCACCACTTGCGCCACGGACGTCACCGGCGCACCCGCCGATGGCGACATCTGCTCGGAGCTGAACGAGGTGTTCGTCCGCGGGACGGGCAAGAGCAGCTTCCGGAACGTCACGAGCAACCTGACGACCATCAGCCTGGACCCGGTGCTGGATGCGGCGGCGGTGACCGCCTGCGGGGGAACGACGGTCAGCCTGTTCGACGGCTGTCTGGAGGGGTACTTCTGGCAGTATGACAACAACGGGCTCAAGCTGTTGCAGCTGCGGTTCTATCCGGCGGCGTTGTAGGAGCGTAGGGGGCTGTCGCGTCGGCGGATCTTCGTCGGCGCGCAGCCCACGCTCGTCATCCTGAGCCGTCCAGCTTCGTCATCCCGAGCGGAGCGAGGGACCTTCTAGCCCGGGGTTCGAACTCGGCCAGGCAAGGTCTCTCGCTCCGCTCGGGATGACGAAATCGCTGTGATGACCGGAGTCAGTGCGTCGCAGCCTCGCCGGACTTCGGGACCGGGCGAAGCAGCAGGTCCTGGAAGTCGAAGCTGAAGTCCACGGCCGGCGAGGTCGGCACCATCTTCACCTGGTCGATGGTGCCCGCCGGCGTGAGCGCGAAGGTGACGTATGCATCGGCGCGCAGCTCGCGGTCCCGCCAGCGCGCGACGAAGGTGTCGTACTGCCAGTGGACCAGGTCGCCCACCATCGACGGCGTCTTCGTCATGCGAATGACCAGGCCGCCGTTCTCCTGCGTGATCGCAACGTCGCCATACCAGATGTCGCGGTAGGTGCCCGCGTATCGCTCGAGCGGGAGCGACGGACCCGCCGTCGAGTCTCGCTGGCTCGCGGCCTCTGTCTCCAGCTGCGCCAGCTGGGCCCGATTCTGCGCCAGGACCCCCTCGTAGATCCCGACGTAGTCGGGCGCCTGGACGCCGAGGTAGTGGTCGAGCACCCGATAGGCGATGGCGTTGAAGGCGAGCCCCGACTCCTGGTTGGTGAGCACCACGACGCCGAGCCGGAGTTCGGGGATCATGGCGACGCGCGAGACGTAGCCGGGGAGCCCACCCGTGTGCGTGAGCAGCAGCTTCCCGCGGTAGTCCTTCGTCTCCAGGCCGAGCGCGTAGCCATTCATCCTGGGCTGGAGATGGGGCAGTCCCGGTGGCGGGTCGTAGATCGGCGTAGGCGTCACCTCGCGCCAGAGCTGGCGTGCGCTCGCCGGCGAGAACAGCCGCGAGCCGTCGGCCGTCCGGCCCGAGTCGAGCTGTACCATGACCCACTTGGCCATGTCCTCCGCGCCCGAGACGATGCCGCCGGCGGGATTGGTGTTGTCGCTCAGGAACGGCGCCACCGGCCGCACGGTGTCGTTCACTTCGGCGTGCGGGGTCGCGACGTTGCCGGGCCGGCCCGCCGCCGAATGGTCGACGTCACTGTGCGTCATCCCGACCCGCGCGAGGATGCGGGTCCGCACGAACTGCTCCCAGGTCTGTCCCGATACCGTCTCGATCACTTCGCCCGCGACGAGGTAAAGCACGTTGTCGTAGGCGTACGCGCTCCGGAACGACGTGGCCGGAGTGATGTAGCGGAGGCGGCGGGCGATCTCCTTCCGGTCATACGTCGACGGCGGCCACCAGAGCAGATCGCCGGCCCCGAGGCCGAGGCCGCTCCGGTGGACCAGCAGGTCGCGGACGGTGAGCTCGCGGGTGACGAAGGGGTCGTGCATCGCGAACCAGGGCAGGTACCGGATCACCGGCGCGTCCCACTCGACCTTGCCCTCCTCGACCAGGATCGCCAGGGCGGTGGCGGTGAAGATCTTGGTGTTCGACGCGATTCCGAACCGGGTCTGGGCGTCGACCGGCGTCGGATCGCCCAGCCGGCGGACGCCGTAGCCTCTGGCGAGGACGACCTTCCCGTCCTTGACGATCGCGACCGCGACGCCCGGCACCTTGAAGGTCTTGAGCACGCCCGCCACGTAGCCGTCGAAGCCCGGCGGCGGCGCGGCGGGCTTCTGGGCGACGCCTGTGCAGGGGAGGAGGGCGGCCGCGAAGACCGCGGCGCCGAGCCGAACCGACAGATGATGTGGGGTCATGCCGCAGAACGTGTGGGTGGACGGGCCGAATCGCAAGCGTGCCGCCGCTGCCGGCCACGACGTGCGACACCCGCCGGCGACGGCGTAGATTACGGGACGAGCCCTCGTCCCCGATCGAAGGATCCAGCCGTGCGGCGCGAAACCGGCGACCTCAGCTTCCACGTCACCTATCTTGTCCGCGCGGCCGCGGGGGACGTGGCCGCGCGTGCCGAGTCGCTGCTGCTCGAGCAGACGGTCGAGCTCCCGCGCGCCATCGCGGCGCGCGATTCCTGGGTGGCCGACCACATCCTCGGCTGCGTGGAGGAGATCCGCCTCGCGGGCGTGGACCTCCACCGCGTCACCATCGCGCAGCCGCTCGCCACCACCGCCGGCGATCCGGCGCAGCTCCTCAGCGTCCTGTTCGGCAACTGCTCGCTCCAGCCGGATGTGGTCCTCGCCGACGTGGAGCTTCCCGACGTGGCCTTCGACTGGCTGCCGGGTCCGCGGACGGGGGTCGCCGGGATTCGTGAGCTCACCGGCGTGAGCGGCCGTCCGGTGCTGGCCACCGCGCTCAAGCCGATGGGGCTCGAGCCCGCCCAGCTCGGGGAACTTTGCGGCACCTTCGCGCGGGCGGGGATCGACCTGATCAAGGACGATCACGGTCTCGCCGATCATCCGTTCTGCCCGTTCGAGGACCGCGTCGAGGCGTGCCTCGCCGCCGTAGAGGCCGCGGCGGACGAGACCGGTCGGCTCGCGCTCTACGTGCCCAATCTGACCGGCACGCCCGATCGCGTGCGGCGGCAGCTCGAGTTCGCGCGGCGAGTGGGCGTGCGAGCGGTCATGCTCTCCCCGATGGTGGTGGGCCTGCCGCTGCTCCACGAGCTCGCCTCCGAGTCCGGCGGGCTCCCGATCCTGGCGCATCCCGCGTTCGGCGGCGTCCTCCGCGCGGCGGAGCCGGCGCTCTTCGGCAAGCTCTTCCGCTGGTACGGGGCGGACGCGGTCATCTTCCCGCATGCCGGAGGGCGCTTCCACTACAGCGAGGCGACCTGCCGTGCGATCGCCGGCGCGCTCCGGGCGCCGCACCCGCGCGTGCGGCCCGCGTTTCCCGCGCCGGCCGGCGGCATACGGGTCGAGCGCGTCGGGGAGCTGCTCGACTTCTACGGGAACGACTGCATCCTGCTGATCGGCGGGAGTCTCTACCAGGCGGGTGACGCGCTGTTCGACCGGACGCGGGATCTGGTCGACCAGGTGACCCGCGCCGCAGCCGCGGAGCCCGTGCCATGAGCGATCACGTGCGGGAGACCGAGTCCTTCCGCTGGGAGGGCATCGAGGTGCGGCCCTACAAGCAGGAGGGCACGCACTTTTCCGGGATCACGCGCCAGGTGCTCTTCGAAGGGGGCGACGGGCTGTCCTGCCAGCTCCGCTACTTCGAGATCGCGCCCGGCGGCTGGTCGTCGCTCGAGCGCCACCACCACGCCCACGCGGTGATGGTCGTGCGCGGGCGCGGACGGGTCCTGATCGGCAGCCGGATCGTCGATGCGGGCATGCACGATCTGGTGCGGGTGCCCTCACTCACGTGGCACCAGTTCCAGGCGGCCGCCGACGCGCCGCTCGGCTTCCTCTGCATGGTGGACTGCGAGCGGGACGTGCCGGAACGGCCGGATGCCGCGGCGATGGCTGAGCTGCGGCGGGATCGCGCAATTGCGGCGTTCATTCGGGTCTGACCGCTTCATCTTGACGGCCCTTCCCGTCATCTCGACGGGCCTCCCGTCATCCCGAGCGCAGCGAGGGACCTTGCTGGGCCGAGGTCGAACTCGGCTCAAGAAGATCCCTCGCTCCGCTCGGGATGACGACGTTGGGTTTCACTCCCGACGCTGGGTTTCATTCCCGACGCTGGGTTTCACTCCCCGCCCCACACCCCCCTCGCCGCGCTTCGCCGGATGTAGACCCACGTAAAGTCAGGCCCGCGCCGGCGACCCCACGGGGCCCGGGTGCGGTGGACCAGCGACAGCCGGGTCACCGCCGCGCTGCTCGTCCCCCCGTTGGCGGACATCATCGTGATCTCGCCCGACGTCCCGTCCAGCGCGGAGGCCACGAACCGCCAGGTCCCCGCGCCGTCGAGCTCCTTCGTGTAGCTGGCCCCGGCCGGCGTGTCGTACCGCGCGGTCAGGCTCAGGTCGTACGACTGATCCAGCGCGAGGAGCAGCTCCCCCTCGACGAGGAAGGCCCGGAGCGCCGGGCCCTCCTCTACCTCGTCCTCCACTGCGACCGGCAGCAGGCTGCCGTTGACACCGACGAGCCCGTACCGGCCCGCTACCCTGCGATGATCGCTCGCCTGCCAGGTGCGTTGTGCCTCCGTCATTCGTCGTCCCGCGGATCAGGGCGCCACAGCCAGGCTGTGCACCGCTGGGCCGATGTTGCCGAGGAGCGTGGCGGCGCCGGTGACCAGATTCACCGTGTAGAGCTCGGAGCCGTTGTCCGTCGAGAGCGAGGCGTACGCCGTGCCGTCCGTGCCGATATCCAGCCCGGAGCAGAGGTAGACGTTGCGGCCGAAACCGCCCACGGTGGTGAGCGCGCCCGTCGCGGGATCGACCGTCACCAGCGCGTTCGCGGTCGCATCGACGGCGTAGAGCGTCGAGCCGCCGCCGGTCTCGTGGTACGCGAGAGCCGAGATTGCGGGGTTTCCGCCCGCGTTGGCATCGCCCGCGGCGAAGGCCAGGTCGGGGTCGGCCGACGCAACGGTGCCCGTGATCGGATCGATGCCCAGGTTCTGGTTCCCCTCGACGCTCGAGAGCCGAAGCCGGTCCTGTGCCCCACTGAACGCGAGGCCGAAGTGCTCGCCGCTCACGCCCGGCGTGAAGGCGTCGCCCATCGCGCTCGCGACACCGGTGAGGGTGTCGATCGTGTAGACTCGGC
>Ga0207676_10003872_pt1 | contig 10569 bp, 11 predicted proteins | sample KBSSwiS72_FD_184307 | JGI IMG/M metagenome (GOLD analysis project Ga0207676, IMG submission 184307) | Switchgrass rhizosphere microbial communities from Kellogg Biological Station, Michigan, USA - KBS Switchgrass S7-2 (SPAdes) (version 2) | ecosystem: Host-associated > Plants > Roots >... | reverse complement strand
CTTGATCAGGGCGTCGAACGCCAGCGCGGCGCCGATCCCAGCGGCGAGCGGAAAGCTGCCGTGGAGGTTGGTCCAGGCGAACGGGATCAGCGCGGCCCACAGCGGCGGCGGCCGCCCGGTCTCGCTGCCGCGCGCGAGCAGCGCGGTCCACAGCGCGAGCAGCGGCCACACCAGCAGGTGCGGACGGACGAGCATGAACGGCGCCAGCGCGACGTCCATCAGCAGCAGCGTCGCGACGATCAGCAGCGGCGACGCGCGCTGCCGCAAATGGACGAAGACGACCGCATGGAGCGCCATCAGCGCCGCCGCGAACACGGCCGCCAGCCCGGCATGGCCAGCGGCGCCATAAGCCCCGGCGAAGACGAGGTCGGCGGGCCATTCCATCGCCACCCACGGCCGCCCGGCCGCCGTGAAGGAGAAGGGGTCGGTGGTGGGAATCGTCCCGTGCGCCAGCATCCAGCGTCCCGCAGCGACGTGCCAGCTGACATCGCCATCGTTGAAGATATTGGGCGCGAAGGCGAGGCCGAACGGGATCAGCAGGACGAGGATCAACGGCAGCAGCGTCTGCGCCAGCGCGTCGCGTCGCCCGATCGCCTCACCCCCCGTCATTGCTCGAGCCTAGCACAGCAGCCATCGGCAAGGCCGGTCAAAATTCCGCTGTCTCGAATTTGCACGCGCGGCGAGCGTGCCTTGAGATTGGACCAGCGTCCGCTACGACTGCGGGCCAGGCTCATGGGGGGTAGCGTGTTTCATCGGTTCGCAGAGCGGGCGAAGCTGCGCGAGAACGCGCTCGTCTACGCGCTGTGGGCGCTCGGTATTGCCGGCTCGGCGGCGCTGTTTCGCAACAGCCTGCACAGCCATCTCGTCAATCGCGACTTCGCCGTATTCACCATTGCCGGGAAGCTTGCCGTTGCCGGTCACGCCGCCGATGCTTACACCGTCGCGGGCAATCAGCCCGTTGTGCTGGCGATGGGGCGGGTGGTGGATTCGCTCTTTCTCTATCCGCCACACGTTCTGTTCATGGCGGTGCCGATCTCCTTCCTGCCGTTCAGCGTGGCGTTCTGGGGCTTCCAGGCGGCGACGGCAGCGTTGTTCTGCTTCGCGGCTCGCTCGTACCTGCCGGCGAACTTTCCCGGGCTGCTCGCGGTCCTCACCCCCGCGGCCCTGATCAACATTGGCTTCGGCCAGGTCGGACTGTTGTTCGGGGCGCTGTGGCTGTGGGCTTTCAGCGGTTCGGCGCTGGCGATCGCGCTGCTGACCTTCAAGCCGCATTTGGGTTTCCTCGCCGCGATCGAAGCGGTTCGGCGGCGCCGGTTTGTGGCGGCGTGCACGATCGCGCTGGCGATGATCGCGCTGAGCGCCCTCGTGTTCGGCATCGCTCCGTGGCAAGCCTGGCTCAACGAGGCGCTGGCCTTTCACGTGCATGATCTTGCGCCGAGGAACTATGGCGAGTGGTTCAACAAGATGACCACGCCCTACCTTGGCTACGGCCTCGTCGGCTGGCTGTTGTTCGCCGCCGCGGGCGCCGCCCTGCTGGTGCGCAGGTTCGACGTCTTCACGGCCGCGACGGCAACCTTCCTGATCACGCCCTACGGCCTGCATTATGACATGACCGTCGTCTGCCTTGGGTTCGGCTTGCTGCTGTTTATGAAATGGCGGTCGATGCCGTCGTGGCAGACCTTCGTTGCGGCGCTGGCGTTCCTGTCGCCGCTCCTGGTCGGGTTGGGGACATGGCTGGCGTCGCCGATCCTGCTCGCCGGCCTCTACGTGCAAACCCGCAATCCGATCTGCAAGCCGACCGAGCACGCCGATGCGCGCGCCTGATCGCGGCAACGCCCTGGTCTATGTCCTGTGGGCCTTCGGAATCGTGGGGTCGTTCGTTCTCCTGCGTGATGCGTGGGGAGGTGTGCTCGCCGACCGCGACTTCGTTGCCGTCTGGGTGGCCGGCAAGCTGGCGGCGGCCGGTCACGCTGCCCAGGCGTTCGATAATGCCACGCTCCTCGCGACCGCCAAGCAGCTGGTCGGCACCGAGCCCAAGATCGCTTATCCCTATCCACCCCACGCGCTGTTCTTCGCGGTGCCGCTGTCCTACTTGCCGTTGCCAATCGCCTTTTGGGGCTGGCAGACCTTTTCGGCCGCGCTCTTCTTTCTCGCCGCGCGGCCCTACCTTCCTTCAGGCTTTCCGAAGCTGCTGGCGGTTTGCACCCCCGCCGCATTGATCAATGTCCTGTTCGGGCAGGTCGGGATCTTCTTCGGCGCGCTGTGGCTCTTCGCGTTCAGCGGGTCGGCGGTTGCAGCGGCCGCGTTGACCTTCAAGCCGCACCTCGGGGCACTGGTCGCCGTCGAAGCGGCGCGCCGCCGGCAGATCCTCCTGACCTGCGCAATTGCTCTGGCGATCCTCGGCCTTAGCGCCGTCGTCTTCGGTGTGGACGCCTGGCGCGCATGGCTGACCGGCGCGGCGTCGCATCAGGCTGGCGACCTGTTCGTCAAGCCTTTCGAGAACTGGTATTTCAAAATGCCGACGCCCTATCTCGGCTACGGGCTGATCGGCTGGGCCTTGTTCGGGGCCGCCGCCATTTACTTGCTTTTCGGACGGTTCGACGTCTTCACGGCCGCGACCGGGTCATTTCTGATCGCGCCCTATGGCTTCCACTACGACATGACTGTCGTGAGTCTCGGTTTCGGGTTGTTGCTCTATCTGAAGTGGCGCGAGATGCCGGCATGGCAGACGTTTACAGCGGCTCTCGGGTTCCTGTTGCCTCTGCTAATCGGGCAGGGCACGTGGTTTGGTCCGCCGATCCTGCTCGCCGGGCTGTACATCCAGACGAGAAACCCGATTACGGGACAAGGTGATCACGCTTCCTCGGACCAAAAGGAGCCGGCGACCGCAGGGTGAGCGGAACCTTCAAAAACGTCGTACCTTTACCATATGACAACTGTGAGCGGGCTAGGGGGGTGAGTAAGGTCCCGGAGTAGCCCGATGTTCGATCAGTTGAGCCGCGATTTGAAAGCCCGATCGGCAGCCCTGCTGCTGACGATCGACACTCGGCTCGACCGGATCCTCCAGGCGTGGCTGCTGATCGCCGGCCTGCTGTCGGCGGCGCGGATCGCGTTCAGCCCGCAGCCCGTGGGCACGCCGGCCTTCTCGACCTGGACCTCCTACATGCTGCTGGTGGTCGCCCCGTTCGCCTCGACCCTGCTGGCGCTGCGCTGGTTCCGCGACGCCCATCTGCAGGCGCAGCCCGTGTTTCGGCTCGCCCAGGTCGGCCGCTGGACCTCGGTCAGCCGCCACGAAGCCGAGCGCAACGAGCTTTACGGGACGAGCGGGGTGATGGTCTCGCTGCTGGTCGGGATGATGCTCAACGTGCCGGTCCGGGCGCTCGAATATCTCGCGGCGATGCCGCCGATCGCCGCCACCGCGCCCGCATGGCTGTCCGCGCTTCACTTCGCTATGACGTTCGACGTCGTCCTGTTCGGCAGCCTCTACATGATCGCCTTCGTCGCCGCGCTGCGCCGCGCGCCTTTGTTCCCGCGGCTGTTGCTCGCGATCTGGATCTGCGACGTTGCGATGCAGCTGTTCACCGCCGAGCTGGTGACCGGGGCGGGCAACCTGCCGCCGGACGTCGCCCAGGCGCTCCACGGCCTGCTCGACGGCAACGTCAAGAAGGTCCTGATCAGCGTCGCTTTGTGGCTGCCCTACCTGCTCCTCTCCAAGCGCGTAAACATAACCTACCGCCGCCGCATCCCGGCTTAGGATTTGATTTCACGCGAGGACGCGAAGAACGCGAAGAAGGGTATTCGCGCGGAGAGCGGCGTGGCCACTGACCAGCCGCCAGGACCCTTAGTTCAACATGGCGCAATGATTGTTTCACACGAAGGCACGAAGGCACGAAGATTGTAACTACCGTGTGCGTGAGCCGATAAAGCCCGAAGGACCGTTGACGACGCGTTTCAAGCCTTCTCGAAATGTCTCACAGCCAAAATTCATGAGCAGCCCAAGAGGCTGCTCCATCAATCGAACGTAGGTCAGCAACTGTTTCGCGTGGACCGGCGCGAACCGTTCCACCGACTTGATCTCGATGATGAGCTGATCTTCAACGATCAGATCGGCCCTGAAGGCATCCTGGACGACAGTCCCCTCGAAGATGATCGAAATTGGCTTCTGCCGTTCGACCCGCAGGCCCGCATTGGACAAGCCAATTATCAATGCAGTCTCGTAGGCGGATTCGAGCAGGCCTGGACCGAGTTTCTTGTGAACTCGAAAGCCGCAATCAATCGCTTGCGTAGCGAGCTCTTCGATCTCGGCCAATTGGAACCCCACCTTATCGTGACCGAGCCGCCGAGGCTTAGCACACTTCGTGCCTTCGTGCCTTCGTGTGAAAACAACTTCGCGTCTTCGCGGCTTCGCGTGCACAAACATCCGCCCGGCGAGGAGCGCCAGCGCTAGCGGAAGGTCACGACCTCTCTGCGTCTCTGCGTCTCTGCGCGAATCTTCGTGCCTTCGTGCCTTCCTGTGAGACCCTTTCCCGATTCGCCGTTCGTGGCAAAAGCGTAACGAAAACGGGGTTTTGGGCTGTGGATAATTGTGTCCGACGGACGACAGGCCGTCCAAAAACGGGACAGAAGACGAAAATTAATGGACCTGTCGGGCGACCACTAACTAAAGATAAGGGTCAGCAAAATCAAAGACTTACGCCGGTCAATTCCAAACGGCAATCGTTAACGAAGATCAAACAGACAAGGTTGACAATGTGTTAACGTGGGCGCAGCCAATCGCCAGCTGAGCGCTCGGGGGCGCCGGCCACGTGCCGCATTTACTCGGTTCCATCGGCAGGTGGCGGGGGGAGTTTGCGTTCCTTCTCCGATCGTCGCGAAGCGTGTGAGGACCCGTGCTCCGGGAAGGGCGCGGGTGCTGAGGGAAGGATGGTACAATGAAGACTTTCATCAACATGCTGAAGGACCAGTCGGGTGCCTCGGCCGCCGAATATGCGCTGATCCTGGCCATTGTCGGCGGTGCGATCGCGCTCGCCGCGGTCACTCTGGGCAAGACCATCGGCAATGCGATGGGCCAAGCCTCGAACTGCATCAGCAAGGGTTCGTCCGCTGTTACGGCTGACTGCCCGTAATTGCTGCGAAGCTGCCCGCGCCTCCGGGAAGGGGCGCGGGCTTGTAATAGGGAAGGAATGGGGAATGAAAACGTTCATCAACATGCTGAAGGACCAGTCCGGCGCTTCGGCCGCTGAATATGCGCTGATCCTCGCGATCGTCGGTGGCGCCATTGCGCTCGCCGCGGTCACTCTGGGCAAGACCATCGGCAACGCCATGGGCAAGGCCTCGAACTGCATCAGCAAGGGCTCGTCTGCCGTTACTGCTGACTGCCCGTAATGCGTATCGGAGGGGCCGCCTTCGGGCGGCCCCTTCTTGTTAATGATGTCGATCAACGCCGCGTTGGCGGTGAGTTTGTAAACAAGAGCTTACGCCGGATTCCGAAGTAGGTTAGTATCGCCGCGGGGGTGCCGACTATGAACCGTCAAACGATGATCGCACTGGCAGTAGCGGTCGTTTTGGGGCTCTTCGCGGTGTTTATCGCCAATTCCTATATCAGCGGTCGCGAGCAGAAGGCCGACCTCACGGGTACGACCAAGGTCGCCGTCGCCGCGGTGCCGCTGGCCTATGGCACGGACATCACGCCGGACAAGATCAAGTTCGTCGATTATCCCAAGGCGAGCCTGCCGCCGGGCAGCTTCACCAGCGCCGCCCAGCTCCTGCCCGAAGGCAAGAAGCGCTTCGCGCTGATGACCATTTCGATCAACGAGCCGGTGCTCGCCAGCAAGATTTCGGGCGAAGGGCAGGGCGCGTCGATCGCCGCCTTGCTCCCCGAGGGCATGCGCGCCGCGACCGTGCGGATCAACGACGTGTCGGGCGTCGCCGGCTTCATCCAGCCCAACGACAGCGTCGACGTGCTGATCACGCGCACGCCGCCGGGCGGCAACCAGCAGTTCACCGACGTCCTGCTGCAGAACGTCCGGGTCATCGCCATCGACCAGGAAGCCAAGAACAGCGACGGCACCCCGAAGCTCGCGCGGACCGCGACCTTCGAAGTCTCGCCGATCGACGCGCAGAAGCTGGCGCTGGCCCAGGAAGCGGGCAATCTGAGCCTCGTGCTGCGCAAGCCGGGCGAGGCGAATAACCCGGTTGTAGAGACCGTCAGCAATAACGACCTGCGCTACAATATGTACGGCGGGGCGCGCTATCCGGCGCCGGCCTCGGTCGGCAATTACGGCGCGGCGCTGACCGAAGCGATCACCGTGCCGAAGCCGACCCCGGCGCCGCGCCGGGCGGTCGCGCCGAAGAAGAAAGCGGCTCCCGAAAAGCCGAAAGTCGAAGTGTTCCGCGGCACGCAGAGCAACGAATATAAGGTGGGGGGTTATGGGGGCTAACCGATACAGGAGCGCCGCGCTCGCGGCCGCGAGCCTCGCCGGCTTGGCGTTCGCCCAGCCGGCGCTGGCGCAGGTCAGCGTCGCCGAGGGCGTTCACGCGGGCGAGCTCGACGTGCCGATCAACAAGAGCCAGGTGCTGCGCACCGACCGGCCCTATTCCAAGGCGCTGATCGGCAATCCCGAGATCGCCGACGTCCTGCCGCTGACCGAGAGCTCGATCTACGTGCTCGGCAAGAAGGCGGGGACGACCAGCCTCACGCTGTACGACCGCAGCAACCGGCTGATCGCCGTGCTCGACGTGGTCGTCGGGCCGGACGTGATGACGCTGAAGCGCCAGCTGTCCGAAGTGATGCCGGGCGACGACGTGTCAGCGCGCATCGCCAACGATTCGGTGGTGCTCGAAGGCGTCGTCTCGAGCTCGGTCGCGGCCGACCGCGCGGTCCAGCTGGCCGAAACCTATGCCCCGGGCAAGGTCGTCAACCTGCTCGCGATCGGCTCGGCCCAGCAGGTCATGCTCGAGGTCCGCTTCGCCGAGGTCAAGCGCTCGGCGCTGAAGCAGATCGGGCTGAACTGGGACGTCTTGAGCGACGCGGGCAAGCTCCAGGGCATCGCCGGCGGCGGCTCCTCGCTGCAGTCGGGCGGCCAGACCACCACCACCACCACCATCGGTGGGGTGACGACGACGACGACTCAGCCGGGCGAGGGCATCCTCACCCATGGCGCGATCACCGACAGCTTCGCGATCATCAGCCGGGCGTTCCGGGCGTTCGGGTCGAACTTCAACGTCACGCTCGACGCGCTCGAGCGCAAGGGCGCGATCACCACGCTGGCCGAGCCGACCCTGGTCGCGCTGTCGGGCGAGACCGCGAGCTTCCTTGCCGGCGGCGAGTTCCCGGTGCCGACGGTGCAGAGCAGCGGCAGCGGCGGGCAGGGCGGCAACAATGCCATCACCGTCGAATGGAAGCCGTTCGGAGTCAGCCTCGGCTTCACTCCGACCGTGCTCGCCGACGGCGTCATCAACATGGTGGTCCAGCCCGAGGTCAGCTCGATCGACCCGACCGCGTCGATCGTGATCAACAATCTGACCATCCCGGGGCTGCAGACGCGGCGCGCCAAGACCGTGGTCGAAATGCGCGATGGTGAAAGTTTTGCGCTCGCCGGCCTCCTCCGCAAAGACTTCCAGGACACCATCCGCCAGGTGCCGTTCCTGGGCTCGCTGCCGATCATCGGCGCGCTGTTCCGCTCGACCGGCTTCCAGCATGAAGAGACCGAGCTGGTGATCATCGTCACGCCGCGCCTCGTGCGGCCGGTGCGGGCCGGCTCGCTCAAGGTCCCGACCGACCGTGTCGGGCCGCCCAACGAGGCCGACCTGCTCTTGAACGGCCGCACCGACACCGGCGTGCCGCCGTCGGCGGCGCCGTTCGTCCAGCCGGCCGCTCCGCCGCCGCCGCCGCCGCCCGCAATCGTCGTTCCGCCGAGCGGCGGGTCGGGCGGAACCGCGCAGAAGAAGCCCATCGGATTTGAAAAGGACTACGGCCATGTCCTCTAAGGCTCTGTTGATTGCCTCCGGCGCGCTCGTCCTTGCGGCGTGCAGCACGATGAACAAGCCGATCGGGGCGGAGGACGTGGGCCTCGGCGAGTCCGTCAAGTACAATGCGGCCGTCCAGACGGTGAACCCGGACCCGGCCTATCCCGCGGACTCGGCCCAGGCCGGGGACAGCGGGGCCAAGGCCGCCGCTGCGGCGAAGCGCTATCGCACCGATGCCGTCAAGCAGGTCGAGGCCATGCAGACCACGTCGGGCAGCGGCGGCTCGCCACGATAAAGGGATGGGCCACCATGCCGTGCTCGGGCCGGAGTCTCCTTCGCAACAATGACGGCGCGGTGGCGCCGACCATCGCGCTGTCGCTCATCGCCCTCGTCGCGGTCGGTGGCGTGGCCTTCGATTATTCGCGCCTCGCGACGATGCACACCGAGCTGCAGCAGGCGGCCGACCAAGCGGCGCTCGCCGCCGCGAGCCAGCTCGACGCCAGCTCCGGCGCCTGCGCCCGCGCCGGCGCCGCTGCCGCGCAGCTGCTCAACAACCAGACCTATTTCGGCAATTACGGCTCCGGGCGGCAGGTCACCGTCGCCAGCGAGACGGCGTGCGACGCGACCGGCAGCGTCAAATTCTACCAGGCCTACGACCAGACGACCGACACTCCCGGGGCTGCGGCGACGACCGACGCCAACGCCAAGTTCGTGGTCGTCACCGTCGATGCCCGCCAGGCCAATTATGCGCTGACCCCGATCGTCGGGGTGTTCAATTCGGGCGCCATCGCCGCGACCGCGGTCGCGACCCTCGGCTCCGGCGCAATTTGCAAAGTTCCGCCGCTGATGATCTGCAACCCGACGGAAACGACCGGGCCGGGCGGCGTCCAGACGTTCGATCCGGATACCTATCGCGGCCGGGGCCTGAAGCTGGAGGCGGGCGGCGGCGGCGCCTGGGCTCCGGGCAACTACGGCTACCTCGACTTCGGCAACGGCGCGCCTGCGGTCGAACAAGCGATGGGCTCGAACATAGATAACGACCCGTGCGTCGACGCGGCCACGGTCCAGACCAAGCCGGGCAACACGGCCTCCGCGCCGACCGGAATCAACACCCGCTTCGACATCTACGATAACGGCCTCATCGCTTACTGCGCCCAGGGTAACGGCAATTGCAGCCCGGCGGTCAACGTCATCAAGGACGTGGTCCACCCGCAATTCACAGCGGGGACGGCCCCGGACGAGGTTGCCAAGACCAGCAACCCCGCAGACAATTGCAAGCTGGCCAACGGCCAGGATCCCTGGAACCCTCCAGGAACTCAGTATCTGCCCCTTGCGAGCACCCGCCAGCAAGACTCCGGGCTGGGCGATCCGACCAACATGGGTTCGCCGCGCGACATCTGCCACGCAGTGAGCCCAAGCGGCGATTGCGGTGGGAACGCGAGCCGGTTCGGCGACGGGAATTGGGATCGCGATCTCTATTTCAAGGTCAATTATGGGACGACCGGCACTAATTGGCAGAGCCTCGGTTGGCTCACCAGCTGGGCGAGCGCGAACGGCCTCACTTCGACCCAGGTCCAAACGATCAGCCGCTATAACGTCTATCGCGCGGAGGCCGCGGCCATCATTGCCGGAACCTTGCGGCGGGCGGACGGAACGACGGACGCGAAGCGGCAAGCGGCCGGTACCTCGTTCGCCTACAAGAATGCCCGATGCGCCGCTCCGCAGGCGGCGAGCGCAACGGTCAAGGACCGGCGCGTCCTGACCGCCGCCGTAGTCAATTGCGTCTCTGGCAGCGTCCAGGGGTCGACGCATATTGCTCCGATCGGTTGGATCGACATGTTTCTTGTCGAGCCTTCGATCAACCGGCCGCGCACCGGCGCTGACCAGATCTACGTCGAGATCATCGGCGGGGCGACCAAGCCGGACGGTGGCGGGCCGTTTCAATATTACCTGAAACAGCGGCCGAGACTGGTGAAATGATCCGCCTCGCCCGGAAACTGATCCGCGACGAAAGTGCCGCCGCAGCGGCCGAGCTGGTGCTCGCGCTGCCGTTGCTGCTGGTCCTCATCTGGGGACCGATCGAGATCGGCAATTATTTCCTGGATGAGCACATGCTCATCAAAGGGGTTCGCGACGGCGCGACCTTTTTGGCGCACCAGGACATCAGTAAATTCAATTGTGCGACTGGAGCGGTTGATCCAACGGTACGGACGCAAGTCGAGAATGTCATTCGGACGGGTCAGGTCAGTGGTGGCGTCGATCGCCTACGAAATTGGGCCGGTAATCCTCCGACAATCACTGTGGACCGTTGTCCGACCCAGGCCACAAATGGAACCACATTGGGCGGGATCTACGCGTTGAACTCGGGTGGCGTAGTCCCAATCATCAAAATCGACGCTACTGTCCCGTACTCGCCGGTCTTGGGGAATCTCGGATTTCGTCCGCCAACCTTGTCGCTGAACGCCAAACAGGAAGCGACGGTGATGGGCATATGAAGCGGCTCCTCGCCCGCCTCTGGAACAGCACCTCGGGCTCGAGCGCGGCGGAGTTCGCGCTCACTCTGCCCGCGCTCCTCGTCTTCCTGTTCGGAATCATCGACGC
>Ga0207676_10003868_pt1 | contig 10575 bp, 9 predicted proteins | sample KBSSwiS72_FD_184307 | JGI IMG/M metagenome (GOLD analysis project Ga0207676, IMG submission 184307) | Switchgrass rhizosphere microbial communities from Kellogg Biological Station, Michigan, USA - KBS Switchgrass S7-2 (SPAdes) (version 2) | ecosystem: Host-associated > Plants > Roots >... | reverse complement strand
ATCTTCAGGTCGTCGAGCGAATAGACGAACACGGCGTTGTTGGGGATGCTGGTCACCCACAGTGTCTTGTTGTCAGGCGTGACGCCGATGCCGTGCGACGGCGCGGAATTCCGCCCGCTGTCGGTTTCGAACTCACGCGTGGTTTTCGGCAGCTCGATGCGGGCGGTTTCCTTGCGACTGGCGAAATCGACCACGGCGAATCCGTTGAGGTCGGAGAGCTGCGCGAAGATGCGCTTGGTCGAGCCGTCCGGATTGGTCTCGATTGCCATCGGGCGGACGCCGCCGCTGAGTTTAAGCTCCCAGACGATCTGCTCGGTTGCGAGGTCGATGACGGTGAGCAGGCTTTCCCGGATTGAGCCGGTGATGACGTGTTTGCCGTCTGGCGTGACATAGACGTTGTGCAGGCGGCCGTGAACCGGGACGGACTTCTTCAGTGTCAGCGTCGTTGGGTCGATGATATCGAGCGCGCCGTCGCCGCGGGCGATGCCGGCAACGATGCGGCCGTCCTTGGCGACGGCGATGTTGTTCGGCCGGTTGCTCAGCGGCACCTGCTTGATGAGCCTACCGCTCTTTCGCTCGAACACGTCGAGGGTGGTTTGCGCCTCGTTGCTGACATAGACCCGGGCGCCGTCAGGCGAGAACGCCACGCCGTGCATCGCCTCAGGGCCCTTGAAAACCTGGACGACCTTGTTGGTCGTCGGATCGATGACGTGGATGCTGTCGCCGGCGCTGTTGGTGACATAGATGCGAACGGTGTCGGCGGAGGCGGACAGCGGAACCAAAGCCAAGGCGAGCCATAGAAGGCGGGAGAGGGCGTTCATCGCAATCGCTCCAAAGCTGAGCCCAACGAGCGGGGAATTCTGCCGGCCTTGAGCGTAAGCCCGGAACCGGCCCACTTCAATCGGCTTGCGGCCTCGCCCGGGTCATGGAATTACGAGGGCGATGAAAGCGCCCAAACCACCCCGGGATTCCAAGCTCGCCGTCGAAGACATGACGCCTCGCCAGGCCGAGCGCGAGCACGCCCGCCTGGAGGTGGAGATCAAGGCGCATGACGAGCGCTACTATCAAAAGGACGCGCCAACCGTCTCCGACGCCGAATATGACGCGCTGCGGCGGCGCTACGACGCGATCGAGGCGAAATTTCCTGATCTCCGCACCCTGGACAGCCTGTCGCGCAAGGTCGGCGCGGCGCCGTCGCGCGGCTTCGCCAAAGTGCGCCACGCGGTGCCGATGCTGTCGCTCGACAACGCCTTCAGCGACGAGGACGTTTCGGATTTCGTCGGCCGCATCCGCCGCTTCCTCAATCTGAAAGAGGGCGAAAAGCTCGCCTTCACCGCCGAGCCGAAGATCGACGGCCTGTCGATGTCGCTCCGCTACCAGGACGGCGCTTTGGTCAAGGCTGCGACCCGCGGCGACGGTGCCGAAGGCGAGGACGTCACTGCCAACGTCAAGACCATCAAGGAGGTGCCGCAGCAGCTCAAGGGCAAGGACGTGCCGGCGGTCTGCGAGGTCCGCGGCGAGGTTTACATGACCAAGGCTGCCTTCCTCGAACTCAACCGCAAGCAGGCGGAGGCCGGCAAGCAGCTCTACGTCAATCCGCGCAACACCGCGGCCGGCTCGTTGCGCCAGCTCGATCCGTCGATCACCGCGTCGCGGCCGCTGCATTTCTTCGCCTACGCGTGGGGCGAGATGAGCGAGATGGCGGCGGACCACCAATCCGGCATGCTGAAGTGGTTCAAGAAGGCCGGCTTCCAGACGAACCCGCTGTGGACGACCTGTACATCGGTCGCGGAACTCTTGGCGTTTCACCACGACATCGGATTGCAGCGCGCTGGGCTCGACTACGACATCGATGGCGTCGTCTACAAGGTCGACCGCCTCGACTGGCAGCAGCGGCTTGGCTTCGTGTCGCGGACGCCGCGCTGGGCGATTGCACACAAGTTCGCAGCCGAACGGGCTACCACCATCGTCCGCGACATTGAGATTCAGGTCGGCCGCACCGGCGCACTCACCCCTGTTGCCAAGCTCGAGCCGATCACGGTCGGTGGCGTGGTCGTGCAGAACGCGACCTTGCACAACCAGGATGAGATCGAGCGGCTCGGCGTGCGGATCGGCGACACCGTGACGATTCAGCGTGCTGGTGACGTGATCCCGCAGGTGGTCGAGGTCGTTCAGGACAAGCCGCGCGGCGCCAAGCCTTATGCTTTCCCCAAAAAATGTCCGTGCCCGTTGAAGACCGAAGTGGTGCGAGAGGTCATTGCCGGTGGCGAGGCGGGCGCTCGCGCCCACTGCACGGGTGAGTTCGCCTGCCCGTTCCAGCGCACCCAGCACCTGATGCATTTCGTCTCGCGCCGCGCCTTCGACATCGACGGGTTGGGCGAGAAGCAGATCCAACTTTTCTTCGAGAACGGTTGGGTCAAGGAGCCGGCGGACATCTTCACGCTTGCCGCGCGTGACAAGAAGATCAATCTCAAGGAGGTCGAGGGTTACGGCGAAACGTCGGTCAACAACCTCTATCAGGCGATCGAGGCGCGCCGGAGTATCTCGCTGGAGCGCTTCATCTATGCGCTCGGCATCCGCCACGTCGGCGAGACCACGGCGGTCGCACTCGCCCGCGGCTACGGTACCTGGGAGGCATTCCATGACGCCTGCCTCAAGGTCGTCGCTGGCGATGAGGAGACCAAGGCCGAGATGGACGCGCTCGACCAGATCGGCGAGACAGTGATCGAGGCCATCGCAGACTTCTTCGGCGAGACGCACAACCGGAAAATGGTCGAACGTCTGGTCGAGCAGGTCACCATCGCCGAGGCGGAGAAGCCGAAGACCGACACGCCGGTCGCAGGCAAGACCGTGGTGTTCACCGGCGCACTGGAAAAAATGACGCGCGACGAAGCCAAGGCAATGGCCGAGCGGCTCGGCGCCAAGGTCGCGGGCTCGGTGTCGAAGAAGACCGACTATCTGGTCGCCGGCCCCGGCGCTGGATCGAAGCTCGCCGAGGCCAAGAAGCACGGCGTCGCGGTGCTGAGCGAGGACGACTGGTTCAAGCTGATCGGGAAGTAAGAGAAGCAGTGCGCGGCCACGAATTCTCTTCCCCCTCCAGGGGAGGGTGAAGCATGTGCGCCGATTGTTCGGAGCTACCGCACGCCGCCCTTATTCACAGGCGGGCCGGTATAGCCTTCCATGCGCTTGCGTAATTCCGTGACAAGCTTGTCGTCGAGCATGAACTCCCGGTAGTTGTTGGCGATCTTGTATGACGTGAGCGGTTTAAAGCCATCCGGGGGCGGCACGTCGACGCGCGTGGAGAACGAGCCGACCTTGGCCTGCTGCTCCTTGGCCAGGAACCAGGTCAGATAAAGCTTGGCGGCGTTGGGATGCGGCGCATCCTTGAAGATGCCGCCGGTCAGGGTGAACACCGGCGTCTCGTCAACCTCCGACCACACCACCTCGAGCTTGCCCTCACGCTTGAACGGCCATACCGACGACGAGGCGTCGAGCGTCACGATGTTCTCGCCGGAGGCGACGCTCCGCGCCACCGGCAGATGGCCTTGGACGTAGTTCGCCTTGTTGGCGGTGTACTTGTCCATCCACTGCCAGCCGTATTTCTGCACGATGAGATGGAACAGATAGAGCGCGGCATCGTCGTCGGCCGGATAGACGCTGATCATCTTGCCGGCGAACATCGGCTTCAGGAAATCCAGCGCTGACTTCGGCGCGTCCTCGGGCTTCACCGCCGCGGTGTTGTAGGCGTAGGTCAGCGCATTGGCGGAGAGCGCCATATAGGCGCCGTCCGGATCGCGGAAGTTCGGCAAGATCTGATCGAAGCCATCCGGCTTGAACAGCGTCAGCTTGCCCTGCCGCTTCCAGGTGACGAAATCCTGCACGGTTTGGAAGAACGCCATGTCGACGGCGAGCTTCTTTTCCGCCATCTGCTTTTCGATCTGCTCGTTCAGCACGTTGCTGAAGCCGCCGGTCACCTTCACCTCGATGCCGGGGAACTGCTGCATGAACAGCTTGGCGCGGTTCTCGTGCGGCGCAGCGGGACCGCCAGAATAGAACACCACCTCTTTCTCGGCCTTGGCCTTCTGGTAAAGCTCGTCGAGCGTTTCGCCGCGCGCGGCGGGCGAGACCAGAATGGCGAGCGCAGTGCATGCCGGCAGCAGCCAGATTTTTGTTGTCATGGCGTTTCCCCCGTAGGCGTTGCCCCAACGATAGAGCCGTCAGGCCCGCCGCACCAGCAGGGCAAAGCTGACCGTCAGCGCTGCGACCAGCGCCACCATCAGCAGCGCCAGCGGCACCGCCGTGGGCGATTCCGCGAGCAGCGTGCCGGCGTACTGCGTGATCGCGGCGCCGAGCGCCATCTGCGTGAAGCCGATGATGCCGGCGGCGGTGCCGGCCGCCTGGGTGCGCACGCTGACCGCACCGGAGATCGCGCCGGGCAGCAGCAGGCCGTTGCCGAAATTGACGATCAGTTGCGGGCCGAACACGATGACCGGCCCCCAATGCATCGCGAACATCGCGAGAATGGCCGAGAGCAGGACGCCCACGGCTTCGAAGCCGATGCCCCACCAGATCATCTTGTCGATGCCGAAGCGGGTCGATAGCCGCGAGGCGCCGTAGTTGCCGGCCATGTAGCCGATCGAGCAGATGGCGAACCACACGCCGTATTCCGCCGGGCTCCGCTCCATCAAGGTGATGATGACGTGTGATCCGCCGCCGAGAAACGCAAAGAAGGTCGCCGAGCCGAACGCGCCGGCGCAGACATAGCCCCAGAATTTCGCGCTCCGCGCCAGGTCGGAGAGGTCGGCCACGAAGCTTTGTCGCGCACCCGGCGTAGCGTTCAGCTTGCGCGTTTCCGGTAGCGCGATGGCGGCCCAGATCACCACCGCTCCGGTGGTGACGGCCGTGAACATGAAGATTGCCGGCCAGCCGAAGCCGGTTTCGAGCAGCCCGCCGATCAGCGGGCCCAAGGTCGGCACCACCACCATGACGGTGGCGACGAGGCCCAGCATCGACGCGGCGCGGTTCCTATCGAACAGGTCGCGGATGATGGCGCGGCTTACCACGATGCCGGCCGAGGCGCCGAGCGCTTGCAGCACACGCGCGATAATCAGGCTGCCGACGGTGCCGACCGAAATGGCGAGCACGCTCGCCGCGGCGGTCAGCGCCAAGCCGGCGAGGATCACCGGCCGGCGGCCGAAGCGGTCCGACAACGGTCCCATCACCAGCTGGCCCGAGGCGAGCGCGAGCAGATAGACCGTGATGGCGAGCTGAACCGTGGCGACGTCCGAGGCGAGGCGATTGGCCATCTGCGGCAGCGCCGGCACCACGACGTTGAGCGTGGTCGGCCCGATCGACGTCATCGCCATCAGCAGCAGCAGCAGGCCCCACGGCTTTGCGGTTTCGGCTGGGCGCGGATGGTCGTGCAGCCGTTTGGCGCCGAGATCGTCCACCCGCGGCGCCTTAAGCCCGACCGAGCGGGCGGGTCGCTGCGGCGAGCCAGCGCCGCGTCGCGTCGTCGACCAATGGCGACAGCATCCGCGCGACCTCGGCATGGTAGGCGTCGAGCCACGCCGCCTCGCCGGCATCGAGCAGCTTGCGCTCGATGAGCCGGCGGTCGATCGGCGCCAAAGTCAGCGTCTCGAAGGCGTTGAGCGGCTTCTCGGCGCCGGCGATTTGCTCGCCCGCCACCACCAGCACCAGGTTCTCGATCCGGATACCGTACTCGCCGGCTTTGTAATAGCCCGGCTCGTTCGACAGGATCATGCCGCGCTTCAGCGGCGTATTGCCGAGCTTGGAGATGCGCGCCGGGCCTTCGTGCACCGACAGATAACTGCCGACACCGTGTCCGGTGCCGTGATCGAAGTCGAGGCCGTACGCCCACAGCGCCTGCCGCGCGAACGGATCGAGCTGGGAGCCGGCGATGCCGTCGGGAAACACCGCACGCGCAATGGCGGCATGGCCCTTGAGCACCAGGGTGAAGCGCTCGCGCATCTCCGGCGTCGGCTCGCCGACCGCGACGGTGCGGGTGATGTCGGTGGTGCCGTCCTCATACTGTCCACCGGAATCGATCAGGAACAGTTCGTTCGGCGCGATCTTGCGGTTGGTCGCGCGTGTCACGCGGTAGTGCACGATGGCACCGTCTGGCCCGGCGCCGGAGATGCTCGGGAACGACACGTCCTTGAGCAACCCGGTGTCGCGGCGAAAGCTTTCCAGCGCCTCGACGGCGCCGATCTCGGTGAGCTGGCCGTTCGGCGCCTCGTGGTCGAACCAGGCGAGGAAGCGCGTCACCGCGGCGCCGTCGCGCCGGTGCGCCTCGCGCGCGCCGGCGATCTCGATCGGATTCTTGACCGCTTTCATCATCGCGATCGGGTCGAGCCCGCGCGTCACCTTGCCGCCGGCGTCGCCGATGATGCGCGATAGCGCATCCGCGCCGGTCGCTTGATCGAGCCGCACATTGCGATGCGCGCCGCCGAGCGATTTGAGATCGCCGATGAAGGCGCTGGGCTCCCGCACCTCGGTCGATTCTTCCAGCTTGTGGCGCACCGCGTTGGAAAGCTTGGCGCCGTCGATATAGAGCGTTGGCTGTCCTTCTTTCGGCACGATGGCGAAGGCGAGTGGCAGCGGTGTATGGGCCACGTCCGAGCCGCGGATGTTGAAGGTCCAGGCCACTGCATGCGGATCGGAGATCACCAGCGTGTCGGCGCGGAGGTGGCCCACCTCGGCGCGGATCTTGTCGAGCTTCACATTCGCTGCTTCGCCGGCGAAGCGCAGATCGTGCAGCACCACCGGCCCGAGCGGCGGCGCCGGCCGGTCGGCCCAGATCGTGTCGATCGGATTCGTCTCGGCCGCAACGAGCGTGGCGCCGGCGTTGGCGCAGGCGCGGGCGAGACGCTCCGCGCCCTCGGTGGTGTGCAGCCAGGGGTCGTAGCCGAGCTTGGCATCCGATGGCAGGTTCTGCTCGAGCCAGCGCTCCGGCGTGGTGTCGGCGATCGGCACGATCGTGAACACCGAGGTATCGACCTGGGTCCCGGCCGCTAGCGTGTAGCGGCCGTCGACGAATAAGGCGGCCTGGTCGGCGAGCACCACGGTTGTGCCGGCCGATCCGGTGAAGCCGGACAGCCAAGCCAGCCGCTCCTCGGAGGGCGGCACGTATTCGTTTTGGTGCCGGTCGGCGCGGGGCAGGATCAGTCCCGAAAGCCCGCGCTTGACCAGTTCGGCGCGCAGCGCCTGCACCCGAGGCCCAGTCTGTGCCGGTTGCGGGTCGTCGAACGACTGGAAACGGGCCTCGAACATGCGCGGCAATCTAGGAGCCGCGGCAGGGCCGGGCAATTGCGCGCCTGAAAAGCATTCCACCGCTCGGATCCTATCAATATGCACCGCAATATTATGGCCGTTCTTGATATTATCGCGGGGCGTGATCGGTCCGATCAAAAAACGGAATTAATCTTTTGATTATCAATGCTTAGCAGGCGACCCATGCGATCTTGGGGCTACTCAATCGAGCCGACTCGCTTATGTTGCAATGCAGAAAAGACGGGCAGTGAAGGGGCTGCCGGCAGTCGTTCGAAGCAGAGGAGTCCCCTATGTCCACGCTCACCTACGATATTGCCGCCACCGCCCAGACCGGAACGCCGACCGCGGCACCGGCTCGCAAGCGCAAGGGCCTGTTCGCCCGGTTCATCGAGGCGCGTCAGAGGTTGGCCATGCAGGAGCTCGCTCGCCATGGCCTGCGCTTGCCGCGCGAACTGGAAGAGGCCGGGCTGAAGATCAGCGCGCGCAACGAAGATTCGCTGCCTTTCGTCCGCTGACAGCCGGGCATGACCATTCACCGGAATGTGTCTGGATGCCTTGGCTTCGGTCGCACCCGGCTCGGTAAGGTTTTGTTATTGATATTCAGAGCCTTATGTGGCCAAGTGCGACATTATGCAGCAGGGGCAATAGTCCTATGCTCCAGTGCCGCTGCTGATGAAACCTCGAATCGTTATTATGGACGCAACACAGGAGTTGGTTGGGTCAGAACGACAACTTCCGCCATCTAAGGATAAGCCCATGGCTGCGCTTGCTGTTCGCAGGCCGAATTCACCGGAAACAGTCCCGCCGCGCGGAGCATTGCTCCGCTGGCTGGATACGTTTGCCGCGTGGCAGATGCGGCATTCGCACGAGGTCATCAGCCGCGTTCAGGCCGACAGCGCCACCATTACGGGCGTCACCCAGCCGTCCAGCGCGAACGAGCGCTCCAGCACCAGCCCCTGTGACCGGTAGGCGGCGAGCGCCGCGTTCTGCTGCGCGGCCAGGATTCCCGACAGCACCATCCGCGCATTCGGCATGAGCTGCCGCGCCACCGGCGCGGCCAGCTTCTGCAGCGGGCGGAGCAGAATGTTCGCCATCGCCAGATCGAACGGCGCGCGCTTGATCAGTTCCGGCGCGTGAAGGTCACCGGCATGCACCACGGTGACCAGCGCACCGACGCCGTTTTGCCGTGCGTTGGCGCGCGCATTCACGACTGCGCGCGGATCGATGTCGGTCGCCAGCACCGGCACGCGGAACAGCTTCGCCGCGGCGATCGCCAGCACGCCTGAACCGGTGCCGAGATCGAGAATGTGACGCGGCCGCCGGCTGCGGCGCGCCAGCATATCCAGCGCCAGCAGGCAGCCGCGGGTGGTGCCATGGTGGCCGGTGCCGAAGGCGGTCGCAGCCTCGATCTCGATGCCGATACAATGGCCGGGCACACGGGCGCGGTCGTGCGCGCCATGCACGATGAAGCGCCCCGCGGTGACCGGCTGCAGCCCCGCCAGGCTTTCCTTCACCCAGTCGCGTGGCTTGACGCGCTCGACGACCACCGTACTCGCCGATTTCTCGTCGCCGGCCAGCGCGATCATGTCGCGCAGTTCGGCCTTCACCGGCTGTTTGCGGAAATGAATGTCGACCTGCCAGCTCTTGTCCGGCCGCTCGAAGGCCGCGCACACGACCTCGGCCGGATCGAGGCTCTCTGCCAGGAAATTGGCGATGCGGCGCGCCGGCGCCTCGTCGGCGGTGAGGCGGGCGATGAAGCTCGCGCCGCTGGTGCTGGATTTGTTTCGGGCGTTGGTCACAGCGGTTTATGCACGCGGTGGGAGGCAACTTCCACAGGAATTATCAACCGGATATAGACAGGCTTATCGACAGGCTGACCCGGTCACAATCGCGACTTTTCCCCGAACGATCCACAGGAGCCGCATGGACAACGACGGCAAGATCGCCTGCGCTGAATTGATCCAGAACTGGGGCTTCGCGCGCGACCAGGGCCACTGGGACGATCTCGCCGCGATCTTCCATCCCGGCGGTGAGATCGCGGTGTCGTGGTTTCGCGGGCCCTATGTGGAGTTCGTCGCCCATTGCCGGAACAACTTCGGCCGCGGCAGCGTCGCCAAACACCAGCTCTGGCCGGCGCGGGTCGCGGTGAACGGTTCGCGCGCCACCGCCGAGACCAATGTGGCCATTCTGGTGCGCCAGACCATCGAGGGCGTCGAGGTCGATCTCACCTCCAACGGCCGCTTCCTCGACCGCATCGAAAAGCGCGACGGCGCCTGGCGCATGGTCGAGCGCGCGGCGCTGTACGAGAAGGACCGGCTCGATCCGGTCGAGCCGTCGGCAAAATTCGATACGATGATGGCGAAATCGGATGCCGCGAAATATCCCGCGCAGTACCGCTACATGGCCTATCGTGTGCATGCCGCCGGACGATCGCTGGCCGAGCCGGTGCACTATGACGGACGCGCCGAAACCGAGGCGCTCAAGGTGCGTTACGCGGCGTGGCTGAAGGGGAAATAGTTTCGGTGGTAGCGACGAACTGCAGCCTCGTCCTGAGGAGCGCCTGAAAGGCGCGTCTCGAAGGACGGGCCGCGGCCGCAGCCCATGCTTCGAGACGCCCGCCTTCGGCGGGCTCCTCAGCATGAGGTGGAGTGTGCGGAATCTCAGGATATGAAGCACACCATCCCCTCTCCCATAAGAGGAGAGGGGAGCGTTTGCGGCGAGCTACTTCAACTGATCCTTGACCTTGTCGAGGCCGGTTTGCACGCAGGCCTCGTCCTTCTCGCCGCCCGGGGCGCCGGAGACGCCGGCGGCGCCCACCACCTCATCACCGATCTTGATCGGCAGCGCGCCGCGCCCAGTGGTGAAGCCGGTGAGATACTGCGCGCCCATCTGCGGATTGTCCTTCAGGCGCTTTTCCATGTCGCCCGACGGGATCCTGAAGGTGCGCGAGGTGAACGCCTTCTTGAAGCTGTTCTCCATGGTGTGCGGGCCGGTGCCGTCGCCGCGGAGCTGCACCATGACCTCGCCGTTGCGGCCGACCACGGTGGCGGAAACCTGGAAACCCTTGGCCTTGCAGTCGGCGATTGCTGTGGAAGCAATCGTCACGGCGCCGTCGAGCGACAGATCCTTGCGGGCCACGGTTTGCGCCGACGCGGTTGCGGCCAGCGCGCAGGCCATTCCAGCCAAAGCAAAGCGAGTGAGATACGCAGACATCGTGTCCTCCCCTAGGCCGCTCGATGAGATGGTGGCGGCATGGGGCAAGGATAGCGCGCGGCGGGGACG
>Ga0207676_10003861_pt1 | contig 10583 bp, 10 predicted proteins | sample KBSSwiS72_FD_184307 | JGI IMG/M metagenome (GOLD analysis project Ga0207676, IMG submission 184307) | Switchgrass rhizosphere microbial communities from Kellogg Biological Station, Michigan, USA - KBS Switchgrass S7-2 (SPAdes) (version 2) | ecosystem: Host-associated > Plants > Roots >... | reverse complement strand
CTTTGCCGGATTGTGAAGTTCCAACGGTGAAAGTCAATAACCTGTCAGAAGTAACAGGTTCATGCACGTATACATCCGCCTAGACTAACTTCACAGCGGAGCCGACTCCGGTGCAGATCTCAAAAACGGGCGATTATCTGTTATGAGTGCGACTCAGAATTGCGTGCTTTCGCAGAATCAACGATCCATGGGTGATGTAATTTCGCGATCACTGATCCCGTCTGATTACGATTTAGCGCGGGCGATAGGACGTGGAGACCCTTCGGGAATTGACCTGCTGTACGCACGTCATAAAACGAAGGTGTACTCGCTGTGTTTACGAATGACAGGTAATAGCGCAGAGGCTGAGGATTTGACGCAGGAGGTTTTCTTGCAACTCCTGGCTAAAGTTGGTTCTTTTCGCGGTGAGAGTCAGTTTACTACGTGGCTCCATCGCTTCACGATCAATCAGGTCCTTATGTATTTCCGTCGCAGAAATAGTCGTCGTGACAGGTTTTCTAAAGTGCTCGATGAGTTAGCAACAACGCCGCTCGTGAAATATTCATTGGGCTCAAAGCTGATCGATCGAATTGCGCTCGACGCAGCCGTGGCTAAATTACCTTCAGGCTCGCGTTCAGTTTTTCTGAAGTTTGATGTTGAAGGTTACAGTCACGATGAGATTGCCGACATTTTTGGATGTAGCGTCGGAAACTCTAAGTCACAACTTCACAAAGCGCGTAAGAAACTCAGGCACTTGTTAACGTTGAATGGCTCCGCCGCAGTGATGTCCTAAGGAGATCCATCCGCATTACATCATCCGCAGATTACGCCGATTACGCAGATTTCTTTAGAAAAGGTTAGTAACCAACCGATCCTAAAAGAAACTGCGTAATCGGCGTAATCTGCGGATGATCGTTCGCGGAATCTGCAGATGATGTTCGATCACCACTTGCGAAGGCCCATCATCCTGATAGGCTCGATGCCATAAGTCTCGACTTCTATCGACTTACCATTTATTACTTTGATCTTCCCCGCATAGATGAGGCTACCGGTTCCTTCTTCCTTACCTTTGCTATTCCTCTTCAGATCCATCTGAAGAATTCCAAACGGATAGTCTCTTGAACGGTTGGAGACGTAAGCCTCCAAAAAACCAACCGGACGATCGCCAACTGCATAGATTCGTCTTCCACCTTCAATCTTGTGCGAACGAATTAGCTTTAGATCGTAGAATCCCACTCGACCAGTAAGGGTGATCTTCCCTCTTGATTTGGCCTTTTCGAGAAGCTTTAGCAAAGCATCGGGACCACCCTCGAGTAAAGCACCGGCCATATGCTTTGCTTCTGCATCACCCGTGTAGCTGTTTAGGCGGATGTCGACATTGGCGGACGCGCCGGCGCCAACCATTCGCGGACCACCTCCTGACGGCAGATAAGCGAGCGCGTAAAAGTGCTCTTTCTTTGGTTGTTTTTCTTTAAAGTCATCATCCTGCGCTGGAATTGCTGCAGATATTCCCAAAGCGCAGATGGTCAACAGACAAAACGCGACAGAGATTGCTGCCTTCATTCTTTTGGTCCTTTCAAATAGTCAGAGTCCTAAAGACCTTGGTCGACACTTAAGATCGATTTACTTCAGGGGAGGCGGATACTTCTTGAATAATTTAGCCATTGCCTTGTTGATGTTTTTATGAACCTTCTCCGGATCTTTGCCTGATCCTAACGTCTTGCTCGCTTCACCGCGCCAAACCTGTTTTTTAGTAGACACATCATAGAAGTCACAATTAAGCGTTCCGATATTGATCGTTTTGCTGGTGGTGGTTGTCGTTGACATTCCACCCCAACCGCCCCAACCACCCCAACCCCAATAATCCCCGCCGGTGCTGTAAGAGTTCCATTGGACCTGCTGATTGACGGCCACCTGGTAGATTACATAAAGATCAGGATTGTCCTGGCTTTTGGATAATCCTTTCAGCGCCAACTGTGAATCAATTGCCTGCATGATCTGATCATCGAGAATTGAGTTTGGATATTGAGCATTGGAAACCTTCACCCACTTGTAGGTTTTGTATTTCGAGAAATCGGTTCCCCGAAGATAGTTGTATTTGATGTCCTGAGCTGAAGCAGTAGAACCCAACAGCAAGAGCAGTGCTGCTAAACAGACAACCTTAGTACACCTGTGGGCCTTATTCATTCTTAAGTACCAACCTTCCGCAAACATGGGAACCGGAAAGAAGTCTAGGGAGAGCGTAGGGCGGACGGTACTGTTAGTTTTTACAGGAGAGAAGAGGGAGATTGCCGATTGCTGATTGCTGATTGCTGATTGCTGATTGCCGATTGCTGATTTTCAGAGCCTATTGCGAGATGTGTCTTTCAACAAAACATTGCGGCCGCCCGACGGTTCTTCAATCGGCAATTGGCAATAGCCAATCGGCAATTCCTATCCCTGTATTTTTGACAGTAGAGATCCTTTGGCCGCCTTCTATCATTTCCCGAGCAGATCTGCTTGGGAGGGCATAGGAATGTTCAAGGAAGGTGTGCTCCGCAAAATCCTCCGTATTAACTTCGTAATCATCGCTAGCTTGCTACCTGCAGTCACCACAATCGCCAGGAACGACGATGTGGTAATTCTTAAGAACGGAGATCGTCTAACCGGAGAAATAAGAGGTTTACAGAACGGAGAGCTCAAGTTCTTTAGTGGGTACATGGCTGAATCCGTTCGGCTTGACTGGACCAAGGTGGAACGACTGGAAAGCAAATCCACATTCATGATCTTTTTGGTTGATGGGAAACTCTTTACTGATGTGATAAGACTCCTGCCCTCAAATTCAGGCCAGGTCGCAAATTTCGTCATTGGTGGAAAGCATGAGTCGGCCAGGGTGCAACAGGTGGATGTGGTTCGAATACTTCTGGCGGACGCCAGATTCTTTAAACGATTAGAAGGTTCGGTTGACTTCGGCCTTAATTTTACGAGCGGTAATGACCAGTACTCAACGGAACTACTGGCCACTGCAACATATCGCACCGGAAGCAATGCTTTTACGGGATCAATCGACTCTTCCTTCAGCGGCCAGCATAATGGCACCAGCACGCGTCGCAATCAGTTCAACTTCGACTATCGAAAACAGTTAACACCCCGCTGGTTCGCCGGAGGTGTTGTTGATTTTCTACGCAGTGACCAACAAAGCCTCTCGTTGCGTACCTCACTTGGAGGTCTACTCGGTCGCAACTTAAAACAGACGGAAGGTACTCGTTTCGCAGTTTTTGGGGGAATAGTTGGTAACCGAGAAAAGTATTCAGCGACGACTGACCATCCCCAAAGTACTAATTTAGACGCTCTGACCGGAGTAGACTTTGCTACTTTTCGTTTCTCCCGCACCGACTTCCGATCCCGAGTCAGTCTGTTCCCCAGCCTGACAACACCTGGTCGCACGAGGGTACAAGCTACTTCGAACTTCCGATTAAGAATCGCCACCGACCTGTGGGTTGGGTTTCACCTGTATGAGAACTTCGATAGCAAACCTCCAGTAAGAGCAGACAAGAATGACCTGGGAATAAGTACTTCATTGAGTTGGATATTTTGATCAGTCGCTACTCAACTCAGTTCCTTTCACTTCGTAGAACCACAGCCGTGGTCGCGATTGCTTAGCACTCTGCAGACATCGGTTGCCCCTGTAAATTTTGCTAGTAGGTTGATGATCCGTCGACCAATAGAATCCCAATAGAGTGCGTAACCGCCACGTCATGAAGGGCATAAGATGAACAGGCCTGAAGAATCTAAAGAATTGCCCGAGCACTTTTCCAGCGAGGTGACTAATAGCTGGATATCCTCCAACTTTGACCTCAGTGCGGCTTCTCATCAAGGTCATGTGAGAGAAAATAACGAAGATCGTTATCTTGCTGTGCGCTTCGGTCGCTCACTGGAAAGCGTGTCGACCAATATTGACCAGCATCTACTCGAAAAGAGCTACATCTTCACGGGATACGGAATGTTGGTAGCTGATGGCATCGGAGGATTGGATCTTGGAGAAGTAGCCAGCAGCACGGCCCTGATAAAGTTGGTCGAACTCATTTTGGACACGCCAGATTGGACCCTGGCGCTTAAGCGAGAGAGAGATGTACGGACAGTTCTGCAGAGAATGACTCAACGATTCTTACAGATCGATGAGACTTTGCGCGAAGAAGCCAAAAACCATCCGGCCCTCAATCGTATGGCAACAACACTGACCGTGGCTGGCATCCTGGGCACTGATCTGGTAATCGGCCATGTGGGGGATTCACGCGCTTACTTGTTGCGAGGAACTGAACTAAAGCAGTTAACCACGGACCATACACTGGCCCAGGCGTTAATTGATGCTGGCGTCGCGAATCGTGATGACCCTGCGACACGATCCATGCGTCATGTATTGACCGCTGCAATCGGATCGATGGGCGAACTAATAGATCCGCAGGTTGAGCGCTATCAGTTGAAGAGCGAAGATCGCATTCTTCTCTGCACAGATGGACTAACTGAGATGGTTGATGATAAGACGATCGCCGAGGTACTCCGAGAAGCTACATCATCGCAAAGCGCCTGTAACACCCTGGTCGACCTGGCTCTCGGAGCTGGCGGGGTGGATAACATCACAGTCGTGGTGGCCCGGTGCGGAGGCTGAATCCGAAGTTTCTCTGATAACGCTCGAAATCTAAAAGATTTTGAATAGTAGGGTAAGAAGTCTAAAACAATATCTACACTTAATTTCAAAAGCTTCCTCGCCACTCGAGTTGCTTCTTTTGTCTTTGTTGCTCAATCCATAGCGTCACGTTCCTCAGGATCTCGCGATTCCCTTGCTTCTCTGGTTGCTCGGTCCTCGACCCACCTTCCAGGGTATCTGGCAGACAGTTTCGCTGCTCGCGTTTAATAATTCGGATCACTTTATTATTTGACGGCATTTCCACTCCCGAACTCGATGTTGTTTGTTGCTCTGACCGAAAGACCTGTTGGCTGGTGCGCGTTCACGCGACCCGCTTTGAGGCGTGCGGATGGCTATCATTGCAACAATATCCTAACCATTAATCTCAAAAGTCATACTGTCAGAATTGACAGTATTTCTAACAACAAAAGGCCATTAGGCTCTCTTTAGTAAACGAGAGGAAGTCAGTCCTGAGGGCTGGCAAACGCAAGACCTGCAATGTGAGGTGAAACTGCGTTGCTCAAGGAATAGAAGGCTGACTCGTTACATTTGATTCAAAATCGAAAAGGAGCAAAAGAATGCGAAGTAGTAACAGCGTAGCATTAAGACTCATGATAGTCGCCTTCGTTCTTGTTTCCGCGGGCGCTGGAAATGCGTTTGCGAACGGAAAGATGGCGACGAGCAATGGACAACCATTGGTGCGCGTTGCACCCCAGGAAAAGGTCGAGAAATTGAAGGGCGTTGTCGTGAAACGTGAACCAGATTCGTTCACGATGTCAGAGCCAAACGGCGGCCCCACTGTCACGGTTCAATTAACGGCAAACACTGAAGTAAAGAGCCACAAAAAAGGTGTGTTTCGAGGGTCCAAGTCATATGAAGTAGGCTACATTCTCCGCGGTCTGCGGCTCGAAGTTGATGGTGTTAGGAATGCCGATGGTACGATCGTGGCCGATAAGATCCGTTTCGACGAGCAGGACCTAAGGACCGCACAAGCTCTCAAGGCAACACTAGATCCAGCCGAACAACAGTTAAATGCGCAACTAAAGCAGCAGCAGGAAGAACAAGAGCGACTCGCCGGTCAACTCGCCGAGAATCAGGCACTCACAGCACAAGCACAAGCATCAGCGGATTCTGCTGCAGCAGCTGCACAGAAAGCTCAGGCAACTGCGGACACTGCTAACAACCGCATCAATGGCCTTGACGACTTTGACACGATTAAAACCATCGTCGTCAATTTCGTCTCAGGAAGCGCAAAGCTGGGTCCAAAAGCTATGGCTACGATCGACGAAGCAGCGGCTTGGGTAAAGACTCAGAATACGAAGGGTTGGGTCATGGCGGTAATCGGTTACGCTGATTCAACTGGTAACTCGCAGCGAAACATCGATCTGAGTGAGCGGCGAGCTAACGCGGTGATCTACTATATCGTGAGCAAGTACAAGATGCCGTTGAATCGGTTGGTTCAACCATTCGGTTACGGACAACTTGAACCGACAGCAGAAAATACTACGAAGGCCGGTCGTGCCAAGAACCGTCGTGTTGAAATCAGATTGATGGTGAACAAGGGTATTGCCGGGACGGCGGGCAATTGAGGAATAGTCCAGTCAACTGAATTCGAGCCGAGGGTTCGTGCATTACATCGTGGGACGAAGAGTCACCGCTCATAGAATCGGGACCGTGTCTCTACGGAAATTCACAGGAGAGGTATTCAACCGGGCCGGTATGACATCAAGCGAGTCATGCCGGCCCTTCCATTTGTTCAGAGTCTTGTCGAACATCTAGCCGACCCACGTCACCACTAGCCCAACAGCCGCTGCGAACATCACTACGACCGCCGCCCAACCTACAAGATTCGTTGCTAGTCCATTCACCTTGTCGCCCATCACTTTCTTATTGTTTGAGACAAGCATGATAATTACCAGCAACGGCGGGGAGACGAGTCCATTGATAACGGCTGTCCAGAACAGCGCAGACATTGGGTTGATTCCAGAAAAATTTATCAGCATGCCGAGTAGAGTTGAGGCAGCGATCACCGTGTAGAAGTGCGGTGCTGCTCGCGGCTTGTCGTCAAGCCGGCATTCCCAACCGAATGTTTCCGCAACGGCGTAAGCGGCTGAGCCTGTGAGCACCGGTACCGCGAGAAACCCGACCCCGATTAGGCCGACTGCAAAGAGATATTTTGCGGCGCTGCCGGCAAGCGGTTCCAAAGCTCGCGCTGCGTCAGTCGCCGACTGGATATCGGTTTTGCCGTGAGCATGTAATGTCGCCGCTGACGCGACAATGACGAAGTAGAATACAAGGTTGCAAACAAACATTCCGACGTTCGTATCCAAGGTCGCGTTCTTCAACTCTGAGAATGTCGCGCCTTTACGTTCCTCGACGCTGTTCCGCCCCATACTGATTTCTTCCTCAACCTCCTGACTTGCCTGCCAAAAGAAGAGGTAAGGTGAAATCGTAGTTCCCAGGATCGCCACTATCGTCGTCAGGTAGTTTTTGTCGAAGGTGATCGTCGGAATCGCCGTGGAATGAAGCACCTCACGCCAGTGTGGTCTTGCCAGAAAGGCTGCACCGATGTAAGCAAAGAGTGTCAGTGTAAGCCATTTGAAAACGCGGGTGATGAGTCGGTATGAACCCCAGAACTGCAAGACAACGATCAAGACGGCAATCGGCACAATCAGATAAGAGATCGATATGGGAACAATAAGATTGATGGCGGCACCGATCGCTCCAATGTCAGTACCCGCATTGATGGTGTTGGCAATCAAGAGAAGGAAGACTGCCGGGTATAGGAGCCAGCGCGAATAGTGATTTCGCAACACCGCCGCCAATCCCATGCCGCTGACCATGCCGATCTTTGCGCAGAGAAACTGTACTACCGACATTAGAGGCAGAGTGACGAGAGCGGTCCAGAGTGTCGTGAAGCCGAGCGAAGCACCAGCTATTGAGTAAGTAGCTATGCCTGAAGGATCGTCATCGGCAGCCCCAGTGATAAGCCCTGGACCAAGAACCTTGAGAAAGCTTTTGATTCGGTTTTGCTCGACGTTATTGGGAGCACCGGGCGAAGTGCCCGACATCAAAGGAGGTTCTTCGTGCGCCCGGGAGTCTTTAGCGGAGTGATCGTTTGCTGGTGTGGACCCTTCGTTGTGCATGAATTCCACGTTCGAGTAAACAAAGCGCTGTCATTCACTCGGAACGTACTTGCACGTTTATAACACGTTCCCCAACTTAGCGATGAGTTTCTTCCTAATTCATCTGCCAACGTGCTGCCATTGGCAACTCGTCACGGTCCACATCTGTGAGTGTTAGTTTTCTGGTAGGAGGAACCTTCCCTTCCTTCCAGAGAAAGTCGCTCAAGAGTCTTTCGGCCTGACCAGTCCAGAAAGAGTTTTCGGGAGGAAGTTTTCTCCTAATCATCCTCTCCACATATCCGATCGCTTCATCAGCAATCTGAACCATCACCTCGTGTTCAGTGCCCGACGGACTCGTGACACGAAACCGACGCTCGTTGGGTTCCTGGACGCCACCTACCGAATCGAGGATCGTGAAACCGTTCATCGTGATGATCTGGATTGGCGGTGTTGTTAAACCTGCTTCAGCCCTTGTGCTCCTTCCTTGCACGCGAGTTCGCGTTTCTTTCGACAGTGCTGCAGCCACAGCGTTTCGCAATATTTCCGGAGTCATTGGCTTGCGCACAAAGTCTGTTGCGCCGAGTTTCATCGCATCCACTGCTAATTCAATCGACGCATACGCCGTTGCCATGATTACACGTGCAGCCGGATCGCGATCACTGATATGACGCAGCGTTTCGAGCCCGTCCATGCCCGGCATTCGTTGGTCAAGCAAGACCGCGTCCCACGTTGATCCGTCAGCAAAGAGCTCCAGTCCACTAGGACCATCACTCGCTTCGCCGACTTCGTAGCCTGATGCCTGGAGCGTCAAACGTATAACACGCCGAATGTTTTCTTCGTCATCAACAATCAGGATTCGCTTAGGCACGACTTAACTCCTTTATCAATTCTGAATCCGATGCTAACGGCAAAGTGAAGGTGAAAGTGGTTCCGTGTCCAATTTGCGATTGAACACTGATTTGGCCGCCATGTCTTTCGACAATTGATTTCGAAATGGTAAGTCCAAGACCCGCTCCGCCGGCCGGGCCATCTGGCACCTGAACGAACTTATCGAAGATGTGTGGCAAGTATTCGGGTGGTATACCGCTACCCGTGTCGTGTACGGAAACAGCAAGATAATTATCTCGCTCTTCGGCTCTGATATTGATTTCACCACTCTTCGTATGCTGGAGAGCATTTACAACCAGGTTGCTGAGCACTCGTTCTACTTGCAACCGGTCAACTGAGATCCCGGGAAGTTGGGAAGGTGCATCAACGGTCAGCTTTAACCCTTTTGCTTCGACCTGCGGTCTTAACTCCTTGGTGGCCGCCAGGAGTAACTCGCGCGCGTTCGTGGTCGCAAGCTGTGGCTGGCTTTCACCAGCTTCAATCTTTGAGAGATCGAGCAGGTCACGCATGAGTTTATCGAGCCGTTCACAATCCTGACGGCACGCTTCTAACACTTCTGTTTGACTGTCGGTTAACTCGCCAAGTGCGCCCTCGAGTAACAAATGAACACCCATTTGGACGCTCGTGAGTGGGGTGCGAAGTTCATGCGAGGCGGTGGCGATGAATTCTGATTTGAGTCGATCGATCTCACGCAGATGAGTGATGTCTTCCAGAATTGTTACTGCGCCAAGCAACCGATGCCCGTTGCCACGCATAGGCGTAGTACGTAAACGGAAGGCTCGCTCAGAACCGTCTACGTCAAGCGGTAGAACAGAAGACATGCCTTCCCCGGCGACGGGACGCTGCGACTCCAGCGCCTCAGCAACAGCCCCAGCGATCCTTGTGTCATGCGCAATTTCACCGACATGCTTGCCGGTATTTTCGCTTTCAAAACCGAATATCTCTTCAGCAGCATGGTTCAGTCTGGTTACACGACCCTCACCGTCGGTGACTATTACGGGGTCGTAAAGTGCATCAATCGCGGCTTCGGTTGTTTGCTGAGCAACGAGGAGTTTGCCCATGTCGGAATTACGCAGCTGTCGAATCCGCTCGGCCATTCGGTTGTACTCCGCTGCAAGCAAACCAACTTCATCGTGGGAACTCACAGTAACTCTCGCATCCAAATCACCACCCGCCATCTTTGTGGTAGTGGTAGTGAGTTGTCGCAGGGGTTCGACTATTCGGTTCGATAGAAAGACGGCCAGCGCAATTCCGGCAGCGACCAGGATACTGGCGACAAGAAGTGTGCGATAAAACCAGAGTTGGGCCACCCCAGCGGCTGCCTCCGACTTCCCCAGCATGGCGCGCTGATTAAGCTGCAGCAGGTGATCACAGTCAGCACGCAATTTATTGAACTGAGGTTCAAGAGTTGTGAAGTATTCGTTGCGTTCTGAAAGCTCGTCGTTTCTTGCTGCGGAGATAGATTCAGAATTCTGGGCCGCATTTACTCTAGCGATGAATGCATCGAACAGTCGGTAGTAGACATCACGATCTCCACGAATCGCTTCGATAGCATCTGGCTCCCCGAGTTCTGTGATGTTATTGGCGGCCTTTAGAAAGTTGGTATCAAACCTGTCTCGGTGCTCTCGTAGCTGAATCTCTGCTTTCTCTCGCGCTCCCAAAAGTTCAAACAAAGCAGCTGAGTCCTGGCGCTCCAAACTCTCTTTCATTTCCTGAGCAGCAACAACCGAATCGTAGTTATTTGAAATTATGCGACGGGACACACTGCCCATCTCGCGCAAGCGAAGAGCGCTCCATGCGCCAAGCACTACAAGAGCCGCTACGAAAATGAGATAGCTGAGGAGTAGTCTATTTCTTAAACTCATAAAAATATTGCGGATTGCGGATTGCGGATTTTCAGAGCCTGTTGCGAGATTTCTGTTTCA
>Ga0207676_10003859_pt1 | contig 10585 bp, 7 predicted proteins | sample KBSSwiS72_FD_184307 | JGI IMG/M metagenome (GOLD analysis project Ga0207676, IMG submission 184307) | Switchgrass rhizosphere microbial communities from Kellogg Biological Station, Michigan, USA - KBS Switchgrass S7-2 (SPAdes) (version 2) | ecosystem: Host-associated > Plants > Roots >... | reverse complement strand
GGTGTGCTTGCGACGCCGCAAATCACCATATTGTTGGTGGCATGGTCGTAATACTCCGCGCCCGTGCCCTGGCGCCCCGGGACTGGGAAGTAATCGAAACGAACTCCGAGATTTACCGTCAGCCTGGGGGTGACCTGCCATTGATCGCGCGCGTAGCCGGCAAAGTACTTGTTGTTGGTGTAGTAGTAATCCGGCCACTGGAAGATCTTCCCAGCATCCTGGGAGTAGCCCAGCAGGAATGACGCAAAGGAGTTGTACTCGGTCCCACTGCTCGCTTTACCGCAAGACGTTCCAACGGCGTTAGGGCAACCCTCCGTCGTTTGTTGAGCAAAATGGAACCCGCCGGCGCCGCTGATGTAGCTGCCGCTGGCAGGCTGGTATTGACTCTCTCTGGAATTCTGAATGTCGGAGTCGAAACCGAATCGGAAATTGTGATTCCCCTTTACCCAAGTGAGATTGGCATCATAATTCCTTTCCGGATCCCAATAGTCCTGCGGTTGGAACCGGCTCACGGACCCGAGCGGCAGCACCGGGTTGAAGCCGTCAAGTGTAATCGACGGCATCCCGCCCTGCTGCAGCGCCTTATACTTCGGAAGACTGGAAGTATCCAGGCCTGGAATTTTCATCACTGTCCAGCCGAAGTTCTGATCTTGGGCGGGCTGGTTGCTCACGGCGATGTTTACGTCGTAGCCGTAATGTGCGTCGAAGATCAAACTGGGACTGATGATATAGGTTCCGGAAACCGTGCCGTTGAAGACGTTGGTGTTTCCTGAACCTTGGGCCGTGTTGGTTGTAGACATACCCGGTCCGCCCAAAGGGCCGAACTGAGTCGGTGTCGTCCAGGCATTGTTACCCCAACCCAAGCGAACAAAGGTGCTCAGTTTCGAGGTTGGATTCCAGTTGACCTTGGCGGCGGATTGATCGCGCCGCAGGTAGGTCTCGCCATTGGTGAGCAAATTACTAGATAAACCGTACGCTCCGCCTCCCGGCTGGTTCGGAAGCGACCATAGGTTTCCATTCGCCTTGCTGTAATCCAGCAACGCCTGCACGCCGGTGTCGATGCGGCCCGCGGGAATGATTTTGTTATTAAATGGCACCCTGCCGACGCCCGTCACGGCGTTGCCTGTGGCCGGGTCGTAGATCGCGTTCGGAGAGCCGCTTAAATCGCCGTTCCTCATCGCCTGCGTTGGGACTTCTGCAAAAAAGGGAGCAACTTGAACAAAGCCAGTGCCTTCGAAACTCGCGAAGTAAAATAATTTGTCTTTTTTGATGGGTCCACCGATGGTGCCGCCGTATTGATTTTCGATGTACTTGGGATTTGTTTGCGTGCGATCTGCCAGATACGGGTAGGCCTGCAGGTGCTGGTTAGTGTGGTCTTCGAACAAGACTCCATGGATGGAGTTGGTTCCGCTCTTTACAGTAATGTTCACCGCGCCGCCGCCGGTTTGCTGCTCGGCGTCGAATGAATTGCCCGAGAGGCTTACGTTTTCGATTTCTTCCAGGGCCGGGATGAACTGTGGTTCGGCCAACGCAGTCATATCGTAAGTTCCGGTACCGTCAACCCTCACGGTATTGGTGTTGGTGCTTCCGCCGTTGACCGAAATAATCAGTCCGCGGTTGGAATTGGCAGTGAAGGAATTCGAATTGGTCGGCGGCGAGACGCCGGGGACCGTGACGAACAGCATCTGATAGTTGCGCCCCGGGGGTACCGGCACGTTCTGCAAAGTGCGCGCCGTTACGTCGTCACGGATGTCGGCTCGGTCAGTTTGCAAAGCGATCGCATCTGCTGAGACTTCCACGTTCTGGGTTAATTGCCCGATGCTGAGAACCACATTGGTTCGGGCTACTTGCTCGGGCGCCACGCGGACGCCAGTAGTAGTGGCGGTCTGAAATGAGGGTGCGGTCACCGTAATGGTATAGGTGCCCGGCGGCATGGTCGGGAGATTGTAGGCTCCGGACCCGTTAGTGGTGGTGTCGCGAGTGAAGTTGGTCGTTTGTTCGGTGGCCACAACTTTCGCGCCCACCACCGCCGCTTGACTCGCGTCGGTTACGTTGCCAGTGATACTGCCTTGGAGTAGTTGAGCGTGGGCTGGTTTAACCCAAACTGTGAATGCCCCTAAAACGGCCAAAAAGGCCGTACAAAGCACACCTCTTCTGTAAAGTTGCATAGACTAGCCCCCTTTTGCTAGTTTTGTCGTACCTTACCCTACGTGCCCCATCCGAACTTCCTAAATTAAGCCTGCCTGCTAAAATCTCACGCCGTTTCGTGCGAGTGCAGCCTCAGTTGCTGCACTCGCCCAATCGGTGATTTCGCCCACTACGATTTCATTCGGAACAGCAGGAATCGAGTTCATGTATCGACCCGAATCCTTCGAAGCCTTCCCGCTGTTCCGAAACTTCCCGATAGTTTTCCCGTTCAGCGCGGAGCGCCTAAGGCTTAATGGATTTTACGACCAGGTAGTCGATAGTCCCGTGAACACTCTTGAACCAATGCGGCACTCCGGCCGGGATTACGACGACATCGCCTTTTTTGAGCTCATGGACCTCGGGATTCGTGATCTCCTTAGCGGTCAACTGCAAAGGACGATCAGGCCGGCCTGGATGGGCATCTACCGCAGTGCCGCCCATCAGGAAGGTCGCGCTGCCATCCATGATGTAGAAGATATCGGTCTCTTTGACGTGGATCTCAATGTTGCCGTCTTTGACACGGCGGTTGGTCTGGACTTCATAGGCGCCGTCGCCTGGAACCAGCAATGCCGTTTTTCCAAACTGGTCAAGCACCTTCTGGCTGTCGACGTAGGTGGGGCCGCCTTTGCCCATCTCGGCGGCCTGCCCCGAAGTCTGCACCATCATGAGCGCCGCAAACGCGGCCACGCCCAATACTACTGTTCTCATTATTTACTTCCTCCTCAGGAAACTTCGCGTTCAACTTCAACGTCTGAAATCATAGCAGGCCACGCGCTCGTAGAGCGGCAATAGTCTCAACTGGCCCAGCGCAGTTTACGCCCGGTGTCCCCAGCGAGTCCTTTGAAAGCTCTAAGTAAATCCAGAGAAGGCGAATTTGTGTTACGGGAAGTGACAGATTCTTAAACCACTCTCCCGTTTTATAGAAATTTTCTAGTTTGGCTCGTTTTTAAAAACCGTAACCGCGCGACCACGCCGACAAAAGGCGAGCCCGCACTCTAATCGTGCAAGGCCTCACCGATTTCATTGCAGTTCCTCTATCCTTCCTCAACCAAGATCGTGCCCACGGAAGTATACTGTTGAGAGTGCCGATCGGAGCCATCGGCTCCCTGACCGCCTGAAAGTTATTTCCGTTTGGCGCTAGTGTCGGCATGATTTCTCTGGCATCATAACTATTTCCGAATTGCTGAGTCCAAGATTTGACTGAGGAGCTGAGATCCGTATGTGGCTGAGAATTTCTTTGGGGATATTAATCCCGGCGGCGTTTCTATGCGCGCAAGGAGTGCAGAATCCCGCGCTCACGGGGGAGGCGGTGCGCGGTAAGGTCGTCGCGGAGACCAACCCTTTTAATACGGAGGCGGATCTGCAGCAGGGCTCTGCGCTCTTCCAGCTTCATTGCTCTTACTGCCACGGGTCGCATGGCGAGGGCGGCCGCGGCGCCGACTTGACGGCGGGAGTCTATAACCAAGGCGGCAAGGACCCAGATCTATTTAAGACCATCCGCACCGGAATTCCTGGCACCGAGATGCCGGCGGTGCGCGTGAGCGACGACGAAGTGTGGAAACTGGTTGGTTGGGTGAAGAAACTCGGCTCGGCCGGCCTTTCGGAAAAGGCTCCGGGCAATGCAGCGGCCGGCCAAGCCATATACGCCAAGAACGGCTGCGCGGGGTGTCATCGAATCGGCACGGACGGATCGGACTTGGGGCCGGACCTCACCGATATTGGACGCCGCCGCGGCTTGGCCTTCCTCACGGAGTCGATTGTGAAGCCCGATGCGTTCGTGCCTAATCGCTTTCGTGCCCTGCAATTGGAAATGAAATCAGGACCCAATGTTTCGGGCATCCGCCTGAACGAAGACGACCTTTCCGTTCAGGTTCGTGACGTAGCCGGCAACCCGCGCTCTTACCTGAAAGAAAACATAAAGGAAATACACCGCGAAAAACCGTCGCTGATGCCCTCCTATGAAACCCGCCTCAGCAAGACGGAATTGGGCGATTTGGTGGCGTACTTGAATTCCCTTAAGGGGGCGCAATGAAAACCGGGGGCAAAATGAAAACCGCGAGGGGCGCAATGAAGATGAACAAGTTGGGCATACGGCTGGGTGCCATAGTATTCGCCGCGGCAATGGTCTTCACCTTGAACGGTCAGGCTCCAGTCCAAGGTTCCGCACCCCAGGGCCCCGTGACGTTTGACCGCCTTCTCAAAGCCTCAGCCGAGCCCGGCAACTGGCTCATGTATTCGAACAGCTACAATAGCTGGCGCTATAGCGGCCTGAATCAGATCAATCCGCAGACTGTTAAGGATCTTCACGTGAAGTGGATTTTCCAGGGCCGCCACGTGGAGAAGTTCGAGACCACACCCCTGGTCGTCAACGGGATCATGTATCTGACCCGTCCCGAAAACGCCATCTACGCACTGGATGCGGCCACGGGACGCCAGCTCTGGAGCTACGAATATCGTAATCCAACAAGAACCTATAACTGCTGCGGGAAAGTGAATCGCGGCCTCGCCATGCTGGGCAATACTCTGTTCATGAATACGCTCGACATGCACGTGGTTGCCGTCGACGCCCGATCCGGCCACGAACTCTGGAAGACCGAGATGGGCGACTACACCGCAGCCGGCGGTTATGCAGCTCCGGGTGCGCCGCTGATCGTCAAGGACAAACTGATCGTCGGCATGGCCGGCGGCGAGCACGGCGTGAACGGGTTCCTCGACGCCTACGACACCAAGACCGGAGCGCGCCTGTGGCGCTTCAACACCATTCCGCAGCCGGGCGAAGCGAACTTCGGAACCTGGGCTGGAGATTCCTGGAAGACCGGCGGAGTCACCACCTGGAACAACGGATCATACGATCCGGAAACCAACACACTTTTCTGGGGCACCAGCAATCCCTGGCCGGATTACAACGATGACACTCGGCTGGGTGACAACCTTTATGCGTGCTCGGTGCTGGCGCTGGATCCCGACACTGGGAAGCTGAAGTGGTTCTTCCAATTCACGCCGCACGATTTGCACGATTGGGATTCGACACAGATCCCGATCCTGCTCGACACCGAGTTCCAAGGCCAAATGAGAAAGACTCTGGCTTGGGCCAATCGCAACGGGTTTTATTATTTGCTCGATCGCACCAATGGAAAATTCCTGACCGCCAAGGCCTTCGTCAAACAAACCTGGGCGAAGGGCTTCGACGACAACGGCCGCCCTGAGCTGATTCCTGGCAATGAGCCGACTCCCGAAGGCAACGATCATACCTGGCCGGGCGTCGATGGCGGCGCCAATTGGATGTCACACAGCTATAGCCCCCTTACCAAGTGGCTCTACGTGTTTGCGCGCGAGGAACACAGAGTGTTCTCGAAGAACGCAGTCCCGCACCCCACCACCGACGAACCGGACCGGCCGCTCGCTCCGGGAGCCTTGCCTAACGCGGGCGCCTATGACCCCGCACTCGGCGGCGCCAAAACCGCTCAAGTAGGTGCGCCGGAAGAGAGCTGGGGCAAAGTGATCGCGATCGATCCCGCTACCGGAAACTTAAAGTGGGAACACCGGGTCCTCACCCCTCCGTGGGGAGGTGTGATGGCAACCGGCGGAAATCTGGTCTTTGGGGGAACACTCGAAGGCATGATCTTCGCTTTGAATGCCACCACCGGGGATCGTCTGTGGACCTTCTCCGCAAACGGACCGGTTTTCGCTTCGCCCATCAGCTATCTGGCAAATGGAAAGCAGATGGTATCGATTCCAGCCGGCGACTTGATCGTCACCTTCGGGCTGGATTAAAACCGCGAGATAAGAGCTCAAGAGCAGTGTTCAAACCAAGCGGAATGGCTGCGGCGGTGTTGATTGCCGCGCTGAACCTCGCTGCCCAAAGCGGCGGTACAAGATCCGGCAATGCCGCCGCGGGGAAAGCCATTTTCGACGGCAAGGGTGCATGCGGTTCGTGCCATTCCATTGGAGATCGCGGCGCCAGCCTGGGGCCGGATCTAGGCGACATTGGAATCTCGCGGACACCGAAATCGCTGCGCCTCGCATTGACCGATCCCGACGCCGAAATCTTCAAAGAGTATTACACCGTGGTTGTTGAAACCAAGGGCGGGGAAACCATCCGTGGCCTCGCCTTGAATGAAGACGATCTGTCCATCCAAATTCGCGACATCAACGGCTATCCCAGATCGTTTTTGAAAGACGACCTAAAGGGCACCCACCGCGAGGAACACTCCTTGATGCCGTCTTACGCAGCGCAGCTTTCCGGCGGGGAGATCGACGATGTGGTCGCGTACCTTCGCACGCTGAAGGGGCCTCCGTTACCGCCCGACGCCAAGCGCCCGCGCCAACCCCATCATTCTTATTCCGATGTGAGCTTCCTGAACCGGATCGGCCGCGACTCCGAAGAACGTCCGGATTCTCTGCTGAACCTTTTGGAAATTCCAGCCGGCGCAAGCGTAGCGGAGATCGGTTCCGGTACCGGTTATTTCACCTGGCGCCTGGCGGAGAAAGTCGGGCCCAAGGGCAAGGTTTTCGCGGTCGACGTGCAGCAGAAGATGCTGGACCTGAGCGCTGAGGCGCTAAAGAAGCATCAGCTTTCGAACGTGCAGTTGATTTTGGGCGGTGACAACGATCCGCACCTGCCGGCCGCATCGCTGGATCTGGTTTTCATCGCCAACGCCTATCACGAATTTGCGGATCCGGCAGCAATGATCACCGCGGTCAATCGGGCATTGAAACCCGACGGACGGCTGGTCATCATCGAGTTCGCGGAAGGGCGTCCTTTCGGGCCGCAGGACAAAGCCGAGCGGATGACCATCAACCAAATCCGCGCCGAAATCGAGCCGCTGGGATTCGAACTGGACCGTCAGCTGGAGTTGCTGCCCATCCAGCATGGGTTGATCTTTACTAAGCGTCCGTGAAGGCGAGTAGGCCTTGAAAGACGAAAATCCTAACCCGCCCCAGCGCATCCGACAAGCGGTGTCACTCGCTCTGCCGATCGCCGCAGCGCTGATCGTCGTGTACGTTTGGTGGCCACACACTAACAAGCCGGCCCCGCCTGATCTGCCGAACACTCAAAGTGAGCCAGCGTCGCAGGCCGCAACGCCCCCCGACAATTCTCCGTCTCCTCACGATTTGCCCCCGGGACATCCCGGCCCTAGCGACAGTGGCAGTCTGTTGGAGCAGATGACCAAGGAAACTGGTCCGGACGCAGCCGGCCAGTCGGGGCCAGTGGCGACCACGGCTCAACTGGAATCACAATATTCGATCATCGCCGATAGCCAGGAGCAGTTGAACAAGCTCAGAGGCGAAGTGGCTGCCGCTGCTCAGTCGAAGAACAAAGCTGCGGTGCAGCAGGGTGTCGAGCGCGGAAAGCCACTCATGGCTCTCTTGAACGCGCGTTTAGCTGCGTTTCAAAAGGACTTGACCGCGGCGCGGCGAGCCCGGCCGAACGACCCCGTCGTGCAATGGCTCACCGGGGAACTCTTCATGATCGTGGGCGGCGAACCCGAAGACATCTTGCCGTATCTGAACCGAGCGGTTGCAGCCCACCTCGATCGGCCTCATTTATTCGTGAGCCTGGCGAAGGTCGAGTTCGACCTGAATCACTTTCAAGAAGCTTATCGCGATGCGGCCAAGGCCATTGCCGAGGCCCCCAAGGGCGAGGACGCCTGGGAGATTTACGCGCGCGCTGGATTTGCCATGGAGCGATTCGTGGACGTCCTAAAGAATATCGATTTGGCCTTTCCCGGAGATACACCGCCCTGGGCGACCGTAATCCGCCGCAGTGCGCAGCAACTACAGAAATCATGGATGCGTGAGCAATCGCAGCGGCTGCGCGACCAAAAGAAGGGCGATCTCCCAGTCGTACGCTTCGTCGTTGAGCATCGCAAATTCGCCGCACCGGCGGATGGCAACGCGGCGGAAAACACGAAGGTAGTGGGCCGGGGCATCGTCGATATTGAATTATTCGAGGACCAAGCCCCCGCCACCGTCAACAATTTCGTCCATCTCGTGGAGACCGGTTTTTACAACGGCACCTCGTTCTATTGGGCGGAAGCGGGTCACATGGTTGTAGGTGGCGATCCGAATACGAAAAATGCCGATCCCGCCGACGATGGGACAGGTGGCCCAGGCTACGCCATTCCCGACGAGTTCAATCTGTCTTCGGCGCGCGGCCATTTCCGCGGAACCATATCGATGGCGCAGAATGGACCGGGCCGGGCGGGCAGCCAGTTCTTCATCACCTTGGTTGCCGCGCCGGAGTTTGATGGAAATTCGACGGCATTCGGCCGCGTGATCCGCGGCCAGGATGTGCTCGATCAGGTTACCGAAGGCCGCACGAATCACGATGTGGGTGAGTTCGGAAAAATCATTCCTGGCGACCTAATTGTCCGGGCTGAAGTGGTTCGCAAGCGTCCGCATGCTTACGTTGCGACGAAGCTGACATCGCCAACTAAGCGTTAGCGGTGGTCCGCATGGCACGACCCGCAGCTCTGCGGAAGACGCCCCAAGGCTTGCTGAGCGCCCGGAAGATCGTGCTGTTCCGCCGCTTTTAAGATCGTCTGCGTCGCGGCGCGATAGTCTGCCACGTGGCCTCGCCAGCTCGCAAGTGATCCCTTCGGCGGAGGCAGCCCGAGCAACCAGTCGCAGGATTCAATCAGGATAGCCGCATGCGATCGCGCTAGATCCCACTGCACGTCTGCATCAGTGGGAGCAGTAAGCAGCCGGGCCAACCTCCCTCGCACGCCGTCATCGGAGTTCATCACTCGCATGATATCGCGAATCGTTACGGTCAATGTCGAAGATACCGAGGACGGTGCCGGGGCCGCCGCCTCATTCAAGAATTTGTAGATCTCGTTCCATGCGGGCGCGAGTTCGACGCGATACGCTCCTGCCGACGCCCGGATCTCTCGCTCACGATCTGGCGTACAACCGCCAATCACCAACATCATTCGTGCTGCGGGCCCGGCCGCTAGATTCTCGGGAGCGAGGCACTTCCCGCTTTCGATCATCACCCCAGCGTGGACTTGGCCTTGCTGCGCCAATTTCAAGATCCTCGCCGATCCTCCATCCCAGCCAATCGCACTCACCCGCTGCGGATCCACCAGCGGACGTTGTCGCGCCAGCCAATCGATAGCTGCGGTCAAACGAAGGGAGAGTTGTTGGTCCGCGACACTCCGGACTAAATCCGATTCCTGCGAGACATGCTCGGGATCATAGTCAACCGCGAGCGCGACGAAACCATGCGCAGCCATGTCCCGCGCGGTTTCCAGCACGGCGCCTTTAAGATCGCTGACTGCCGGCACTAATAGTACGGCTGGCAAACCGGACCCTGCAGCCGGCTTGGCCAGATAGCCCGAGACAGTCGCTCCCGCGCCTTGTACCTTGACGAACGCTGCCGAGATTGCCGGAGGCTTCTGCGCGTTCGCGCTTCCCGCCGCGTAAATCAAGAGACTGAACAGAACCTGGCGGCACGGAAGCCTGAGGCTCACTGGATCTCCAGATCGATGGCCGCAAAATGTTCGTGCTCCCGTTGTGTCCGCTGCGATTCAACTCGCAGCAGATAAACCCCGGGCTGCGGCATCACGACCCGCTCCTTCGTGCCGATCTTGGCTTTGGGCTTGAGATTGAAAGTGAAGCTGCCCTCTGCCGTCAGGTTCTCGAGAGGCGGAACAGCTTTTTGACCAAGTTGCCGCTCGCGCACGATATAAAAGCGTATGCCAGCGTTGCGCGCGCTCTCATGCTCATATACGTTCGTCATTATGAATTGGAACGCGATCGTATCGCCTGCTTTGGCGCGCAACACCGGGCGTGGATTCAAGCCGCCGATGGGAGGAGTTTCATCGGCGAAAGCTTCTTTGCTCGATCCATCGGGAGCAGTGGCCGTCAGCTTGATATCGAAGTGCTCAGCGCGCGCCGCGCACGGGAGCAGCGCGAGCAACAGCGACAAAGCCGCTCGTCTCATGGCACCGATACCTGCATCGCAGCGGCAACTTCCTTGCCCAATTTTCTGGCGGCTCCGATCGTCTCTACTCTCACAAAGTAGGTGCCCGGCTCCGGCATTGGCATTCTAAACTCGCCACTGCTTTTCACTCCGGCTTCAAAATCCTGGACCAACGCGCTTTCGTAAAGGGTCTTGGGGCCGGGCTTCGGTGCAGCTGCCCGCGCATCGCCGCGGTCTATAAAAACGTGCAACGTAATATCGGAAAGCGGAGCGCCCGTGGTCCCATTCGCCACCGACCACTGGACCCACACCACTTCCTTGGTCTTCACCGCGAACGTCGGAGGCGCAGCCGACTGACCGCTGATCGCGGTCTGTTCGCGCCCTCCAGATTGCACCTTCAAGTTGATAGTTAAGTCGTTGGCGCCAGCGCCCAGGCAAGGTCCTACCGAAACTAAAGCCGCTGCCCTCACG
>Ga0207676_10003857_pt1 | contig 10588 bp, 8 predicted proteins | sample KBSSwiS72_FD_184307 | JGI IMG/M metagenome (GOLD analysis project Ga0207676, IMG submission 184307) | Switchgrass rhizosphere microbial communities from Kellogg Biological Station, Michigan, USA - KBS Switchgrass S7-2 (SPAdes) (version 2) | ecosystem: Host-associated > Plants > Roots >... | reverse complement strand
CGATCTGAAAAAACAAATGATCCGGTCCGACTTTATTTGCGCGAAATGGGTGTCGTGCCGTTGCTCACTCGCGAAGGTGAAGTCGCGATCGCGAAGCGCATCGAGCGAGGTCAACTAAGAACTCAAAAGGCGATTGCGCGTTCCCCGATCGCCGTTCGTGAATTGATCAAGATCGGCGAGGACCTTGAAGGGGGGCGTCTGAGCATTCGCGAGACAGTGACGTTCTCGGAACAAGCAGAACTTACCGGTGACGAAGACAAAGCCGACGAGTATCGAAGCTGGACTATCGAGGGTATTCAAAACATCAGCAAGATCTACAAGCTTGGTCTCAAAGAATTTGAAAAAGTTGCAATAGAACAAAAAGCGACGCGAGGCAAGAAGAGCAAAAAGCTAACTCGATTACGTCGCCGCGTTGGCCGGCTCCGTCTCGAAATTGCTCAAGAGATCGGCCGTCTGAATCTAACCGAGCGAACTCGCCAGAGATTAATCAATTCAATTCGCGCCATTCAAAAATCGGTTCGTGAAGCAGATCGCGAAATCGACACCTACACCGAACGTCTTTCAAAAAAGCGGTTGCGACCGGACGATCAAAAGGAATTCAAACGCCGAATCCTCGCAGCAAAGAAGCGTCTAGTACAGATTGAACTCGATAACCACATTCCACCGGTTGAAGTGAAGCGTTCGCTGCAAGCAATTGTCACCGGCGAGCAACAAACCGGACAGGCGAAGCGTGAACTAGTCGAAGCAAATCTTCGACTAGTAGTTTCAATCGCGAAGAAATACACGAATCGGGGCTTGCAGTTTCTCGATCTGATTCAGGAAGGCAATATCGGCTTAATGAAGGCTGTCGACAAATTTGAGTGGAGGAGGGGTTACAAATTCTCCACTTACGCGACATGGTGGATTCGACAGGCGATTACGCGAGCGATTGCCGATCAAGCTCGCACCATTCGTATACCGGTGCACATGATTGAGACGATCAATAAGTTGATACGTACTTCACGATCATTAGTGCAGGAGCTTGGACGTGAACCTACCAGCGAAGAGATCGCGAGGAAGATGGACATTCCAGTATCGAAGGTTCGCAAAGTGTTGAAGATTGCCCAGGAGCCCATTTCACTGGAAACACCGATCGGGGAAGAAGAGGATTCGCATCTCGGTGACTTCATCGAAGACAAGTCGATACTCAATCCGGCTGATGCAGTGGTCGCTTCGAATCTGCGCGAGATCACGGATGAGGTACTTGCTACTCTGACGCCCCGTGAGGAGAAAGTAATAAAGATGAGATTTGGCTTAGGTTCAACCGGATCGGAACATACCCTGGAGGAAGTTGGACAGCACTTCGCCGTGACTCGTGAACGCATTCGTCAGATTGAAGCAAAAGCACTTCGCAAACTACGCCATCCATCCCGTTCGAGAAAATTAAAAGCTTTTCTCGATGGCGCTCCTCATTCCTAACCTGAACCTATTTGAATGATATGAAGGCCACACTCTTTGCAGTGTAGTCAAATTCGTACTGGTAGGTGTAACCAGGAAACTCGATCGGCCTTGTGTACTGAACGCGCACCTCAATTCGCTCACTCTGGGCGCCCGGAGTTATAACAGCGTTCGAAGGGATTTCGTACTCAGCCTCACTCTTTTGCAACTGTTCTCCGGCCCACGTCGCTGGCTTACCCTGGGCCGCCGCCACATCCGCGTAGTGCTGCATCAGATCCTTGAAACCGTAAGCCTGGTAGGCAACCGGTATGTATTGATACCCGGCATAAACACAGCAACCAACCACGGCCATCACGATCAAAAACTTGAGGGACGCGCCACCTCGTTCGTTTGAGTGATCCTTCTTCATTAGTGGGACTTGTCTTTCTGTCTCCCAGGTGATTTCAGGCCAGTGCGAAGCGAGAGACGCAATAACTTCGCACTTATTTCGCTCCCGGGGACGATCCTCGGAGAGCCAATTCCCTCAAGTAATACCCAGTTGATCTGACCAGCGACGCTTTTCTTGTCGCGTTCCAGTGCGCGGATGATTTGGTCTATGTCGAGATTGTCAGCCCGTGGTAGCTGACCGCAGTGTTGAACCGCATATCGCAAAGATTCTAACTCCACGTCCGACAGCAAGCCCAGATTTTTTGAAATTTCCCCGGCGACAAGGATTCCGTATCCCACAGCCTCACCATGACGAAAGACCTTATAGTGTGTAATCGCTTCGATGGCGTGAGCCGTTGTGTGGCCAAAATTCAGAATACGACGCGACCTGGTATCCAATCGGTTCGTAGCTTCGCGTTCGTCGTTGGCCACGATCGATGCTTTGAATTCACAGTGAGCAGCAATCAACGCTTCGAACTCCGAAGTATGAATCACGCCGCGATCGTTTTGCGCTTGCGCCAGAAGTTGAGTCGTCGTCTTGAAGAGCGACTTATTCGCTACTAACGATTGTTTGACCATCTCGCAAAACCCGGCAACTAATTCTCGCTTAGGTAACGTCGACAAGGTTTCAGTATCAATCAACACAAGAGGTGGCTGATAAAATGAGCCCACCATATTCTTGCCGACGGATAAATTGATACCAGTCTTACCACCCACAGAGGAATCTATTTGGGCCAACAGCGTCGTGGGCATTTGAATAAATGGGATCCCGCGGAGATAAACCGACGCACTGAACCCCGCTAAATCTCCAACTACGCCTCCACCAAGAGCCACAACCAAATCATTACGCTCGAAATGGCTGTTGCCGAGAAATGAAACAGCTTGTTCGAGTACTCGAAATGACTTGTAACGCTCTCCTTCCGGCATCAGAAACTCAAAGACCTGCAATTTATTTCGACGAAGGCTCGCAACTACTTCCTTGCCGTAAAGACCAAACACGCGCTTGTTCGAAAAGATCAAAACGCGCCTTGGTACGAATTCATCTGAATCGCTAATTAGTTGACCCAGGTCGCGTCGGATACCTGATGCGATCTTGATGTCACTTGTTCTCGAATTTGATTTTAGTGAGATCTGGAGCAGATGCATTGGAAAGTTGAATCGTTGATGAGACCAAACAAGACTCACAACACCAACATGTCGATTCTAACATGTAAGTTCGATTCCGATTCCGTTTGCAAAAGTTAGCTTGAAAAGCCGGTCGGTTAGAAAAGCGAATGGGCGCGACATACGTGGGAGTGCGTCGCGCCCATCCATATTCGTGGTTACTGTCCTCACCCCAGCAACCACTTGAGACGGAGGATCCACCAACCGTCTCTCTTGCCCCACAATATACATCGCAACGCCCGTGCCGTGCAAGACAGTTTTTGGAAGGGGATGAGCCTCGCTAACTTTGCACTGAGAAACGGTTAAAGACGAAAGTGGCAGCGAATTTTGCCTCGCCCTCAAGCCTGCTGTGATGTAGATATTTCTCGGTTACGGGTGTAGAAATTTCACGCTCTTAAAAAACCTACACGCCGATCTCCGACCTGATCCGACCAGCAATCTCCTCGGCATACTTCTCGATCTCGTGCTGGTCGACGCCTTCGATCATCACTCGCGCCAGCGGCTCGGTTCCGGAGTAGCGCAAGAGCAATCTGCCGTTGTTCGAGAGGAGTTCCTTCACCTCGGCCACAGCCTCTTGCACAGTCGACAATTGCTCGAAGTTCACTTTCTCTCTCACTCGAACGTTAACGAGAACCTGTGGATAATGGCTTAGTTGAGCAGTTAATGCGGACAATGATTGGTGACTCTCGGTTATCGCCCTCAGCAGGCTGAGCGACGTAATCATTCCGTCGCCAGCAAGGCTCAACTCGGGCAGGATAATGTGTCCTGACTGCTCGCCACCCAAACTAGCATCACGCTTCAGCAACTCTTCAAGAACATACTTATCACCTACGTCGGCCCTTACCAGTTCAACTCCTCGTGAACGAAGGGCTATTTCGAGGCCTATGTTGCTCATCACCGTGGCGACGACGATATTCCCCTTCAATCGATCCTGCCGAAGAAGCTGGTTGGTCAAAACCCATAACGTCGCATCGCCATCCACAAAATTTCCCATTTCGTCGACAAACAACGAGCGATCAGCATCACCGTCAAACGCAATGCCGAGGTTCGCGTTTTCCGCCACAACTCTTGATTGTAATGACTCGATATGAAGGGATCCGCAATTCAGATTTATGTTTCGACCATTTGGAGAAGCGTTGATTGGAACGACGTTAGCGCCGAGGGTTTCGAACAAGCGAGGTGCTAGTGCCGAGCTCGCTCCGTTCGCACAATCGACAACGATCTTTAATCCTCTTAGATCGAGTCCCGCACCGATGTTGTCGCTTAGAAATTTCAAATATCGGTTTCTAAGTTCATCCTCCGTAGGCAAGGATTCGGGTCGCGCATTGCTCGTTACAGCTGCGCTGCTCTGCTGATCGGCGATTATCTCCGCTTCAATGTAACGCTCGACCTCGTCAGGAATCTTTTTACCGGATGGTGCGAAGATCTTAATGCCATTGTCGTGATATGGATTGTGAGACGCGCTGATCACAACTCCGGCATCCGCCTGCAAGTCGCGAGTTAGATAGGCAACTCCCGGTGTGGTAATAACACCCGCTGAAAGACAAGTCGCACCTGTGTGAGATGCACCCTCAACCAGCGAACTCTCGAGCCAATCTCCCGACTCTCGCGTGTCGCGGCCGATTATTATTGAGGGCGGTTTACTCGAAACAGTCTTGAGAAAACGCGCGAGCGACGCACCGATAAGGTTTACTGTAGGGGCATCGAGTGGAAATTTACCTGCTTCGCCTCGAATACCGTCGGTACCAAAAAGTGATTTCATCTATTAATCGAAGGAGAAAAAGTTTGAAGGGGTTATTTTGCAGACTTATTGAACTTTGAAGGAGTTATTGATTTCAATACTACGGTGCCTTGAGCTACTGATGGCACATCGACGCGAGGCTGGAGCGCATCGTTAAGAACAACTTTTAGCCCGTCGCTATTCAACCGTTCCAGAACCGACGCCGGGCCAAGGATCGTTACTGTAGCGAGACGAGGTGTAAAGTTCATCCCTGATTGATTGACGACAGGAACGTTAGAAAACGTTTTTTCAATTCGCTGTTCACCTATTACGACCTGAACATTCACCGCCGGATCCAATACGTCGACCTTCACATCTGAAATGTCGATCGCGACGTTAGCAGCCGTAAAGTCTTCCTTTTGACCTGCCAACCAGATCGTTTCTGTTGGTAGTTTACCGAGTACGCTCAAGTGACCAGCGGGACCTCGCACATTCACGGCACCAGGATTTGCAGTCGTCGAATAGATCTCATAACCATCTGCGGGTTTGCCACCAATCTTTGGTTCCACGGGAACTTGTTTTTCGATCACCGGCTCAAGCTGGACTGGAATTGCTGTCGGTGAAAAAGCCGTAGCTCTTACGCCGTTCGGCAAAGACAACTGGGCCCTTTCTGACAACCTGATCATTCGTTCCCCGGGTCGCTGATCAGTGAGATCGATCGTTGCAATCAAATCGGGCGCACTCAACCTGTCCAACTTGTTTCGGCTTCCCACGAGTGTTACATCAACCGTCTTAGGCGGATCGTTGCTGATCTCGAGCGACTGTGGTCTTATGAAATTCAGTTGCACGTTCGCATGAGTTGTTAAAGGTCTGTTCTGTGCCGTTACAACCAACCACAACGTTACCGTTATTACCAGAGACAGAAGCTTCAAAGTCCAGTCTTCAATAAACACTCGACGGAAGATTCTCTCGACACCACTCGGAGTCCGCGTCGGCTCAGAAGTAATTTCATCTACATCCTGGTACGGCATTATTAAAACTCAATCGCGGAATCAGACCGGTGCGATCTCCTCCGTCTCTGTGTCCGGTTCGCCCTTCAGCGAACCTTTTTCCTTTTTTGGCAGAGCGTCCAGTGCGTCGAAGATCGCTTCACGCAACTTGGTCGCGTCCATTCCACGCTTAATGTCACCAGCCTGAACAAACGAAATCAATCCGGTTTCTTCGGAGACGACAACGGCGACAGCGTCTGTATCTTCGGTCACACCAATAGCTGCTCGATGGCGCGTGCCAAGATCTTTTGAGAGACGCGGATTAAGTGTGAGCGGCAAAAAACATGAAGCCGCCGCAATTCGATGACGACGAACAACGACGGCACCATCGTGAAGTGGACTTGCAGGATTAAAGATGCTCACAAGCAAATCGTAGCTAAGCTCCGCGTCCAGTTTAACTCCACCGTCGGTGACATTTTTCAGTCCAACGTTGCGCTCAATTACGATTAACGCGCCAGTCTTGGTGGAAGCCAATGTAGTCGCCGCAAGTATTATCTCGTCATACACACCTTCACCGAATTGGCCTCGATGCGATCGCGTTAAAGGCATACGAAAGCGATTGCCAAAGGTGATTAGCGCTTGCCGAATCTCCGATTGGAAAAGAACGATGATGGCAATGCCGATATAAAAGATTCCGTTACTAAGAACGAACTCCAGTGTTGCCAAGTCCTGTTTTATGGAAAGCCAGTAGAAAAAAACGATGACTGCAATCCCTGCGGCCATGGGCACAGCGCGTGTGCCCCGCAGGAGCTTGAGAACTCCATACACAAGTAAAAAGACGAAAACGATGTCCGCGATATTGCGCGGCTCAACGATACGTCTCAGATACTCGGTGTATGGAAGTAGAAGTAGCATCTTTTCTGGTGTCTGTGGGCTGAATCGGGGTGTAACGTAAACAAGTTAGTTTCTCCAAGCCCGCGCGAAGTACCCCTTGTTCTTATCTTGCGTTTTGTGTCAGCGCTTCGCGAGTCGGCGGTAGTTGATCGCGCGCAGCCTCCAGGAAAATCATTTCAACCTTTGGCTCCGCCTGTTTAATTCTATCTTCAACTTCCTCGACAGTTCGCTCCACTTCATCGGTCAAAAGACCCTGTCGCATTTTAACGTGCGCATTGATCAAAATCTGCTTCGGCGCCAAGTGCATCGTCAGCAACTCAACCACTCTTTCAACATTTGGATGACTCTCAATCGCCTGCCTTATCGCTTCTACTGTTTTCACACTAGCTGCTTCGCCCAGCAACAGACCGCGCGAAGATCGCGCAAGGATGAATGCCACAACTGCCAACACCAAACCGATCAGTATCGAAGCAATGCCGTCCCAATATGCTCCCGCTGATCCCCCAACCTGATACTCAGTGAGAACAAGGCCGGCGGCGGCGATCAAAATCCCAAGAAGAGCTGCTGAATCTTCAAAGAGCACTGTCTTCGCGGTCGGGTCTTTCGACTCGCGAAGATACTCACCAAACGTTAGTCCTTCATGATGCGCTTCTTTTATCTCCTGGTAGAACGCTAACGTTATCGATAAAGATTCGAGCACAAACGAAATGGCGAGTACCAAATATGCCCATTTCAATTTGGTCGGCGGATGTGGATGCGCGAGTTTTACGACACCCTCGTAAATTGCGTAGGTCGCGCCAACACCGAAGATAAAAATCGCTGCTATGAAAGACCAGAAGAACCGTTCTTTTCCAAACCCGAAGGGATGTTTGCCTGAAGCTGGTCTTTTATAAAACCTTAGACCCAGCAGCAAAAAGACCTGATTGGTTGTATCAGCAATCGAGTGAAGTGCTTCTGCCATCATGCCGGAGGAGCCTGTGATCCAGGCTGCAACCAGCTTCAGTAAGGCGATGAGTGCGTTGGCAAAGAGCGCGCCCAGAACGGCCAACATAGGGAAATTCCTTCGAGCACTGATTTCACGATTCTTTGAGGATTATCGCGGAAAAGACTGGCTCTGGCAATGGCGTGATATTTGAGAGGAGGCCGAAGAACCTTCTCCGGGCTGGAACATTCCTGCGACTTTGCGCCTGACTTCTAGGCCGTTCGTTGCTTTGCTTCACGAGTGCGCTTCTTTAGCTTCACCGTGCCGTTCTGAATGAACCCAACGAGTTCTCCGTTCTTTCCGACGACTGCAAGTGACCCAACGCCATTCCGTTTCATCAGCTCGCGCGCGTAGTCCAACGTGGCGTTCGGCTCGACAAAGAAACGAGGTCCAATCGGTCGCATCACATCAACAGCCTTCGTCGAATGCCAACGCTCGCGTGGCAATGACTTGAGATCTTCCAGTGCCAGAATTCCGTGAAGACGGCGATCTCGAGCCACAGGAAATGCAACCTGGCGATGAAGTGGCAAGACAGAATCGATCAGACTACTTATCAGTAGATCGGGCTCAATCGAAAATGGCGCTGACATCGCTTCGCCAACCACATGCTGCAGGTGTACTCGCGTGTGTTTGACCACGCCATAGGCCGCATCGAACAAAAACAAGCCGACCAGGACCGACCATAATCCCATGAAGTAGGAACGAAAGTTGGGAGCAACGATCATATATACGCCAAAGATGATCAGAATCGCGGCAATGAGCATTCCGCAGATACCCGCCAGGCGAGTGGCTTCGCGAATGTCGCCGGTTCGTCGCCACAAGATGGCGCGCAAAACACGCCCGCCATCTAAAGGATATCCGGGGAACAGATTGAAGATCGCGAGTAGTAGATTCCCGGCACTGATGAGTAGGAGAACACCTCCGGCAGTTTCATAACCCAATCTGTTGACTGGTAGAAGCAGGATGAAGGCAACAACACCGAATAGAAAACTCGCGGCTGGTCCTGCGATCGCAATCCGAAACTCAGCTCGCGGGCTTTCGGGTTCTTTTCTTAAACGCGCCAGTCCACCGAAAGGATGAAGCACGATCTCTTCAATTTCGATTCCCTCGCCGCGAGCCATCAGTGCATGAGAAAGCTCGTGACCAAAAACAGAGAGAAACAATCCAAACGTTGTGACGCCCGCGAGGATCCAGGCAGTTAGTTCGCTAACCGGCTTTAGAGTTCTGCTCCCAACCCACATGCCGCCATGCGCGAGATTTACAGCAATCAACCAGGCACTTAAGCAAAAAACAACGAACCATCGAAAATCGATGCGCACTGGAATGCCGTAAACATGGGCGACAGTGATTTGACGCTTATACAGCTCAAGGATGTTCATTACGTCTCGAAGGCGGTTGCTTCGGTGTCGATCATTGGATGCGCCTCAGTTCGTGCCACTCGTCGTAACAGTAGGGGTTCATCGAAAAGTTGGGACAAGCCACGGACGGATGCATAACGCGGCTCATCAGCGACTCTCACGGCAACACCTAATTGCCGCTGTAAGTACTGCGGCAAGCCGTCAAGCAATGCGCCTCCGCCAGTCAAAATCAAACCCCGTTCGTAAATATCACCCGCAACCTCGGGCGCGAGTCCAGTCAGCATCTGACTGATTCCATCAGCGAGCTGGCGGACTATCGGCACCGTAACTCCATAGATTTCACCTGCTGTGATATCGACAGCACTTGGGCCACCGGTCTGGACATCGCGCCCTCGCACTTCGATCTTCCTGTCAGGATCTTTCGGCTCAATCGCTGAGCTCAACTCGAGTTTCAAACGTTCGGCAGATGGAATTCCAATGGTCATCCCATGATGGCGCCGCAATCGATCCATGATGGCTGCATCAATGTCGGAACTGCCAAGTCGCTCAGCGCGTGACGCTATGATTGAACCACTGACAATTGCGGCGATGTTTGTCGAACCACCACCAATGTCAACCACGGCTGATGCGTGTTCATCTGAAATCGGAACGCCGGCGCCGATAGCGGCTGCCTGTCCTTCCTCAATCATGTAGACCCGACTGATTCGAGCTTGTTCAGCCGCAGCCAACAGCGCACGTTGTTCGACCTGGGTAACTTCCGAAAGCACGCTCATGATCGCCCGCCGGCTGAAATGTGAAATCCCACTTCGTGCCTCCCTGACAAAGTGGTCGAGCAAAAATTTCGTTCGTTCGAAATCGGCAACCACTCCATCAACTAACGGCGCGATAACAGCAACATCTCGCGCTTCGCGGCCCTGCATCTTGTGCGCTTCACTGCCTACGGCAATAATTTCACCCGTGATTTTGTTAACCGCAACAACCGATGGTTCATCAACGACAATACCGCGACCACGGACAGCAATAATCGTGTTGGCTGATCCCATGTCGATCGCCATTGAATCGGAAACAAGGTTTCGCAGTGCGTTTAGACCAATCAACGAACCTGTCTTGGCGATGATGGACATAAAAACTAAAAGGTGAACAACTACGGACTCCTAGCACTGTCCGCGTCTGTTCACCTTTACTCCTCCCAGATTGAATATTGCTGATTTCTGATTGCTGATTTTACCTGAGTTACGACGTTGCTGCCTCCTCAAATCAGAAATCAGCAATCAGAAATCAGCAATCCGCTACCACGCACCGCTTGCACGTTGCCAGTCGACTTCCCAGAGTGCAACTGGTTGCTGACGATTCTTCACCATGATTGCTTCACGTGGCTCCAACTTGTAACGGCTGTGAGCGGCCTTCGCCGTGGCATCGCTGATTAAGATGTCTCCGCCTTTCGCATTGCTTTCAAGTCTTGATGCCGTGTTCACCGCATCACCGATGGCCGTGTATTCCGATCGTCTTTCCGATCCGATGTAGCCCACCGTTACCTCACCCGTGTGCAGTCCAATACCAACTCCAATTTCCGGCAGTCCTTCATTCATCAACTCCATGTTAATGCCCAGGACTCGTA
>Ga0207676_10003856_pt1 | contig 10590 bp, 8 predicted proteins | sample KBSSwiS72_FD_184307 | JGI IMG/M metagenome (GOLD analysis project Ga0207676, IMG submission 184307) | Switchgrass rhizosphere microbial communities from Kellogg Biological Station, Michigan, USA - KBS Switchgrass S7-2 (SPAdes) (version 2) | ecosystem: Host-associated > Plants > Roots >... | reverse complement strand
TGCTTCGTATGCGGTATTGGCTCACTGTTGCGATCAATGTAATGATCGTAATGGCTGATGCGATCGCCTCCTCCCAATCAAGCGCTTTGGTAAGATGCCCAAGTAAAGAAAGAACAGAGAAGATTATTGCAATGACCCATGCGTTTCGTAAACCCCGTAACAAAAAAGCGGCCGTTACCAGCAATGATAATCCCATGAAGAGCACCAGCATATTCGAAGCATGTATCGCATTTAAAGGAAGATATTCTCTCAGCAAACGTAAACGGTGATGAATAGGTGGTGTTACAACAGATACAATGTTGACGATACCCAATAAAAAAGTAAGAATGGCCGGTGCGATCCTTAAAAAAAGATTTCTTCCTTTCCATGCATAGGTCAATAAACCCGCTGCTAATGGCAACCAAAATTCAAATACACGATAAAGGATGGTGATCGATAGTGCATGAATGGATGAATATCCAAACTGTTCCAATACAAACACCATGGAAAGCTCAACAGCTCCAAGTCCCCTTAAAAAAGGTGAAATGATCATCAGCAATACAGCAATGATGTATACCACTGCTGATGCAGTGAAAGAAGCGGGTAATCCCAATGCCATCATGGCAATATAGATATGAAGCATCCCGCTTAATTCTATTCCCAATGAAAAAATGGTTGCTCCTGTAAATTGTTTTGTATCGACATTCGAAGAAAAAATTTCATCCAGAAAAGATGTTACGGCGGGAAATTTTTTATTGATCCATTTATAGATCCCTCTTTTTTGTTTAATTGACCGGGCAGCAATAAATAAAACGATTAGCAATACGGATAATATTCCCAGGCCGATCCATGCATTATTAAATTGGTTACCATAAAAAACTGTAAAGATGATAACAGGCAACCCGGCAATCAACACACTCAACAAACCAATAAAACCAAATAAAGCGCTTGCCTGGTGCACTTGTGATTTATTGAATCCTGCTTTGCGGATCTGTGAAGGAGAATAAGCAAGAGAACTGATTCCGCCGGCAGGTAAAAAAACACTGATGAAATTTCGTTTCAAAAATAATATGACTGCATGGTTCCATGGAAGTGAAAGACCAACAGCTGAAAAACTTTTTCGATACATGCCGCCATGCAAATAAAAATAAATCAGGGTCAAAATGAACCCGGCAAATAACCAGGATGGACTTGCAGAACTTATTTGAGGAATGATGGTGTGTAATTCTTTTCTTTCACTGCGAAAAAAAACAATCGCTAATAGTAACATGAGAACAGCTACTACTTCTCTCCAGTAAACTTTGGGAGAAAAAGATTTGATCTTATTACCAACCCGGACGGTCACAATTTGATGGCAAGTAAAGAACAGCCCGGTTCAAAACCAAAAAAGGAAGGACAAACAACAAGTATTTAACGAGCCGGTTCGTTTGCAGTGCTATTTGAGCAATTTTTAAAAATAGTTGCCTATAAAACGAAATACATATTTCCTCTGTAATTATTAATGGCATCGTTCATCCTCATCGGCATCCTGTTTGCAACAGACTTGGTAAAACCTAATTTATGAAAAAGATAATTCTTTTGATGGCTGTTAGCTTTTCAGTGTTCGCCGTGACACCATCGTGTAATAATAATAAAAACGCTAAAGAAGATAAAGAGTTAAGCGCCAGTGATGTTCCGACATCTGTTAAGGATGCTTTTAATTCAAAGTATTCTTCAGCAACAGATGTAAAATGGGAAGATGCACATGAAAACGCTCAACAAACCTATAAAGCTAAGTTTATGTTGAATGGCAAAAAAATGAAAGCTGAATTTGATGAAAATGGTGCTTTTATAAAAGAAGGAGAAGATAGTTAGAAACACGTTTAATATAAATAATAATGACTGCCTTTGAGCAGTCATTATTATTTAAAACTTATTACACCGTCAAATAAGCCTTGTGTATTCTTTCACAAAATTGGTTGCTTTATAGGATCATTTTTTACCTCATTATTATGCTTTTTGAATTCTGTTGTAAGTGTTAAAAGAAAGATTACTTTCTTCTGCGCCAGTATCCTGTGCGGAAGTCCTTCATGCAAAGCCAGCATTTGTCCTTTGTTCAATTTAACAGATTGCTCATTCGTATTAAACTGCAGCTTTCCTTTCAAAACCTGGATGCTTATTTTGCCATTTGCTGTATGCTTCACCATTTCGCCATCTTTGCGCATTGCAATAAGTACGATACGCATGCCGATCGTTTTAAAAACAGTTATTGCATTCCTGTCGCTTCTTCTCCATTTTTTTTCTTTCTTTATTTGTTTAATAATAGAAACAAGGTCAATTGTAACGAGCGGTGCATCCATTATACGATCCCCTTCGGGGCGATGCGTGGTTGCTGTATTAAATTTTATTTCCATTTATTTTTATGTTTGCACACTACATGTTAATTAAGCAAATCCCTTCTCACACTGTTAATAAAGATGGTTCTTTTTTGTTTCTTCGGTGTTATATGATTTTGAAAAAATGTTATATCATTCACACCTTTAATAAACGGGCTGCAATTGTTAAACAAGCAAGGTAAACCGATAAGCAAAAGGTTCCTGCTTTTTCGTAGCTTGAAAAAATATGGAAGATTTTAAAATTGTTGTTTTTATCATGGCGATACTGATCACTTTGACGGCGATTGCCAATAAAAGAAAACTTCCCTATCCCATTTTATTGGTAGCTGCCGGATTGATTATTGGTTTTGTACCACAGCTACCCGACCTGGCTTTGAACCCTGATGTCGTATTTGTTATCATTCTTCCGCCTCTTTTGTATGATGCAGCTTCAAAAACTTCCTGGCATGAATTCAGAACATCAATTCGACCTATATCTGCATTGGCTATAACCTTGGTTTTTTTTACAACTGTGGCTGTGGCTATTACTGCCTATTATCTCATTCCGGGTTTTAGCTGGCCGCTGGCCTTTGTATTAGGCGCTGTCGTTTCTCCCCCCGATGCAGTTGCTGCATCCGGTATTATAAAGGGATTAGGATTGAATAAAAAAGTGATCACCATCCTGGAAGGTGAAAGCCTTGTAAATGATGCTTCTGCTTTGATTGCATACCGCTATGCTGTTACGGCAGTAACTACTGGAACTTTTGTATTCTGGAAGGCGGGTCTTCAATTTTTATTAGTAGCTGGAGTTGGAATCCTGATTGGGATTGCAACCGGCTACCTGTTTGTGCTGGCGCATAAAAAAATTGAGAATAATCCTGTTGTTGAAACAAGCCTTACTCTTTTATCTCCTTTTATAGCCTATCTCACAGCAGAGCAATTTCACATGTCGGGAGTATTGGCAGTTGTAAGCACTGGGTTGGTCATATCCTGGAAATCTCCGGAGGTTTTTTCTTACCAGACAAGAATGCGGACAAGAGTTGTTTGGGATACATTGATTTTTTTATTACACGGTTTTGTTTTCATACTCATCGGTCTTCAATTACCTTCTATCATAAGAGACCTCAATCATTATCCTTTTATGCAACTACTTGGTTATGGGTTATTGATCAGCCTCGTCACAATTGTAGTGCGGATCCTTTGGGTTTTTGCAGGGGCTTCGTGGCAAAATGTTTTTCAAAACAAGAATAAAGGTCCCAATGATACAACTGTTAATAATGAGACGGACGATACGTGGAAAAATGTACTCATTGTAGCATGGACAGGAACCAGGGGTGTAATATCACTGGCTGCTGCATTGGCCTTACCATTGGTTTTAGAAAACGGGGCTGCGTTCCCGAAAAGACATTCCATTATCTTTCTTGCGTTCGTTGTCATTTTTGTAACACTGGTCGTACAGGGGCTTTCGTTGCCGCTGCTCATACGCTGGCTCAGGATAAAACCACAGGATAATACAGCGACAGAGGAAAAGGAGTTGCAATTATATTTGGCCACCAGTACGCTTAATTTTATCGAGCAGGAATTACAAGTGCAACTGGATGATAAAATACAAGAGCAACTAAAAAAGAAATATGAAATATTGATACAGGATCTCACGAAAGAAATACGCCGACACAAAAAAGCAAAACGTAATGATGAAGAAATAAAAGAGCCGCCACCCAATGCGATTGTAAATGCTCAGTTAGAGATCAACAAGTTTAAGAGAGAGCTATTGCTGAAGATGCATAAAGAAGGTGAGTTTAGCGATTCAGTCATCAGGCAGGTGGAAAGGGAAATGGATATAGATGAATTGAAATTAGATCTGAAAGTTCCTAAAGAGGAATAAAGAAAAGGAATGATTATAGGTCTCCAGCCGTGTACGCAATTCTTTCAGCAACAATTTCTTCTCTCTTTGTCTCACCCTTTTCAAATATATGGATGGCTTCTTCTTTTACTTTTTCAAATTTCTTCGTGATACTTTCAATGAAATCATTGAATTTTTGACTTAGATCTTCTGCATAGTCGTGACTTTTTTTCGAGATTTTCTTCCGTGTCGCTGACCCCTTATCCGGGGCGAATAGAATTCCTAATGTTGCGCCAACAGCGACACCTGCTAATACGCCTAATAATACTTTACTTGTACTCATATTTTTTTATTTTACTAATTATTGAAAGTGAAGATGAGAACCTTCATCCATTTTAGTGTTATACAACTTTTGAAATAAGGACCTCATTCACATTTTCCCGATCCGTATTTGTTATTTAATCCTACATAATCAATTCGAGGTGATTTACCTTTCTATTGGCAGTTACTGCAGGAATGTTTTTTTGTTTATTTATAAAATACTTTTCAACCGTTAATCTCGCCATCAGATAGCTGACGGTTGATTCAGCACCCTGGTTTAGATTTACAGAATTTTCTTCGAGCCCGTCATAACATCCGCCGGTGCGGGGATTGTATATAATCTGGTGCAGGTGGTTATTTCCCAAAAACCAATTAAATGATATTTCCATCCTGCGCAGGTATTCAGCATCTTTAAATACATCATAAAATTTCTCCAGGGCAAGAATGGTATAGGCTACATCAATGGGTTGTTCCCCACCGGCCGAAACACAGAAAGCCGTGTTATCTCTGTGCAGCCAATTTTTGTTGGAAATTACTTTGATACTGTTTTCACCAAAGGTCTTTGACAATAAAAAATCAAATGATGATTTAGCAATTTCCTTATAGATATTTTCTCCGGTCGCTAACCATGCACACAACAGGGCTTCGGGCAAAATGCTATTCGCATAAGTAAGATAACTTTCAAACCACTCCCATTCACTATCCGCTTCATGCCGGTACATTTGAACTAGCCTGTTAGCCAGTTGCCTGATCAACGAATAATTCCGGATCGACTTGGTCGTCTTATTCCTGTAATACAGACCTTTGATTGCAAATGCCATTGCCCTTGTAGAATATATTTTATTGACATTCTGCAGGGCTTTTTGCATTATTAAAACTGCGTCCTTTCCTATTTCTTCAGGAAGCTGGTCGCTTATAGAGATCAAATAGCCAAGAGCCCAAATCGCCCTGCCATTTGAATCAGCAAGATTGGTTGAATTATTCTGCTCTGTAAAAACTCGTTTTTCATTGACGTAATTCAAAAAGTAACCATCGGGCTGCAAACAATGTTTTATAAATCCCAGGTATATGGTTATAGATTCTATAGCAGCTTCATCCTTGTTTAATTCATAATACTGGCACATAGCAATCATTGCCCGGGCATTGTCATCCAATGTATATCCCGAATCAATATCGGGCTGATTAATCTTGCAAAACTGGATCATTCCAAAACTTGTCGTCAGTTTTTTTATATGTGTAAGATTAATGGCAGGTAAATTATACTTCAATGCAACCTGTCCATCGATAATTTTTTCAAACAGGAGGGCATGGGCTATGGCGGCATTTTCCCAGGCAGTAGGCGCCATCCGGTGCAAACCGTTTGAGCTGATATTTTTTCTCAGTTGTTCATCATTTAATAACCGTGTTACAGCTTCAGCTAATTGATCTGAGTTTTCAAAATCAATAATAATCCCCGCATCATTCTGCAATACTTCCCGGGCATGAGGAATAGGAGTAGAGACGACAGGGCAGCCGCAGCTGATAGCATACGAAAATGTTCCACTTACTGCCTGGTTGGGGTCTCTCGATGTAAATAAATAAATGTCGGTAACCTGTAAATATTCCAACAAGGTTTGTAGCGGTAAGAAATTATTAATAAAATGTACATATTGGTGCAGATGCAATTTTGAAACCTTAGCCTCAAGCATTTTACGGTAGCTTTCTCCTTCCTGTTTTATAACAGATGGGTGCGTTTTACCAATAATTAAAAAAATAACATCGGGGTTTTTATTAATAATATCCGGCAATGCATCCAGTGTGGTTTCAATACTTTTTCCGGAGCCTAATAGTCCAAATGTAGAAAGCACTTTTTTCCCGGTTAATTTATATTTACTCTTCAGAAGTTCTTTATCCGAATGCTGTAAAAGGTGGGTACCATGTGGGAGGACCGTTATTTTTTTATGTGCTATTCCATAGTCGGTTATGAGAATGCCCTCAGAAATATGGGTCATTACGATGATTGAGTCAGCGACACGTGATATTTTTTGTACGTGCATTTTTATTACTTCATTTGGGCGGGGCAACACCGTGTGAAAAGTAATAACAATCGGTTTGGCAAGCGTTATTAAAAACTGGATAAATTCCTCTTCCCTTTTTTCAAAAAGACCAAACTCGTGCTGTATCATTACAAGCTGGATATCCTCATCCGAATTTATTTTTTTTGCCAGTTGAATAAATGCGTCCGGCTGACTGGTATTCAGGACATATTTTATTTCATCCGTGTATGCATGATTTTCATTTTCTGATTCAAGCGGGCAAAGATGGATGGTGAAGGACTGATCGAATTTATTTTTCAATGCCGTGATCAGATCCTGTGAATAGGTTGCTATCCCACATTGCCTGGGAGGATAAGTTGTAATAAACAGAACGCCGCTTAATTTATTGCCGGTATTCGGATCGTATCTTTCAACTGTTTTCTGATGGATATTGTCTTGCTGCACACCTTCTTTTTTAACCATTATCATTATTTAGTCCTGAACTGTTTGTTAGGAAAGAATTATCCAATAAGTAAATTAAATATGGGGTAATTGAATCAACTCAGGGGGTTTGTAAAGGTGGGTTATTTTAACGCTGCAAGCATTACACAACTTTTGAAATAACTTACATAATTCACACTCCTGGTTACCTGAGGCTAAGGGCACCGTTCAAAGGGTTACATCCTCGCCATGTACCAATTCAATTCTTTCTCTATTTTTTCGTAATGAAAAAAAGCAGTTATATTTTTCTGGAGACGAAGAAAGGCGGTTTCGCTTTTCACTACATAATCAAAAGCCCGGTGATGCATACAGCTGATCGCTACATCTATTTTGTCCTGTGAAGATAACATTACCACAGGAATATCCGGCTTTAATGCTTTTATTTTATCCAGCGTTTCTATTCCATTCATCGCATTCTTATCTATTCCATTCAGATGATAATCTAAAATAATTACATCGGGATCGAGAGACAAATTCTCCAGGCAGAGCTCACCAGTTGCAAACGTTTCAACCGTGAAGTCAGTATGATGATGAAATTCAATTTCCAATGATTTCAGGAATAGCGCATCGTCATCTACCAGGAAAAGATGTATTTTATTTTCGTCTTTCATGAGGCGGCGTTTTTAATCGAATTAAACTCTTCTGTCAATTCTTTACATGCCTGCACACAAACATTTTCAAGCTGCAGAACCATGTCAGGTATTCCATCTGCCAATTGTTGTGTGCTCGCATAGTCCTGAATTTTTTTTGCCATGTTTTCAAAATCCGCACTCATACCCATTATTGAAAACGAAGGAATCATTTTATGTACAGCTGCATATAATGAACCCCAGTCTTTATCCCTGAAACTTTTTTTCATTATAGCGATCAAAGGTGGAGTTTGCTCCAGGTAAAGTGCAATCATTTCCATCATCAGTTTCGGGTCAGATTTTGTACGGCGGAACAAATAAGCAAGATTAGTACATTTTATCTTTTCGCTTTGACCGTTTTCATTTCCTTTATCTTCATTACATTTTATAAGCGCCGGTTTCCTTACTAACCCGATTATTTTACTGTACAAAACTCTTTCATCAACAGGCTTTGCGATGTAGTCATTCATACCAACTGCTTTGCATTTTGCGAGATCAACCGTGGTTACATCTGCCGTTAATGCAATGATGGGGATGTTAGAATTCATGGTTTTCCGAATGTATTCAGTTGTGTCAAATCCGTTCATCTCGGGCATCTGGAGGTCCATCAAGACAATATCGTACGATTTAATTGTTCCGTTGGAGCTCTTTTGAAATAATTTTTCGATGGCTATCTTTCCATTGGCGGCAACATCCTGCTCAAATCCGAAATCATCCAGTAGTGTTTTCATCAGTAACTGGTTAAGGGCAATATCTTCAACCACCAGTACTTTGATATTTTTAATTTCTGTATCCAACTCCAGTATTTCGGCTTCTGCCTCAACTTCAGCATTTGTTTTTTGGAAACTTAAAGTGAAGCTAAAAACCGATCCTTCATCAATTTTACTTTTCACACAAATGCTTCCGCCTTGCGGCTCTACCAGTTGTTTAACAATCGAAAGACCTAACCCCGTTCCTCCATACAACCTTGAAGTACGGCTGGATGCCTGCTGAAAGTTTTCAAATATCCTGTCTAATTTATCTTCCGGGATACCAATACCCGTATCTGTTACTGCAAATTCAATCGTTACCATCTCATCATCTTCATCTATTAAACGGGCACTTACGGTAATTCTTCCTTTAGTTGTGAACTTTACTGCATTACTTACCAGGTTTAAGATAATCTGGTGCAGTCGAACGGGATCGCCAAGCAGCACTTCAGGAATTCTGCTGTCATATTCTTTCACCAGTTCTAAATTCTTTTCCTGGATCTTTGGTTCAAACATGTGAAGCATGGCCGAGATGGATAATGCCATTTTGAAAGGAGTTTGTTCAAATGTCATTTTTCCCGCATCTACTTTTGCCAGGTCGAGTATATCATTAATAAGCACAATTAATGCATCACCACTCAGTTTGATGGCGGTTAAATATTCTTTTTGCTTTGCAGACAAATCAGTTTTCAACAATACTTTCGTAAACCCAATAATTGCATTCATGGGTGTGCGGATCTCATGACTCATGTTTGATAAAAACTGTTGTTTCGCTTTCACCGCATCTTCCGCTCTTTGTGTAGCACTTTCGGCTTTAGCTTTTGCTTCTTCAGCAATTAATGTTGCCAACTCTGCAAACACTTTTGCTTCTATTAATTCTTTTTCATTTCTTTTTTGCTCTGTAATATCTCTTGCCACAACTACTGCGCCCCGCACATTTCCCAGCTCATCTTTATAAACAGAGCCGTTAAATAATACATCTGTTTGTTTATGATCCTTTATGGTTAATGGATAGTCTGCCACAAATCCTTTTTCAAATATTTCCTGGTAAACTTCACGGGCTTTTTCTGGTTCGGTGAAATAATCAAAGAAGTCTGTGCCCGTAAGCTTCTCACGTGTCATACCGGTAATACTCTCCAATGCTTCATTCATATCTGTGATCTTGCCTTCGGTACTGATCGTTACCAATGGGTCCAGGCTGGCTTCTATCAAACTCCTGGCGTATTGAGATTCCTGCACCTTTATAGTTTCCATTTTATTTATTTTAAGACTTCTTTGTAAAAGTCAATTTGTTTTTATCTATACCATTTGCTCCGGCAGTCATTGGGATCCCGACATCTTCAATCGAACTTCGTCTTTTGTCTTTCAGTTGCCTGAAATGAGAAGGAGAGAGACCTGTAACTTTTTTAAATTGAGTCGATAAATGAGCTACGCTGCTGTAATTCATCTTCCATGCAATTTCAGTAATGTTCAACTCATCATAAATAATCAGCTCTTTTATCCGCTCAATTTTATGAGCAATGATGAAATGCTCAATAGTAGTTCCCTGGACCTCGGAAAACAAATTTGCGAGGTATGTGTAATTGTGATTTAGTTTTTCACTTAAATAATCAGAAAAGTTTACTTTAATAGGTTCATTTGAATGATGGACCATTTCAATAATTGCAGTTTTAATCTTTTCGATCAATATGGCCCTTTTGTCGTCCATTAATTCAAATCCGGAAATACGCAAAGCAGTTCTCATTTGCTCACGTTGCTCGGCAGAAATATTTTCCATGATCTCCACTTCACCGAGATCGACGACAATAAAATGGAGCCCAAGTTTTTTCAACTCTTCTTTCACCACTATTTTACAGCGGTTACTTACCATGTGTTTGATGAAAATTTTCAAATAAATTCCGTTTTATTACGATGCAGCTAAAGTTGGTTCATTTTACGGCAAAGAATGTTATACAATTATGTGAAAACCTTACAGCATTCACACGTTTGCAATGAAATATATTTTCTCTTACTATAGTTCTTTGCTGTTTCAGCCTTTTTTACAATTCGATTCGCGAAATACCAGGGTTTTATCCGGTTGATTCATCTTTGATTAATCAGTGAAGAAAAATGCAAGAATAGTTGCCGTTATCAGCAGAATCGTTGATAATAGTATTGTTACGGCAAATTTTTTATTTGTAAATGGTTCCATATACCAAT
>Ga0207676_10003847_pt1 | contig 10605 bp, 9 predicted proteins | sample KBSSwiS72_FD_184307 | JGI IMG/M metagenome (GOLD analysis project Ga0207676, IMG submission 184307) | Switchgrass rhizosphere microbial communities from Kellogg Biological Station, Michigan, USA - KBS Switchgrass S7-2 (SPAdes) (version 2) | ecosystem: Host-associated > Plants > Roots >... | reverse complement strand
CGGTTACGCCCGTGACGTCGCTGCGTCGAGCCGGTTCGCCTTCGCCATTGATGCACCGACCGGGCTGTATGCGCTCGACCCGTCGCGCCCTGGCCCGCCGGAGGCCATCGGGCAACTGCAGTCGGCCGCCACGCCTCAGGCCATCGAAGTGATGGAGCGCGGCGGGCAGACGACCGTGTGCGTCATCGGCGGCGGCGCAGTGCAGCTGTATGACGTGACCGACCCCACGAGGCCGGTGCACCTTACGAGCTTGAAGACTCCGAGTGGTCGGCCGGCGCGCCTCGCCCTCGACGGCATGCGCGCCTACGTCGCCGACGGACGCGAGGGTGTGCAAATCCTCGATCTCACCAATCCCTCGTCACCCGCAATTGTCGGCGCCTTCAGGACCACGGCGGCGGCACGTGATGTCGCGCTCGGCGGCGGGCTCGTGTTGGTGGCGATCGGAATCGGGGAGGACAATGAAGAAGTCGTGGTGCTGCGATGATGCTCCGCCGTTGAAACTCACCAATCTCTCGATCTGCGCCGTCGGCATCGTTTCGCTGATGGCGCTTGCCTGTTCACCTTCGCCGGCGCCTTCGAATAACAGTGCGAACAGCAATGCCGGTCCAGGGGAACGCGTCGGCGGTGCGGTATCGGCTCAGTTGTGGGGCGATATGAAGCCAATTGTCTCGGTCAAGGAACTGATGCGGGACCTGATCGATCCGCTCGCCGACAATATTTTCGATGCGGTGAGCACAGTGATTACGATGCAGGGCACCATTGAAACCGCGCCGAAAACGGAGGAGGACTGGAACAAGATTCGCGTCGGCGCGGTGACGATGGCCGAAGGGGCGTACTTGCTGAAGGTTCGGCGACCGTTTGCGCCCGCCGGCGATCTGAATGACAGCGTCGGACCGGATGCCGTTGAATTGTCCCCGGACCAGATCACGGCGAAAGTCGACAAGGACCCAGTCGAGTGGAATGCACGAATCGAGGCGCTTCGAAACGTCGGCCTTCAGGTCCTGGATATCGTCAAGCGGAAGGACGTCGCCGAACTGTGGGATGCCGCTGAAAACCTCGATATCGCCTGCGAAGGCTGCCATCGCAGCTACTGGTATCCCGGCGAGACACCTGAGTTCTATCGCAAGCTTGATTCGGCGTTCGATCGGCGGCTAAGAAACAGCCCGGACGCCAAGTAACACTGAGCGTCAGTTGGTTGCATTGGGCGCGACAACGTTGAACTGCACTTCGTTCGACTCTGCTCCGTCTGCGTTATGCGCGGTGATGTCCCAGAGGCCCGCCTTGTCGATCATTGCCGTCACCGTGAACGACGTGTCCGAATGGAGCGTGATCGCTCCACCCTGATACCACGTCCAGACGCCGTTGGGCGCGTCGAAGAGCACTGACATCCCGTTCCGGAAGTGATCGCCGGTCACCGTTATGGTTTGCGCGGATCCGTTCGCAATCGGCGTGCCTGGCGACAGTGAGCTGATGTGCGGTGCGCCGGAACTCGGAGAAGGAGACGGAGATGGAGAAGGACTCGGCGAACTCGGATTGTTGGAGTCCTTCGAGCACGCGGTCGTCAATCCCAGCGCGATGACAAATGCACTCGCAAGAAGTACGTTTCTGTGTGACAACGGCACAGCTCGCTCCTTTCCCGCAGCAGAGGCGGGCGCTGAGGAGTTGTGTGCAAGATGCCAACCAGAAAACCCCGGCGAAACTCAAGCATTTCGTCGAAACACAAGTGAAGAACGGCGGCTATGCGGACGAAGTGACCGCTACCGCTGGAATACGTGTTGCCAGTTCGACATGACGACCAGCGACTGTGCCGGCTGCGCCTCGTCGACCGTTGACAGGAGAAATCGCTGACCATCCTGTGAAACGCCAAACGATCGGAGCGATTCCGGAACGCCGTTCAGCGCGGTCGCAAACAGGCGTTGCGGCACACCCGGATGCAACTGCCTGGCCTCTACTTCAACAGGGACCGCCATCAAGCCGCCATCGGCAGACAGGTAGAACAGTTCACGTCCGTTGCTTCGCCAGCGCGGAAAAGAACCGCCGCCCGTCGAGATGCGCCACTGGGCACCACCAGGCGTTGACGTGCTTTGCACGAACACTTCCGGCCGTTCCCCTGGTTCGCTCCACGTATACGCGACCCATTTCGCGTCCGGAGACACTTTGGCGTCAGGCTGACTCACTGGTCTGTCCACAAGACGATGGGCCGATCGACTATTGTCGAGCGGCAGCATGCGCGCTTCAGCCTTCGCAACACTCTGGGGCTGTTCGTAGACGATACCGCTACTGACCCAGTCGGAAGGCCATCCAGGCTGATCGCCATCACGCAGCAGCAACTCCTCGGGTTGATCGCCGTTCCACATCTTTCGGTACAAGCCTGGTGCATCCGCACGCGCTGAGGCGAACGCCAGCCACTGGCCGTCAGCCGACCAGATTGGCCGCCGATCCGCCGATGGATCAAACGTCACCTGAGTCGTCTGGTGTGTCACGAGATCGACAACCCAGACGTCTTCCGCCGAAGGCCGGGTGCCATGCGCGAGCGCGATTCGTTTCCCATCCGGAGAGAGCTCCACATCCGAGAACCGCGCGAACGACGGGAGATCGACCGGCTCGATGTTGCGGCCGGCGCGGTCAAACCAGGCCAGCTTCGGCTGAACCGGACTGACGGTCCTGTACGCCAGAACACCGTTTTCCGAAACGGCGAAGGCGCCACCGCCGGCAGGCCGCCCTCCGACCGGAGGCCCTCCCGCCGGCACACCATCCGCGACCAGAATCGGGTCGCCGGTCAGGCGTCCGTGTCTGGCGTCGAACGACTGGGCGACGAGGGCCCGATCTTTCACGAACAACAAATATCCTGAAGGTGCGTAGCGAGCTTGAGATCTGCTGGTCAGGACGCGGACCGGAGCGGTTGCGTCCAACGATCCGAAATAAATGCCGTCGGGCGGCGAGAAATAGATGTACGAGCGTCCATCCGGCAGGAATTGAGGGTGCTGATGGGCCATCTCACCGGCATGGAGCGTCGTCGCCGGCAACGGCGCGCCGCCGCCGGCCGCGACCTTGTACAGCGGACCTGCCATGGTCGGCGCGAACAGAATTTCCCCGTGGCGATTCCATGTGCCCCCCGCTCCCATTGCCGCATCGCACAGGATTTGAGCGGCTCCCCCAGATCGGTCAATCCGCTTCAGCTTCCCATCGGCAAAGAATCCAATCGTCCGCCCGTCGGGCGACCAGAACGGAAACATGCCGCCTTGAGTACCTGCCAGTGTCTGTGATTCGACATCGGCGGTTGCCCGCAGCGCGAGCATTGGCGCGCCGTCCTGCAATACGCGAAACACCAGGTATGCGCCATCAGGAGAAAGCGCCGGAGAGATCGGCTGGGCCAATGGCGGAAGCAGCGTCCCGCGCGGGGCGGCAATCGGAAACCGCAGTAGAACGCCGGGTTCGGTGTCCGGTCCCGTCCGCGGACGAAGAAAGACGAGCAGAACGATGGCGGCCATGGCCACGACGACAGCCGTCGCGGCAATTGTGAGCGCAGCCCGGAATCTTCGCGGCGATCCTGCGCCGACGGCAAGCGGCGCCAATGGTGGCACCGACGGCGCCTCCTCGCGATGTTCCACGACGTCGACCAGGAATCGATATCCACGCCGGGGCACCGTTTCGATGTACTGAACCTGTTCGTTCCGTTCGGCGAGGATTTTCCTCAGCAACGACACGTTGTTCGCGAGGTTGGCTTCTTCGACGACAGCTTCGGGCCAGATGCGTTTCATCAGCACATCTTTTTCGACCAGCCGTCCTGGATGTTCCACGAGCGCGATCAGTAAGTCGAACGCTTTCGGCGTGATCGATACGACCGATCCGTCGCGAAGCAGCCGGCGCTCGTCAGGATCAAGCTGGAACGGACCGAATCGATATTCCATGGCCACTTGTTAGCGTGCTCTTAGCGAAATGCTGAAACGAACCTGCGGCGCCGCTGAGACTTCGCCCCTCGTCGCCGCGTACTGTCACGACTCCAACGGCCTCGGAGTTCAAACCTCAGCCGTGTTTGGAGGGTGATCGACATGCATGGTAAGACGTTCGGTCGGATCCTGCTACCAGCATTCGCCGCGGTCGTGGTCACCTCGACTCAGGGCGTCCGCACCCAGCCAGTACAAAACGCCGCATCAGTCGTCGTTCCAAAAGCCTGGAACGATCGGGAATTAGCCGAATGGGTCACGCCCCTCGCATCCCTCGGCGCCAGGCCCGGGTCTCTGTCAGAGGCCGAGTTCGACAAGATTCCTGTTCAGACGCTCTATCGGTCATATCCGGCCTATCATCCGGACCGGGAGCCGGCCGGCTACTGGGAGTGGCTGCAGAACCAGTCGCCAAAGCCGCTGCTCGATCGCGCCAGCCTGCGCAGCGAACGTGACTGGATTCAGGCCGGACGGATCGTGTTTCACGAGTTGTATCGAGGCGCTCCACAACGAAACGCAGCGCTGATTCCTGCCGTCCGTTCGCGTTCGGCGTTGCAGCAAGCCGATATCGATACGTTCCCGGACGGAACGCTGCCCGTGGTCTGGGTGGTGACGCCGGAGGGCGTGTTCCCCGCCAGCAAGACCTGCTCAACCTGTCACATGCGGTACATGGCGGACGGAACGACGATCGATGGCGCGGCCTCAGCGAATGAGGGCCTCGGCACCGAGCGCTTGCGTGCTGGCCCCACCGGCGGTCAGTTCGGCGGACATGATACCGAGGAACTGCGCACGGCAGCGCTCGACGAATTCGCGATGCCCTGGGTCGCGACTGACGTTCACAACGCGATCCGGACGATGACCCGGCCGCAGCTCGAGGAACTGCTCTCGATTGAGAGTCGCTATCGCAGCGCGGTGATGCCGCGGGGCGGCAGCGGCCTCTTTCCGACCAAGGCGACCGACCTCAATGGCGTGCGCGAACGCCGGTACCTCAATCACACCGCGACGCACCTCAACCGCGGCATCGGCGACATCATGCGCTATGTCTTCCACATCACGTGCTGCGGCGAGACCACCTACGGTTCGTACCGAACCCGCACCGCTCCGCCGCCGTCCCGCTATCCGGATGATGTGGTGTTCGCGCTGTCGAAATACGTCGAATCCCTTGAACCACCGCCCGGCCCCTATCAGGACAATCCGTCGGTCGGGAACGGGAAACGGATCTTTGACCGCGAGGGATGCGGCTCATGTCACACCCCGCCGCGCTACACCAACAACAAGCTCACACTGGCGAAAGGATTCACGCCGCCGGTCAATCATCCCTACAAGGCCGACATCATGTCGCTGTCGGTCGGCACCGATCCCGGCCGGGCGATGCAGACGCGGGTCGGCACGGGTTTTTACAGGGTGCCATCGCTCAGAGGCGTGTGGTACCGCCACCTGTTGGGGCACCAGGGCGATGTGGCGACGCTGGAAGAATGGTTCGATGCGGCACGGCTCCGCGACGATTACGTGCCGGGCGGCTGGAAAGGATTTGACCGGACCCATCGATCGGTGCCTGGACACGAATTCGGCCTGGCCATCTCAGAGGAGGACAAGCGCGCGCTGATCGCATTCCTGCGAACGTTGTGATCGTGGCACTTGCGGTCCAACCGCGACGAGTCTTCCCCGCGGCGCCCGCTGCGGATTGCCGACCGCGAACGCCTCCGCTTTCTTCCAGACCATGGATGTGCGCGATGTTCGGGTGATTCAGCGATGCGACTTGCTTCCCGCTGGAAGCGCGCCAGGCGATCAACCCATGCCGCCTTCGCCGATCGTGGCGATGACCTCGAACGGACCCTGAGGGGTGCCGGGAGTGAGGGACACAGGAATTCGCGGGATCATATGTCTGAGACGCCACCCTGATGCCAGGACTCTGCCAGGTGTTGCGACGTGATGTGATCCGGCGCCTAGAATACGCGCTGAGGACCGCAAACGATGGATATCACGCTGCCAGCCACGCTCAAATACTTCGTCGAGACACGGGTCAAGAACGGCGACTACGCCGACGAGAGCGACGTGGTGCGAGAGGCGTTGCGGTTCCGCATGGCGGTCGAACGTCGAGAGGCCAATGTCGTGCAAGGTGCCCTGATTGCGAACTCTGGCAACGCCGTCGATGGCGAAATCGAAACGGACGTCTTCCTCGTCATGATGGAAGCCGCGAAGTCTGCGGGCGACGATCTGAAGATGATCATGGCCGGCGTGAAAGCCATGACGGCGGCAAAGGCGCGCCTCCGCGACCTGATCAGGAAGGTCGCTCGCGATGTGAGGAAGAATGCCGCCGCGACGGAGGGAGAGGCCTCACTCGATTTCTCCGAAGGGCTGGGAAGCGAAGCGGCCTATCACCTCGCACCGATGCCGGTCGAGGACGTCGAGTCGCCCTCCGGTGTCACGCTGGTCGAAACCGACCTGTCTCCAGCGCGCATCACGCGGCTCGATCAGCTTCGCGCCGTCCTCGACGATCTGAAAGGTCGCCTCGACAGCCTGAGCGAAATGGGCGAGATGGAATCGTTACGGTTGCAAATGGCCATGGACCGACGAGCGAAATTGCTGTCGACGCTGTCGAACATCATGAAGAAGCTCTCGGACACGCGCGCCTCGATCACTCAGAACTTGAAGTAAAGCTGGAACTTTCCTGGGATTTACTGAGGACTGGCGGCGGCCTGATCAGCCACCCTGTGCGCGGTGCTGATTTCACTGCGATCGCGCTCGTGGTTGCGCATCGCCTTGACGAAGGAGTTGCCCATGTCCGTTCCTCCCTCACTTAGCCGCGTCGCCGTCGTCATCGGAACCGTGCTCGCCGTGGGATGCGCTCAACCGTCATCGCCTACCAATCCGTCGTCGCCCCTCAGTGGCGCGGGCACGGCTCTCACGGCCAGTAGTCCGGCCGTCGAAAACTCTGCAACCGGCACACTGACGCCTATCGCCGCCATCGGCAGACCGGAGTACGAGCTCGCCTACTACAACGGCACCATCGTGACGATGAACCATATTTCGGTCCCGCAGAACCCTCAGGCGCTGGATCATGCGGCAGCAGACCTCTATGCCGTGTTCTATCCGGCGAATCACGCGCTGTGGCCCGCGCCGCCGCTGTGCAATCCGTGCGACCACCCCGGGGGCGCCAATGACCCGCGCAACTACCATGACCACGTGCTCGACTCGATCCCGTCCGACCCGGGCCACGGCGAGTTCAATCCGCTCTGGCACGTTTTCGCGATCATGCCCGTCAACTCGTCAGCGGCTGCACAGGCCGCCTTCGCCGCCCGGCTGCCGATGACATCGGAGGCCGCCGTCGACGCCGCGATTGCCGCCGGCGTGGCACGCGAAGTCGACACCGGTTCGTACTTCCTGTGTTCGATCGTGAACGCCGACGCGGCGTCTTAATTCGACTTTGTCACTTCGGTTACGCATTCGGCCAGAAACTGCTGCGCAAGCGAACGATAGCGAGCGGCGGGTCGCTCGCGTCAGTCGGGAAATCGCTTCGAAAGCGCCAGAAGTCGCCGCAGGTCGGCAGAGGTCGAGAGACCTGCGGGAATCATCGACCAGTCGCGACAGAAGCGATTTCCCCCGCCGTCTCGCGTGTGAGCGGCGCAGTAGTTTCTGGCCGGACTCCTGAGATGTGACAAAGTCGAATTGGACTAGAGGCGTCGACCTCGAGGCCGCTCACTGGCGAGGATCGGGTGGAACTCCTTGCGCGGCTTCTTTCTCCATGAACCGCGCGCCCCTGAGGATGTCCACCAGGCCGTAATTCGCTTCGTGGCAGGCATACTCGAACAGCGGGCCCGTGGTCGCGATCATCGGAATTTCGGCGCTCCACGGCCTGGTCCACGTGTTGGGATCGTCGACCGTAAACTGGTAGACGATCCGGTCCGCGCTCACGCGCGTGAAGCGTTCGACGACATGCAGGGCCGCACTCGATCCCTGGAACGCGGTCTTGTCGGTGAAATTCGTCGTGTCGACGACGAGTGTGTCGCCTTCCCATCGGCCGCGCGAGTCGCCAGCCCACTGGCGGATGTTTTCAGACATGTGCGGCCGTCCGTCGGTCGGAATCAATCGCGGTGCGGTGGCCAGCTCCCTGAACACCAGGACATAGCCCGGCGTCTGCAGGATTTGCAGCACGTCGTTGTAGGGCGGCGGCATCATCGGTGGACCTTCGTGCGTCCAGATGATGCACCGCTCCTGCAGCGGCCGATTCTCGTAGCTGTCGAAGCCGGCGATGGCCCGGTTCGCCGCGACGCGTTGACGCGCTTCCGGCGTCACCGGCGGAATCTTCCCGTCCGGCGGATCGTAGATGAGCGAGGTCCGGTTGCTCGACAACGGTTTGACGTCAGGCGTCGAGAGCCAGAGCGCGTTGTCGTAGTGCGTCGGATCGGTTTGCACGACCCGTTTACGCCGCTCCTCGTCGCTGGCGCCGAAGATGCCCGCGGCGAGCGGATCGACCTCATCCTGGGTCAGGAGCTTCGACAGTTCCGCCACTTCCGTGTCGGTCAGAAACTCCTGGCCGGCGTATCGCGCGGGCCGCACCAGCGGCGTGAAGGTGTGCGTCGTCCAGATGCCCTGAAGATCCGGACGGCCGTCAGGCGTGCGAGCCGTCCACTTGCCGGCGGCAGGCCTGGTCGATTGCGCGCTCAGGGATACCGCCGCCGCAATCACACCGACGACAAAGAGCATGCGCTTCATGTGATCGACCATTCTAGGGTTTGACGTTGCGCTTCACGACTTCGACCCTGATCCCGTTCGGGTCCTGGACGAACGCGTAGCGGAGCGCCGGCAGGTCCTTCGGTTCGGCCGCGGTTTTGATGCCGGCGGCGTTGAGCCCCTTCAGCGCAGCGTCCACGTCGTTCACACGAAGCGCGATCAGCATGATTGCCGTAGGCGGCGCCGGCGTATCGGCGCCGCTGCTCATCGCGAACACCCAGACGCCATTGAAGCGGACGCCGTCGACCTTGTCGTGCAGCTTTGCGCGTTCACCGCCGAATTGCTGTTGATACCAGGCGAGAGTCGCGTCCGGATCCTTCACGCGCAAGTGCACGTGATGGAAGCCGAGATGCTCGGCGTCCTCGACCATCTCGATGCGAACGCCCCATGGATCCTCGATGTACGCGTACCTGAAGATCCCCGGGCTCTCCCTCACAGTGGTCGTCACTTTCGCGCCTGCGGCTTCGGCGGTCCTCACCGCCGCGTCGAGGTCCTTAAAGGACAAGCCGATGTGATCGATGAGCGTCCCGGCGCTCGTCTGAACCGCGGTACCTTTGGTGATGGTGATCACGTTGGCGCCAAATGTCACCTGTGCGGTGCCTGGCGCGGGCGGCTCCGACAGCTTCGCGCCCAGCGCGCTGACGTACCAGGCGGCCGCCTTATCGGGATCGAGCACCCGGATGTGTACGTTGTCGTAATCGGTGGCGCGGGTGACCGGCTCCGCTGCGCCGCTCGCCGCCGCGATTGTGACGAACGCCAGACCAAAGCTCAGGCTGATTCCTCGGAGCATCATCGCCTCCCGTCTCCGCAGTAGCTTACATCCGTGAGCTCCACTCAACTCACAACTCTTTGGCCTTCGATGGCTCGTACGGCTGGTGGAGACGGACCGGCGAGCTGCTGCCGCGCACGCGGAGATTGATCATCTCGACGAACACCGAAAACCCCATCGCGAAGTAGATGTAGCCCTTCGGCACGTGCATGTCGAGGCCGTCGCCCACCAGCGAGACGCCGATGAGCAGCAGGAACGACAACGCCAGCACCTTGATGGTGGGGTGATGGCTCACGAAATAGCTGATCGACTCCGCCGAGAACATCATGATCGCCACCGACAGGACGACGGCGGCCACCATGATCGAAATGTCGTCGGCCATGCCGACGGCGGTGATCACGGAGTCGAGTGAAAAGACGATATCGAGCAGCATGATTTGCGCGATGACGGCGCCAAACGACGGCGCCGCGCGCGTCGTCCGGTGCTCTTCCCCACCTTCGAGGCGCTCGTGAATTTCGAGCGTCGCTTTTCCAATCAGGAACAGTCCGCCGATGATGAGAATCAGGTCGCGGCCCGAGATCTCCTGACCGAGCACCGTAAAGAGCGGTCTGGTGAGGCGCACGATCCAGGCAATCGAGATGAGAAGCCCGATCCGCATCACCATCGCGGCGAGGAGTCCGGTACGGCGCGCCTTCTTCTGATCGGAGGCCGGAAGCTTACCGGAGAGAATCGAAATGAAGATGACGTTGTCGACGCCGAGGATGATTTCGAGAAACGTGAGGGTGACGAGAGCCAGCAGGCCCTCGGAGGTCAGGAACGCATCCATCGCTCAAACTTATCATTCCTTTATCGCGCGCCTGCACGGCTCAGCTTGCCGACCGCAGAGGCCGATGTAAAGGTATTCGCACTTTGTCGAACCCTCACAGCGCGGAGCCGATAACGACTCCGAAGCGGGTTGTCGTGATCGGCGCGGGCATCGCCGGCCTCGGCGCCGCCCAGGCGCTCAACACGCTGGCGCGACGGCTGAATGTCCAGACGCTGGTCGTCGGCGGCGACAGTAGCTACACCGGCGGATAGGATCGCTTGCTGCTCCGCGGTCCGGACGGACAGCAGTTCGGACCCAACGAAATTCGGCTGAATCACGTCGTGCGGGGCATC
>Ga0207676_10003846_pt1 | contig 10605 bp, 10 predicted proteins | sample KBSSwiS72_FD_184307 | JGI IMG/M metagenome (GOLD analysis project Ga0207676, IMG submission 184307) | Switchgrass rhizosphere microbial communities from Kellogg Biological Station, Michigan, USA - KBS Switchgrass S7-2 (SPAdes) (version 2) | ecosystem: Host-associated > Plants > Roots >... | reverse complement strand
CCAATCGCGGAAGCGACGTTGTATCGTGTTGTCCCAGTAATTTCTTCCCAAGCGGAATTGCCATTTGGAAGAGGGGTTGAACTGGGCGTAGAGCTCGGGGACGTCGAGACGGACGTCGCTGTCGGGTGACCGGCCGACCGAGAGCTGGGGCCGATTATCGAATGACAGTCTCAGGAGCAATTGCGGTTGCGCACCAGACTGCGCCGGCGTGGGTTGGAGAGTACCTGAGGTGGAAACGATGGTGCCTTGCCGGTTTGCCATGGCGGCCATCTCGCCGAACGCGGGCGGCAGCGCTCGCTGGCTCGGCGTTCCGAACGGGCGCGGCCCCGATGGTCTGCTGCGGGAGTTCTCCATCATCACCCTGGCCGACCTATCGAGGGGCGCTCTGCCGGAAGTCCCGCGGGCGACCGCGGCCGCGCGGCAGGCGCAACTGAAGGATCGTGGCATCGACTATGGCCGCCGCTTCGGCAAATGATCGAACCCGTGGGGCAAACGGTTCCTGACCCGGCCGAGCTCATCGAGCGCGCGAAAGCCGCGACGGGCCTGAACGATTTTGGCGGTGGCGATTTCATCGAGGGAATGGCTCGCTTTTGGGAAGGGCTGATCCGCGAGGCGGGGCTGTCGGAGAAGGGGCTACTCGAACAAGCCGGCCTGATCGAACGGCGCCTGACGAACCGCCTTCAGATCGAGCGCTGGTTCGGTGACAACCCGCGCGCCGCCACCAGCGCGGTGGAGGCTCCGGTGACGATCACCGGCCTGCCGCGGACGGGCACGACCGCGCTCGTGAACATGATGTCGCAGGACGAGCGCTTCCGCCTGTTGCGCTCCTGGGAGCAGGCGCAGCCCTGCCCGCCTCCGAGAGACGGCGACGACGACGACCCGCGCAGGCAGGCGGCCCTGGCGATCAGGGACCAGCTCGCCCGGCAACGCCCCGACCTCATGGCGATGCATCTCTACGATCCGGACGCGACCGACGAAGATGTCGAGATATTGGGGCTTTCCTTTCACTCGCAGCAGCTTGCCCTGCCGATATACGCCTATCATGCGTGGTGGCGCGACGCGGACCTGCGCGACACTTTTGTCTACCACCGCCGCGTCATGCAGTTGCTGCAATCACAAGGCCCGCCCAATCGCTGGCTGTTCAAGGCGCCGGCCCATAGCTTCCATATGGAGGCTTTCCTTCACACCTATCCCGGCGCCCGGGTGATCGTGACACATCGCGATCCGGGCAAGGCCATTCCGTCCTCGATCAGCTTTATAGGTGCGCTTCAGGAAGGTCGTGCGTTCGCCGACCCCGTTGCCGCCGGGCGCCGTTTGGCCGATCATCTGTGCATCGGCACCGAACGGCTGATGGAGGCGCGCTCCCGGATCGGTGAAGAGTCCTTTTGCGACGTCCATCACCAGGAGTTTCTCGCCGATCCGTTCGGAACGATAGAACGGATCTACGACTTTATCGGCTGGGATCTGCCGCCCGCGGTCCGGGCAAGGATGCAGGAATGGCAGGCGAAAAACCGGAGCGGCGCACATGGTGCGCATCGATATGCGGGCGAACGGTTCGGTCTCTGTGCAGAGGATATCCGGATCGATTGCGCGAAATATGTCGCGCGCTATGGGATCGCCGTCGAAGCATAGCCGGCAGGCGCTACGGCTCACGACGAGATGAGTTGTTCAGATGCGGAACATCATACTCTAAGGCAGCCGGATGAATCACCAGGTCCATATCATCGGGGGCGGTCTTGCAGGATCGGAGGCGGCGTGGCAGCTCGCCCAGGCGGGGGTCCGGGTGCGGCTGTCCGAAATGCGCGGCGTGGAGACAACGCCGGCGCATCAGACCGACCGGCTCGCCGAGCTCGTCTGCTCGAACAGCTTCCGGTCGGACGATCCGCGCAACAATGCGGTCGGGCTGCTCCATGCCGAGATGCGGGCGCTCGGTTCGCTGATCATGCGATCGGCCGACGCCCATCGTGTTCCGGCCGGGTCGGCGCTCGCGGTCGACCGGGAAGGCTATGCCGACGCGGTCACCGCCGCAATCGGGGGGCATGCCAATATCGAGCTTGTCCGCGAACGGGTCGACGACCTGCCGACGAGCGGCGCTACGATCGTCGCAACCGGGCCGCTGACCGCCGCACCCCTGGCCGAATCGATCGGCCATGCGACCGGCGCCGACGCTCTCGCCTTCTTCGACGCGATCGCGCCGATCGTTCATGTCCATAGCATCGACATGGAGATCGCGTGGCGCCAGTCGCGCTGGGACAAGTCCGCCAGCGGCGAGGGCGACGGGAAGGATTATATCAACTGCCCGCTCGACAAGGAGCAATATCTCGCCTTCCATCAAGCGTTGCTCGACGGCGACAAGACCGAGTTCAAGGCGTGGGAAAAGGATACGCCTTATTTCGAGGGCTGCATGCCGATCGAGGTGATGGCCGAGCGCGGCGTCGACACGCTGCGCTACGGGCCGATGAAGCCGGTGGGCCTCGACGACCCCCGCACCGGCCGCTGGCCCCATGCGGTCGTCCAGCTTCGCCAGGACAATGCCCTGGGTACGCTGTGGAACATGGTCGGCTTCCAGACCAAGCTCAAACATGCCGAGCAGGTCAGGCTGTTCAGGACGATTCCAGGGCTGGAAGGTGCCGAGTTCGCCCGGCTCGGTGGGCTGCACCGCAATACCTTCATCCGAAGCCCGCAACTGCTCGATCTGCAGCTGCGGCTCAAATCGCGGCCCCATATCCGCTTCGCGGGGCAGATCACCGGCTGCGAAGGCTATGTCGAATCGGCTGCGATCGGCCTGATCGCCGGACGTTTTGCCGCCGCCGAACTGCTGGGACGGCCGATCGACTCGCCCCCGCCGACGACGGCGCTGGGGGCGTTGCTCGGCCATATCACCGGCGGCGCGGACGCCCAAAGCTATCAGCCGATGAATGTGAACTTCGGGCTGTTCCCGCCGGTCGACGGGATGCGCGGCGGGCGCAAGCGAAAGGCCGACCGCAAGGCGATGCTGGCGGAACGCGCCGACGGCGACCTCAAGGCGTGGATGATGAAGGTCGCCTGATCGGCACCGATCAGGGCAGGCTCACAACCGCCTGATCAGGCGGCCGACACTGTCATGCGCGCTGGGGCCGTCGTCCGCGCATTCCTTCTCAAGTTCGGCGCGGATCTTCTCCACCTCGTTCGCGGTTCTATGTTCGATGCCGATATATTGATTGCGCGCGTTGTGCACGGCGCGGATCAACTCGTCGAGCTTCGCCTGCACGGCCGCCGCGTCGCGATTCTGGGCGTTCTGGATCAGGAAGACCATCAGAAAGGTGATGATCGTCGTCGAGGTGTTGACGACGAGTTGCCATGTGTCGGAGAAACCGAAAAGCGGTCCGCTCAACCCCCATAGCAGGATGGAAACTAAGGCGACGACGAACGCCAGCGGCTGGCCGGTCGCACTCGCGATCCCGCCGGCTATGCGCGTGAACAACTGGTCCATCACTCTCTCTACCTCTCACCCGGTGAACAGCGCGCGTATACGGGCGTTTGACGCTGCAGGAAACGGCGGACCTCAGCCGCGATCGAGGCACGGATCCGACATGCGCTTCCCATTGCCAATCGTTTCAGAAATCCCCGTGGCGGCTGCCCAGATCCACTCTTCTCGGGAACCCGACTTGCGTCAAGCCGCGCTGTTCCGGCTGGCCTTTGCGCCATGAAGCTCTAGAAAGCGAGCGATGGAGACCTCCGAGCTGCGCATCGCCCTGTTTACCGGGAACTACAACTATGTCCGTGACGGAGCCAACCAGGCGCTGAACCGGCTGGTGGCCTATCTGCTCAAGAAGGGCGCGGCGGTCCGCATCTATTCGCCGACGGTGAAACATCCCGCTTTCGCGCCGACCGGAGACCTGGTCGGCATTCCGTCGCTGCCGGTGCCCGGACGTGGCGAATATCGCTTCCCGCTGATGATCCCGCCGTGGGTGAAGCGCGACATCAAGCGCTTCGATCCGAACATCTTCCATGTCGCAAGCCCCGAAATACTGGGCCACCGCGCGGTGGCGCTCGCGTTGAAACGCCGATTGCCGGTGGTCGCCTCGGTGCATACGCGCTTCGAGACCTATTTCCGCTATTATGGCCTCGCCTTCCTCGAGCCTATCGTCGAAGCGATGCTGCGCCGCTTTTATCGGCGTTGCGACGCGATCTTCGCGCCTTCCGAGTCGATGGCGCAGCTGCTGCGCGAACAGCGGATGAGCTATGACGTCGGTATCTGGTCGCGGGGCATCGACCGGGCAATTTTCCGCCCCGACCATCGCTGCGACGAGTGGCGCGGCTCGCTGGGCATTTCACCGGATGAGGCGGTCATCGGTTTCGTCGGCCGGCTGGTGATGGAAAAGGGCCTCGACGTTTTCGCCGATACGATCGACCAGCTCGAACGGCGACAGGTGCGCCACAGGGTTCTCGTCGTCGGTGACGGACCGGCGCGCGACTGGTTCGAGAAAAGGCTTCCGCAGGCGATCTTCGCGGGCTTCCAAAGAGGCGAAGAGCTCGGTCGCGCGGTCGCGTCGATGGACATGCTGTTCAATCCGTCGATCACCGAGACCTTCGGCAACGTCACGCTGGAAGCGATGGCCGCCGGCCTGCCCGTCGTCGCGGCACGAGCGACCGGGAGCGAGAGCCTGATCGAGGACGGCGTAACAGGCCGGCTGATCCAGCCGGGCCGCACCCAGGCGTTCGCCGATGCGTTGCAGGAATATTGCCGCGACACCGAGCTGAGGCGCAGTGCCGGCTTGGCGGGAAGGCGCGCCAGCGAACGCTATGGCTGGGACCAGGTGAACCAGGAGCTGGTGGACAGCTACATCCGCATTATCCGCCAGCACCGCGCCGGGGTGCGCGTCGCGCGCCAAAGCCCTGTCCCCTGAGCTCAGGGGGAGCCGCGTTCGGAACGTGGCGGCCGCTGGCCCCGATGGCAAAGCTCCGCTCGGCGCGCTTCCACCGGTTCAGCCACGATCCGGATACGCGCAGACGGGTTCTGCTTTGAGACGGACACCCCTATATCTGCGGCGATGACCGACCTCTTTGCGTCCGAACCCGCCGCCACTGCGCCTGCCGAAAGCGCGCCATTGGCCGAACGGCTTCGCCCGCGGAGCCTCGATGAGGTGATCGGGCAGGAGCATCTTACCGGGCCCGAGGGCGCAATCGGCCGGATGGTCGCAGCCGGCCGGCTTTCCTCGCTCATCCTCTGGGGGCCGCCCGGAACCGGAAAGACGACGATCGCGCGCCTGCTGTCCGATGCGGTCGGGTTGCGCTTCGCACCGGTATCGGCGGTGTTCTCCGGCGTGGCCGACCTCAAGAAGATTTTCGCCGAGGCGCGCGAATTCGCCCGGATCGGGACGCGCACCTTGTTGTTCGTGGACGAGATCCACCGCTTCAATCGCGCGCAGCAGGACAGCTTTCTTCCCTATGTCGAGGACGGCACCGTCGTGCTGGTAGGCGCCACCACCGAGAATCCGTCGTTCGAGCTCAACGCCGCGCTGCTCAGCCGCGCACAGGTGCTGATCCTCAACCGGCTCGATGGTCAGGCGCTAACGAAGCTGATCGCGCGTGCCGAAATGGTCGAGGGGCGGTCGGTGCCGCTGACCGACACCGCGCGCGATGCCCTCGTCGCCTCTGCCGACGGCGATGGACGTTTCCTGCTCAACCAGATCGAGACCCTGTTCTCGATCGCGATCGACCATCCGCTCGGGCCGGGGGAACTTGCCGCCCTGCTCCACCGCCGCGTCGCGGTCTACGACAAGGATCGCGAAGGCCATTACAATCTGATCTCCGCCCTGCACAAATCGTTGCGCGGATCGGACCCGCAGGCGGCGCTTTACTATCTGGCGCGGATGCTCACCGCAGGGGAGGAACCGCTCTACGTGCTGCGCCGGCTCGTGCGCTTCGCCAGCGAGGATGTGGGGCTGGCCGATCCGCAGGCGCTCGTCCAGTGCCTCGCCGCCAAGGACGCCTATGATTTTCTCGGCTCCCCCGAGGGAGAATTGGCGATCGTCCAAGCCTGCCTCTACCTCGCCACGGCGCCGAAATCGAACGCGGCCTATCTCGCCCAGAAGGCCGCCTTCCGATCGGCCAGGGAGACCGGCTCGCTGATGCCGCCCAAGACCATCCTCAACGCGCCCACCCGCCTGATGCAGGATATCGGTTACGGCAAGGGCTATGCCTATGACCATGATGCCGAGCACGGCTTCTCCGGCGCCGATTACTGGCCCGAGGAGATAAGCCCGCAGCGCTTCTACGAGCCCTCCCCACGCGGCTTCGAAGCCAAGATCGCCGAGCGGCTCGCCCATTGGGAGCGGCTACGCGAGGAGCGGCGAAAGGCGTGAAGCGACAATTCGGACGGTTCGCGTGCATCGACTGGTCCGGCGCGAAAGGCGAATGGCAGAAGGGCATCGCGGTCGCGGTGACCGACGGCCCCGGCCGCACGCCGAGGCTCATCGAGCGCCGCTGGTCGCGCGAGACGGTGCTCGCATGGCTGCGCGACCAGGCCCGGCGCCGCAGCGACATATTGATCGGCATCGACCTGTCCGCCTCGCTGCCCTTCCTCGACCGCGGCGCGTATTTTCCAGGCTGGCCCGAAAGCCCCGCCACCGCCCGCGACCTATGGCGACTCATCGATGCTATCTGCACCGGCGAGCCGCATCTGGCGGTGAACAGCTTCGTCGATCATCCCGAGGCCAGCCGCCATTTCCGGCGCCATGGCGGCCGACGGGGGGATCTTTTCGCTGCCCAGGGCAATGGCCGCTATCGGGTCGTCGAGAGGCTGTGCCGCGAGGGCCGGCACGCGCCCGCGGTCAGCACGTCCAATCTTGTCGGCGCCGCCCAGGTCGGCAAGTCGAGCCTGACCGGGATGCGGATGCTTCATCGGCTCGATGGCCAGGTCGCGATCTGGCCGTTCGACCCATTGCCCGACCACGGCCCGGTAATCGTCGAAATCTATACGACGATCGCCGCGCGTCGCGCGGGGCTGACCGGCGGCAGCAAGATGCGGAGCGCCGAACGGCTGAAGGCCGGCCTCGCCGGCCTCGGCCTCCACCGCGCGCCGATGCTCGCCGCCTATGACGACCATAGCACCGATGCGATCCTGACCTCGGCCTGGCTTGCGCAATCGGCCGCCCGAGCCGAACTCTGGCAGCCCTCCGCGCTCTCACCGACAATAGCGGCGGTTGAGGGCTGGACCTTCGGCATTCCCTGACGCAATAGAGCGCAAGCGCCGGCTTAGCTCAGTTGGTAGAGCACCTGATTTGTAATCAGGGGGTCGCGGGTTCGATCCCTGCAGCCGGCACCATGCAATCGCCCATCGGGAGCGCGGTGCAGGAAAATCGCGCGACCGACCGACCAGCACCCCAGCAGCAGGCGCATCATGCTGACTATCCGGCCTTGAACTTCGCCGCGGCGGCGTTGAGCTTTGCCCGGTCGTTGCCGACATCCTCGATCAGCTTTTGGGATTGATTGCGGCTGATGCCGTGCTTCCGGGCGAAATAGTCGACTTCCTAGCCTTCTCCCGCCGCAACCCGGCTCCTGTCGGAGCCACCGCGCTTCGTCTTGTTGTCTGCCATCTGCTCTCTCCTTTCCCGGGAGAATCTACGACGGGCGCGGCGGTTCCGATCATGCTTGCCTCAGTCTTTGAGGTCGGCCGGCACCTTGCCGCCATTTTCGGCGAGCTTCTGCATCACGGCCTTGTGAAGTGCGATATTTTGCTCGGCTGAACCGTCGGCGCCGACGTGGATGTTCAGTTCCTCGGCAAGCTCCTTGCGCGCCGAGAGGCTGGAATCGAGATCGAGGAGTTGGAGCAGATCGACGATCGACTGCCGCCAGTTGCTCGGCCTGCCCTTGGCTGCGGCGAGCTGGGTCAGCACCGCCTCGACATCGACCGCCTGCGGCGCCGCCGTCGGGGGCGCTGCGACAGGTGCAGGCCCGGGAGCTGGGGCCGGCGTGGGGGCCGCGGGTCGCGGCGGCGGAGCCGCGGGCTTCGGGGCAGCGGCCGGCGCATGTGCCGCAGCTTCCGGATGAAATATCTTCTTTAGAATAGACCCGAATATGCTCACCGCAGGGCTCCTCGCTGTTGATAGGCGTTAAACGCCTCACGAGGCGAAGTGAGCCGGGCGACGAGCCAGATGGCTCGTTCGCAAGCCGGCTGGAACGGCGGCGGTCGGCCTGTCGCCACTTGTTCGCGGCTTACACCTCACGAACATCGCGATCAGCGACAGATAGAAACGGCCCCTATATTGCCGTCGAAGGCCGCTCCACGACCAGCGCCGATCCGTGAGTTGGCGTCGAGCCTCGCCGAATCCGCGATGCTATGCAGCCTCTTTACGAGGCTGGTCGAGCGGATCGCGCGCATCGCCTGCGCCCAGAAGACATTTCGCGTGCAACTCGGCCAGTTCGTAGCGACGGCGCCGCGACATCCGCCGCGCCTCCCATCGAAGATCCCGCGCTGCGTGTACCGGGCCGCTTGGTCCGGCAGCCGTCGCGCCTGAATTCATCGAGCAATGCTCGGCCGCTGCAAGGGCGCGTTTTTCCACGGCCTGCGAATTCCTAGTGAGAAAGTTATTTGCCATAGGAGAAAAATTTGGTAACCCTTGTGCACCGCAGCACGTCATGGCGGCAACCGAAGATCAAGCATCAGCTGGTTCCCAGGCGAACGAGCGCCGTCGTTGTTTGCACCGCAACGAACGCTAGTCCCCGGCTGCCCTCCGATGCTCGCTCGAGGCGGTTCAGCAAGGGAGGCAGAATGAAACTCGTCATTGCCATCATCAAGCCGTTCAAGCTGGACGAGGTGCGCGAAGCACTGTCCGGCCTGGGCGTGCAAGGCATGACCGTTACCGAGGTCAAGGGCTTCGGGCGGCAGAAGGGCCAGACGGAGATCTACCGTGGGGCCGAATACAGCACCAACATGGTCCCGAAGATCAAGGTCGAGGTGGCCACCACCGATGACCTCGCCGGCCGGGTCGTCGAGGTGATCCAGCAATCGGCGAACACCGGCGCGATCGGCGACGGCAAGATCTTCGTCATCGACGTCGCTCACGCCGTGCGCATCCGCACCGGCGAGACCGACGACGTCGCGCTCTGAGAAAAGGGGGAAACATGAAGCTTTTCAACAAGCTCTCGGCGGGTCTCGGCGTTGCTGCCGCCACCGCGCTGACCGCGATGCCCGCCTGGGCCGCGGATCTGGTAAAGGCGCCCGACGTGGCGGCGCAGGCCGGCATGGTCAACAAAGGCGACACGACCTGGATGCTCGTTTCGACCGCGCTGGTGCTGATGATGGCGGTCCCGGCGCTCGGCCTGTTCTACGGTGGCCTCGTCCGGACCAAGAACATGCTGTCGGTGCTGATGCAAACCCTCATGACCTTCTGCATCTGCTCGCTGGTCTGGGCTTGCTGGGGCTACTCGATCGCCTTCACCTCGGGCGGCGAAAACCACTTCTTCGGCGGCCTTTCGAAGATGTTCCTGGCTGGGGTCACGCCGGGCACCTATGCCGTGACCTTTTCCAACAACGTATATTTCCCGGAACTGGTCTATTTCTGCTTTCAGATGACCTTCGCGTCGATCACGCCGGCGCTGATCGTCGGCGCTTTCGCGGAACGCATCAAGTTCGTCCCGTTGATGATCTTCATGGTGCTTTGGCTGACGCTGGTCTACTGCCCGATCGCCCATATGGTCTGGTACTGGGCAGGTCCGGATTTCCTGCCGGATACCCCCAATGATTATGGCTATCTCTGGGGTCTCGGCGCACTCGATTTCGCCGGGGGCACCGTCGTCCACATCAACGCCGGCATTGCCGGATTGATGGGTTGCCTGATCGTCGGAAAGCGCATTGGCTACAAGACCGAGCCGATGCCGCCGCACTCGCTGACCATGACGATGACCGGCGCCTCGCTGCTGTGGGTAGGCTGGTTCGGCTTCAACGTCGGCTCCAACCTCGAGGCAAACGGACTGGCGGGACTCGTTTTCGCCAACACTTTCCTAGCGACCTCCGCGGCAGCCTTCGCCTGGGCCGTGATCGAGCTCATCGTCCATGGCAAGCCGTCGCTGCTCGGTGGGGTGACCGGAGCGATCGCAGGACTCGTCGCCATCACGCCGGCGTGCGGCTTCGCGTCGCCGATGACGTCGATCCTGCTCGGCTTCGTCGTCTCGATCGTCTGCTTCCTCATGGTCACGACCGTGAAGAACAAGCTCGGCTATGACGACACGCTCGACGTGTTCGGCGTCCACTGCATCGGCGGCATCGTCGGCGCGATCGGCACAGCCATCGTCGCCGATCCCGCCCTTGGGGGCCAAGGCTTCGTCGATTACACCGTCTTCCCGGCGGTGGCGGGCAAATATGACATGGCCGCGCAGATCATCACCCAGATCAAGGCCGTGCTGCTGACGCTGGTCTGGTCGGGCGGCATCTCGGCGGTGCTGTTCTTCATCCTCAAGCTCACCATGGGCCTGCGCCCCTCGGCCGAGGTCGAGCAGGACGGGCTCGATATCAGCGAGCACGGTGAACGCGCTTACAACTACTGACCTACGGGAAGGGGGGCCCGATGGTCATCGGACCCCCCTCCCCTTTTTTCCCGGGCGACACGGCCGATACAAACA
>Ga0207676_10003845_pt1 | contig 10606 bp, 8 predicted proteins | sample KBSSwiS72_FD_184307 | JGI IMG/M metagenome (GOLD analysis project Ga0207676, IMG submission 184307) | Switchgrass rhizosphere microbial communities from Kellogg Biological Station, Michigan, USA - KBS Switchgrass S7-2 (SPAdes) (version 2) | ecosystem: Host-associated > Plants > Roots >... | reverse complement strand
CCTCGCCCACTGTGAAGAACGATTGGATCGCCAATAGTTCATACGACAGGCGGATAACTTTGGCCGCGCTCAATTCGGTAATGCCGTATTCTTCCATGAACATCGCTTTGTCGTCTGGCGAATCCAGCTCCGCGATTTGTTGTTCGATGGAGTTGTTCATCACGATGACCTGTGCACCTTCTGCGAGGGCTGCTTTTTTCAGCGCTTCGGAATAAGCATTTCCCGTGTGCATGGAGGCTTCATCCACATTGGCGACATACAGCACCGGTTTATCTGTGAGCAGGAAGAGGTCTGCCACAGCAGTCTTTTCGTTTTTATCAACTGCAGTTCGCGGATATTTTTACCTTTTTCAAGGTGCTCCAGGCATTTCTTCAATACCTCGAATTCTGCTTTTTGCTTTGCATCCGCATTGCGCAGCAGTTTTTCCGCGCGCTGGTATTTTTTTTCAACGCTCTCCAGGTCTTTCAGCTGAAGTTCCGTGTCGATGATGTCTTTGTCGCTCACCGGATTGATGGCTCCTTCATCACGCAGGATATTTTCATCTTCGAAACAACGGACGACGTGCACAATGGCATCCACTTCCCGGATATTGGCCAGGAACTTATTGCCCAGGCCCTCGCCCTTGCTTGCTCCTTTAACCAGACCCGCAATATCCACGATCTCTATCTGCGTGGGCACGATCCGGTCTGGATGCACCAGGGCTGCCAGTTTTTGTAAACGGTCATCCGGCACATCCACCAGGCCGATATTCGGTTCGATGGTGCAGAACCGGTAGTTGCTGGCCTGTGCCTTGGCACTCGTGCTGACTGCATTGAACAAAGTGGATTTTCCTACATTGGGTAAACCCACGATGCCTGCCTTTAAAGCCATAGGAATATAAATTTATTTACCTGTATTTTTTGAGGCCGCAAAGATAGATCTATTTCATGGATCGTCATTTATTTACTTATATTCAACGCACAATTCCCTCTATGGCGCTCAACAGGTTATGGATCTTTTTCTTTCTGCTTGCTTTTCTGACCGCGGCCGTGCGGCTGGCCACGGGCGACACGGAAATTTTCAAAATCATCATTGACGGCGTATTTGATGCCGCCAATACCAGCGTGCAGATCGCGATCGGACTCATAGGCGTTATGGCACTCTTCCTCGGTTTTATGAATATCGGCGAGAAAGCCGGCGCGGTAAATTTTCTTTCCCGGATCATCGGTCCTTTTTTCAATAAACTTTTTCCTGATGTGCCGAAGAATCATCCTTCCATGGGTCATATGGTCATGAATTTTTCAGCCAACCTGCTGGGGCTCGATAATGCCGCAACGCCTTTCGGCCTGAAAGCCATGCAAAGCCTGCAGGAGATCAACCCGCAAAAAGATACGGCCTCCAATGCCCAGATCATGTTCATGGTCCTTCATGCTTCGGGACTTACCATTATTCCCGTGAGCATCATCGCACAGCGGGCTATACTCAAGTCACATGATGCAACCAGCATTTTTATTCCGTGCATGATTGCGACTTTCGCGGCAACCGTAGTCGCGCTCGTAGTGGTTTCCATCCGTCAGAAGATAAATCTTTTTCAGCTCGTGATTCTCGCCTGGGTATGCGGAATTTCCCTGCTAATCGCGGGTTTGGTAATGGTGCTGCATATGCACAGCAGCTATATTGATCCCTTTTCAAAAGTATTCAGTAACGGGCTTATCTTCCTGCTGTTTGTCGTGTTTATCGTGGGAGGGATCGTGAAGAAGGTCAACGTGTATGAAGCTTTCATTGAAGGCGCCAAGCAGGGATTCCAGGTGGCCGTCACCATTATTCCTTACCTGGTAGCCATGCTGGTGGCCATTAGCGTACTGCGCAGTTGTGGTGTGCTCGATTATATTATTCACGGCATCGGCGCTTTTTTTAGTTTTCTGCACGTCAATACAGATTTTGTTCCCTCCCTTCCGACCGCCCTCATGCGGCCTCTGAGCGGAGCTGCGGGAAGGGCCATGATGATCGATACCATGAAGCAATACGGTCCCGATTCCTTCCAGGGACAGCTTGCCTGCGTGTTCCAGGGAACGGCGGATTCCACATTCTATATAGCTGCGCTTTATTTCGGTTCCGTTGGCATTACCAAGATCCGCTATGCCATTCCCGCTGCACTGATCGCCGACCTTGCGGCCATCGTTACGGCCATCCTGGTGAGCTATTTGTTTTTTGCTCCCTAGAAGAGGATGGTATATAGTGTATGGTTTATGGTATATGGTAAAACCATAAACTATATACCATGAACCATACACCATTCACGATGCTCAGTCAGCAAAAAGTTCATACTTGGTCTTGGGCCGGCGCTCTTCGAGCCATTTAAAATTGCGGAGCTTCAGTTCGTCGATGTTAGCTTTTTTGATGGGAATCATGACGCCGTCGGCGTCATTCCTGAGAACGACCTTATTGAGTTGTTTATCGCGGAAAATGAGGTCTATGACGTCTGCTTTATTGACGCGGTTCACACCTACAAAAGCCAGGCTGTCATCCCTGATATAATACACGGCTTCAGCACTTCCCCTTGATCGCATGAAGTCGATCCGTCCGTCTTTGAAATAGCCGTTGAGGGTATTCCCCTTGATCTGGTTATACATGTTGGTAAACGTCTTTCCTACCACCAGGCTGTTCTCAAAAACATACAGACGTTCAGGTTTTTTGTTTTTCGTATAGAGATACATGGTATCACCCGTGACCTGGAAGCCTCCGGCCCAGGCCACCGGATTGTCAAATAACCTGAATATGGAATCGAGCCCTGAATAATAAACGCTGTCCGCCACCGCCTGCAGTGAGTCGGAAAAAATCCGCACATGATGGTACACCTGCAGATAACGAAGGCTGCTGTCGTTGGGGTTTCTCGCCGTGTGTTCCACAGCCATACCCTGCACCGAATCTTTACGGTTCAGTACTGAATCAGGAATGCGGGCTGAATACACCGTATCACCCGTAATATATATGGAATCTTTGTCCTGTTTCAGAATGATGACCGGCTTGCGGGTCGCCAGGAAACTGTTTGCTTTTTTGTTTGCAATCATCAGGTTGGCAATAAGGGTAAGGTTTTGCACGGTGTCGCGAAACACCGCATTACCCTGCGCGATGCTGAACCCTGTACTGTCGTCGAAACGGATATCGTCGGCGGTGATCGTCTCTGCCGCATCGGTAATGGTGGGCCTTTTTCCAAACTGGGCGCGATGATTCTTTAAATCGTAGAATCCTTCACGGGTCCGGACGGTCCTCCCCGAACTGTCGCGGATATAGGTATCCGTTATAAAGGTTGCCATCTGCTGTTCGGAATTGTAGATCAGGGAGTCGGCTTTAAGCTCATAAGCCGGATCCTTCAGGAAGACATTTTTCTTAAAGTAGACGTCGCGGGTATCAGCATAGTAAGTTCCTTCCCGGCTTGTTACGGTCGTGTTCTTATTGCTTACCCTGCCGTTGTTGAAATAGTCGCCGATATGCCGGTTCATATCATAATGAAGTTCCTCTGTATTCAGCGTGCCCCTGCCATCGTTCAGCACCACATTTTTCTGAAAAATGATCTGCTTGGTATCCACGAAGTACTTCATATAGTCGGAATATATATCTGTGGAATCCTTGTCGTTGATATGTACATGTCCGAAAGCCTCAATGAAATTGTCTTTATGATTCATCGCCAGGCTGTCGGTATAGAAAAGCGTTTTATCGCTTTGCAATTTGACATGCCCGAAAAGAGACTGGATGGAAACGGAATCTTTTTTCAGCTCGCGGAGCGTATCGGAATGCCAGATATAAACCGTGCGTGTGCTGTCGTCGGCTTTGGATTTAAATCCTACGGCGATCTGTGCGTCAGCCGCAAGACCGGTAAAAAAGATCAAAAGAACGGCCAGGAGGAAGGCCTGGATTTTCATCATTATTTGGTTGGCGTATGCACGGTGCTGGTATCATTCATCGGAGCCATCAGCGGCCCTTTCTTGTCTTTACTGCCAAACACCGAAATATTGACATAGCGTTTAGGATGCATGCGAAGGTCGTCCAGCAAAATATTCAGGCTGCGGGAGGTGTTTTCGAGGTTATAGTATAATTTTTTGTCGTTCAGCAGGAGCCCGAGTGAACCGTCCGTACTGTTGACTTTCTGAATGGCATCTTTGAGAGAATTCATGGCCTGCTGGGCACTTAACAGTGTCTCGTCAATTTTCGCATTAGACAGCTTGGCGGTAGTACGGTCCAGATTCTCCAGCGTACCGGTAATGTGCTGGTTATTGCTTGCCAGGTTATTGGTAAAAGAGTCGAGGTGATTCATGGTTCTGGCCAGAGAACTTGTTTTGTCGTTCAGCATGATCTGCAGGGAAGCGGAAGACCGGGCAAGGTTTGCGATGATTGCAGTAAAATTATTTTTTACAGAAGGATTAAACAGGCTGCCAACAACCTGTATAAGGGAGTCAAGGGAACCCAGGGTATTATTAAGGCTTCCAAGAACCGGGGTCAGGCTGCCCTGCACCTGCGATAGAATCGAGCCGGCATCATAGGTTTTGAGCGTATCCCCATCCTTCACGAAGTCTGTCGCGTCACCTTTTTTGATAATGATCGTCGCGGAATTTATAATGCCCGCATCAATCGACGCGAGGGAGTTGACGGGAATATTGACATCCTTTTTCATGCTGATGACGACCAGGATGCCTGTAAGATCCTTGTCGGTGGCCCGAATGGCATAGACCTTGCCCACTTCAAGTCCCTTGATAAATACCGAATTTGAAAGCTCCAGACCGTCTACGTTCCTGAACACGGCGTAAAGCTTCTTGCTGTGTTCAAACAGATCCTTTCCCTTCAAAAAATTAAACCCGAGTATGAGCAGTACAATGGCGATGGATGTAAGCGCACCAATTTTCGTTTCATTCGAGATTTTCATTCGCAGTTTTTTTAGTAACCATGGCTGCTAAGGCCGGGATGTCTTACAAACCTATGAAAAAGATCGTTACGGCTTCCGGGCCTCATTGGAAAGCGTGTCTGTTGGTGCGGCAGAAAGGGTGGTGTTGTTTCCCTCCAGCTGGTTTTTATACCGTTCGAGGGCTTCAATGATATTCTGGACTACTTCATCCTGGCCTTTGTTGCTATTGAGGTATTCTTCTTCTTCCTTATTGCTGAGAAAGCCCACTTCGATCAGTACGCTGGGCATACCTGTCGCCTGGAGTACCTGAATACCCACGTCCCTTTGTTTGACGCCATAGCTCTGTCTGCCTGCCGACGCAAATGACTCCTCCACATAAGTGGCAAACAGGGCGCTGTTGTCAAAATATTTTTTTTCATACAGGGAAGCACGCATCCGGGCTTCAGGTGAAGTAAGGTCGAATGCTTCCTCGGCAGCCGTGCTGTCGCTCATGTCTTCACCGCTGTCTTCGCGTTCATTGATGGCGTCGTTTTTATTTTCCTGTTTTCCTGCTTTCCAGATGTAGGTTTCCGTACCCACACGGGTGTTCTTCACCCAGTAGGATTCATAAATAGGTGCATTCACCCATTTCTTTTTTTTCCTGCTGCCTTTTCCTACATACACCAGTTTTTTCTTGTGACCGATCACCCGTTTTTCATAATAACCTCCTGCAGGCTGACGTGTCGAATTACAATGTATGCTGATGAAAAGGTCGCCTTTGGCCTGGTTTGCAATCTGGGCCCGTCCGTGCAGGTCGTCGTGGAGGTTGGTGGCATTGTTGGCGCAGGCGTCCGTAGTGCGCGTAAAAACCACTTTGGTATTGGGAAAATTCGTTTTGATGGCTTCGCCCAGCTTCAGTGAAATCTCCAGTGTCACATCTTTTTCTGCCGAAATAAGCCCGCGGGTCCCGGGAAACATCCCGCCATGACCGGGGTCGATCACGATCGTGCGGACCTTGAGTGCGCTGGGTCGGCCAGGGCCGGAAAAGGAAGAAAAAAGAAGGAAAACCAAACCTGTTATCATTAGGCCAGATACTGCTCTCAACATGGTTTACTTTTTGACTGTCAAGATGTTAATCTTCACAATTTCTTAGGTTGGATACCCCTATTTTTGTACCATTATAAGATATGAACAACGGGGGCAAAATTAGTTTAAAATACTTTTCCGCGCTGATTTTAACCTTGCTATTCTTTTGTATAACTGTTAACAGTTCAGCCCGTTATTACAAAAATTCCGATCCGGGAACCCATCGTATCCGGGATACCCTTCCCGAAAATAAATCAGACAGTAAAAAGGATTCCGTTCCGCCCACAATCCACAAAGTTCCCTCAGACACCGTCCCGAAAAAGTCCCCACCGGTTTCAAACGATACACTAGCCCCGGATATTGCTGCCTCGGATACCCTTCCTTTTCATTCCGACAGCACCCGCCAACAGGTCGATACGCTTCATCTGCCGCTCTCCAAAGATTCTCTCGATGCACCGATAGCCTACAGCGCACAGGATTCAGTGGTTCTTGACGTGCCGACCAAAAACATTACCCTGTACAACAAGGCGGTGACCAAGTACAAAGACATTAACCTGGAGGCGTACAATATCCGGATGGATCAAACCAATAACCTGTTGCTGGCGACCTATGTCAGGGACACCGCGGGTCAAATGATCGGCAGGCCCCGGATGACCCAGACAGATTCCAAGGTCGAATCCGATTCCATGGTGTTTAACATGAAAACACAGAAAGGAATCACGATCAACAGCTATACCCAAAGCGGTGAGATTTATGTGATGGGTGAAAAAATGAAGAAGATCACGCGTGAAGACTATTACGCATCCAGGGGGAGATTTACTACCTGCAATCTCGATACGCCACACTTTGCTTTCCGGACCAACAAGATGAAACTCATCAATAAAAAAATGGCGATCACAGGCCCCGTTCATCCGGAGTTCGAGGGTGTTCCCATTCCACTCTATATCCCCTTCGGTTATTTCCCCATTTCACAGGGCAGGCATTCGGGTTTCCTTCCGCCCACCTTCGACGTGAGCTCACAATACGGCCTCGGACTTACGGGGATGGGATATTATAAAGTGCTTAACGACAATTTCGACGTGCAAATGAAGGCGGACCTCTATACCTATGGGGGCTATACGCTTTATCTGATACCGGAGTACCGGGTCCGATACCGTTTCACCGGGAGGGCCAGCTTCACTTACCAGAATACCAAACTGCTCGACAATTCAGGCAAGCAGGCCTATACACAATACAAGACGTACCGGTTTACCTGGTCGCATATGGTGGATACCAAGGCTCATCCGGGGCAGACATTTTCCGCTAACGTTAACCTGCAGTCGCAGAAATACAACAATTTCGTTCTTACCAACCCGACGGCAGCTTACCAGAACCAGATCAACTCTTCCATCGCGTATTCAAAAACCTTTAGCGACGGAAAATATAACCTGACCGCCAATGCCAACCATAACCAGGACAACGTCACCGGTCTGGTGAACATCAATGCGCCTGCCATCAGCTTTACCGCCATCACCATCTATCCGCTCGCGCCAAAGGATTATGTGGGCCAGCCCAAATGGTATCATAAACTGGGTATTGGCTTAACCAGCAATGCCTCCGCGATGACCAGCTTCTACGATTCTCTCTTCAGTTTCGGACATATGCTGGATACGATGAAGCTGGGTATGCAGAATAATATTCCAATCTCACTGGCCCTGCCGCAGTTGGGTTTTTTGCAGATTACGCCCGGTATGTCATTTCAAAACCGGATTCTCAACACTAAATATAGTTATACATGGAATGATACTGCGGTCGTATCAGGAAAGAAAACGGGTAAAGTTGATACGAGTTCTGAAAAAGGTCTCTATACGGCAAACTACGTTGCTTTTTCGCTAACATTAGGGACGGCCATTTATGGTACTTTCCAGCACTTCGGAAAGAACAGCAGGATCCTGGGTATCCGGCACACGGTAAGACCGACCATCAGCTTTACCTATTCGCCGGACCTGTCGAAGGGATATTATAGCAACGTGCAGGTTAACAAGACAGGAACCTATCAGAATTTGAACCTGCTGGCGGGGAATATCTATTCCACCTTTAGTCCGGGTGTATTTGGGGGAGCGAGCTTCGGTATTGACAACAACATCGAAATGAAAGTGAAATCAAAGACCGACACCTCGGCGGGGGCTAATGAAAAAGTTAAAATCATCGACGGTTTCGGCTTTAACGGAAGTTATAATTACCTGGCAGACTCTTTCAAACTGAGCCCGATTTATTTTTATCTGCGCAGCACGCTCTTCAAGAACATCAATATCTCGGCTTCCACCACGCTGAATCCGTATAAGCACGATACGCTGGGCTTTCAAAAAAATGAATATGCCTGGGAGGGTTCCGGATTCAGTCTCGGACGAATCGTGGGGGGTAATGTGGCTGTCTCTTCTTCCTTCCGCAGTAAACCAAAGGACCAGAAAAAAGATGAGGAGAGACAAAATCAGCTTGACAACACCAGTCAGATGCCGATGACCATCGAAGAACAGCAGGAAGAACTGCAGTATATCCGGAATAATCCGGGACAGTTCGTGGATTTCAATGTCAATTGGTCGCTGAATGTATCCCTGTCTTTCAGCTTCAATAATAACTATGTTTCGGGACGCTACGTTACAAACATCAGCTCAGGCCTGGTAATGAACGGCGATTTTAACCTGACGGAGAAATGGAAAGTGGGATACAACTGCTATTACGATATAAAGAACCGCATGCTAAACAACCTCACAACCTTTCTTTCCCGTGATATGCACTGCTGGCAAATGTCGATCAATATCACGCCGGTGGGATATTACACTTCCTTTAATATAACGATCAGTCCGAAGTCCACCATTCTGCGGGACCTGAAAGTTAACCGCACACGGACGTTCTACTAAGGTTCAAATTATTTCCCCTGATGTTGCTCTATATAGGTCTTCATCGTGTCGAACACGCGGCCTTTGAATTGTTCCACCGTTTCATCCTGCAGGGGGCTTATCACGGGCAGAAAATCCATATAAAGCCTGACGGGCATCAGGTAAAAGACTTTATCCGAGGGGTTGGCTTTACGGCTGTTGAAAATAACCATCGGAATGATCGCATGACCCGTGCTGAGAGCAAGGCGGAATGCGCCATCATGAAAAGATTTCAGGGGCTCGGCCGTTTTATTGCGGGTTCCTTCGGGATAGATACACATGTGCAGGCCCATTTCCAGCACTTCTCCCATCCTGGTAAAACTGTCGCGGCGGCTTTTTTCACTCTTCCTGTCTACCAGGATACTGCCTGTTTTGTAGATCAGACCAAACAGGGGGATTTTTGCCATTTCTGCCTTGGCGATCGTTTTATTTCCACCCGGAATTCCCGGCGATGAAACCGGTACGTCGATCAAAGCGTTGTGATTGCAAACCACGATATAGGTTTTTCCTTTTTCAAAATATTCCCGTCCGCTGATTTTCAGCGGACATCCGATGAGCGCCAGGTATATGTCCATCCATACCCTGGAAAAACGGATAAACCTTTTCGTCTTTACCGGATCTTCTTTGAAATAGATAAAAAGAAAAAAAGGAATGAGGAATATGAACATCGTCACAACAAAACAGATGGCACCCCAGGCGGCCCAGATCCTTGCGAAAATATTTTTAAACGTTTGCACGATAAATGGTTTGCAATATTCGGATGATCACGGTTTCCAGTCTACCGGATCCAGTCCGTTCCTGACAAGATATTCATTCGCTTTTGAAAAATGTCTGCATCCAAAAAAACCTTTGTCGGCGGAAAAAGGGGAGGGATGCGCAGCTTTCAACACGAGATGCCGGGTTTCGTCTATCAGCACCTGTTTGTCCTGTGCAAATCTTCCCCATAGCAGGAACACAAGGTTTTCTTTTTGTTCTGACATGGTACGGATAACCGAATCGGTGAATTCTCCCCATCCCACCTGGGAATGACTCATCGGCTTACCTGCTTCCACCGTCAGGTAGGCGTTAAGCAGCAGAACACCCTGCCTGGCCCAGCCCGTGAGGTTGCCGGTAGCAGGCATGGCAAGACCAATATCATTTCCAAGTTCCTTGAAAATATTCAGAAGAGACGGTGGCGGCCTGACACCATCCGGTACGGAAAAACACAGTCCGTGAGCCTGTCCTTGTCCGTGATACGGATCCTGTCCGAGCAAGACGATTTTGGTTCTGCTGAACGGGCTTTGGGTAAAGGCATTGAAAATCTGGCTGCCCGGCGGATAGATCGTCTTTCCAAGATTTCTTTCCGTCTTGAGAAAGTGAACGATCTGAAGGAAATAAGGTTTGCTGAATTCCGGTTCCAAGACTTTCTTCCAGCTTTCTTCGATCTGAACGTTCATAACGCAATTTAAGGTATAAGGCTTTGCCGGGTTTCCCGTCATAAAGCCAAGTAGAAAAATCCTTAATTTTAGTGCATACAAAAAATAAATATTATGCCCGGCAGCGAGTTGGATTTGATGCCTTACCTCACTTTCTACGGTAACTGTGAGGAAGCCTTCAGTTTTTACAAAGATATTCTGGGGGCAACACTGCATATTGTTTCACGCTACGACAATCCGGCCATGAATGCCCCGGAAGCATACCGCAATAAAGTGCTTCATGCAAACCTTCAGTTTGGATCTCATATTATTTTTGGAAGCGATGCGAT
>Ga0207676_10003832_pt1 | contig 10625 bp, 8 predicted proteins | sample KBSSwiS72_FD_184307 | JGI IMG/M metagenome (GOLD analysis project Ga0207676, IMG submission 184307) | Switchgrass rhizosphere microbial communities from Kellogg Biological Station, Michigan, USA - KBS Switchgrass S7-2 (SPAdes) (version 2) | ecosystem: Host-associated > Plants > Roots >... | reverse complement strand
GATCTGGACGACCTTGGTCGCGGGCGCCTGGATCAGGCCCACGATCTTGGCGCGCAGCTCGTCGAGCGACGGCAGTTCGGCCAGCGCCTTGACGCCGGCCACGTCGAGGACCGTCTCGCCCATCGCGCCGCCGACGATTTCCAACTTGTCGTTGGTCTTCGCGAAATCCACGATCACCTTTGCGGGGGCGACGGGATCGGCGGAGGTGCTGAGCGCGGTCGGGCCGACCAGGAGATCGTTGATCGCCTGATAGGTCGTGCCCTCGACGGCAATGCGGGCGAGCTTGTTCTTCGATACCTTGTAGCTGGCGCCGGCGTCGCGCATCTTCAGCCGCAGCGCAGTGGACTGCGCGACGGTCAGGCCGAGATTGCGGGTGACGATCACCACGCTCGTGCCCTCGAAGGTGCTCTTCAGTTCGGCGACCAGCTCGGCTTTTTGAGCTCGATCCATGCCTTACTCCTTAGAACCACTCCCGCAGCACATCCGCGGGAGCCTTGAGCCAAAGGACCGATACGCCGTCCCTTGACCCGTCCGAGGGGTCGGTCGCCTGGCCGGAGCCCTGAAAAGGAGCGCGGCAGACCCGGCCGAAACCGGTAAACTTTTCCCCGTCTAGGCAGGAGATTAAGCCGGGCAAATTCCCGGCACCTGCTGTCTCGGACGGTACAATCCCGGCCCTGCTGAAAGCGGACCCGGGACGTGAAGGCGCGGCCCTTACCGGATCGCGCCGGGCTTGTCCAGCGGCGCGGCGTCGGCCGCCGGCGCGCTATCGCGGGGACAACACAACACCAATTTCCCGCCTTCCTAGCGCGTATAGAGCCGCCGGAGCTCTGCCAGATCGGCGGCCGAGAGCCCCAGCCGGTCGCGTAGATAGCCGTCGGCGCCGCCCGGATGCGCGTCGATCACCGCGAAGGCCGCCTCGATATAGCGGCGGTCGGCCGCCGAATAGGCCCGCATGACCTCGCCGGGCATCGCCTGCGCGCCGGTCAGCTGCGCGCCGCTCCGCGCGGGATCATAATATAGGTTGGAGAGCAGATAATCCTCGATCGCCGTCTCGCGCGGGACGCCCAGCGCGGTCAGCAGCAGCGCTGCGCCGACCCCGGTACGATCCTTGCCCGCGCTGCAGTTGAAGGCGAGCGGCGCATGACCGGCGAGCAGCTCCGCGAACATCCGCCGATATTGGCCGTTGAACCGGTCGAGCATCGCCGGATAGAGCGCGGTCATCGCGCGCCGCGCCTGCTCGGCGGTCGGCGGCGTGGCGGCGGCGTCGAGCTTCAGGCTGCTCAGATCGAGCGCATAATCGTCGCTGAGCACCCGCGGCGCGCGGTCGGCGGGCCAGGCGGCCGGCCGCGTCGCCCGCTCGCGGCTGTCGCGGAAATCGCAGACCGTCCGAATGCCGAGCCTGCCGAGATAGCTGTAATCCGCGGGGGTCAGCATGTGCATCGAACCCGAGCGAAACAGCAGGCCCCAGCGCACGGTGCGGCCGTCGCGGGTGCGGTATCCGCCGAGGTCGCGGAAATTCTGCCCGCCCTGCAGCGGCAGTAGCCGGCCATGCTGAGGCGCGCCGATCGGCGGCTGCGGTACCGGCGTCCTCGCCTCGGTCGGCAGCGCCAGGCTTGCCGCCAGCAGCGCGGCGATGGCGATGGTCGGGAATTTCACGTCCGGGCTCTCCCGATGGTCAGCGGCCCGGAGCGGAACGCCACATCCGGCCCATTATGCCGTCCTTGAGGACGAATTGATGACGCAACGCCGCGCCGACATGGCCGACGAGCAGCGCGATCCAGATATAGCCGAACACGACATGCGCGTTGTGCGTCCCCTCGGCCAGGGCCGATCCCTTGGCGACGTCGAATTTCGGCACGTCGAACAGCCCGAAGAAGGTCAGCGGATATTTCCCCGCCGAGCTGAAGATCCAGCCGGTCATCGGCAGGATGATCATCAGCGCATAGAATATCCAGTGCAGCCCATGCGCCGCGATCGCCTCGATCTTGCGCATATGATCGGGCAGCGGCGGCGCCGGATGGCCGATCCGCCACCCCAGCCGGAACAGGCTGAGCGCCAGCACGGTCAGCCCGATCGACTTGTGGATCGGCATCGCGGGAAACATCTCGCCGAGCGGATCGTGGAGGATGCCGAGAATCAGGTTGACGATGATCAGCCCGCCGATCGTCCAGTGCAGGACGCGCGCGACGCGATTATAATGCAGCTCGGTAGCGGCCATGCGGGTCTCCGTGACGACGTGCACGGAACGATAGCGGAAACTATGGCGGGTTCCGAGAGGGGATTGCGGGGCAGGGGACGCGCTTCCCTTGCTGTTCTGCGTCGCGGCTCAGCCCGGTTCCGCGCCGCCCGGGTTGTGGAGATCGTCTGGCCGCTACGAGCGAGTAAGCGGGGAGCCTGACCTCCGGCCTCGGTCACCCCGGACTTGATCGGGGGCCCCGCTTCTTCGCGGCAGCGCAGTAATGGGGACACTACATAGCTCGATCGCCGGGGCATCTATCTTGTTGGACGCACCCCGAACGCGCTATTGGACGACTCATGTCACGAAACGACCTGACGTCTTCGAGCGGCGACGCGCAACTGTCTGTGCGAATAGGCAAGGCCGTGGCTATCGACGGTGTCGTCACCGTCAGAGGCTTTTTGGGAATTGGCGTGATTATCGCGGCAGCCTTGTTGGGCTCTGCCGCCATCGTGGTAGCGGCGAGGTCTTATGTGCGGCCGGTTCCGGGACCACCAACCTAAGCCTCAAGGGCTGAACGATCCGGTCCAGTCACCCCATCGTCGTTTTGGGCGCGCCGCTTCAGCCTGAATGTCGGTCCCCCACGGATTGCGCGAGGGAATATCTTAGGTCACGAGGAAAGGAGAAGCGCACGAACGCGCGCAGCCCCGGAGAGGTTTCGGTCATGTATGATCTGATCATTTGCAATGGCGCCATCATCGACGGGACCGGCGCACCAGCCCGCCCGGGCGACATCGCCGTCAAGGACGGCCGGATCGCCGCGATCGGTGCGGTTTCCGGTGGCGCCGCAATGACGATCGATGCCGAGGGCAAGCTCGTGGCGCCGGGCTTCATCGATCCGCACACCCATTATGACGCGCAGCTCTTCTGGGACGGCTATGCCACGCCTTCCAGCCTGCATGGCGTCACCACGATCATCTGTGGCAATTGCGGCTTCACCCTCGCCCCGCTGCGCCCGCAGGATGCCGATTATCTGCGCCGGATGATGGCGCAGGTCGAAGGGATGCCGCTTGAGGCGCTTGAACAGGGCCTGCCATGGGACTGGAGCAGCTTCGGCGATTTCATCGGCAATTTCGACGGCAAGCTGGGCGTGAATGCCGCGTTCATGGTCGGCCACAGCGCGATCCGTCGCATGGTCATGGGATCGGACGCGACCGGCAACACGGCCACGGCGGCGCAGGTCGGGCAGATGATCGGCCTGCTCCACGATGCTCTTGCGGCGGGCGCGCTCGGTTTCTCCACGTCGCTGTCGTTCACCCATATCGACGGGGACGGAAAGCCCGTTCCGTCACGCTATGCTGACTGGGCGGCGGAGGTGCTGCCCTTGACGCGGGCTGTGAAGGACCATCCCGGCACCACCCTCGAATTCATCGTCGATGGCTGCGTCGGCCGGTTCAATGACGACGAGATCAAGCTGATGATCGCCATGTCGGCGGGGGCCGAGCGCCCGCTCAACTGGAACGTCCTCCAGATCAAGGCGAGCGACCGCGAGCATTATGAGCACCAGCTGAGCGCATCGCGGGAGGGCGCGCGCCAGGGCGCCCATATTCGCGCCCTGACCATGCCGGTGCACGTCCCGATGTGCCTCAGCTTCCTGACCCACTGCGCACTGCATCTCCTGCCGGGGTGGGGCGAGATCCTGCGGCTCCCGGTCGATGCGCGGATCGAGGCGCTGAAGGATCCCGCCGTCCGCCTCAAGATGATGGAAGATGCCAGGCGGCCCGAGGCGGGAACGCTCGCCGGCCTTGTGAACTGGTCGCGCTACACGATCGGGTCGACCTTCTCGGCCGAGAATGAGGGACTGGACGGCCGCAACCTCGGAGCGGTCGCGGCCGAGCGCGGGATGGATCCGACCGACTGCCTGTTCGACATCGTGATCGCCGACGGGCTGCGTACGGTGCTCTGGCCGAACATCGGGGACGACAGCCCGGAGAGCTGGGCATTCCGGTCGGAGGCCTGGAGCGACAAGCATATTCTCATTGGCGGATCGGATGCCGGGGCGCATCTCGACCGGATGAGCGGCGCTGCCTATCCGGCCAGCTTTGTCGAGGACTGCCTGCGCGGCAAGAAGCTGGTGCCGGTCGAACGGGCGATCCACCTGATGACCAAGGCGCCCGCCGAGCTGTTCGGCCTGGTCGACAGAGGCGAGCTGCGCGAAGGCTTCAAGGCGGACATCGTGATCATCGATCCGCAACGCGTCGGGACGGGCGAAGTCGAGCGCGCCGTTGATCTGCCCGGCGGCGCGTGGCGGCTCACCTCCTTCCCGAAGGGCGTCGATCACGTCTTCGTGAACGGTGTCGAGATCGTAAGGGAAGGCAGGACGACAGGTGAATTGCCGGGCCAGGTTCTGCGCTCCGGACAGGACACCATCACAGTCACCCCTGCCGACCTGAACTGAAGGACGGCGGCGCCCGCTGTGCCGATCGGGAGCCTGGCGATGTATCAACCTGAAATCGGTCGAAGGTGATGGCGAGATTCAAAAAGTGTGACGCCCGGCGAGCATATCTGGTCGTGAACTCATGACCCGCTTCAGTGTCTCTGCGGCGCTAGCTTCTGCGCTGCTCCTTGCTGCATGCGAACGAGCACAGAACGCCGACGATCGGGCAGGGTCATTTTCCGCCGCGCAGCCGGTTGATGAGGCGGTCGGCGCCAAGGCGAGCGAACATGCCGGGCCCTTGACGGCAGAGCCGGCAGCTCTCGGACCCGCGCTGGCGCCGGACGCCGAGCGCGGGGTAAAGGGTGCGCGCAACATCCTGCTGTCCTTCGCGCACGAGATCGAGCGTGGGGACTATGGTCGGGCGCGGGCGATGCTCAGCGTGGCGGACCGGCAGAAGTGGAACGTGGACGATTTCGCCGCGATGTTCGCCGATCTCCACGAGCGGAGCGTCGCCATTCCCGAGGGGACGATCGAAGGGGCGGCCGGCTCCAGCTATTATACAGCTCCGATCGCGATAACGGGCAGCGACAAGGATGGCCGTCCGGTCCGGATGGAGGGCGAAGCGGTGCTCCGGCGCGTCAACGACGTCGATGGCGCTGATCCGGCGCAGCTTCGCTGGCATTTCGAAACGCTGACGCTGAGCTGGACCCATTAGCGTGTCTGCGCTCGCTTGCACGCGTTCTTGAGTTGTTCAATAGCCTGTCCGCTTTGAGTCGGGGAATTCGGGGGCTTTCCAACCGATCAGGGTATGGGCTCCACGACCACCGGGGCGTTCGGAGCCGGGTATTACGGTGCCGCTCTACTAATTGACGCGACCGCGCCGCTTGCCCAAGCGGCCCGCTTTATGCCCCCGGCACATGCCAGTTCGGCGGCTCACCCTTGCTGCGCGCGAGCTTGACCGCGAGGCCGATGATCGTGCCGGTGGCGATTGCGATCGTAAGATCGGCGAACACCGTGAGCGCCGCCGTCAGCCCGAGCACGGCAAGATCGGCCTTGGGCAGGCGCAGCCGTTCGGGCCAGCGGTGCGGCTCGCTCATCACCCATGCGGTCACGATCAGCAACCCCGCCAGCGCGGGCAAGGCGAGCGCGCCCGCCAGCGGCGCGGCGACGATCAACGCGACCAGCATCACGACCGCGTGGATCATGCCCGCGACCGGCGTGCGGCCACCCGCCCCGACATTGGTCGCGGTGCGTGCAATGGCGCCCGTCGCCGGCAGGCCGCCGAACAGCGGCGACGCGATATTGGCGGCGCCTTGCGCGAGAAGCTCGGCCCCCGGTCGGTATGATCCACCGATCATGCGATCGGCGACGATCGCCGAGAGAAGCGATTCGATGCCTGCCAGGAAGGCGATGGTCATCGCGGCGGGCAGCAGCGCGATCAGCTGACCGGGGTCGACATGGGGCATGGTGGGCATGGCCAGCCCCCGCGGCAACGCACCATAGCGCGCCTCGACGGTCATGACCGATAGCTGCAAAGCCATCGCGGCAAGACTTGCCAGCGCGACCACGACGACCGCCCACGGCACCCGCGGCGCGATGCGGCGCAGGATGAGGATCGCCGCGACGCAGCCCATGCCCAGCGCCAGCGCTGACGGGTTGATCGTCTCGCGCATCGCCCAGAGTCCGGCGACCTTCGGAATGAAATCCGCCGGCAGCGGCGGGCCGGACATCCCCGCCAGATCCTTTATCTGGCTGACCGCGATGACAAGCGCGATGCCGATCGTGAAGCCCTCGATCACCGGCTCGGGGACATGGCGGATCAGCCGGCCCGCACCGATAAGTCCCGCTAAAAGCAGGATGATGCCCGCCATCAGCGTCGCGACGATCAGCCCCTGTTGGCCGTGCTCATGGACGATGCCGTAGACCACGACAATGAAGGCGCCGGTCGGACCGCCGATCTGGACACGGCTGCCCCCGAGCGCCGAGATCAGGAAGCCCGCGACGATGGCGGTGACGATGCCCGCCGCCGGCGGTACGCCCGACGCGATTGCGATCGCGATACTGAGCGGCAACGCGACCAGCGCGACCGTCACCCCCGCGACAGCGTCGGCCGCGAACGCCCGCGGCGTGTAATCGATGATCGTCGTCAGGATCTTCGGCTTCACCCGCTCGCTATAGCCGGCCGCGGACGTCAGCCCAACATCGGCGTCATCCAATGTCGGTAAGGCCGTCGGCATTGACATGTTCCTGTTATGTTCTAATATCGGCCGGGACGATGAGGATGATCGGATCGGTGGAGCCGCCCTTTCGAAGGACGAAATGCGAGGCGGTCGGGCCCGCAACCGGGTCTGCGGATGTGCCGGATGCGGCGCGTGCCAGCGAAGCGCTGATCGCACACGCATTGGCCCTCGATGCGATGTTCTCGAAGCTGGCCGGGCTGGCGAGCACTTCCATGGCCCGCTGGCCTGCCGCTTCGGCGCGCTATGCCCGGCTGGCGCTCCGCGCGCAATCGCGCTGCCGCGCAACCGTCGCCGAAATTCTGAAGCTCCAACGGGCGCGGCGGCATGACGCGGAAGCGCCGGTCGAAACGGTGTTTGTGGAGGGACATCATGCAAAATGTAAAAAAGCAGCCGAACAACCCCATGCAACCGCATCGGAGGCGATCAGCGGACTGCCGGGTGCAGTCCACAGCCTTGGAGGAAGGCGATCGGCGGACCGCTGGCGGCGGTCCGCAGCCGGAAATTCTCGCCACCGCCCCCCGCTGCGGCGCGCAGACGCGGGCCGGTGCGCCGTGCCGCTCGCCGGCGGTCGGCGGCGCCGCGCGCTGCCGGATGCATGGCGGCCAGGGCAGCGGCGCGCCGCGGGGCAACCGCAATGCATGGAAGCACGGCGCCCGCTCGGCCGAATATGCGGAGATCGTCCGCGAACTGCGGGCGATCGAGCGGGGCGGACCAGCCTTTTAACCTGTCACCCCGGACTTGATCCGGGGTCCCGCTTCTTTCTCGAAGTAGCGAAGGTAGCGGGACCCCGGGTCGAGCCCGGGGTGACCACGGAGGGTAGGCCCCAGCCGCTAAGCCGCCGCCTTCACCCGGCTCGCCCCTCTTCCGCTCATCCTGAGGAGGCATTGAGCTTGGCGAAATGCCATCTCGAAGGACGACCACCGTTCGAGAGCCCGTCAGGCCGCCTGCTTCACCCGGTTCGCCACCAGATCGTCGACCACCGCCGGATCCGCCAGCGTCGAGGTGTCGCCGAGCGACGAGACATCCCCCTCGGCGATCTTCCGCAATATCCGTCGCATGATCTTGCCCGACCGGGTCTTGGGCAGGCCGGGGGCGAACTGGATCGCGTCCGGGGTCGCGATCGGGCCGATCTCGGTGCGGACCCAGTCGCGCAGCTCCCTGCGCAGCTCCTCGCTCGTCGCCTCGCCGGCGTTCAGCGTGACATAGGCGTAGATGCCCTGGCCCTTGATGTCGTGCGGGAAGCCCACCACCGCCGCCTCGGCGACCTTGGGGTGGAGGACCAGTGCGCTTTCGACCTCGGCGGTGCCCATGCGGTGGCCCGAGACGTTGATCACATCGTCGACCCGGCCCGTGATCCAATAATAGCCGTCGGCGTCGCGGCGGCATCCGTCCCCGGTGAAATATCTGCCCGGATAGGTCGAGAAATAGGTCTGGAAGAAGCGGGCATGGTCGCCCCAGACGGTGCGCATCTGCCCCGGCCAGCTTTGCGTGATGCACAGATTGCCCTCGGTCGCCCCGTCGAGCAGCTTGCCCTCGCCGTCGACGAGCTGGGGCACCACGCCGAACAGCGGTCGCGTCGCCGATCCCGGCTTGAGCGCGGTGGCGCCGGGCAGCGGCGCGATCATCGCCGCGCCGGTCTCGGTCTGCCACCAGGTGTCGATGATCGGGCAGCGGCCTTCGCCGACCACGTCGTGATACCAGCGCCATGCCTCGGGATTGATCGGCTCGCCGACCGTGCCGAGCAGCTTGAGCGAGGCGCGCGACGTCTTCCTCACATAGTCGTCGCCATCCTTCATCAGCGCGCGCAGCGCGGTCGGCGCGGTGAAGACGATCTCGACCTGGTGGCGATCGACCACCTGCCAGATGCGGCTCGCATCGGGCCAGCTCGGCACGCCTTCGTACATCAGCGTGGTCGCGCCATTGGCGAGCGGGCCGTAGACGATATAGCTGTGCCCGGTGACCCAGCCGATGTCGGCGGCGCACCAGTAGATCTGGCCGGGGCGGTAGTCGAAGCAGATCTCATGGGTCAGGCTCGCCCAGAGCAGATAGCCGCCCGTGCTGTGGAGGACGCCCTTCGGCTTGCCAGTCGATCCGCTCGTGTAGAGGATGAACAGCGGGTCCTCGGCGTTCATCGGCTCGGCCGGGCAGTCGGCGGATACTTTCGCCGCCGCGTCATGATACCAGACGTCGCGGCCGTCCTGCATCGCCACCTCGTTGCCGGTCGCCTTGATGACCAGCACGGTCTTCAGGCTCGGCGCGATCCTGGCGGCGGCATCGACGTTGACCTTGAGCGGCACGAGCTTGCCGCCGCGCCGCCCGCAATCGGCGGTGATGACGATCGAGCTGTCGCAATCCTGGATGCGCCCGGCGAGCGCGTCGGGCGAGAAGCCGCCGAACACGACCGAATGGATTGCGCCGATCCGCGCGCAGGCGAGCAGCGCGAACGCCGCCTCGGGGATCATCGGCAGATAGACGGTGACACGGTCGCCCTTCTTGACCCCCTGCGCCTTCAGGACGTTGGCGAAGCGGCAGACCTCGGCATGGACTTGCGCATAGGTGAAGCGCCGAGGCTCCTCGCTCGGCACATCGGGTTCCCAGATGATCGCCAGCTGGTCGCCGCGCTCGGCCAGATGCCGGTCGAGGCAGTTGGCCGACACGTTGAGCTCGCCATCGGCGAACCATTTCACCTGGAAATCGGCCTCGTTGAAGCTGCTTTCGTTGGTCCTCGTCGGAAAGCGGCTCCAGTCGAGCCGCTTCGCCTGATCGAGCCAGAAGGCGTGCGCGTCGTCGAGCGAACGCGCGTAGAGCCGATGATAGCCTTCCTCGGTCACCTTGGCTCTGGCGGCCCATTCGGCGGGGACGGGATAAAGGTCGGACATCGGGCCTCTCGGTTCAATCGGAATCTCGGACGACTAATGATGCAGGGCCCGGATTGCTTCAAGCATGGATATGACATGAAAGCGCTGCTATCGGCGCGCCCATGCTCAATTTCTCGAATCTCACCGTCCGTCTCGGCGGGCGCACGATCCTTGATCGCGCCTCGGCTGCGCTGCCCCCTAAGGCGCGCGTGGGCCTGATTGGGCGGAACGGCGCAGGCAAGTCGACGCTGATGAAGGTCATGATCGGTAGCCTCGAAGCCGACGATGGCGATCTCGACAAGCCGCGCGGCCTGCGCATCGGCTATATCGCGCAGGAAGCGCCGAGCGGCAGCTCGACGCCGATCGATACGGTGCTCGCCGCTGATACCGAGCGGGCTGCGCTGCTCGACGAGGCCGAGCATTGCCATGATCCCGATCGCCTGGGCGAGCTCCACGAGCGGCTGAACGCGATCGACGCGCATGCCGCACCCGCCCGCGCCGCGCGCATCCTCGTCGGCCTCGGCTTCGACGAGGAGATGCAGCGCCGGCCGCTCGATAGCTATTCCGGCGGATGGAAGATGCGCGTCGCGCTCGCCGCATTGCTCTTCTCCGAGCCCGATCTGCTGCTGCTCGACGAGCCCTCGAACCACCTCGATCTCGAAGCGACGCTCTGGCTCGAGAATTTCCTGAAGAGCTACCCGGCGATGATGGTCGTGATCAGCCACGAACGCGACCTGCTCAACAATGTCGTCGATCACATCCTGCATCTCGAAGGCGGCAAGACCACGCTGTACGCGGGCGGCTATGACAGCTTCGAGCGGCAGCGGGCCGAGCGTGTGGCCCAGCTTGCCGCCGCCAGGGCGCAGCAGGACGCGCAGCGCGCCAAGCTGCAGGACTATATCGCACGCAACAGC
>Ga0207676_10003829_pt1 | contig 10628 bp, 9 predicted proteins | sample KBSSwiS72_FD_184307 | JGI IMG/M metagenome (GOLD analysis project Ga0207676, IMG submission 184307) | Switchgrass rhizosphere microbial communities from Kellogg Biological Station, Michigan, USA - KBS Switchgrass S7-2 (SPAdes) (version 2) | ecosystem: Host-associated > Plants > Roots >... | reverse complement strand
ACGTGCTCACGCGTGGAAACTCTCGGTCAATGAACTGTATGCACTCCGCTTAAGAGACACGATCCCGGCCGTCATCATCGGCGAGGCCATGAGCAGTACGATACCCCTGGGTATCCTTATTAGCGGCACATCTAAAGCGGTTGCGGTCAGACGACAAGTTCCGCTCGTTGCCGGATTGTCATCCGTCGCCACGGAAAATCTCTTTTATAGCCTTATTACCGGCTTGTTTCTGATCTTGGGCGGGGCAGCTCTGCTGCGCGGATTCGTTGTTGATGAAAGCCTGGTTATTACGATCTACTTTTTGCTCGTCATCGTGAGTGTCATGATCGTTCTTGGTATTTTGATGGTGATCCGCCAATGGCATTTTGCGAGTTCGATCTGCGGCGGCCTTTATGACAGAGGTTTTTTCCAAAGATTATTGGAAAACGGCCGCTTTCAGGTCAGACATTTCGAAGACTTGATCTACGGATTCTACCGGACCTATCCGCAGCGTTTCCTACCTATCTGCCTGCTTGAAGCTGCTTATCACATACTAGGAATTGCTGAGGTCTGGTACATCCTAAATCGCCTGGGCGACGAATATCCGAGCGTTGTGACTGCGTTTCTATTGGAATCGGTTAGCCGTTTCGTCACGATCCTTTTCAAACTCATCCCGTTCGTGATCGGCGTTGACGAAGCGGGTGCACAATTTGTAGGCAAAACGGTCGCGCTAGCGGCCGGTGTCGGGGTCACTCTCGCAATAATTCGAAAGGGCAGAATTCTATTTTGGACCGCGGTCGGTTTGATCCTGATAATTAAACGTGGAATTTCCTTTAGCGAGTTTTCGCAAACGGATGCCGCTTAAAACCGCCGGTGCCGCCACCCATCGGCCAGGCCGTCTTGTCAGTTGCAAGACGGCCATGGCGTAGTAGGCACAACGATGGGTTGTTCAAGAAAATCCAGTGGCGGAATTCCTCTACTGGATGATGACGTTTGCTCCGGGACCTCCGTCAAGCACATCAATTCCGGGACCGCCGATCAACACATCGTCGCCGAGGCCGCCGATCAACGTATCGTTACCGGCACTGCCAACAAGATTGTCATTGCCTTCGCCACCGTCTGCTACAAAACCGATAACGCCGTCAGCAAGGCCAGAGGCCTCGACGACATCATCCCCGCCAAAGGTGTTCACAATGAGACGATCGTTCGCGGCTTCGCTGCCCAGGATCGCCACGGCTGCTGGCAGACCTGCAGCGTTCACTGTTCCAGCTGATCCGGTGACTGTAACTGCATCGTTCGCAGCGGTGCCATTGACAATGACCGTGTCGGCTGCGCCGTCACCACCGACCACACCAGGAACCGCGGACAGATCGACTTTTACCTCGCGAACATCGGTGCCGGAGAGGTCATTAACGGTTATCAAGTCCTTCCCTCCTTTCGCATTGAAAAGAACCTTTTCGACGTCATCGCAATCCATAACGATGCCGGCAATATCCCGCGTGAAGCGAAGTCGCTTACCGTTGGCCGAAACGACTATCTCCTCGGCGATGTTTGCTCCGTTAAAGAGCAGTGTGTCCTGATCAGCCTGGCCCTCGAAAACATCGTCACCATCACCGGGATTCCATAGTGATGTGTCGTCTCCGGCTCCGCCGAACTCGGTATCGGTTCCTTGAGCCCCGATGATCAGATCGTTGCCCGCACCGCCGGTCAACCTATCGTTGCCCGCACCGCCGTTGAGGGTGAGAGCTATTGCTCCCCCTTGTACGCCGGAGGCGTTCACGGAATCCTCGCCCTCCAGAGTGTTAACAGTGAGTCGGTCGAGATCCTTCTCGGCACCGGTGACAGTGACGCTCGCTTTCAGACCAGCGACAGTTACTCCTGAATCCGAGCCACCGATCGTGACGTCGTCATTAGCTGCGGTTCCATTAACATTGACAATGTCTGCGGCGCCATCGCCGACGCCGCCCGCGCCGAGAAGGTCGATCGCGACGTTCGTGGCTTGCGTGCCGGTCAGATCATTGACGTTGACTTGATCCTGACCTCCTGATGCCTTGAACGTGACTTTTTCAATGCCATCGCAATCCATTGTGATATTGCCTACATCCCGAAAGAATCGGAGTCGCTGACCGTTGGGTGAAATGTCTATTTTCTCGTTCGCATTTGAACCCACGAAGAGCATCTCGTCCTGTCCGTTTTCACCTTCGACGAGGTCGCTTCCGTCGCCGGGGAACCAATCGATCACATCGTCGTTGTCTCCGCCGATCAATTCGTCGTCACCTCGGCCGCCATTGAGGAAGTCGTTACCGGCTCCTCCGAAAAGACGGTCGTGGCCATCGCTGCCGTGAAGGGTGTCGTTGCCTGGCCCTCCATCGAGTTCGTCGTCGGCTGATCCGCCAGTGATCGTGTCGTCACCCTCGTTGCCGAGGATGTTCGTGGGCGTGTTAAGTCCGGTAGTATCGTCCGCCCGAAGCTCGTCGTTGCCCTTTAAGCCGATGATCCGGATGAGTGACGTGTTGTCGGCGGTAGCTACTCCGCCCGTCACCGGTACCAGCCCGCCGTTGACCAGGAGTGTACCTGCGAGATCGCGGCTGACTACGATCGAGTTGTCCTGATCATCACCGGTGACGGTCAGAATGCCACCGTCGAAGACGGCGGTGATCGACTCTACCTTCACCGCCAACTGGATAACCTTTACTACCCGCTGGCCGGTTGCATTGAATAGAACGACCTGTGCCGTCGCCCCGACACCCCCTGGAAGCTGCCGGCGAAGGTCAGCAGGGACAAGTCCGGAACCGGTCCAGATCGCTCCCTGCAGGGTTAATGGAACTTCAAGTGCCCCGGATTGGCCGGGACGAAAAGTGAAAGTTGCCAACGCTCGCGTAACATCGGGTGACGCTTCGACGGCGATCGTGAAGTTTTGTCCGGTGACCAATGGCGACACGTCGATCGACTGAACTGTTTGAGCGGTTGCAGCCATATTACAAAGAAAAAGAACCGAGGCCAGTGACACGGCTAGACGGAGAGTCCGAAATTTAACAATTATTGATTTCATGGATAGATTTATTATTACTCCTTATGATCAGTTATTAACGTCCTGTTTTTTGGCTCAGGTGCGGTTGATGACTCGGGGTCGACATTTTTTAGCCTCTCGAAAAGCAGATTCTGACGCCTTATTACGACCTCAACCATCTTTTTGTCATCCACGCCTCCGAAGATGCGGTCCGGGCAATCGTGAACGCGTTTGCCGTTTTCCGGAACAGCTACCTGGTCTTCGTCTGACGGCCCTCCTCTCCCTCTGAGTCGCGGATGAATGACCGTTACTGCTGCACGTCCACTAGGTAGCCGGTGATGGAGACATCGAAGGAAAAAGGAGGGATGGTGCTGAGGCCGATAATATGGTCGCGTTCCAGACGCACGGTGACCGTTCCAGCGCCAGCGACGGCCTCCAGGTGCATATTACCGCTGCTCACTATAAAAACGCCGGGTTCGAACGTTTCTTCGGTGTTTCCGGTGAACACTGGAGCGTAATGCTGGGTGCCAAACTGCTCGCCCCCTTGAAACGCATTGATGGACGATGCCACGAGCTTATTACCCGAAGGAAGTTTTCCGAAAACCGTGAAGGACTCGATGACTAACCTCTTGCCATTCGGCACATCAAAATTTCCCAGAACGGCGCGGTCTGGTCCGTTAAACGTCAGCTTCTTACTCTGGGCGAACGCTGTTCTTGGGGCATTATCGACATCGTGAACCTGGAGTGGGTTGGTCGCGCTGTTGTCGCTGATACTCACATTCAAGGTCCCCCCGACATTGACCGTCCCGGCCACGGCCACCGGCACAGGATTCGCGGTCGTGTTCACGACGGTCACCGGCGCGATGGGGGGCGTCGTCGGGGAGGTAGTCGTGGCCGTCTTTACTTGCGCCGAGCTTGTCAGCGCCAGCGCTCCGATCAATATCGCAAAGCCAGCAGCCTGTCGCGCAATACTCGACAGCAAGTTTTTGAAACTCTTCTCGTTGTTAATTGTTTTATTCATTTTTCCTTATTCCTTATTCCTTATTCTGAATTTGTGAAGTCTAAGTGCTCATACAGGTAAGCACCCATCGGTCAATCTCTCTATTGATCAAATGGATTGGGGTGCCCTATCTTTTTTGTCATCCCCGCGTCCGGAGCAGCGTTCCTTGCGTTGCAAGCATCTCAATGTCATTCGAATCTGTATTGAAAAATAGCGTCCGATTTTCTTTCGCGATCCCGGTTATGAGTTAAAGTCTGAATGATTCACAGGAATATTTTTAGCATCTGCAGAATTGGTAATTCTTTAGGAAACTATGAAAGTTTTTTGAAGAAGTTCTGAAGACGAGTATGGAAGGCTTACTAGAAGACACATATAGATTTGGAAATTTTCGGCTAGAGGCGTCTCAGCGGATGCTTTCGGACAGCGAACAGGCAATCGCTCTGCCGCCGAAGGTTTTCGACACGCTGCTTATGTTGGTGGAAAATGCCGGCCGAGTGTTGAGCAAGGAAAAGATGCTCGCTGAGATATGGGAAGATAGCTTTGTTGAAGAAAATAATCTCGCCCAGAATATCTCGACGCTCCGGCGTTTTCTCGGACAAACGCAGGATTTAAAATTTATCGAGACGGTTCCAAAATTCGGCTACCGTTTTGTCGCCAAGGTCGAGAATATCTCCTCTACGGTTGTCGAACCTGAAGTATTTGAGGAAACGCGGGCTCGGATGTTCATTAAGGACCGTGGCCAGGAAGGGGCTATATCATTGGTAACTTCGCCCGAATGTCCCGAATTTACATTGGAAACGCATTATGTTCAGAATGGCGATGTGAACATCGCTTACCAGGTTGCGGGCGACGGCCCGATAGATATAGTTTTTGTGATGGGGTGGGTCTCGCATCTTGAGTATTTTTGGAAGCATCATCTTTTCGCGTCGTTTCTGCATAAACTAGCTTCGTTTTCACGGCTTATCTTATTTGACAAGCGTGGTACCGGATTATCCGATAGTGTGCCTATCCGCGAACTACCGACGCTCGAACAGCGAATGGAAGACGTCCATGCCGTTATGAATGCCGTGGGGTCGGAACGCGCCGTTCTAATCGGGGTTTCCGAGGGTGGGCCGATGTGCTCGCTTTTTGCGGCTACCTACCCGGAGCGTACTACAGCGTTAGTAATGATCGGGACCTACGCCAAGCGAATCCGCGACGACGATTATCCCTGGGCTCCGACGGAAGAAGAGTTGGAAGCCTTTTTAGAATTGATACAACGTGATTGGGGCAAGTCGGTCGGAATCGAAGAACGCGCACCGTCCATGGCGGAAGACGAAGAGTTTCGCGAATGGTGGGCTACCTATTTGAGAATGGGAGCGAGTCCGGGTGCGGCTGTTGCACTCACAAAGATGAATGCCGAGATCGACGTGCGAAACGTTTTACCATCGATTCGCATCCCGACGCTCGTCATTCACCGCTCGGGCGATATGTGCCTAAAGGTTGAAGAAGGAAGGTATGTAGCGTCGCAAATTCCCGGCTGCAAATATGTCGAGCTCGCCGGTATCGATCATCTCCCTTTCGTCGGCGAACAAGCTGAGATACTTGACGAGATCGAACAGTTTTTGACAGGAATGCGGCATACCGAAGGGCACGACCGCGTGCTGGCGACGGTGATGAACGTTCAGATCGTCGGTTTCGGCGATGGTCACGCTTTCGACGAAGCTCAGGCCTATATACGGCAGCAACTCGAGCTGTTTAACGGAAAAGAAGTTGCTTATGATAATGGCGGTGTCCTCGCGACGTTTGACGGCCCGGCGCGCGCCATTCGATGCGCAGCCGCCATCGTCGAATCGGCGGAGCATTTTGAACTCAGACTGAAAACGGGATTGCACACCGGCGTGTGCGACGTAGGTGACGGCATACACAACTACTTTGCGGTGAAACTTGCTCAGAAAATCGCAGACGAATCCGCCGAGGGCGACATTCTCGTCTCGCGGACAGTAAAAGACCTTGTCGCCGGCTCGGGCCTCGTTTTCGAGGAACTAGGTCTGCGTTCCTTTGACGGCGTGGACGGTGAATGGCGGCTGTTTAAAGTTTTACGGTCATCGCTCCCTTATGGAAGACAGGAGAAACATTTTTCTGATCATTGGCGCGGGGCCGAGCGGTTTAGCGCACGCCAAAGCGCTCAATGACGCAGGAATAATCTACGAACAGGTCGAGGCCGACGACGAGGTCGGCGGCAACTGGTACCACGGCACATACCGCACTGCACACATAATTTCCTCGAAAAAAACCACCGAATTCACCGATTTCCCCATGCCGTCGGATTACCCCGATTTTCCCAGCCAGCAGCAGATGGGTGAGTATTACAAGCTTTACGCCGATACATTTGATCTCAGGCCGCAAATCGAATTCAACACAAAGGTTACTGCCGTCCGTCCGCGAAGCGACGAGCTTTGGGAGGTCGAATTGGCAACCGGTGAGCAGCGAGTTTACAAAGGCGTGCTTGTCTGCAATGGCCATCACTGGCAAAAGCGTTTCCCTACATATCCGGGCGAGTTCACGGGCGAATATATTCATTCAAAGGATTTCAAATCACCCGAGCAACTCACTGGGAAACGGGTCCTAGTGATCGGCGGCGGAAATTCGGCCTGTGACGTCGTTTCGGAGGCGGCCCGTGTTTCCGAATGCGCTCACTTAAGCCTACGTCGCGGTTACTGGTTCATGCCATTAAAACCCTGCTCGGCAAGCCTGTGGTCGAATCGCCATTCCTGTATTTTCCAATATCTTTGCAAAGGATCGTACTGAAAGCCTTGTTGCGGCTCGTTGTCGGGCGATACAAAGATTACGGCCTGCCGAAGCCGGATCACAAGATCTTTGAAAAACATCCGACGATCAGCACCGAGATACTGCACTACCTAAAGCACGGACGGATCAAGCCTCGATCGGATATCGAACGATTCGACGGCCAGACGATACACTTTACGGACGGGACGAGCGACGAATACGACCTGGTCGTAGCCGCGACGGGGTTTTATGTAAGTTTCCCCTTTTTGCCTGAGGGACTGGTGCCGATGAAACACGAACAGCTCGCCCTTGTTTACGGCGGATGCGTCCTGCCGGAATACAAGCACCTTTACATCATCGCTACGCAGCAGACTCGGTACGGTATCGGACCGCTGCTCACGCCCGGCTCCAAGCTCATCGCAAAAATGATCGAGCTGCAAAACCAGATGGAGCTGCCGATCGGCCTCGTGATGAAAGAGTCGGGGGGCAAACTTCCGGATTCGCATCTTATAGATCCGATCGCCGCGATGCGGTCCATGAAAATAGCAAATTACACTCTGCCGCTTCTTTTGAGAAAAGAACGAAAGCTGCGAAAGAAATTTAAGCCCCGTTTTAATACCGACTGGCAGCTACACTCGGACCCGGACATACAGGTTTACTAAAGGACGGGAATGAGCCGCAAGGCTCGACAAAATCGGGCGCAATATGTAAGAATTTCGTTTCTATTAAATCTTTATTAGGAAATAGAAATTAGGAGACCATTGATCTAGATGTCAGAAGAAGCAGTACAGGCCGCGGAGGCACCGGAAGAAACGGTAGCAGCTCCAGCCCAAGAAAAAATTGAAACGCCGCCAGCGGCCCCGGTCGAAGAAACACCGGTCAGCACGGAGGATGTTTCGTATCAGGCGGTTGAAAAAGAGGGAACCGTAACAGCGATCTGGGAGATGCAGGGGCAAAGACACCTCCGCACCATCGACCCGCGTTCCAACGAGGGCAAACAGATCCTCGCGCTTTTCGAAACCGCAGGGTAGTAGGAATTTAGCCACGAATTGGCACGAATATTCACGAATTTGCTTTCGTGGGTATTCGTGTTTTTTTCGTGGTCTCAGATATGTTTTGGCAGCAGATCGAGGATCGGATGGTCTATTTTCTCGAGATGTCTTCCTTCAAATTCCGCAACTTGCGTCACACCAAGCCCGGCCGACGTAAGAAAGATCGCATCGGCCTTGCTTAGATTATCGAGCGTAGCTTCAACCTCACGGCCTTCACAATTTTCAAGCACAAACTCACGTGTCGTCCCCGGCAGGCAGCCTGTTTTTAGGCTCGGCGTATGAACCACTCCATCCTTTAACCAAAAGACATTTGCCATCACTGCGGATGTGACCTCACCGCGTTCGTTGAGTTGTATCGCCTCGTCAAAGCCGCGTGCTTTCGCTTCGTCGAGAGCGAGTATTTTCTCTAGATAATTGCACGACTTAACACCGGCGAGCGGCGAGAGCGAATTGACCGGGTACGGCGACACCGACAGCTTGAGATTCTCCGGTACCAGTCGCAGATCGCCGCTCGTTATAAATAGGCTTATCTTGGCCAGAGCGCCGCTCGGCCAGAGCGGACTTGGTGACTCGTCAACTAAAGTGATTCGTGCCCGACCATTGACTAAGCGTTCTTTTTCAATCGATGAATTGAGTTGGTCAAACGCGGACTCCTCGGAATACGCGGACAGATCGATTGCAACGGTTCTGGCATTGTTAGTTAGACGCCGCCAGTGTTTCTCCCAAAGAAATGGTCGCCCCCCGCGAATAGCGATCGTCGTGAAGACACCCTTACCGTAAAGAACAATGTTACTGGCCGCCGGTATCAACACTGCGTTTAAGCTACTACAGATCGTCGGTCATTGGCCAGAAAATGAAGTTCATCCATGTTGATGCCTTTCGTTTTGGTAATTCTCCATCGGCCAATATTCTCAAACTGAGCGTACCAGGTTTTTACCTGATCGTTTTGCGAGATGTAGATCATTAGGCTTCCTTTTTGGTTAACGAGGGTATTGGAGGAGTACCAAAGTAAGATGCCATCCTTGGTGTAATCCTGGACGAGATGCCGTCTTGTTTCCGTGCTACGCCTATAACCGTGAGCCGTGCTTTCAATACGTTTATTTCCTGTATCTTCGACACGAACATATCTGGAGGACAAAATCCGATTCGGATTAAATGGTGGAATCGTAATAGCTTTCAGCCAAACGCTTTCTAACGATTCTTCCCTTCCAGAATCCAAATGAATGATCCCCGGAAAATGAACAATTGATTTCCCCGAATAATTCAACCATTTTGGACCAAACCAATTCTTGATCTTTACAAAGACCACTTCTCCGATATCTAAGTCATCGGCCAACGATTCCAGGATCGAGTTGACCTGCTGAATGAATTCGACAGCATCGTCCTCCCCTGTTTTTATTTTGCCTGATCTTTTAGCCATGACTTATTCCTCAGCAGAAGTAGCTACCATTCTCATACCTTCGTTTTCATTTACGCCGATCCGTCCTTTCTTATCGTGACAAAACTCACTGACAATTTCGGTGAAAAGTTCGCTCTTTTCTTCCTGCGGGACATGGCCGCAGTCTTTGAGGACAACAAAGCGGGAATTGAGTATCTCCTGGTGGAGTTTGCAGCCGTTTTTTATCGGGATGACGGTGTCCTCCTCGCCCCAGATGATTAGCGTCGGCTGGTTGATCAGATGTGCGTCCTGCTCGATGCGGTTTGCGTTCCAGTTTCGCGACGTTGCAAGCAGGCTGTGGTGGCCGTCCGCCGCAAACAAAGGCCGGCGGATCGATTCGATACGATCGTCGGTGATCATGTGGTGGTTGGCTTTTGCGAGCGTGTTGTGCATCCGAAACCGTAGGAACACCTTGGAATCGGCCAAGAATGGTGTAACTACTTCGCCGAGGCCCCGAAATGAAACGAGGCGAAGTATCGGGTGATTTTTCACATCATCATTTATCACGGCATCGACCAGCACAAGTTTTTCGATACGCTCGGGATAGTCGAGTGCGATCATCGCGGCGACGGCACCGCCGTATGAGCTGCCTACAATGATGGCGCGCCCGAGGCCGAGACGGTTCATGAACCGCGAGACCTGACGAGACTGCGATTGGATCGAGTAATCAAACCACGCCGGTTTTTCCGAATAACCAAACCCCAGCAGATCGACGGCAATGACGTGAAATCCCGCGTCAGCAATCATCGGGGCCGTCGTTTTCCAAACATAAACCGACGCGGTGTAGCCATGGATCAAAATTATCGGTGGTTTCGACTCGTCGCCAAATTCCTGGTAATGCATCCGCGCGCCGTCAACCATCACAAAATGCGAATGATCGGAATGAGCGACCTTATCGGCGACATCTTCCCAATTGACGGTGCCGGCGCGCGTCAGCAGCTTGACCGCTACCGCCGCTCCGACGGCACCGCCAAACGCCATTGCCAGGTTTCGTTTTTTCATACCTTTGGCTCCACGCCCTCAGTTTATACCAAAACTACCTTTGGACGAATAGCTTTTTCTGCCTCGTCATAAAAGCCGATCGCTATAAGATCGCCGGCGTCGTCAACCACCTGAACGGCCCCACCGTCGTTGAATTTTACATCATCGATCCGAGTCGAAAGGCCGTTTTTGGTTTTTTCCACGCGGTCGTTATTCAAAACAAGGCTTGGAAGATGAGAAACCGCCTCTTTCATATAGATCAGCGCAGATGACGGATCTTCAAGTCGCTCTAATTGATCAAGCGTCAGGCTTTGATCGATCGAGAATTTCCCGGCCCGCGTCCGTCGCAGTTCGGCAAGATGCGCTCCGGTGCCGACCTTTCGGCCGATGTCCTCGGCC
>Ga0207676_10003828_pt1 | contig 10630 bp, 13 predicted proteins | sample KBSSwiS72_FD_184307 | JGI IMG/M metagenome (GOLD analysis project Ga0207676, IMG submission 184307) | Switchgrass rhizosphere microbial communities from Kellogg Biological Station, Michigan, USA - KBS Switchgrass S7-2 (SPAdes) (version 2) | ecosystem: Host-associated > Plants > Roots >... | reverse complement strand
ACCGGGTTGGCATTGCGTGGTTGCACAGCGCCTGTGGCCACTGCAACTTCTGCCTGTCGGGTTGGGAAACACTTTGCCAGGAGCAGCAAAACTCCGGTTATTCAGTGAACGGCAGCTTCGCACAATTTGCATTGGGGCAGGCTGATTACCTCGGACGCATTCCAGAGAGTCTTTCCTTCGTCGATGCCGCGCCAATTCTCTGTGCCGGCGTCACTACATACAAGGGTTTGAAAGAGACGGAGACACGGCCCGGCGAATGGGTTGTCATCTCAGGCATCGGCGGCTTGGGCCATGTTGCTATCCAGTATGCAAGGGCCATGGGACTTCGCGTAGCTGCGGTGGACCTCGGTCCGGAAAAGATGGCGCTGGCGCGCAAGCTCGGAGCTGAGATTGCGGTCGATGCCAAAACTCAGGACCCCGCTGCGGAGATTCAAAAGCAGATCGGCGGCGCACAAGGAGTGTTGGTTACCGCCGTTTCGACCATAGCTTTCAAACAGGCGATGGGAATGCTCAGGCGTGGTGGTACCTGCGTGCTGAATGGGCTTCCGCCCGGAGAGTTTCCGATCTCCATCTTTGACGTAGTGCTGAACCGGTACACCATTCGAGGATCGATTGTCGGTACGCGTCTCGATCTTGAAGAAGCGCTGAGGTTCGCTGCCGACGGTAAGGTAAAGGCGACGATCGAAACGCAGCCGCTCGAGTCGATTAACGATGTCTTTGCGCGGCTTAAATCGGGTCGGGTAAACGGCAGAATCGTACTCGACATTGCGGAAGAAGCACGCGTGCAGAAGGCGACGACTGCTTAAACCCCTTGAAGACTTCTCCTCTGGTCCAGCAGAGAAGACAAAGCCCGTGATAACCGCAACCGCGACAATTGATTCTTACGCCAGGCGCCTGACAGGTCTGAAGGCAATGATCGGCAACACGCCGTTGCTCGCTATCCACTTTACTTTTAATGGACGCGAACGTGTTGTCTACGCCAAAGCCGAGCACATGAACATGACCGGCAGCATAAAGGACCGGATGGCCTACCACATCCTGGCTCACGCTTACCGGATGGGAAGACTCAAACCGGGAGACACGATCGTAGAGGCGACCTCCGGCAACACCGGTATTTCCTTTGCCGCTTTGGGCCGTGCACTGGGCCATCCCGTCGAGATTTTCATGCCCGACTGGATGAGCCAGGAACGAGTCTCACTGATCCGTAGTTTAGGGGCAAAGATTTGTCCGGTCAGTCACGAGCAGGGTGGGTTCTGTGGCAGCATCCGCTTGACTGAGCAATTGGCCAGCGCTTCGCCGCACGTGTTCCTTCCGTGCCAATTCTCCAACCACGCGAATGTCGCGGCCCATGAGCAAACCACGGGGCCGGAAATTTGGCGGCAGCTTGAAGTGTTATCCAGAGAGCCGGACGCTTTCGTGGCGGGTGTCGGCACTGGCGGAACAATTATGGGCGTTGGCCGCTATCTGAAGGGACGTCGGAAATCGATCAGGATTCACCCAGTCGAGCCGGCTGAGTCCCCAACCCTCTCGACCGGTAAAAAGGTCGGGCAACATCGTATCCAGGGTATCTCCGACGAGTTCATTCCGGCCATCGTCGAACTCGACAAGTTGGAGCGAGTCATTGCTGTCAATGATGGCGACGCAATTCTGATGGCGCAGAAGCTGGCGTCGGATCTCGGCCTGGCCGTTGGCATCTCTTCCGGGGCGAATTTCATCGCCGCTCTAGTTGCGCAAACTGAACTTGGTGATGAAGCAGTGGTTGCGACAGTGTTTGCTGACAGCAATAAGAAATACCTCAGTACTGATCTTTTGCGTGAGGAGCCAGTAGAGAAGGGTTACCTCTCGGCGCAAGTTTCGCTCTCGCATTTCGAGGCAGTCAGGAAGTACAAAGATTGCAGTGTGACCTGCTATTAGCTACTGACAGTTGAACCGTGGGCTTCAGCAATTCAACTCAAGGGCACGGCGTGAGGTTCTGGCGTCCCTGAGTTTGACGAGTCCTTATTGAGTCCGGCAGATCGATGGGCGAGTACTGCGACAGGTAGTCCCACCAGAAGCGCATGTCCGATGAGTTCCGTAACAAGAATTGGGAGACGCGGGAGCGTGCCTCTCGCACCAATAGCGGAGAGCGGCGTGACTATATACTTCATCCCAAAATAAGCCACCATTCCATAAATCAATCCACTAACGACTGGATGGCGGATCAAAGCTGGCAAGACAAGTGTCGCGAGGTAGTAAACGGTGGCAATACATGTCGCCACCACAAAATGAAGAACGATGCCGAGTAAAAAAGTCGGCACTCCACCCGCATATGCTGTCGGTCTGCCAAGCACTCCAGCAGCCACGGTCTGAAAAATCCTCAACAGCGGCACACCCAAAACCAGGCCATAAAAAGTGAACGCAAATATCAGATCAAACAAACCGATGAATAGGCCGCCCAAAGGTATCGTGTCGATGGCACGCGCACGTCCCGCGAAGGCATCGTGTTTGGTCATATGTGCTCCTTCGGTTGGCTTTATTCGAACTACTTTGTGCGACCCCCGACTCGCAATGTTTCCATGGTCAAGGCCTCTTTGCCGCCACGATACACACTGCGAGTGCGGAGGTCACACAAAGGTCTCCATCTCATACTACTGAGCGCTTAGTCTGACTCTCGGTTTCTCAGTTGTGAATCAATATGTGACGAGTATCGATTCGGCGTGACGTAATGCCTCAGATTGAGGATGACTGTAACTGTCAGGGCCGCAACTTGATGAAGTTTTCGAAATGCTGTCGATAACCGCGACTAAGAGTGTAATGCGCGCCTGTGATTAGCACGACGCGGTACTCACCTCGGGCCCAGGTTTGGACTTCCTTAACACGATCGATGTTGACGATAGTGCGTCGATGAATCCGAACAAACTTCCGCGGATTAACTTGCGATTCGATGTTGTTCAGAGTGTCGCGAAGCAAATGGGAAGAGTTGGCGAGACTAAGACGCACGTAGTTGCCCTGAGCTTCAATTGCGTCTACATCTTCGGCGCGAACAAAGAATATCGTCTCACCATGCTTGACCGCGAATCGCTCCAGATACCTTACGCTGCCTCTCAGCTCTTGTAACATGTTGAGGATCCGTGCGGTGTCAGGTTCTCTGGCCCCTTTCATAAAAACCTTTGCGTGATCGACAGCCTCTGCGAAGCGTTTTCGATCGAACGGTTTCGTCAGATAGTCGACGGCGTGTACATCGAAGGCACGTAAGGCATGCTGGTCGTACGCCGTCACAAAGATGATCAGAGGCAGTTGGTCGAGATTGAGATTTTGCAAGACGTCGAACCCGTCGAGATCGGGCATCTGTACATCCAGAAAGACGAGGTCTGGAATCTGATTCATAACCACCTCAATTGCTTCGCGTCCATTTCTCGCCTCTCCAATTACTTCAATCTCAGCGTGCTCCTTTAGCAGCTCGCGAATCCGATCGCGTGCGAGCGGTTCATCGTCAACAATTAAGGCCCTGATCCTCAAGATCTACTTACCTTCATTTGCACAGATGCAGGAACATCTAAGGTCACACTAGTGCCGCGCGCTCCTGAGTTTGCGATTTGAAAACTGAAGTCGCTCCCATAGAACTGTTCCAACCGCGCGCGAGTGTTGCTTAAGCCGATTCCCGAACCGTTGGATTTCACTTTCAGCCCCGGTCCGTTGTCCTCTACTCTGATGATCAATCGTTCACCTTCCCGGCGAGCACGGATGGTGATGTGTCCCGAATCTGTTTGTCTCGCCACTCCGTGCCTTACCGCGTTTTCGACAATCGGCTGCAGGATCAGATTCGGCACCATAGCCGTCAGCGCCTGCGGATCGATATCCAGGTCAACCATGAGACGATCCTGAAAACGGATGTGTTCGATGTCGAGATAACATTTGAGAAAGTCTAATTCCTGTTCAAAATCTACGATCTGTGCGTCTGAGCTTTTCAGCGTGAGCCTGAGAAAGTCACCCAGGCGGGCGATCATTCTATCTGCCGCTTCGACGTCTTTGTGCAGGAGTGCAGCAATTGAATTGAGAGTGTTGAAAAGAAAATGCGGATGGATCTGCATTTTGAGTGCTTGCAATTGCGCCTGGGCCAATTGTGCAGTCAGCCTTGCCGTTTGCGCTTCTCCTTGACGAAGTCCGCGGTAGTAGTAGAGAGCATGAGCAACGACCAGAGTGGTCCAGTAAATCGTCAGGCCCTGGTGAAAGTAATAGGCGCTGAATGCGTTGTTGCGCCAGAGTATGGCGAGGGAGGGATTGCGTGCGAGATTTACGTAACCGAGATACCAGACTAACGGCGACGCCGCAGAAATCACAAAACCAGAGAGCACTACGCTGGCGCCGATATGAATTAGGGCGTTTCGTGGAAAACGCTTACGAAGTTCAAATCGTCTCGCCAACAGGAAGATTAGCGGCGATAGCATTCCCCACAGATAGAAGTCGGCGAGGTATCCGGAAAGAATTCTTTTGAATGATATCTGAACGTTGTCCTGACGTGCGCCAAGATAAGTGCTGAGGGCAAAGGAGGCCCCAAGCAGAGTCCACACGCAAAAAAAGAAACACCAGCGCAACCACCAGCGGTGCCTGGCATAAAAAGTTTTAGACGTGGGGAGATAGAGTTCCTGGCTCACGATCACCGGCGCTTCCAAGCGATGCCATGGAGATATTGAGATCCGAAGATTAAGACATCTCGATGGCGACTGCAAAAATCAGGTGTTGCACTTGAATTGAGCGCCTCCTGGAGTGCGGCTCAAACTGCACTCAAACTGCACCCTCTTCGTTCAAACGAACGCTATCCTCACGGATCGATTCAGTAGCAGTTGTGATCGGTTCGGAGTTAGTCGGAAGCGGAGATTCCTGATCAGGATCAGCGGCAGCGGCCTCATTGTTGGCCGTCTCGTACACATGTTGCGAGGTTCTGGGGCGAGTTGCCGTCATTATATCTGCGAGGTTCAAACTTACCATAACCCTCATAAACGTTTTGCCTCATTCATTTTTGCTGAGAGTTTGAATGAGCGTTGGGGAAACCTTGAAACAATAAGTGACGAATGCCAATTTCACGGGGTGAAGAGCATCAGTCTGAGGATGAACTCCAACCCTGACCTTTGAGCGGCGGAAACTTCGGATTACGCAGACTCTGCTAAAATGCGCCCCCGATGACCCATCACCATCGAATTCACCGCTTGGTGTGCCACGGACTTCACCGTTGCGCTCGTTATTTGTCGTTGCGCATAGCGATCGGGGTTGTTTGTTTCGTACCGATCTGTTCGTGCAACGCTGCGACTCATAAAGAGAATCTGACCACAAACAGCATAACAAATTCTCAAAAAACAAAAGCTACGGATAAACAGAACGAAGCGTTACGAAAGCAGATCGAACAGATAGCTGTCGATGCCAAAGGACACGTCGGGGTGGCGGCCGAGGTGCTGGAGACTGGGGAATCGGTTGCGCTAAATGCTCAAGAGCATTTTCCGATGCAGAGCGTTTACAAACTGCCGATCGGTATGGCTGTGCTGGCCCAGGTTGATGACAAGAAACTGTTTCTCGAACAGCAAGTGCGCGTTGAAAAGAGTGACTTCGTCAATCGCGGGCAATACAGTCCGCTGCGCGACCAGAATCCAAATGGCGCCGAGCTGAGCCTCATCGAAATGGTGCGCTTCGCGGTGTCCGATAGCGACAGCACAGCTTCCGATGTGCTACTCAAACTGATCGGTGTTCGAGCAGTCACCCACTACTTACACTCCCTCGGCATTAACGAGATCGTTGTTGCGAATAGTGAACGCGAGATCGGAGCCAAGTGGGAGACACAGTATCGCAACTGGGCTTCACCGCGCGGCGCGCTTCAGTTGCTCCGTAGTCTTCACGAACGTCGCGGCGTCTCCGAACAGCATCAGCAACTCCTCTTGAAGTTCATGATGGACACACCGAGAGGTACGAAGCGACTGAAATCACTGCTGCCGGAAACCGCGCTCGTCGCCCATAAGCCCGGCACCTCCGGCACTAACGACAGCGGTGTCGCTGCCGCAACCAACGATATCGGACTCATAACCTTGCCGGATGGACGACACCTCGCAATCGCGGTGTTCGTGTCAGACTCTCGAGTTGACCTCGACGCACGCGAGCGTGTGATCGCAAGAATCGCCAAAGCCGCTTGGGATCATTTCAGCCGCAGATAAGAAAGATAACGCCTTAACCTCTGGAGGATTGTTATGGAAACTAACTTTGAAGATTACGTCATTCAACAGGCGCCGAGTCTGGCCGCTAAAGTGGGGCCAACCTGGTTCCTGCTAATGTGCATGGACTACCGGTATGCTCATCGCGTTGTCGATCTCATGGATCGCGAAGGGCTGCGTGGCAAATACGACGTGTTCGTCTTAGCGGGCGCTGCGGCTGGCGCTAACGAAGAGCCGGATTGGCTAAAGGTGCTCGTGACGCATGTCAAAACCGCACGCGAGCTCAAGCACCACATCGAGCGAATTATGATCCTTGAACACCGTGATTGCGGTGCTTACAAAAAGTTTTTTGGTCTCGACTGGGCGAACGTCAAGCCGCCTGAGGAGTTGGCTGAACATCTGCGAGAGGTGAGACGTCTCACTCCAGTCCTCAAAGACGCGTTACGAGATCCCGATTATCCAGAGCTGGAAGTAGTTTCTTTCTTATTGGCCAGAGATCAGGACGATCCACTCGAGACTGAAGACCACAAACAGTCTTAGACTTGGTTTTTAGCCACGGATGACACGGATCAAATCCGTGTTCATCCGTGGCCCATGATTAAGCCTGATCAGGAATCTCAGCTTCGACGAGTTGCGCCGGCGCCTTGAAGACGCGGTGCAGTCGAATCGTGTTTGTGTTGTTTGTTGTCATTTATCTAACCTCCCGCAATGGCGCCGATAATATAAAACGGCTCGGCGCCGGATGCGATTGCTTCGGGTAATGGGGCGTCAGGAGAATCGTGGGTGACGTCCTCGCTACAGGCAAAGAACCTCAGCATCGGACGTCGTTCTCCCGCGACATGATCGCGAATGGTTCCGCGTAACATCGGATAACGAGCCTCGAGTGCATCGAGGATCGAACGGCGTGTCACCGCGCCCTCGATTTCGAGGTTCACGTCACCAGTGACGCCCGCAAGCGTTCGCAAATGCGCCGGCAGCACCACCACAATCATGAGAGCGTCTGCACCTCCACCGAAAGCACCGGCGGCAGATCGCGAACGATCGGCGCCCATGTATCTCCGGAGTCGGACGATCCATAAACCTGACCGCCAGTAGTGCCAAAGTACACGCCACACGAATCGAGCGAGTCGATCGCCATCGCATCGCGCAACACGTTCACGTAACAATTCTCTTGCGGCAACCCTTTCGTGAGCGGCTCCCACTCGTTACCGCCGCTGCGACTGCGATAGACGCGCAGCTTCCCTTCGGGGGGATAGTGCTCGCTATCACTCTTGATCGGAACGACGTAGACCGTCTCCGGCTCGTGCGCGTGAACGTCAATCGCGAAACCAAAATCGGTCGGCAGGTTGCCACTGATCTCGTGCCAGTTATCGCCAGCGTCGTCGCTGCGCAAGACGTCCCAGTGTTTCTGCATGAAGAGGATGTTTGAGTTCGACGGATGCTTCGCAATGTGATGAACGCAGTGGCCCACCTCAGCCGTTGGGTCGGGAATATATAGCGAGTGCAATCCCTTATTGATCGGTTTCCACGTGGCGCCGCCGTCATCAGTGCGAAACGCGCCGGCAGCGGAGATAGCGACAAAAATTCGTTGCGGGTTATCGGGATCGAGGATGATCGTGTGCAGGCACAAGCCACCTGCGCCAGGCTGCCATTGGGGACCGGTGCCATGACCTCGCAGTGCGGGAAGTTCCTGCCAGGTTTGACCGCCATCCGCCGAGCGAAATAACGCGGCATCTTCAATCCCAGCATAGACGACGTCAGGGTTATCGAGTGAAGGTTCGAGGTGCCAGACTCGTTTGAACACCCACGGCTTTAGGGTTCCGTCATAGAATTGGTGCGTGGTGAGTGGCTTGCCGGTTTCTTCCGAACTGTCGTAGACGAATTTATTGCTTTCGCCCTTCGGCATTCCATCCTCGCTGGTAGTCGCTTCACCGGCGGGCGTTCCCGGTTGGAACCACGTCTCGCCGCCGTCGTCTGAGCGTTGAATGATCTGTCCAAACCAGCCGCTGGTTTGTGACGCGTAAATGCGGTTCGGATCCACGGCCGAACCTTTCATGTGATAAATCTCCCAACCGGCGAAGTGAGGACCAGTTACGTTCCATTGCTCACGTTTTCCATCTGAAGTCAGAATGAAAGCACCCTTCCGGGTGCCGACGAGAACTCGTACAGTGGTCATCTTTTGGTTTTCTTCTCCTTTTAGTAGTACGTCGAATGGGAATTGGCGAAATCGACACGTCACCAAATTTTTTTGCCACGGATAACACGGATTACGTCGATAATCAATCCATGTTCATGATTCGAGTGAAAGTGAAACCGAATTCGCGCGTGAGTTTGCTTGAGCAACAGGCAGACGGTACGTGGCTCGCTCAAACCAAGTCGCCGCCGGTAGATGGCAAGGCGAACGAAGAGTTGATCTCACTCGTGGCAAAGCACTTCAAATGTCACAAATCCCAAGTGACTATCAAAGCCGGCGCCTCCAGCCGCCTCAAATCCGTCCGCATAGAAGGCACCTATCCGTCTCTCTCGGTCTGAATCCGCGCCCAAAAATGTTCGGAACTTTTCCGGCTCGAATGCGTCTTAGATGACTGGAATTCGAATTTGGTCAGCAGTCAACGCTCGATACATGGCAGCAATTGCACCGAAAGAAGCAGTAAAAGACGCGATTCTCGACGCGACTGACCGTCTGCTCGCGCGCTTTGGCTACCGGAAAATGACAGTCGAGGACATCGCTGCCGAGGCGGGCATCGGCAAGGGCACCATCTATTTGCACTTCAGCAGCAAAGAAGAGGTGGTGCTGTCGCACATCGATCGAATTGTCGAGCGGCTCCGCGGACAATTGCAGGAGATTGCCCGCTCGGATGCGCCCACGGCGGAACGACTTCGGTCGATGCTGCTCACGCGCGTGTTGTTTCGTTTCGACAGCATTCAGCACTACACGCAAAGTCTGAACGATCTGCTCGCTGCGCTGCGTCCGGGTTTGTTGAGACGACGCGCCGAGTATTTCGAAGCCGAGGCACAGATCTTTGCGGAAGTGCTTACTGCCGGGCGCGAATCCGGCGAGTTTAGTTTTGACGACGAACACGCGACCGCGCACGCGCTGTTGCAGGCTACGAATGGATTGTTGCCTTACAGTTTGAGCACAACCGAATTAGGCGAACGTGAAGAAGTTGAGCAACGAACTGCTGACGTCGCGAACTTGATGCTGCGCGGTTTGGTCAGTCGCCGATAGTTTCCAAAGTTACCTACACCAGGTCCAAGCTTTTAATTAAGGAGAGAACTACCAATGCTTACAACCAGAGCCCCAAAGGTCATTTTCCGTCTGGCCGTCCTTTGCTTCCTCGCGCTTTCACTCGCGAGTGTTGCCTGCGCACAGCCGGAACAGCCTGACCTCACCATCGACGCCGCCGCACGAACGCAAGTGATCGATGGGATTCTCAAACGTCTGAATGAGTCGTATGTGTTTCCCGACATCGCGAAGAAGATGGAACAGTCGATTCGCGAAAAAGTGAACAAGAAAGAATACGAACAGATCACGAGCGCCAAGCAGTTTGCGACGACACTGACAACCGATCTGCAAGCTGTCAGTCACGACAAGCACCTGCGCGTGCGTTACTCGAACGAAGTGATTCCCGAGCGTGGCCCGCGCCGCGAACCGACTGCGGAAGAACGCGAACAGAGGAAACGCGATTTGACCTGGATGAACCACGGCTTCGGAAAGGTCGAACGTCTCCCGGGCAACATCGGCTATCTCGAGTTCTTCAATTTCATGGACGAAGAACTCGGCGCCGATACAGTAGCGGCGGCGATGAACTTCGTTAACGGTACTGACGCGTTGATCATCGACATGAGAAGGAATGGCGGCGGAAACCCGGCGATGGTTGCGTTGGTCTGTTCTTATTTGTTTGGCGCGGAGCCCGTGCACTTGAATGATCTGTACTGGCGTGAAGGTAACCGCACTGAGGAGTTCTGGACCAGGAAAGAGCTGGCGGGCAAACGTTACCTGAATAAGGACGTGTATGTACTGACCAGCAAGCGGACATTCTCAGGTGCTGAAGAATTCACTTACAACCTGAAGAATCTCAAACGCGCCACGATCATTGGCGAGACAACCGGCGGCGGCGCGCATCCGGGTGGTGGTTTTCGTCTCAGCGAACATTTCGGAGCGTTTATTCCGACCGGACGCGCAATCAGTCCGATTACAAAGACGAATTGGGAAGGCACCGGGGTTTCGCCTGACATCAGCGTTCCGGCGGATCAGGCGTTGCTCGTCGCTCGCTTAATGGCGCTGAAGAAATCGTTGACCACTTTGCAAAATCCGGATTTCAAAGGCGGCGTCGAAGAAGAGATTAAGAAGCTGGAGAAAGAACTCTCCGACATGAAACCGAAGAGCTAACCGCTCCGCACCCGAGCACAAAAGGCACAGACCATAAACTCTGTGCCTTTTTTGTGCCTTT
>Ga0207676_10003824_pt1 | contig 10634 bp, 15 predicted proteins | sample KBSSwiS72_FD_184307 | JGI IMG/M metagenome (GOLD analysis project Ga0207676, IMG submission 184307) | Switchgrass rhizosphere microbial communities from Kellogg Biological Station, Michigan, USA - KBS Switchgrass S7-2 (SPAdes) (version 2) | ecosystem: Host-associated > Plants > Roots >... | reverse complement strand
GCGCCTCCGTGGCCACCGCAGCCGGTGACGAATCCGCAAGGGTAATAGGGCGCTATCACGTAGTCCTGTGGCGGGAGCGCGCCGTGCATGACGTCGGACAAATCGACCGACGCGAATGCAGTCAGCGATTCCTGCTCGGTCTCCCGGCGAGCGGCGCGCTCAATAGCGGTTTTCAATGAGCACCTCCCGCGCGGCATCGAGGCGTTCAAGGGCTTCATCGAGACGGTGCGTGTCCGCGTCGTTGAGCGGATTACCGGCGCGGATCTGGCGGCCGGCGATCACGACAATCTTCGCCTCGAGGCCGATGGTGCCGAGCACTGCACCCCATCCCGCGAGGCGGGCATGCATTCGCATTTCGGCACGCTCGGCCGGTGTCATGTCGCGGCGATCGCGTTGCGGAAACAGACTCGCCAGTGAGAGGCCCAGGGCCGCCAGCACGTCCGCCGCGGCGTCGCCGCCGAAGTCATGCAGCAGCACGGCGCCGTTTGCGCCACGGCATAGTGAGACCGAAGGTGTGCGGTCCTCGCGCGTCGGCGACTTGAACATCGCCTTGTCCGCACCGAGTCGCTTCACCCCGCTGGCGTGCGACAGGATCAGCTCAAACGGGTCATTGCTTTGAACCGCCGGCCGAGTAGAATTCGCTGCAAGAAAGTTGTTCTTGACGCCGTGGTCGCCTGCCAGCGCCGCGGCGTTTCCGTTTCTGGTTGGCATGCGCACCTCACGGCTGCTTCGTGGCTGCGAGCTGCGCAAGCGCGCGCTGCAGGCCATGAGCGGTGGATGCGATCTCGTCGACGGCTGCGCGCGAGGGTTCAATCGTCGACCAGCTACGCGTTGCGATTGAGAGTCGTTGCGCTGCGTCCTGGATATCGCCGATCAATTCGCGATCGGTCCGCCCGTACAGCATCCGCATCGCGGCGGCATTCATGCCGCACCCCGAGACTTTTCGACGATCTCGCGCATGTGTTGCTCGATTTCATGCTCAAGCCATGCGGACGTATTCGGGCCGATTTTGACCGGCTTGGGGAATCTGCCGAGTTGCACCTCGCGATAAATCGTGGATGCTGATTTGCCGGTTTTCTCTCGCACTTGCGGAAGGCGCAGGAAGCGGAGCGAAGCCGCCTGTGCTGCGATTGGTGATACAGGGTTGTTCTTCATGGCGTCGCCTGCGTTGGGATGGCGACGCCTAAGCTATAGCTGTGAAATTGTCCGCGCACGAAGCGTGGACAGATTTATTTTGCCGGCTTCACGATCGCGGTGCGGATTGTCTTTGCGCTGTGCGCGAAACGTGTTGACAGTATCGCCCCAACCTTCGCGCTCGAAAGTTTCGGATTCTTCTGCCAGATCTCATCCGCCGCAATCTGCCATTCCCGGCGCCTATCCTCCAGCGCGGTCGCCTCTGCGGCATCGTGACGCTCTTTGCCTCGATACGCTCCGACGCCCTTCTCGATGATTGGGCGCGCGTCGGCGAGCATAGCCAGGTACATTTCATGGACCGCTTGCGCACCTGCCCAAAGTGCTAGGTGCGCATTGCGCAAGGTGAGCGCACGCCTCGCATCACGGATGCGAAGACGTGCTGTTTCAAGATGCTTGGCGCCGGCCGAATCCGGCGCTGTTTGTGCGAAGCCTGCGCGCCAGAGTTCGAGTTCCTCAAGCCATCGTTCTGCGTTGAGCGCGGACGCTGGCGGCGGGACTCTGAGCGCCACATCACTGATATGCAGCGCCCTCTTCGGCCCGGCTTTCGCCGGGCCCTTGGCGGATTTCTTGGCCATCAGTCGCGCGAGTGCACAAGATGCAGCCCGGACTGCGGTTTCTTCTTCTGCACGCTGCGATAGGCTTCACGCACCCATGGATTGCGCTGGCAAAGAAACTCCATTGCCGCCTCGAACATGCTCTCGCACTCTTGAATGTGAGCACCTGTCATTCGGCCGGTAAGGCTCTTTTGCACTCGATCGACAAGACGGTCACGCTGCAAGTCGATAGCTTCGCGCATAGCGGCGATATGTGTCGCATGGCTGTAGTCCGCCTCTCCGGGCAAAGCATATTGTTTGAGCCAGTCTGTGCGAATGAACATCACCCAGTTTTCGAACGCATTGGGGCAAGAATACTCGCTTCGGAGCGCCTTACGCCGAGCACTCGGATCGGATGCTTTGCCGATCTTCGGATGCATAATGTCCTCCAGCTCTTTCTTGGTCAGGCCGGTGCCGTACTCGCCCGTGCTCATGACTGCACCTGCACAGCCTTCAGAATTCGATTGCGCTCGCGCTGTGTGAGGCGATGGAAGAGAGGATCGCGAGCATCGGCTTCGTTTCTGACGGAACACCCGGACTCGGTATATGTCGGTCCGCCGGGGTAGCACTCTTTGACAGCGTGCTCGTATCGAATATAGGTGAACGGACGCCGACGCGTGCCTTGAGCTCGTTCGATTCTAATGAGGCGAGTCGGCCATGGCACCCGCTCTGGTGCGCAGATTAGGCGCACACTCGCTGGTATGACGAGCCAGCCGTCTCCCCCATAGGGGTTACTCACGCACGGGACCACATTGATTTCAACCACATCCTTAGGATTGCACTCGACGATCGAGTTGCTGTCGATGTCGATCGCCTTGACGCGTTGTATACTTTTCTTAGCCATGATCGTTCTCCACTAACGGTTAGGGTTAGGCGAGCATGAGTGTTGCCGCACCCATGCCCGCCGCTTTACCGGCTAGGCCGGAACTTATTTCCTCGCTCTTTGCTGTAGCGCAATGACGTTGCCGCCAGCGCGCTCGATGGAATCCAGGTACGAAGCCCAGCGCGAAAGTGCGCTCGCACGCTCCTCTAGGTAGTCGCTCGCATCGTAGATGCCCAGCAGCCCCGCAAGCTTGTGATTGAGGCAGCGCTCCGCGACTTCGATGCGCACATTGAGCGTGCTAGTCAGGTGCGAGCGCATCGTCGAACGCAAATCATGCAGCACGATTGGCCGGCAGCCTTCGAGGTCAGCGGTGTAATTCTTCAGGCGCGCGAGGATCCGCTCATGGTCGGCAGGTTTGTCGCCACTGCGGTATACACGTGCGGGCAGCACCCAGTTGGAGCCAGCGGCGAGCTGGTGCAAGCGGCGAAGCCAGTCGCATGCTTCTGTCGGCAGCGGGATAACGAAGTGATCTTCGCGCATGTCGCTGCGCGTCTTGATCTTCTCGCGAGGGATGCGCCACTCCGCGGCATCAAGGTGCATGTCGCGCCATTCCGCGCTGATCATTTCGCCCGCGCGCACGCCCGTGACTAGCATGATGCGCCAAGCAAGCGCGTCCGTTTCGTCGACAGTCTTCAGCCCGGACAGGAAGACTCTCAGCTCGTTCGCGTCGAGCCTGACTCGTTTGCGCGTCGCCGGGCGCGCCATAACGGTGCCCATGTCGACGTCGCCGAAATGGTTGGCAATCGCACGCCGGCGCGCGACAGCGTGCTTGAAGACCGCCATCGCCGCCTTCCGCGTGTTGTTCGCAGCATGGAAGCCGCGCTCTTGGGCGATGCCGTCGAGCCAGGTGTGCGCATCCTCGTAGGTCACGTCGGAGACTGCGAACGTGCCAAAACGGTTGACCAAATCGGCAATCAGTCCAGTGCGACCGCGCAACGTGATCGGGGACAGGCCGGGCGCGACCTTGCGCTCGTATTCCCTGACCAATTCGCGGACGGTCCACGAGGCCGCCTGCCGCGCCTTCTGCCGCTGCCGCTCGAGCGCGACGTCGATACCCTTGTTGATCTGAGCGCGCTTCTCTGAGGCTTCGTCGCGCGCGTCCTTGATGGACATGTCGGGGTACCGGCCGAGGGTCAGCTCTTTCCGTCGCCCGCCGATCCGATAGCGAAGCGCCCAGGCCGCAACTCCCGCGGTCGAAAGCGTGAACGTGAGGCCATCGCCATCGGACTTGGCGAGCGGTTGCCCTGCAGCAACCCATTTGCGCAGTTGAACGTCGTTCAAAGCCTTGGAAATTCGCTTCGCCATCCCCTCAGCTACCCGCCTAGCTACCCAGTAAGGGCAGCATGCGCTTGGATGGCTTGGGCTGTCAATAGAGCGAAAAACGGCTATTTGCTGCGGTTTTTCGGGGTTCCGTAGGATGCGGTTAGACCGGCTTGGAGGCGTTTCCGTAGTCCTGATAGGATTAATAATCGATAGCAATAGAAAGGCTTGCGGCACCAACTTTCGCCGTGGCTACCCATCTGACTACCCGTAAGGACGGGCGCGACCTCTAAATCTGCGGGCCGTGCAAAGTCTTTTCGAGCGTGCCGCTGTCAATCGGGCGATGCATCACGAATGAAACAACGATCGCCGCCAGCGTAGTTGCCGCAACTTTCGGCACGGTCCAAGCAATCGCCTTGACCAGCTGCAAGCCTTCCAGAAATCCCTGCGCAACAGGATTGAGTACGCTCATCATCTTCTCCCGAGGTCAGCCACAAAACGTCCAACCCCAACCAGCAACACAAGTATACAGAGCACTGAGTCTGCATACATGAACCAGACCTCAAATCTGGTCATAAATTCCAGAATTTCATCGGGCAATTTGTGGACAGAATTTAGCCAACTCACGATGCCAGAAATCGACCAGACGATCGTGAAGAACGATACAAAAACCACGCCAGCGGCCATCAGGTGCCCGACCAGCTTTAGGACGGAGCCAGCAAAGGTTTGGTTTCGATCAGAGAAATCGAGGCGTATCTGTCGCCCGAAAATGAACACGCGATAAGCATCCCCTGCCACGGCGAACCGATACTACTGCCCTTTGCGAATGACGGCCAACTGCGTGAATTGTCAGTGCCGCGCGCCGGGCCTTGGCAGTCCTGCAACTCGCGCAGGCCCGTGACGTTGACTGTGACGGCGCCGGCCATTGGTCAGGAATTCGGGAAGGCGAAGGTAGGCGGCGTGAACGTCGTCGTGTAACGCGCCACGTTATCCGTCATGCGGAAGTCGTCGATGTAGCCGGCCATCGTCTCCGAACTGTTGTCGGTTCCGATGTAGCTGTCGATCCAAACCGATGTATCTGCGACCGTTCCCTGCGATACACCGTTGAGCCACAGCTCCATGACGCCGGAAGAGCGAGTGAGCGCGACGTGATCCCAGCCGCCTGACATTGCTGTAGCTGCCGTGACTACGAGCGCGCCGCCGATCCACAATTCCAGATGGTTGTTGTGAACGAACAGGCCGCGCGAAGAGGCATGCGCGAAGACTGCCCAGTAGCTTCCGCTCGATGCGTTCGGCTTGGTCCAGCACTCGATCGTAAAGTCGACATTGCTATTGCCGACTGTCGGTGCTGCCGATGGCGTGCAGCCGCCGCTTGCCGCGAAGTGCGCGCTTGCTGATCCGAACTTCGGCGATGTAGTGGAAAGCGCCGAAGTGCCGCCGAGGGACCATGTCCGTCCGGCGATCTGATCCGCAGCGCTAGTCGCGCCGTTGGTTCCGTCGAAGTGCACGAGTGAAACGACGTCGGAGAAGTAGATATCGTGCGAGCTGGAATTGGTCAGCGTGGTCGCTGAAGGGTTCGCCGTGCTCCAGTACGAGAAGGCTACCTCTTCGCCGCCGCTCAGCGGTGTGTAGAGCTGCACATAAGGCAGAGAGAACAGTAGCGCTGAAGATGCAAGCCGGAGACCGTCAACGAAAACCATAACTGTCGACGATGCAGAAGAGTATGGCGTCTGGTCCAGCAGAAACTGGTCGTCTCCAGTGACGGCCGTGAACTCGTCGCTGCGGAAAAACAAATTGCTGCCGCCTCCGCCACCGCCTCCGCTTGACGCCGCACTCAGGTCGTAGACGACAACCCCGTCGACGTTGGTCCCGCTGACGTCGACACTCCCGTCGCTGCTGTGAATCCTGATGCTTTCCGGGTCAGGGTCGCCCAAGTCGCCGGAGCCGTCGCGCATCGTCACGCGACGATTCGGGTCGACGGCGGTCAGGAACATTCCGGAGGTAGGAGTCGTGAAGCCAAGCCCATCGAGCACATCGAACTTCAGGAACGTGCTCGCGAACGCTTGCGTCGCTTTGAAGGTGATCGAGCCGTCGCCAGGATTGACCGTCATCGACAGCCCGGCCGGCAACACTGAACCCGTATGCAGCGACAACAGGTAGGAAGGTTCGCCGCCGAGGTATCCGATGGTTCCGCGGTCAATCGTCGTCGGCACGTTGACGGTAATTGTCGGCCGCGCCGAAGAGATGGCGGCCTTCAGTTCGCCGAAGACGGAAACGCTGCACGGAATATCGAGCGTCTCGCCGGTTCCGCCGTCCGTTGCTGTGACCGTGAATGTGACGCGCGTACCGGATGGGGTTGTGACAACGCCGTCCAACAATCCGCCACTCGACAGAGACGTGCCGGCCATTACGCTTCCGGATGTCACAGCATAGGTAACTGCGCCGGTCGCTCCGGTGACGTTGAATTGATAGCTATAGCTCGTGTTTCTTTCCGCGTCAGGCGGCGCTGTTTGCTCGAAATTCATTGCGCTGATCACGTCCAGCGTGAAGCTCGCGCTGTACGTGTTCGTTTCGCTATCAGTGACCGTCGCACTGATCACGGTATGCCCGAGCGCCGCCGGCGTACCGGTGATTTCGCCGGTCGCTGTATTGAGCGAAAGGCCGCTCGGCAAACCGCTTGCGGCGTACGAATATCCGCCTGCTCCGCCCGTGCCGACCAGGAACAGACCGGCGATCGCAACGGCGCGGAATAGCTTCGACTTCTTCGTCATCATGAGCCCCAGAGGTGGAACGCTGGTTGGGTTGTTGCGGATTGCAACGGTTGTGACTAATCGCCTTTTCATTGACCGTCCTATTGCAACTTGTGGGGCTTGCTGAGGAGATCCGCCCAATCCGTCCCAAAATGCGCGCCAGGCGCTTCCGCCTGCGCCTGTGCCTTCTTGCCGACCTTCGGCAGCGGTGGCGCCGCTAACCGCGGCGCGAGCGCCAGGTAAGCCTTCTGCGCAGCCGCGCTGCCCTTAATCGCCGAGCGGTACATCGCAGACAACACGGAAGTGCGCGCGGCGTACGCACCTTCAGAAAGTTCGATCGCAAAGTAGCGTTCGAGCGTCGATCGGCTGATCCCCAAGCTGATCGCTATTTCTTCGTGGCTCATACAGCCGGAGCCGGCCACTATGGCTACCGTCCGCCGCTGCGTCACCGTTGGTTTGAATGCTGGTCTAGCCATGGTGCGAATTCTCTTTTTTGCGTCAAAACCCGGTTCGGTTTGCTGATTTGAAAAAAACAAAACTGGAAAAAGTTTTTTGCGTGAGCAGCTACGCGGGTTACGGAAGGCGCGGCCAGAATTATTTTCCCCTCGCCCCGACCTTTCTCCGCGACTTATGCGGCACTTCTTTTCGGAAACAAACTGACGTTGCTTGGTACGAGTTCTGCGCGGATCGCTGCGATTGTCTTAGCGAGAGGCGCACTTGATTGGATGGCTGCATGAACCGACGCACAAGCCATCTTTGCGCTCAGGCCATTGGCTGGCATGAATGCCCAAGCAAGCGCGCCTAGCTTGACGTCGCGAGAATCGAATACCGTGATCTCCAATTGCCCGCGGCGGATCCGCGCTTTGACGACGAGGTCGGCCAATGGCGTACCTAGGTCGTTGGGAACATACTTGACCGCATTGACAATGTGGTCGCGCGCTTCGGACAAGCTGGTGAACCTCATGCTTTGTTCGCCTTATTTTCCAGAGCTTCAATGCGGGCTTCCAAAATGTGTAGCCAGCCATCAACAGTCTTGGAAGACGGCCCTTCGCTGTTCTCTACCGAAAGCGCATTGATGCGATGCTCAAGTGGCGCGATTAATGTGCGCACACAGACGCCGACATAGCGGCCGAACTCTTCGGGATCGAAATCCCTGATCGAAAGGTAGCGACTCATTTACGCGCCTCCCACGACAACTATGTTTGCGTCGGTGGCGATTCGGAACTGGCGTTCGGCGAGAAGCCCGATTGAGTTCGTCTGGAAGAGGGATACCTGTGTCGATGGCGAGGTCGGGGAGTCGGCCATGTTGACCGATGCGTGACCGGCTGAAACGACTCGAAGGCCACCGTCTTCAATTGCGATATGAGATGCCGGGATAACAGCGAGCCCGATGAATTCGTCGACCACAACCAGCTCCACGCCAGGGACGAAAGTTCCGCCGCGCACGCCCGCGCCGCCTTTGTTCTCGGCTCGCGTAGCCAGGTCGTTGACATTCTTCGTCGACACAGCGACCACGTACGCCGTTGAGGGCACACTCGCATGAAGCCCTGCGCGAAGGTCGCCGAGTGCATCGCCCGTTGTCGCGATCTCAGTCGTACTTGTGCTCAGCAGCGAATTGAGCACTGCGCCGTTCATTGCTCGCGAAACAGATTCGCGAAGCTCGCGCTCGAACAGCCGCTGCGCGCCTGGAATATTCGCGAGTTCTCGGGACATCACGACGATGCTTGTTGCTTTCGACACTTCCGCCGATGCCAGCGCCTCAGGCACTCGCCGGATGACCTTGACTCCACCTTCGGCGACCGTGTTCGCGGTGAATCCGGACGCGAAGATTACGTGCGCCAGGTTTCTCGACAGCCCGATGGCGTTCGGCAGTATCGTGTCGATCAATGATCCGTCTGCAATGCTTTGCACGTAAGCGGCGGCGAGCGCTGCTGCCTCCGGTGCGACCCAAACAGCGTCACCAAGAACGTGAGCCGCTGCTTTTTGCACAATCGGATTCGACGACGACGCCATGAGCTCGCCGATATCCACGCCCTTCCGCGCATTCGCGATCATGAACGCGACTTCTGCGAACGCCTTCGCGTGCGTGCGGATGTCATCACCGCCAGCGCCCGACCACGCGACCTCGATTGCACTCTTCGCTCGCGCAATTGCTGCGAGTTCCAACGCGTCCATTTTCTCTCCTGGTTTTAGGGTCCGTGGCCAGTGAATCACAGTCGCCTAAAATCAATCATTCGCGTGCTATTTTCTTCAGGCGGGCGATGGATTCGGGCAGCGAAGAGATTTCTGGAATGCCCGCACAGAGCTCGCGTAACCGATCAAGCGTGGCGGTTGCCGATAAGTACCAGCTGGCCGCAAGGATGCCGGCCAGCTTGCGCTTGTCGACGCCTTGAGCGTCCTGGAGCGTCTGGATTGTTGTCGCCGCCAGGATCTCCGGAATTGCCGCGGCGATTTGCAGCAGCGCACCGTCGCGCGCATCCGCTCCGTGCCACGCCTTCACAGCAGAGACGTCAACGAGCAACGCGTGTCCCCTGCCGCGGCATCCGCGCTGCGCCACTGGCGCGCCCTGCCGAATCCACCGGCGCAGCGTGCCAGGACGCACGCGAAGCTCGCGCGCCGCTTCGGCGATTGGCAGCGCTCTAGCCATCTGCGCGAGGGTCGTCTTTCCAATTGAAGGAACGCGAACGAGAGGTCGCAACACGAGTTCCGCCCGACAATCCGCGAATCGTGTTCACTCGCCCCCCGATGCGCGCCGGCAGTCCTCTGCGCCTAATTGCGCCGAATGTGCGCCTATTGGATTCGGCGCAGATTCAGCGCATGCGGCGCTCCCCAGTGCGCCGATTGCGCAGGGGGTTATAGGGGGTGAAGGCGCGCACTCATTCGGCGCACTTTCCCGGAGCATGATTCGCTCGCTTTTCTTGCGTTGCTCTGTCACGAATTTCTGCCTTTCGGCGCACCCTTCGGCGATCAGGAAGTCGATGGCAGACCAGAATCGGCGCAAGCCGGCCTTTTCGGATAGCGCGATCGGAAGGCCGCAGGTGGCGAGTGCGTGGCGGCCAGTGAACGAGCCGACTCGTGATGCAGGCACATTCACGCCGGCAGCATTTGCAGCCCTAAGCGCGGCGAGTACCGCGGCAGCATCGAGCCGCGCCTGGTCGATCTGCGCTGGCGCTGCCGCAGCGGTGGCCAGCACCAGCAGGCCGTTTTCATCCCACGCCAGCGACAGCGGCTTCGCGCATCGGCCAAGGTTGTGCTTCTGGTGCAGCAGCCATACCCCGCCGTCTTCGTCAGGCTCAAGCGCAATGCGACTGCGAACGCTGTTGTGCCATGCCGTGCTGCCTGAATAGGAGTTGCCCTTGCTGCCGTTGCGCACTGCGTTCTTGTCGACGTGCATGAGCAGGACCACTGCGGCATTGTTCTCGCGCGCCAAAGCGGCAAGCATCCGAACGAATGCGCGGACTGCACGCCTGTCGTTTTCGTTGGCGTCGAATCCGTCCGATGCGCCGTCGACCACGATCATGAGTGCGCCGTCGCAGACCTTTCTCAATTCCTCGAATGCGCGAGTAGTCTTTGCATCGCCATTTCCGTGAACGTCGCGAGCGAGCGCACTGTTGCTTGCCGTACCATCGAGCACAAGGAGATTCGCCGCAAGCAACTCTGCATCGAGCCCGAACTTGTTGACGATGCGCCGCAGTCGGCGCTTGATCATGGCGCCGTCGTCTTCGAGTGCGACAAACACCACTCGCCCGAACAGGGTTTCCCTACCTTCCCATTTGCGGCCGACCGCTGCATGCGCCGCCTGAGTCAGTAGCAACAGGCTTTTGCCGGCGCCTCCGTGGCCACCGCAGCCGGTGACGAATCCGCAAGGGTAATAGGGCGCTATCACGTAGTCCTGTGGCGGGAGCGCGCCGTGCATGACGTCGGACAAATCGACCGACGCGAATGCAGTCAGCG
>Ga0207676_10003820_pt1 | contig 10640 bp, 9 predicted proteins | sample KBSSwiS72_FD_184307 | JGI IMG/M metagenome (GOLD analysis project Ga0207676, IMG submission 184307) | Switchgrass rhizosphere microbial communities from Kellogg Biological Station, Michigan, USA - KBS Switchgrass S7-2 (SPAdes) (version 2) | ecosystem: Host-associated > Plants > Roots >... | reverse complement strand
GTACGGGGGTGATCTGAACGGCCGCATGCGCTTTGCGCTCGAGGTCGCCGAAACCGTGCGCGCCGTGTGGCCGCAGGACCGGCCGCTGTTCTTCCGCGTGTCGGCGGTCGACGGCGACGGCGGCGCGTGGGACATGGACGATACGGTAACGCTGGCGTGCGAACTGAAAGCGCGCGGCGTCGACGTCATCACCTGCTCGTCGGGCGGCATCAACGGCCCGCTCAATATGGCGATCGTGCCGCGCACGCCCGGCTATCAGGTCCCGTATGCGGCGCGCGTGAAGCGCGAAGCCGGGTTGATGGCGTGCGCGGTAGGTCTGATTACTGAAGCGCGGCAGGCGGAAGACATACTGCAGCACGAGCAGGCCGATCTGATCGCGCTCGCGCGCGAACTCATGTACAACCCCAACTGGCCCGTCCATGCGGCGAAGGAACTGGGATATGCCGGGTACCTCGATTTACTGCCGCCCGCGTATTCGTGGTGGTTGAAGCGGCGCGAACAAATAAGGGCACTTGCGCCGGATCGTCCGGCCGCAAATTCAGGTGATGAAGGATAAGAGTTCGTCATTCCAGCGAAAGCCAGAATGAGAGTGAACATAATGGGAGCAAAAACGATGAACACGCGGGAGAATGCAACTTTTACTGTTTCACCCATCGGCACCGTCAAATGCGCGGTGACGGAAATGTCGCAGGGCGGCTGGGCAAACATAGACTCTGAAATCCATCTCGATCCGCAATTGACCGGCGGCCTGCAGGGACTCGCAGGTTTCTCGCACATACTCGTCGCGTTTTTTCTTGACCGCGCGCAAGGTTTCGATCCGGCGAAGCAGTTGATGCGCAAGCCGCGCGGTCGCGAAGACATGCAGGCGGTCGGCGTGTTCGCGCAGCGCACCAAGTACCGGCCGAACCCGATCGGCATCACCGCCGTGCAGTTGCTCGGCATCGAGGGCAACATCATCAAGGTGCGCGGGCTCGACGCGCTCGATGGCACGCCGGTGCTCGACATTAAGCCGTATATGCCGCCGTTCGACCGCATGGAAAATGTAAAGATGCCGGAATGGGTGGGCTTGTTCATGGATGGCTATTTCTGATCGACCGCAGCGAAGAGGAATGTTGTGAGCAAAACTAAAGCAAAAAAAGCGACGCGCGAAAGCGTGCGAATTGCCGTCGACATCGGCGGCACGTTCACCGACGGCCTGGCCGTCATCGCGCCGGGTAACCGCATCTGGGTCGGCAAGACGCTGACGACGCCGGACGATCCAGGCATCGCCGTCACTACCGTCATGGCGGATCTTTTGAAGCAGATCGCCGCCGCACGCGGCGAAGGCCAGCGCCCGGTGACGGACGTGGTGCATGGCACCACCCTCGTCACCAACACGCTGATCGAGCGCAAGGGCGCGCGCACCGGACTCGTCGTCACGCAGGGCACGCGCGACGTGCTCACCATCGCACGCGAAATCCGCTATGATCTCTACGACCTCAATCTCGAGATTCCGCAGCCGCTGGTGCCGGAAGACAAGCGCGTCGAGGCCGTCGAGCGGCTCGACGTGAGCGGCGCCGTGGTCACTCAGCTGACCTCGGCCGAGGTCGAGCGCGTGCTCGATGAGCTCGAAGCGCTTAACGTCGAAGCTGTCGCGGTGTGCCTGCTGCACGCCTATGTGAACGACGTGCACGAGAAGCAGATCGCGGCCGCAGTGAAGAAACGTTTTCCCGGCCTCGCGATTTCGATCTCATCGGGCATCGCGCGCGAGATCCGCGAATACGAGCGCATGTCGACGACCGTCGCGAACGCCTACGTGCAGCCGCTGATGACGGAGTACCTGAACCGGCTCGACCAGCGCGTGCACGATCTGGCGCCCGGCGCGCCGCTGAAGATCATGGTGTCGAGCGGCGGCTTCACGTCGGGCACGGCGGCAGCCGACACGCCCATCCTGCTACTCGAATCCGGCCCCGCCGGCGGTGTGCTGTCGGCGCTCAACACCGCGCGCAATACCGGCATCTCGGAGATACTCGCGTTCGACATGGGCGGCACCACCGCCAAGGCCTGCGTCGCGGTCGGCGGCGAGCCACTGATCGCGCACAGTTTCGAATGCGCGCGCGTGTCGCGCTTCAAGCGCGGTTCGGGGCTGCCGATATTGATACCGAGCATAGACCTGATCGAAATCGGCGCCGGCGGCGGCTCGATCGCGCACGTCAACGATCTGGGCTTGCTCAACGTCGGGCCGGAATCGTCCGGCGCCGTGCCGGGTCCCGCCTGCTACGGGCTTGGCGGAACCGGCGCGACGGTCACCGATGCCGATCTCGCGCTCGGGTATCTGAACCCGGATAATTTTCTCGGCGGCGAGATGAAGCTCCGCACCGACCTCGCGCAGACCGCGCTGCAGAAACTCGCAACCGAGCTCAAGCTGACCACTACCGACGTCGCGTGGGGCATCTGCAATATCGTCAACGAAAACATGGCGGCCGCGGCGCGCATACACATCGCCGAGAAAGGCCACGACCCGCGCAGCTTCACGATGGTCGCGACCGGCGGTGCGGGCCCGGTGCACGTGGTCGAAGTCGCGCGCAAGCTGCAAATCCCGCGAGTGCTGGCGACGATAGCCGCCGGCGCAGGTTCGTGCCTGGGCTTGCTTGCCGCACCTGCGCGCGTGGATCGTTCGTGGTCTAACCCGACCCTGGTCAGCGTAATCAATTGGAAAAAAGTCGCCGGTGTTTATGCCGATTTGCGCGCCGATGCCGAACGGGAACTCGATTCCGCCGGCGCGCGCGACGCTACGCTCAAGTGGTGGATAGGTGCGGAGATGCGCTATGCGGGCCAGGGCCACAACGTTTCGGTCAACCTGCCATGGCGCCCGGTAAACGCCGCAATGGCGCCGGCGCTCATCCGCGAGTTCGAGCGCAGCTACCGCCAGTTCTATGGTCACCTCGTGCCGGGCGCAGCGCCCCAAGTGATCACGTGGCGCCTGACGGGACGCTCGGTCGTTAGGAATCACCGCTTTGCGTGGGGAGACGCGCGCGTGAGCGCCAAACCGGTGATGCGCGGTAAGCGCGCGATTTACCTGCCGCTCAGGAAAAAATTCCAGCCGGTACCCGTCTACGACCGCTATTCGCTGAAGCCCGGCACGAAACTCGCCGGACCGCTGATACTCGAGGAGCGCGAATCGACACTCGTCGTGCCCGTCGCAGCCGTTGTCAAAATACTGCCCGACTTCACCGTCGAGGTGACGATCAAGGAGTTCGAATGAAAAAGATGAAGCTCGATCCGGTTACGCTCGAAATCCAGTGGAAGCGCCTCGTCAGCATGGTCGACGAAGCCTCCGCCGCGTTCGTGCGTACGTCGTTCTCGGTGCTGGTGCGCGAGGCCAATGATTTTGCCGTCGTATTAACCGACGCCGAAGGCCATTCGATCGCGCAATCGGTGTTGTCGATCCCGTCGTTCATCGGCACCTTGCCGGCGACGGTCAAGCATTTCCTCAAGAAGTTTCCGGCGCATACGCTGAAACCCGGCGACGTGATGATCACCAACGATCCGTGGATGGGCACCGGCCACATCCACGACGTGAACATCGCGATGCCGATATTCCACAAAGGCAAGCTCATCGCGTTTGCGGCGGTGGTCAGCCACATGCCCGACATCGGCGGGCGCATCCGCAACGCGGGCATCCGCGACATTTACGAGGAAGGCCTGCAGATCCCGCAGCTGAAACTCATCAACGCGGGCAAACCCGACCAGAACCTGCTCGACATGATCGGCCAGAACGTGCGCGTGCCCGAGCAGACGCTGGGCGACATCTGGGCGCAGGTCGCCGCGTGCAAGATGCTTGAGGAGCGTCTGCGGCCGCTGCTCCGCGATACCGATCTCAATGCGCTCGGCACGGAAATCCGCCGCCGCTCGGAAGCGGCGATGCGCAAGAGCATTCGCGCGGTGCCGGACGGCGTCTATCACGCGCAAACGCGGCACGACGGGTTCGAGGAGCCGATACTCATCAACTGCACAATCACGGTGAAAGGCGAGAAGCTCGCGATCGATTACACGGGCTCCTCCGCACAGGTGCCGCGCGCGGTGAACGTGGTGCCGATCTACACGTTCGCGTATTCGGCGTTCGCGGTGAAGGCACTGCTGTGTCCAGACGTGCCCAACAACGAAGGCAGCTTCACGCCGATCACGACCTCTGCGCCGCTCGGCTCGATTTTCAACCCGCGCTATCCGGCGGCGAGCGGCGGGCGCGGCATGATAGGCCACATGATGGTGCCGGCGATCATGATGGCGCTGGCCGACGTGCTGCCCGAGCGTGCGATCGCGGAGGGCTCGTCGAACTCGTCGATCACCGTCACGGGCGAGCACCAGGGCCGGCCGTACGCGGCGGTCAACTTTATGAACGCGGGGCAGGGCGCGACCAAGCACCGCAACGGCTATACGATGCTGTCGTTTCCGTCGAATCTTTCCAACACACCGATCGAGGTGTTCGAGCAGATGGCGCCGCTGCGCGTGGTCGAGCGCAGCATCCGCCGCGGCAGCGGCGGCCCCGGTAAGCATCGCGGCGGCAACGGCCTGCGCTTCGAAGTCGAGGTCGTGGCCGATTCGCCGATGATGGCGTCGATGATCATGACGCGCTTTCGCACCGCACCGCAGGGCATCTTCGGCGGAACTCCGGGAAAAGTCGGCGCGCTGTTGCTGAACGGCAAGCCGATCGATCCCGCCGATCACTGGGTGTTGAATAAAGGCGACCGCGTGGTGATGGAGACGGCGGGCGGCGGCGGCTACGGGAACAAGTAACGCGGTGCTTCACAGTTGACCGAACAGCCCCATCCTTGCTGATGGGCCTGGATCACGGTCTGGCAACGACATATTCGAATGCCCAGTAGTATTGCCAACGTTTGTACGCGGTGCTTTGACTCAATCTCGCGACCATGGCATTGAGCTCCTGCTCGGAGGGAAAGTTCTTCAGCACGCGATGCGTCGAGCCGTCCGCAAGTTTTCTGGTTTGATAGGTGTTGTCGTCGCCATCACGTTCGCTGATCGGCGAGCTGCTGCCCTCGATGTAAAAATTGTCGAGGAACACCACTTTTGCACCGGGCTTGAGCGAAGCGTGCAGGCCAGCCAGAAATGATTCCCGGCGCTGCGTGGGAATATGAGAGAACCAGAATCCAGCGAACGCCGCGTCGAACTTCTCCGCACGTCGCGAAAGGTCGTAGGCATCGCCGACCAGAAACTCGACCTTGCCTTCCGGTATCCGGCTTTTTGCTATAGCCATCGTTTCAGGCGCCGCATCGACTGCCAATATGGATTTCGCACTGCGCGCGATGAATTGTGTCCAGTAGCCTGTGCCACAAGCGACCTCAAGGACGGCCGCTCCGGCGAAGACAGGCGGCAACCAGCGCTCCATCGCGCGCAGATCGGCTTGACGCTCCGCCTTCAGGTAGACCTTGTCGTATTCCGCGGCGCGGGCCGCGTAATAGGATTGCATCGATGACTCGATCGACGTCATTATGAGCCCTCATCATGAATTGAGGCGGGAGCCATGCCTAATGGCCTTTCAAAATCGCGAATTGTAAATTACCCTGATCGCACCGAACCATGCATTTCGATTCTGGTTAGAATCAATTACAAACCAGCCGGAGGAGAAGCACAATGGGAATTGCCAGTAAGGCGGGATAATGCCGCACTGCAATAGCGGCACTTCTGTTGTGTATGGGCGCGGCACACGCGGCGAATAACTATCCATCCAAACCGGGGCGACTCATATTGCCGTTTGGTGCAGGCGCATCCACCGACATCGTAGGTCGCATCTTCGCGCAGCGCTTCAGCGAAGCGTGGGGACAACCGTTGGTCGTCGACAACCGTCCTGGGGCCGCCGGCATCATCGGCACCGAGCTTGGCGCACGTGCCGTACCCGATGGCTACACCATAATGACGTACGGCATCAATCAGGCGATCACCGCCGCGCTCTACAAGAAGCTGCCCTATGACCACCTGCGCGATTTCACTCCAATCTCGCTCTATGCCACGATGCCCAACATTCTGTGCGTGACAAACTCTCTGCCGGCCGCGGACGTAAGCGAGTTCGTCAAGCTCATGAAGGCCAGTCCCGGGAAATTCAAATTTGCATCGTCGGGCATCGGCGCGTCGCCGCATCTCACCATGGAGTATTTCATGACCGTGGCCGGGATCAACCTGATCCACGTGCCGTACAAGAATTCGTCGCAGGGTTACACGGACACGATGAGCGGTGAAATTCAGGCGTTTTTCTTCAATCTTCCCGGACCATTGCCTTTCGTCAAAGCCGGACGCCTGCGCGCGCTTGCCGTCACGTCGGCGAAACGCGCGCCACAACTTCCGGATGTGCCCACCATCATGGAATCTGGCATTCCTGATTTTGTCGTTACTGTCTGGCAGGGCTATGCAGTGCCCAAAAGCACTCCACAACCCATCGTTGCGAAAATTCACGCGGCGATGATGAAGGCGCTGGCACTTCCCGATCTGCAGAAGCGGTTAATCGACACCGGAGTCACTGCCGCGCCGCAGACGCCGGCGGAGTTCGTAAACTTCATCAATGCCGAAACCGCGACGTGGCAGAAGGTGGTTACGGGTGCGGGCGTGAAGCTAGAGTAGGTGTCCGCGAGCGTGGACAGCATGCCGTTGACATAAGCATGCCTGCGCCACGGATCTATCGGAAATATTTATTTCAGCAACGCGATTTCGCGCATGTATTTCTGCACGCCCGCGTGGATGAGAGCGGCCTTGGGCGCCGCTGCGAGCGTATTTGCGAGTGTTGATTCGCGCGCCTGTTCGAGACGCTTGCCGATCGCCGTCTCGCCTTTGTGCAGCGCGCGCGCCAGGCGATAAGCGGTATCGTCCGGCAGCGTCGTGCGCGCGAGCACGAACGACCACGAGCCCACGGTAAACACATCGGACTTCTGTCCCGGATAGCTATGTGCTGGCAGCGTGATCGGCTTGATGAACGTGTACTTCGACGTGATGCGCTTTATTTCGTCGGCGCTTAGCCCGATGAAGCGGGCGCCCGCGGGGCCGTTCGACACTGCGGTGAAACCGGGCCAGCCTACGCCGCCGCCCCATAGCGCCGCCGCGCGGCCGTCGAGTACCATCGCCGGACCGTCGCCCGCTTTCTGCAGCAGATGAGGGACGAAATCCTTGTTCATGTCGAGCCCCAACCCGTCCATCACGTAGCGTGCGAGCACGATGAAGCCGGAGCCCGCCGCGCCCCACGCGATGGGCTTGCCTTTGAGACCGGCGATGGTCTTGTAAGGACTGTCGGCGCGCACGATGAACATGCCCGAGTTCGAATACATCGCGCAGAGAATTTTTACGTCGGCGGGCGCGCGGCCGATGCCGGAAATCGCTTCGTACAGCACTTCACCCGTGCACTGGCCGGTGTCGAGCTTGCCTGCTTCGAGCAGGGGCACATTCTCGGTGCTGCCCTTAGTGTTGGTCGGCGTTACTGCGAGCGTCGCATCGACTTCGTTCAGCGTCGCTGCAAACGCATCGCCGTAAACCGGAAAGCCGCCGCCCGGGGTTGCGGTGCCGTGCAGCACTGTCGTTTTGTCCGTCATGTCGTTTCTCCAGCCTGGATGGTCAGCGTGCCGGCAGCGCAGGCAAATCGCTGAAATACTCGGGATTCGATTTCTGCACGTCCGCCATGAACGACGGCGCGAACTGGTCCGGGATGTTGAGCCGCGCCGCGCCCTTCAGAGTGTTTTTCAACACGTCGTCCTCGGCCGTTTCGAACGCCTGCATCACCGGCCCCGATACGCGCGGGTCGTAGCTGATGTGCTGAATCGCCTTTTTGCCGACCGCGGGATCGAGGCCCGGCACCCACTTCGCGAAGATCTCGACCGCTTCGTCGCGGTGCTGGCGCGTGTACTGCGAGGCGGCGGCCAGGCCGGCGACGAATTTGCGCACGAGGTCGGGGCTTGTTTTGATGGTGGGCTCGTGCGCGGTGGCGACCATGATGTACGAGAGATGACCGCCGCCGCGGATGACGACGTAGGAATTCTGCGCCTGGTCGAGCACCATCGTATTGAACGGCTCCCAGCAGACGACCGCATCGGCCTTGCCTTCCTTCAGCAGCGCCGCGAGCTGGGTTTGGCTGCCGTTGCCGATGTCGACGATCTCGACGTCCTCGTATTTCAGGTTGCGCCGCGCGAGCACCATTTTCAGGTACTCGTCCGAGGTCTGGCCTTTCGACAGGCCGACGCGCTTGCCTTTCAGGTCTTCGGCGTTGCCCGCGCGGATGCCGGAATCCTTGCGCGCGACGATCGCGAGCGGCTCGTCGGCATTGGCGCGCGTCGCATCGCTCTGGATGATGCCGATCACGCGGAACGGGTCGCCGCCGTGGCGCGCCTTCAGGAACGTCGTCACGCTCATGTCCCCGATCTGGACTTCGTTTTTCTGCATCGAGGTCACCATCTGCGTACCGATGTTGACGACTTTCAGCTTGACGTCGACGCCGTGTTTTTTGAAGAGGCCTTTTTCGACGCCGACGAACATTGGCAGGTGGCCGAAATTGTTGCCGACCACCGCTTCCATGACCGGCAGCGTCTGCGCCGCCGCGCCGCCGGCCGCGCAGAGCGGGGCCAGAGCGAGCACCATGGCGCCTAACCGTTTGCATAGATTTGCATTCATGTGGTTCTCCTTTGGTTGTTGCCCATCGAGTCAGGGCGGTCTTGCGCCGCCGCTTATTTTTGCGGTTCGAACTTCGATACCAGGTCGAAACCCAGCGCGCCGCGCGCGATGCTCATGCGCACCTGCCGCTTGTCCTTGAGCTCTTCCGCGACGGCTTTCGTGATCAGGTAACGCTGGTAGCGGCCGTCGGGCGTTGTCACGGTGACGTGCCAGCGGTCGCCTTTGCCTTCGTCGACGATCTCGATGTTCCCGGTGATCGTGCGGTCGGGCGGCGCGGCGAAGGTCCGGTTGATGTACGACAGGGATACCGTGGTCAGAAGTCCCATAACAAGCGCGGCGAGCCACGGTTGGCGGTACGCGCCGGTGAACTTGAGCGACGGCAGGATCCCGAACGTGAACGACCAGCACGCAAACCCGAGCAGCGTGCCGATAAAAAACGCGCCCGTAAAAAAGGGCCAGCCCTCGATGACATTGTCGAAGTGCGCTCCTTCGCGCACCATCAGAATGCCGGCGACGAACAGCGTCGCGAGCAGCAAGCCATTGACCGACTTGTCGTCCCGCGATGGCGCAGCTGCGGTCATGTTTTCAGTTTTTCGAACCCGCGCTCGAGGTCGGCGATCAGGTCGGCCGTGTCTTCAAGCCCGATGTGCAGGCGGATCAACGGGCCGCCGGGGCTCCATTTGGTCGCCGTGCGGCCCTTGGCCGGGTTCGCGCGGATGCACAAGCTCTCGAAGCCGCCCCAGCTCGATCCGATGCCGAAGATTTTGAGCTCGTCGATCATGTCGGCAACCGCGTCGTCGGCGACGGGTTTGAGGACCACGCCGAACAACGATGCGGCGCCCGCGAAGTCGCGCTTCCACAGCGCATGGCCGGGATCGCTCTCCAGCGCCGGATACAGCACGCGCAGCACTTCAGGCCGCGTCTGCAGCCAGCGCGCGACGGTCAGCGCGCTCTGCTGCTGGTGGCGCATGCGCACACCTATCGTGCGCAGGCCGCGCAGCGCGAGGTAGCAGTCGTCGGGGCTCACGCAATAACCATAATCGGCGACCGCGCGGCGCACTGGCAGCCAGTATTTCTCGTTGGTGACGACCAGGCCCATCAGCGCGTCGGAGTGGCCGACGATGTACTTGGTGCCGGCGTGGATCGACACGTCGACGCCGTGCTCGAGCGAGCGAAAAAAGAACGGCGTACCCCATGTGTTGTCGGCGAGCACCGGTATGTCCTTTGCATGCGCGGCGGCGGCGATCGCCGGCAGGTCCTGCATCTCGAACGTGAGCGAGCCCGGCGCTTCGCAGTACACGGCGGTGGTGTTCGGCTTGATCAGCTTCGCTATCGTGCCGCCGATCAGCGGGTCGTAGTACTCGACTTCGACGCCGAATGGTTTCAGACGCTTTTCGCAGAAATTGCGCGCGGGCCCGTAGACCGAATCGACCATCAGGATGTGGGCGCCCTGTTTCGCGAAGGGCGCAAGCGCCGCGACGATTGCGGCAAGGCCCGACGGCAACGCGACCGCGGCATGCCCGCCTTCGAGTTGCGCGACCGCTTCCTCGAGCGCGAAGGTGGTCGGCGTGCCGTGGATGCCGTAGCGCATCGACTTGTAGTTGTCGGGGTCGCGGTGCTCGTACGATTCGACGTCCGGAAACAGCACGGTCGAGCCGCGGAATACTGGCGTATTGACGAGCCCGGCGTAGCGCTGCGGGTCGCGCCCGGCGTGCGTCGTGAGCGTGTCGCGGCGCAGATTCTTTTTGTCGATCATGGAGACTTTCGCTTGAGAATTATTCGGCCTGGATGTGGGCGGCTTTCACCACCTCGGCCCAGCGCTTCAGCTCGAAGTCGATCACTTTGCGAAATTCCTCGGGCGTGCTGGTGATCGCTTCGAGCGAGAACGTGGTGAGCCGCTCGCGGACCTGGGGCGAATTGACCGCTTTGATGATCTCGCGGTTCAGCAGCGCGAGAATGGCGGGCGGCACGCCGGTTGGCGCCAGCACGCCGTTCCA
>Ga0207676_10003818_pt1 | contig 10646 bp, 8 predicted proteins | sample KBSSwiS72_FD_184307 | JGI IMG/M metagenome (GOLD analysis project Ga0207676, IMG submission 184307) | Switchgrass rhizosphere microbial communities from Kellogg Biological Station, Michigan, USA - KBS Switchgrass S7-2 (SPAdes) (version 2) | ecosystem: Host-associated > Plants > Roots >... | reverse complement strand
GGCCGCTGTCGACGTCTGTTGCGAAATTGAACAGATCTGCATCCTGTCCCGCACCGCTGGTATCGAACAGATCCTTTACCATGGTCAAAGCACCACCGTGGTGTTGTATCATTCCTGTCAAAAACAGCTGGTCAAATTCGGCCCCCTTCGCTTTTCGCAGGGCGTCCATCTGCTTTTCGGTAAGCATCCCCGGCATGAGCATGGGCTTGCTCGACATCTTCATCCCAGGCATGTCCATATCCATGCCTTCCATTCCCTTCATCTTCATGGATGTAGACTGCCCCCTCGCCTCCAGCCATCGTTTCATGAAACCTATTTCTTCCGATTGTGAATGACTGATGCGTGCCCCCAACAGTCGAAGGTCCTTATTCGCAGTGTGCGACTCCATGAGTGCCGTCATTTCGACCGCCTGGGCGTGATGCATGATCATCCCCTGCATGAACTCAACATCTTTTGCCGAACGCGCCGGTAGAGCGGCTCTGGTCGATTGAGGCAATATTCGGGATGGCTGGCCCGGCGCGCCTGGCTGCACCACGACTGGCGACGCAGGATCAGACTGGGCTCTAGCCGACAGCGATAAAAAACAAATCAAAGCGCCGGCGGCCAAAAACGCGCTTCGCGACATTCTAACAATAGGTAGCATTTTGCTCAGTATAATCTCGAAACTGATAATACCACGCCCACCGTTTGGTTGAGAAATGTACTGATTCAGACGAACGCGGGCGATCTGCTAATGATCGATCTTTTTGGTTGAAATTTCGCGGAAACTGTCCTAGAATTACACCCGACTCTTAACTTTATTAACGATTTATTGTCTTCTTCCATGTCTCACTGTATTTATTGTGTTGCATACGTGATACGTAATGTGTTATTACTACATTTGCGTTGCATTGGTGCAACAGACGAATGTCTGATTCATGGAAGGAGCAAACAATATGGACGGGGGAACAAAAATGAGCATGGATAAAGGTAAAGCGATCGAGTCGGCACTGCTGCAGATCGAGAAAAAGTTTGGGAAAGGGTCGATAATGCGGCTCGGCGAGCGTCCCCATGAGGACATCGGGGCGATCTCGACCAATTGTCTCAGTCTGGATGCGGCGATCGGGGTCGGCGGTTTTCCGCGCGGCCGGATCATCGAGGTTTACGGGCCGGAAAGCTCTGGTAAAACGACATTGGCTCTGACGGTCGTCGCCTCGGCGCAAAAAACGGGCGGTGTTTGTGCTTACATAGACGCTGAACACGCGATGGATCCGGAATATGCGACCAAGCTTGGCGTCAATATCGACGACATGCTTATCTCACAGCCAGATTCCGGCGAGCAGGCGCTTGAGATCGCCGAAACGCTCATCCGTTCGAACAGCGTTGATGTGATCGTGATCGATTCGGTCGCAGCCCTCGTGCCGCGTGCCGAGTTGGATGGCGAAATGGGCGATTCACTGCCCGGCTTGCAGGCACGGCTGATGTCGCAGGCACTGAGAAAGATCACTGCGATCGTCTCAAGCTCGAATACCTGTTTTATCTTTATCAATCAGTTGCGTGAGAAGATCGGCGTATTCTTTGGCTCGCCAGAAACGACGACGGGCGGCAAGGCCCTGAAATTCTACGCCAGCCTGCGGCTGGACATTCGCCGCATCGGTGCCATCAAAGACGGTGACAAGGTCGTCGGAAACCGCACGCGCGTCAAGGTCGTCAAGAATAAATGCGCACCGCCATTTCGCGAGTCGGAATTTGACATCATGTACGGCGAGGGCATCTCGCGCGAGGGCGACCTGCTCGATCTGGCCGTCAACAGCAACATCGTCGAAAAAAGCGGCGCGTGGTTCTCGTTCAAGGGTGAGCGGCTAGGACAGGGACGCGACAACGTCAAGAACATGCTTAAGGAAAATGCAGACCTGCTCGAACGCATCGAGGCTGACGTCAAGACCGAGCTCGGATTTGGCGACAAATCGGAAGCCGCTACAGGATAGGACAGATTCACCGACAACCTGGTGAAACAATGTAAAAAGGCAAGAAGAATCGATCTTCTTGCCTTTTTACTTTTGCATTTTGTCTTACGGACGTGGCTTGCCGCCGAGCGGCTTAGTGCTCTTCATCATCTGCACGTTGCCCCCTTTCATCGTCGGGGTGTTTGCATTCGGCGGCGGCATGGCCATCATTCGCTGTATCTCAGCCGGCGACGGGATTCCCGGGGTCGGCGTCGCTCCTGGCTTGCGAAACCTTTTCTGCTCTTCCGGGCTTGGTATGCCCGGCGTAGGGGTAGTCCCTTTTTGCACGACAGTCGTATTTGCCGGTATGCCGGCGGCATTCGCAGGCGGCGTAGACGGACTAGTCACGGGTTGCGGCTGCAGGTTCGCGGGGGCGACACTAATGGGCGCATTGCTGTTGGTGGCAGTATTTGCATTTAATGCCCTATTCGCATTAGTCGTCGAATTTGCAGGTCCGCCACCGCATCCGACATTGGATAGAGCAATTGCGAAGACCAGCGTAATGAGTGTGAGTGGATATTTCAACATAATAAAAGCCTCAGGTACTTGAATATAACTATGCCGGTCTGGGTGAACGTCTCCGGAGGGTCGGCGACGGCCTCTCAAACCGGCATGGGCAGGCATCAAACTAATTTCCGCGGCTGTCATTGACATAACAGCGACCAAAACCCGATTATAGACCTAACACGACCTTTGTCAACATAATTTTGGGATCTAAAGGCCTGTATTTCCCGATTTTTGAGACGAGATTTGACATCACCAAAACGCTTATTTACACTTACAAATTCGCATCTTTCGCAGATAGATGCGGCACATGGCCAGGTAGCTCAGTTGGTAGAGCAGCGGACTGAAAATCCGCGTGTCGGCGGTTCGACCCCGTCCCTGGCCACCAATATTTTCAACGAGTTTAGGGCTGCCGTAACGGCAGCCCTTTTGTCGTTTGTGCAGGCTGAACTTTTCTTCAATTAATTGCGATCCGATCAAACGATAAGTTACCAATTGAGTATTTTTGCCAGTCCTTGTAATCGAAATGCCACCACTCGGCCTCATACACGGTGAAGCCCTCGGCTTCCATCGAATCGCGCAATAACTGACGATGCCAACGCTGAAGCGACGTGCCGCCGGGATAGTTCGGATAGGCTCGGTCGGTCGTCTCGTCATAAGTGCTGACCATTTCGACGGGCTTTCCCGTTTTCAGGTCATACAGGGTCAGATCAACGGCCGCGCCGCGATTATGACGCGAACCTTTGGACGGGTCGGCCACGAATAGTTTCTTATCGCCCGGCGTCGCATCCCAAAACACCTTGGTAACGTACCAAGGCCGATAGGCGTCATGAATGAGCAGACCGTAGCCTTGGTCTTTTAGTTTGTGATTAACGCGGACCACCGCGTCAGCGGCGGGACGCTGCATAAAAGCACGTGCCTCAGAGTAAAAGATCGTACCGAAGAGATTATTGGTAGTCGCATAACGTATTTCAAGCTTGATCGATGGATCAAGCTTCTTCAGTTCCACCAAGTCTGTCGGGCGAAACTCACCGGTCTCTTTTGGAGGTTGAGCGGCCAGAGCCTCTTTTATCAGTTCGGGTACGGGCCGCAGCGGGGTGACGTGCAGTTGTGCCGCGCCTCCCCCGGGTTCTATCTGCCGACGCTTGAACTCTGTTTTCTCGATCTTGGCCAGTGTTGCTCGCCCATTAACGTCTCTCGAAAAGACAATAAGCTGGGCGGCGTGGGGCCCCTCGCTCGGAAACTTAAAACTGTTTTTTGAAACTTCTTCAAGGCACTCGATGCTGGCTCCTTTGAACAAAGAGCAAAGCCTACCATCCCTTTCGAGAACATACAGAATTCCGTTGTCGGGACCATATTCGCCGATCAATCCACGCCAACGTTTAGGAGCCGGAGCTGGTTTCGCTCCGCCGGTTATTTTCTCTTGCCCGAAAGACTGCGGTACACGAAGATCTGAAGAATGCTCAGGTCCGGAAGCTGTCGCAACCGGTCCGTACGAAGACGTCAACGCAAGGAGTCCGATGATCACTATTCTTCGCACAAGTTTCTTCATATTAATACCGTTTCGTCGAGAGTAAGGCTTGCCCGTCTGACCGTAAGTTCCTCGACCATCGCCTCATTTACTTCATAACCGATGCCAAAACCTCTGGGCGCCGTGATAGCGCCCTTTATACTAACAGTTACCGGGGGCTTGATAATGTCTTCTTCCCAGTATCTCGCCGAGGCAGAAACGTCGCCAGGCAGGGTAAAGCCAGGCAGCGTTGACATGGCTATATTGTGCGCGCGTCCGATGCCCGATTCAAGCATCCCGCCACACCACACGGGGACGTTTTGTTCGGCGGCAAGCTCCTGTATGGCCTTCGCCTCAGAATGCCCGCCGATACGACCTAATTTAATGTTAATGATCCGGCATGATCCCAGTTCGAGAGCATGCTGAGCATCTCTAACGGATGCGATGGACTCGTCGAGACAGATTGACGTTTTAATGCGCTTTTGAAGCTTGGCATGGTCAACCAGATCCCCTGCAGCGAGGGGCTGTTCTATCATTAGGAGATCGTACTCATCAAGTTGCTCGAACAGTTCGATATCGCGGTCGAGCCTGTACGCTGAATTAGCATCAACCGATAATTTGATATCGGGGAAATTTGCTCGGATAATTCTAACCAGCTCAAGGTCCTGACCGGGTTTTATCTTGAGCTTTATCCTCTGATATCCACTTTCCACCTCGTGAGTTACCTTTTCAAGGAGAACTTCCGGCGATTTCTGCAGTCCGATCGAAACACCGCAATTGATCTCTTCTTGTGTACCGCCTAAATGCCGCCACAGCGGGACTTTCGCTTTTTTTGCTTCCAGGTCCCATATAGCGGATTCAACCCCACCGATCGCCATCCGATTACCCCGAATCGGCGCCAGGGCCGCCGAAACCTCTGCTGCCTGTGCTATAGAGGCTTTTGCTAAGAGCGGCGCTACGAAATCGCTGATTATCGACCAAGCTGTATCGATCGTCTCATGATTGAAAAACGGTTCTTCGGGCGCCGTGCATTCACCGTAACCAATTGTGCCGTCGCCATCGGTAACGCGCACGACCAGGATCCGCCGCTTTAATGACGTACCAAAGCTGGTTACAAAAGGTGCCTTAAGGGGCAATCCGATCTCACGTAATTCCAGTTTTTGTAAATTCAGATCCTTCATCTTAAAAACTCGAGGTGAAATACAACAGGTGTCCGGCAAAAACAAACCAAAGAAAGCCGAGGCAAGCCAAGGCAAAAACAGTCGCCTGGAGTTTGCCCCAGATACGGTATCGGCCACTGATCCACGAATGGACAAAGTTAAAGAAAACTACGAGAGTTCCAATCGCAGCGATCACGCCAATGACCTGAGCTATTTGAAACCATCTACTCCCGCTGTCGCTAAGAAAATCGAGGTTCGACGTCGCATAGACGATCAGGCCGACCATTACCGACAAAAAGACCAACGCGAGGGCAAAAACTGCTCGTACTCCGAGTCGCAGCCACCATTCAAGTCGTGTCAGCTCCAATTTGCCTCCGTAATGCCGTCTGACCAGCCATCCAACAAACCACAAGATGAGCGTCAGCAGCATGATAAAAAGGGAGATCCCGGCAACCGGCATAAGGACCTTACTGTTTCCCCACATCCCGACCCGTTGAAATGTCATAAACGGGTACTGAATTATCATCTGCACCCGGCCGCTCTCGTCGGGCTTGAAAACCAAAATGTCCTGGCCGTCGACCTCTCGAAACGTCATCGGGGCTACCTCCTGCCAGTGTTTTGGCTTGCCGTTTGGAGCAAGCAGTGCATCGACCTGGATCGTTCCGTCTTCCGCAGGCGAAACACTCGCCTCACCGAGGAGGGAGAAGGCCTTGAGAAATGATGATTCACTGCGGCGGCTCACTTCGTACGTTCCGCTGACAGTGGCCGCATCTTGCTTGGCGGTCTCGAGTGCGGTGGCAGCGGGCGGCGTAAATGGAAAATACCGGTCAAGAAAGGCTTCCCAAAGGATCGTCCGCGGTGAAATCTGTCCGCGTCCGCCGCTGTTGTAGGAGACAAAGAATCCAACTCCACTGTCCAATACCAGGTGCAGGTCGCTGTGAAAGCAAGTCGTATCGCCCGCGTGCCCGATAATCCGGTGCCCGTTGCGTATTTCCTCATAGAAGCCATAAGCCATCGCGTTTGCAGCCGGATCCAAGCCGAATAAGCGACTGTGCATCAGTTTTGCTGTTTCGGGTTTCAAGATCTGCGCGCCACCCAACTGGCCATCTTGAAGGTGAGCCAGAATGAATCGGGACATGTCGTCAGCAGTGCTGCTGAGACTTCCGGCAGGAAATGGAGCGACGTTTTCAAACTTCAGCTCTTTATCCGAGGCAAGCTGGTAGCCGTTAGACATATTCGGTGCCAGTTCCGGCGGCAGAGGCTGCTCAAATGTCGAATGATTCATTCCAAGCGGCTTGAAGATATGTTCTTTAACATATTGACTGAAAGGCTCTCCCGAAACCCGCTCGACGATATAACCGGCGAGAGCCGCACCGTAATTTGAATAAGCCGGAACAGTTCCCGGCGGATAGATCCTCGACGGAATGTGGGTTTTCAGATATTGGCCAAGATCGGGGCTTTCGGTCTTAAATGAAATAAGATCCTTTACTTGTTCCTCGAACCCCGGTGTGTGCGTCAGAATGTTTTTAAGCGTTATGGGCTTTCCAAACGCATCCGGTATTTTGTAGTCGATATATTCATTCACGTCACGGTCTAGGTCGAGTTTGCCCTGCTCAACCAACTGCATGACCGCAGTCCATGTAAAGAGTTTGGAAACCGAGCCGGGACGAAACATCGTTTCTTCGGCCGAAACAGGTTTTTTCGCTTTGACGTCTGCGTAACCATAGCCTTTTTCGAACAGGACCTTTGCATCTTTGACAATGACAATAGTCGCGCCTGCAATGTCTTCCCTGGCAAGCTGAAGCGGCACAACACCCTCGAGAAATGCTTCGGCGTCTGAAGCCGTCAACTCGTGACGACCGGTATCTTTAGTTACCTGGGTCGTTTCCTGCTTCGTCGAAAGATTTGGCGTATTCGGGGCCTGCCCAATGACCAACGAAGGGAAAATCAAACCAAGCATGATCAAAGCCGTGAATTTTCGCATCTGTCTTGTCCTCTTTGCCGTATTTTGACCGCTAATGGCCACTTACTTATTTTATTTTTTTAGCCGGAGTATTGCCCCCGCCCTGTTTCAACGTGAACCCGGTTACTTGTCCATTCGCATCTTTCGCAAATATGATCTGAGCATTCACGTCTTTGGAAAAGAATTCGGTTTCGGACTCAGGAAGTAGCGAGAATTTACCCTGCCCTCCGAGTTGCCCCATCAACTTTCCGTCCTCCAGAGTAATGGCGATCACCAGGTTCGTTCCGACCTGATACTCTCCAACATATGTTTGCAGGATTCTCTGATCGAGCGCGATCGCTTTGCGTTCCTTCGGGGTTTCATACGCGCCGCCAAAAACGATCGCCGCTAAGCTGCCCGCAATTTGTCCCACAGGTGCAGCCTGAATATTACTCAATACAACGACCGTGACCCGGTCATCCGGGTAACGAGCGATCTGAGTTGCAAAACCATAAATACCGCCGCCATGAGAGATCTCACGGCGATCAAATTTCTTACTAATGCCCCAGCCGTATCCATATCCGGCATCACCTTTCCATGGCGTGAATATTTCGTCGAGTGATTTTTTCGAAACGAGTTTCTCCGTATAAAGAGCCTGATCCCAAATGAGAAGATCTCCGGTCGTTGAATACAAAGACCCAGCGGCGTAGGGAACCGTCATATCCATATACGAGGCGTTGATGACCTTTCCGGCCTGCTTCTGATAACCGGCCGCGCGGTGCGTGATTATCCGCAGCGGGTCGTCGTAGCCAGTCTCCTTCATACGAAGCGGTGTAAAAATATTTTCCTGCAAAAAGTCAGCGTAATTCTTGCCGGATGCTTTCTCGATGATCGCTCCGAGCAAAAAATAGCCCGAGTTGCTATAGGCAAATTTCTCTCCCGGCGTGAATTCAAGCGGCTCTTTCTTGAGCCTGTCAGCCATCGCCGTGGTCGTCGTCGGCAAAACCGTTGTTGTTGCAAAATCTTTGAAACCCGTGTAGTTCGTGATCCCGGAGGTATGCGTCAGGAGATTCCGGATAGTTACCGGCTTCCACGAATCCGGGCAATCCGTAAAATACTTGCAGATCGGGTCGCTGACATTTAACTTGCCGCGCTCCTGCAGCATCATTATCGACATCGAGGTGAACTGTTTTGTAACCGACCCCAATCTGAAGATCGATTCCGGCGAATTTGGCACATTGAGTTCAATGTTCGCCATGCCGTAGCCTTTGCTGACAATGGGTTTGCCCTCACGCGCCACGAGGATCGTTCCGCTAAAACCGTCCACACGCAAGACAGCATTCATATACTCGTCGACCTTCGCCGTGATCTGATCATTTGTCAGCGGCGTCGAGGAGGAGTTTTGAGCCGGAATGAATGGCGTGATTAATAATCCAACGGCGAGAATCAACGTCAGGCGATTTACGGCATAAATAAGTTTTTTCATTGATCTTCCTCAAACTTGCTTGCAGCCACTTCTAATTCCTGGCTTCCGATTTTTTTCTCAGGCAAGGCGCGTAAATTTTGCTCGCAGCACCCGGTTAATCGATGTCTCCTACGCCTTCGCCTCGTTTTAGCAGGTATCTTCCAACCTCTTGATCGCCTCGATTTCCTCGATAGAACCCCTTGATCAAATAACCGCTAGTGAAAGCCTGAGTAAAAGCCGATCGCGTCGCGTCGCGCCACTGGGCAGTTAATTCTCTGTTTCCCTGCCCCAATTCATTGATGTCGGCCGGTATTTCTATTACGGCCTGTTCATCTGACGATCCTTCTTTCAAACCGCGTCGCCGTGGAGCGTAATCTTTTCCAACTTCGACCAAGGGGCAAACATTCTCTGATTCAACGGCCGGGACTGTTCCATTGAGCCGCTCACACACATGGCGGCTATTCAGCAGCCAGATTACCCAAAGTCGGTCGGTACCGCTGCGATGCAGAAAACTCGCTGCTTCTTCGCCGTAAAAATTGACAAAATAACGATCCGAAACAACGCCCAGCTTATTGAAATTAAAATAGGCGTTCACGCTTTGCAGTGGATCGAACGTCCACGTCATCCGCTCAATGCCCTGTTCAATGACCTTTTCGCGCTGAGCAAGTTTGAGAAGGTAGCCAATTTTGAAACTGCGATAACCGGGCCTGACGGCGAGCATGTGCGAATGATGTGTTACCCGCCCTTCCTCATAACCGGCAAAACCATAAGCAAAACCTACTAAGACGTCTCGGTCGAAAGCCCCTATCACAACGCCGCCGGACGCTTTTGCAGCGACAAGCTGCGTAAGCGGTACCACATCGAGATCCGGCAGCCCCCAGACTTCTTTTTGGAGCTCTACGACTGCCCGCATTTCAACCTGTCCGTCAATATCGCGGACGACTATATCAACCGCATTCATGGCTCCAGACCCGGCTCATAATTAGTAATAAATGCAATAAACTTCGTAGCTTCGATCATGTCCTTACCAATAAATCGTATGCTGTGCGCATCAATGCGTTCGACGATGGATAAATAGCTCAGAACTTCCGCCGGGCGGTAATTTTTGAATCTCACATCCAATTGGACCGGTGTCTTGACCTTGTACGGCTTAAAACTTTTAATGCGGCCCATCGCAGTTTTTACTTTCTCGCGGATGAGGTCGTATGCAGCCTCCGGCATCATGGTTTTTGCCGAATGAAAGCCGTAATTCCATTTCACGACCGCTCCCTCGATATCACCAACCTCTGTCGTGACCTCCTTGACCGCGGCCTCGTCGCCGGAGACCATGATCACAGGCACGTTAAAATAGCCGGCGACGGCCGCATTAAAGCTCCCTTCGGACATTGAAACATTATTCAGCCGCACGTCGGCCAGCCTCGCACTGGAAAATGTGTGTGCCCGGACGCCTTCCGTATTAGTCGTGCTCGCGTGATAGCCAATGAATATTACGCCGTCGAAAGTCTCGTCAATTCCCTGCATCATCTCGAGCGGACGGGGGAAGCCGCGGACGAGCAGGACATTTTTCGGGAGCTTTTCGATCAGCAAGTTTTCCGCGTTGCCATGCGAATCGCTCAGTACGACTTCCGATGCTCCGCCTGCGAATGCTGCTTCGATAGCAACGGTCGCCTCCTGCGTCATAAACTCACGGAACCGTTGATACTCAAAGCCCGCCGGGGTCAACTGGTCACCTGTGACAACTCCTGCGACGCCTTCCATATCCACCGAGATGTATATCTTCATTTTCTTCACTTGTGCTTCAACCGCAGGAGCCATCCCAAACAGCAGCAGCATTATGCAGATCAGATCGAATCTTATTCTCATAATTCTGGTTATCACGGCGTTTTGCCTGGGCCGTAGATAATTTTTCCTGGTTTTGCACCCGTATGTTTTCCGTGGTCGATAACAACCTGTCCATTAACGAGCACGTAATCGATGCCTGTCGGCGTCCGGAATGGATACTCATAGGTCGATTGGTCCTGAATTGTGTTGTAATCGAAGATCACCACATCGGCCCAGCATCCTTCCTTTATCAATCCGC
>Ga0207676_10003813_pt1 | contig 10656 bp, 9 predicted proteins | sample KBSSwiS72_FD_184307 | JGI IMG/M metagenome (GOLD analysis project Ga0207676, IMG submission 184307) | Switchgrass rhizosphere microbial communities from Kellogg Biological Station, Michigan, USA - KBS Switchgrass S7-2 (SPAdes) (version 2) | ecosystem: Host-associated > Plants > Roots >... | reverse complement strand
GCACATACCTGAATAATTTTTATACGCAACCCGCTGCTTCTGCCGTGGAAGAAAATACTTCATGGAATTGCTTCAGGGTTTTGTTTTCACAGATCGCGGGAATTAAATAAACCCAATATAGATTTTTTCACGATGCATTGCTTCAGATTTTGAATCAAATTCCTCGGTGTAAACAACTACCCAGGGGCGATATTTCCTGGTCCAGCCTTTTTTTCCTAATGTATTGTGAGAAATAAGTCTTTGATTCAAATCGCTCGTAAATCCAATATAGATTTTATCAAAAACCGGAGAATGCAGTGCGTAGACTAAAAACATAAAAGGGCTCTAATGAGCCCCTTTTTAGTTGCGAAGGGAGGGTTCGAACCTCCGACCTTCGGGTTATGAGCCCGACGAGCTACCGCTGCTCTACTTCGCGATGTGGAGGGCAAATTTACGATGGTAGGGCTTCCCCTCCAAACTATTTTATTTCTTCTTTCGCTAAATTCTTCAAGTCAGCCTTTTATATCTTTAATACATGAAGGGGCTTTACCAACGGACCATCAACCTGTTTTTCCTGTCAGTTTCCCTGCTTTTCTTAAACGCCTGCGGCAAAAAAATAAAACAAACAGACGATACGCTGTATTCACGCCATCTCCAGCACAGTGTAAAACTGCATATCCTTCATACACCACCTCCCTCGGACCGGAATGAATTCAACCTGCTGATCCTGAACGATGGTCAGGAAATGGAAAAACTCAGGGTGAGGGAATCCCTCGACAGCCTTTACCGTGCCGGAAGGATCCTCCCCCTCGTTATTATCGGTGTCGAAGCAGGTGACCGTGAAAAGGAATACGGCGTAGCGGATAAACCTGATTACCTGGGAAGGGGTCAACGTGCAGAATTCTATGATGCCTTTATAAACAATGAGCTTTACCCGTATGCAAAAAAAAATTCCGGCGTACGTAAATTCCAATCGGTAGCGATCGCCGGATGTTCACTGGGCGGCCTCTCGGCTTTTGACGTCGCGTGGAATCATCCGGACAAGATCAGCAAAGTCGGCGTTTTTTCAGGCTCCTTCTGGTGGCGTGATCTTCCACTGGAAGACAGCAACTATACGGACGAGAAAAACCGGATTATGTATTCAAAACTCAAGGCGTCGAGGAAAAAACCCGGGCTCGGCTACTGGTTCTATGCCGGCGCGAAGGAAGAAAAATCTGACCGGGATAAAGACAGCATCATCGATGTGATTGACGACACGAAGGATATCATCGCGCTGCTTGAAAAGAAAAATGTGGTAGTGCAGGGAGCGGTTATCTACCGTGAGCTGCCCGACGGAGAACACAACTTCGAAACCTGGAGCAGGGTCTTTCCTGAATTCCTGGTCTGGGCCTTCGGAAAAAACAACTGAGTAAACGCGGGATTCACCCGCAAAAGAAGTTTAGATCATTTCCCTTTCGAGTATGGGATTGCGCATCAGACGCCTGGAAGCGAAATCTTTTGCTGCCCGGATGAAATGGACAAAAACAGGCTGTGGATTTTCGACTGAACTTTTCAATTCCGGATGGTATTGAACGCCGATAAAGAACGGATGGGCGGGAAGTTCAATGATTTCCACCAGTCCGCTTTCCGGGTTCTTACCGCTGGCAATCATGCCTGCTTCTTCAAACTGCTGTAGATATTCATTATTAAATTCGTAACGGTGCCGGTGTCTTTCAGAAATAAGGGGCTTGCCATAAATATTCCTTGCAAGGGTTCCCTCTCCGACCGCGCAGGGATATGCACCCAAACGCATTGTACCACCCTTGACCGTAATCTTTTTCTGGTGTTCCATCAGGTCGATGACAGGCGTCGGCGTGTCAGGCTGCATTTCTGTAGAATGAGCCCTTGTAAGACCAAGCACATTCCGGGCAAATTCTATTACCGCCATCTGCATACCTAAACAGATACCGAAAAAAGGCAGCTTATTTTCCCTTGCATACTTCACGGCAGTTATCTTTCCCTCAATACCCCGGTGGCCAAAACCCGGGGCGACCAGCAGGCCGTCGAGATTGCCCAGCTTATCCGCCACATTTTCCGGCGTAAGGGATTCACTATGCACGTTCAGGATCTGCACCTTGCATTCATTCATTGCGCCTGCATGTACAAAGGATTCGAGAATGGATTTATAAGCATCCTGTAATTCGATGTATTTTCCGATCAGTCCGATCGTCACTTTGGATTTGGGATGGCGGAGTTTTTCAAGAAATTCTCTCCACTTCGTCAGCTCCGGCTCACCATAATGGGTAATATTCAGCTTCTTCAGGCAGATCAGATCCAGTTTTTCCTTCATCATTGTGACCGGAACCTCATAAATCGTAGAGGCATCCGCGGCTTCGATGACGGCTTCCACTTTCACATTACAAAACAGTGCTATTTTTTTTCTGATCTCGGGCGAAAGAGGTTCTTCAGTGCGGCATACGATAACATCAGGGGTTACTCCTTCCTGACTCAGCATGCGGACACTGTGCTGGGTAGGTTTTGTTTTAAGCTCTTTGGCCGCTTTGAGGTAAGGAATAAGTGTAAGGTGAATAACTACCACGTCTTCCTCCGGCAGTTCCCACTGAAGCTGGCGAACGGCTTCGATAAAAGGCAGTGATTCGATATCGCCGACTGTTCCGCCAAGCTCAGTAATAATAATGTCGTATTCTTTTCTCTGCCCGAGCAGCAGCATTCTTCTTTTGATCTCGTCGGTAATATGGGGTACCACCTGAACGGTTTTTCCGAGGTAGGCACCTTCCCGTTCTTTGTTGATCACCGTCTGGTAGATCCTGCCGGTAGTTACATTGTTCGCCTGTGAGGTAAATATGTTGAGGAATCTTTCGTAGTGTCCGAGGTCCAGATCTGTTTCTGCTCCGTCTTCGGTGACGAAACACTCCCCGTGTTCGTATGGGTTGAGTGTTCCCGGGTCGACGTTGATATACGGATCGAATTTCTGTATCGTCACCCTGATGCCTCTTGCCTGGAGCAGTTTGGCCAGCGATGCAGCGACAATCCCTTTACCCAAAGACGATGTAACCCCACCGGTAACAAAAATATATTTAGCCATAATAATTTATTAAGCCCAAACGAAAACAGCACTAAAATCCTATGATATGACCTGTGGAATTACAGATGTAAAACAGTAACCAGAAGGTCATGCAAACCTACGGCAAATTTTTCAAACACGGGAAAACGGGATTTCCAATTGTGGATAATTGGAGTATAGCACGGACCTGATTATTTGATCACATTCAGCAGCATGTATTCAACGGCGGAATTATGCCGGGCCAGCGGTTTGGGAGTTGTTTTGGCGGGCTGGGACTGAGTGTACGCCTGAACGGGCGCCGGCTTTTCAGCCTGTTTTATTTTGGCGGTATGGAATAATGCGACGATCAGGATCTCTGCGGCGAGGATATATCGGCTAGGGGTTTTCATGTTATTGGTTCCTGGCAGGGTGGTTAAGCCTGAAGGGTGTTATATAACGGTAAATTTCTTCCAATATTTCAGTAAATGCAAGCCCGAATAGCCGAATTTCTCCCCATCAGTACACAAGTATTTGATTATCAGTCAGGCATTTAGTCATGACCTATTTTCTGATAGCTGGCTACCAGGCCTTTAATAAGGGAAGAGCTGAAACCCCTGTGTTCCATTTCGTTCAGACCGGCAATGGTGCACCCCTTGGGAGTGGTTACCTTATCAATTTCCTGTTCAGGATGGGTCTGTTTTTTCAGGAGCAGTTCGGAGGCGCCCTTTACCGTTTGTGCGGCTATCAGGCTGGCCGTCGCGGCGTCAAATCCTATCTCGATACCACCCTGAATATTTGCCCGGATATAACGCATGGCGAAGGCTGTGCCGCAGGCTCCCAGCACGGTAGCTGCGTCCATAAGTTTTTCATCGATTTTTACGGCGCTGCCAAGCTGATTAAACATTTCAAGGATCTCCTGAAACTGATCGGCGTTGAGGTCTTTCGCTGAAAGGCAGGTCATACTTTCCCTGATGGCAATGGCCGTGTTCGGCATAGCCCTTACAATTGGAATGCCCTCGGGTACCAGAGACGACAACTGCTGTATGCTTACCCCGGTAACCACTGAAACAAGCACGTGCTTCCCTTTTTTGAATTTTCCTTTCAGACGTGTAAGCACTTCTTCCACCTGAAAAGGTTTTACTGCAAGAATGACCAGCGGAGCATATTCAAGAGCGTCCTCGTTGTTGGAACTTACCATGGCACCCTTTCTTTCCAGTTGATGAAGCTGGTCCACCGACCTGCGCGTAATAAGAATATGTCCCGGACTGAGGTATCCGCTTTGTATAAGACCTTCTGCGATCGCCGAGCCCAGATTCCCCCCGCCGATAATGCCAATCTTATTCAACATAGCTAAAGATATTTTTTGTGGATGAGATAGTTCCTGACATAGTCCGATACTCCTTCTTCGAGGGAATAAAAACCCTCTGAGTATCCTGCGCCCTTTAGTTTCGACATTTTCGCCTCTGTAAAATACTGGTATTTATCCCGGATATCTTCGGGCATGTCAATATACTGTATATCCACCGGCTCGCCGGATCCCGCGAAAGTGGCTTTTACCAAATCTTCAAAGCTCCTCGCCCTGCCCGTTCCGAGATTATAAAGTCCGTTTTCAGTTCCCTTATTGAAGTTATTCATGAGCCAGTAGCAGACTTTCAAAATATCCTTCACATAAATAAAATCGCGGAGCTGCTGTCCGTCCTTATAATCCGGTCGGTGTGATTTGAAGAGTTTAACCTTTCCGTTGTTCTTGATCTGATTAAAGGAATGCCAGATCACGGAAGCCATTCTTCCCTTATGATATTCATTCGGGCCATATACATTGAAGAACTTGAGGCCTGCCCAGAAAGCAGGCTGGCTCTGTTGTTTAATAGCCCATTTATCGAATTCGTTTTTGGAAACACCGTATGGATTCAGCGGCCGGAGTGTAAACGGCAGCTTATGATCGTCGCTGTATCCCAGTTCACCCGAGCCATAGGTCGCTGCAGAAGAAGCATAGACCAGCGGAATCTGTTTAATTAAACAATAATCCCAGATCTTTTGTGAATATTCAAGATTCAGTCTCTCATGAACCGCATAGTCAAATTCAGTGGTGTCGGTCCGCGCACCAAGGTGGAACATAAAAGAGATTTCCGGTTTCTCTGAATCGAGCCAGGTGAAAAAATCATCGCGCTCCACCCTATGGTCAAATTTCTTTCCCTTCAGGTTTTCCACCTTGTCGAGCCTGCTGAATTCGTCCACCAGGATCAGGTGTTCATATCCTTTTTCATTAAGAAACCCGGCAAGGCAACTTCCGATAAATCCTGCTGCCCCCGTTACTACAATTGATGCGTTCCTGTTCATGCTTCCACCATTGATTCCATTTCTTTTTCGATGGCTGTATCGTAGGCTGTTTTCCATTCCCGGATACTGCCCCACGACTTACCGTCGATCTCCAGGCCTGAACCCGTTACCTCACCCAGGGCTTCGATATGTATTCCTTCCATGGCTTTTCTGAATTTGTCCACGTTTTCCTTTCTGACTGATACCACCACCCTGCTCTGGGACTCGCCAAACCAGTACGCATCGCGGCGAATGGATTCATCCTGGCAACGGACGCTGAATCCGAGATTGTTTGGAAATCCGGATTCAGCCAGTGTGATGAAGAGTCCGCCTTCCGAAACATCATGAGCCGATTCTATGAGGCGTGATTGTATGACTGCCAGGAGACGCGCTTGTAAGTTGAATTCCTCTTCGAGATCGAAATGCGGTACGGGAGAGTATTCCACCTCATGCAGGGCCACCAGAAACGCTGATGAATATATATCGCCGGAGTTTTTGCCCAGCAAAAAAATATGGTCTCCCGGCTGTCTGAACTGCAGGGTCATTTTTTCTCTTGTATCTTCAAGCAATCCTACCATTCCGATGGTTGGTGTGGGATAGACGGCGCCTTCAGGATGCTGATTATAAAAACTCACATTACCCCCCGTGACCGGCGTGTCGAATCTGCGGCAGGCTTCTCCCATTCCCTTTACCGCGTGTACGAACTGGTAATACACTTCGGGATCGTAGGGATTGCCAAAATTCAGGCAATTGGTTACTCCGAGGGGAACTGCACCCGAGCAGACCAGGTTACGGGCAGCTTCGGCAACGGCGATCATTGCCCCTTTGTAGGGGTCTGCCAGCACATAGCGGCTATTACAGTCGGTCGTCATCGCAATGCCTTTGGAAGTTCCTTTTACAAGTACGATGGAAGCATCCGAGAATTCGTTGGTGGAAGTATTGGCGGCGCCTACCGTACTGTCATACTGCACACTTATCCATCGTTTGGATGCAATGGAAGGCCAGCGGATCAGTTCTTCAGCCACTGCGCGAAGGTTGTCTGTTTCGGGAATGGAAGCCAGATCAAAAGATTTTATTTTTTCAAAATAGGCAGGTTCACGATATGTGCGGCTGTATTGGGGTGCGCCTCCGCCAAGCACCAGTTCGTGTGCCGGGATCTGCGCTTCGAGTACTCCTTCCAGATAGAAACTCAACAGTCCGTCTGTAGTTACTTCTCCGATATTGGAACAGGGAAGATCCCATTTGTCAAAAATATCCAGTACTTCTTTTTCCCTTCCCTTCTGAACCACCATGAGCATTCTCTCCTGGCTTTCGCTGAGCAGGAGCTCCCATGCTTTCATTCCTGCCTGTCGTGTAGGCACTTTGCCCAGATCGATCTTCATTCCCACTTCGCCCTTGGCACTCATTTCAGCTGTAGAACAAATGATGCCTGCAGCGCCCATATCCTGCATGCCCACCACGGCCCCGGTTTCAATCACTTCGAGACAGGCTTCCAGTAATTTTTTCTCCTGAAAGGGGTCACCCACCTGCACCGCTGGTAGTTCCTGTACGGATTCGCTTGTAATATTGGCCGAGGCGAAAGAAGCTCCGCCAATACCATCCTTACCCGTGGCACTGCCTACAAAAAAAACCGGATTTCCCTTACCGAGCGCGGTGGCTGAAATAGTCTTTCCCTTGGCAACGATGCCCACACTCATGGCGTTGACCAGCGGGTTGGTATGATAACACTCGTCAAAATATATTTCACCGCCAACCGTCGGCACTCCAAAGCAATTGCCATAGTGGCCAATGCCGTGCACAACACCTGCCAGCAGATGCTGGGTCTGAGGATGATTTAATTTCCCGAACCTTAAGGAATTCAGGGAAGCAATTGGCCGGGCACCCATGGTGAATATATCACGGTGTATTCCTCCGACGCCGGTGGCCGCTCCCTGGAATGGTTCAATGGCGGAAGGATGATTATGGGATTCAATTTTAAACACCACGCCCAGCCCGTCGCCGATATCCATCAGTCCGGCATTTTCCTCTCCTGCTTTGACGAGCATTTTTTTCCCCTCTCTCGGAAGGGTTTTAAGCCATTGGATTGAATTCTTGTAGCTGCAGTGTTCGCTCCACATTGCGCTGAAAGCACAGAGTTCAGTGAAGTTTGGTGTGCGTCCCAGTTTGGTACAGATCAGGTCAAATTCTTCGTGTGTAAGCCGGAGTTGCTCCGCTGTTTTTGCAGTTATTTCCATGTTCTTTGGGGAAAGCGCAAATTTACGAAGGACGCGTTAATCTATTCGATAATTTTAGGGGTTCATGAAGATCGCTTTCATCCACAACAGGCAGGCTTTTCTTCCGGAACTCCAGGCCTACCGCGACTTCTTTCACACGCATCAGATCGCGACAACGGTCTGCCGCTACGGCGAAGAATCCAAAACCGACGCAGGTGTTTACTGGTATATGATGGGATTTTATCCTCATTCAAAACACAGGAATAAAATCATTATCCACGAATATGCATCCTGTTCGGTCCCTCCCTTGAGAAAGGAAAAAGATTTTCTGAAAAGAAAATTCCATCCGCGGCCGGACTTCCGGATTTTCCTGAACGAATATGTACAAAGCCAGCTGGGAATTTCCGACGAAGTGCCATTCGGCTATCGTGATATGGGTGTGTCCGCACTTTTCCACCCGCCATCCGAATCACCGCAAAAAGAATATGATTTCATTTATGCCGGGAGCCTTTCGGCACACCGCAGACTGGATACGGTACTCGATATATTCGCGAAGGGGCCGCTCAGGGACCAGTCTGTGTTAATGCTGGGACATGACACCGAAGGGTTAAGAGAAGATTATGGAAAAGCAGATAATATTCATTTTCATGCGGCTGTTCCCTGGACTGAAGTCCCCGACTGGCTGTCGAAGTCGCGGTACGCACTGAATTTTATTCCCGACACCGAACCTTTCAATGCGCAGACACCTGCCAAGTTCCTCGAGTATGCTGCCATGAAAATTCCTATTGTCAGCACCAATACATTTTGGATTGCGGAATTTCAGGAACGCTATGGTGGTAATTATTTTTTCCTGAAGGAAGATCTTTCCAACATGACCTGGGACCGCATCCTGCATTTTCCTTTTGAGTTTCCCAACCTGGAGAGCTGGACCTGGGAGGAAAGGATCAGAGCCTCCGGCATTATGGAATTTCTGAGCACCGTTCAAGAGCGCAACAGCGGCGGGATTCAGATATGACCGGTCTCAAGCGACGAAACCGCACGATCATATTCTTTCAGAATTCTGTCAATGCCGTATTTCCCGGAGACAAGCTGTCTGCCGTTATGACCCAGTCGGGCACGTTCGGCAGGCTCCAGCTTCATCATTTCTTCCATTCTTGCGGTGAGTTCGGTGATATTATGGGGTGAGCAGAGAAAACCATTCACACCTTCTTTTACTACTTCCCGGCAGCCTGTATTAAAAGAAGTAATGATGGGAATTTCCATTGCCGCCGCTTCCAGCAGGCAGCGGGGAATTCCTTCATGATAAAAGGAAGGAAACACAAAACAGTCCGCCTGACGAAGAAAGGGCCTTACATCCCTTGCAAAGCCCCCGTATTCAATTATTTTTTTTCGCTGCCAGTAACGCAGTTCACCTTCCGTAATTGAATCAGGATGATGGCGCTCAAAAAATCCAATCAGGGTAAAGCGTACATCATGGTACTTTTTCCCGAGAATACGGGCGGCTTCCACATACATGCCCACACCTTTGGACTTCAGCAGGCGCGTACTCATAAGAAAATGGAATGCACGGGACCGTGCAACGGGTCTGTGTGCCGGCGGCGAAAAATACTCCGTATTGATCCCTTCTCCTGGCAGGATCCTCACCTTTCCGGCCGTTACCAGTCTGCGGCGGACAAATACAGAAGCGTCCTCTTCATTCAGAAACCAGGCCTCTGATGCTTTTTTAAGCGCTTTGCGGTATAAATAGGCAACGACGCGGTTTAGCCAGTTATTCCTGTCAAAACTGTATCCAAGACCGGTAATTACCGCAACCGAACGGATACCTGCCCCCGCGGCGGCCATGGATCCGTAGATATTCGGCTTGATCACATAGTGAAAAATAATATCCGGCCTTTCGGCCCGGTAAATCCTCTGAAGCGACCGGTAAAGTGTATAATCGGCTACCGGGTTTTCCGACCGGTTGTTGAAGCGGATCTCCACAAAGCGGCATCCGGCAAGAGTAAGTTCGTCTGCAAATTCATCACGGGGAGCTATAATAAGAACTTCGAAACGGGCGAGCAGATGACGGACAAGATCCATTCTGAAATTATACACCGACCAGGAACTGTTGGCAACGAGGGCAATCTTTTTTCTGGGCTGTCCGGTCAGACTGACGTTCATCAGGAGATATTAGATTCAAATTTATAGATTTGGTATATCAAAATCAGGTAAAGTTCCATGGTCGCACTCATTCTGTTCATCATTTACCTGTTCGGAGGCACACTCATCCTTCACGGCATTATAAGAAAAAAAGTTTACCCGTTCACGATATATCACACTTCTGCGGTGATCCTTTTTAAAGTGATGATGGGTTGTCTGTACGGCTGGATTTTTTTGAGGTATTACGGAGGCGACGACACCTGGAACTATTTTCTTGAGTCACGGGATCAGACCAGCCTGCTCCTGCATCACCCCATTTCTTTTTTCCGAGATTTTACTCCGGAGTATGCCCTGAAGGTAACAGGGTACCACCCCTGGCATGCGGCGGTTTATTATGTCGTGCATTTTGAAAGAATCTTTATGATCAAGGGGCTGGCCATCCTCAACCTGCTGAGTGGAAAGAACTACTATGTTAATGTACTCCTGTTTGAGTTCCTGACCATTGCAGGTCCGCTTCTTTTGTTTAAGCTGCTTGCAAGACTTTTTCCATTGCGGACCGGTATAAATTTCCTGCTGGTTTTCTTTATTCCTTCCGTCACTTTCTGGTGCAGCGGCATACGGGCAGAGGCCCTGCTGCTTCTTTTTATGGCCCTTATGGTTTATAACGGGTACAAGCATGCGCAAAAAGCCAGGCCGGGAAGGCTGGTGGGTATCATCCTGGGTGCACTCGGACTCCTGCTCATCCGTTACCAGTATTTCCTCGTCTTCATTCCCGGATTTCTGGCTTACTGGATAAGTCTTCACAGAAATCAAAACCGGCCGGCACTTTTTAACCGGTTTTACGGAATCCTGGCGCTTATCTTTTTAGTCAGTCTGTTTCTTCCTCCCGTATGGCAGCTTTCAACCCCCCTGGCACGCGCGCAGCAATCCTTTTTCAGTCTGCATGGAAATACAAGGTATGGC
>Ga0207676_10003808_pt1 | contig 10661 bp, 12 predicted proteins | sample KBSSwiS72_FD_184307 | JGI IMG/M metagenome (GOLD analysis project Ga0207676, IMG submission 184307) | Switchgrass rhizosphere microbial communities from Kellogg Biological Station, Michigan, USA - KBS Switchgrass S7-2 (SPAdes) (version 2) | ecosystem: Host-associated > Plants > Roots >... | reverse complement strand
GTTTTAGGTAAAGGGCAATAAGATACATGTTCAGACTTCAAGTTGAACTCTGAACTAAGTTTAATTTTGAGAGGATTTAGATACGATGTCAGCAACTACAGCGCCTACCGTGGCACTCAATGTCACTGAATCGGCTGCAACCGAGATCAAGAAGTTTATGTCCGGCGAAGAAGGCCTGCCCGAAACTTCAGGACTCCGCGTGAGAGTTGTACCTGGAGGGTGCTCTGGTTTTCAGTACAGCTTGAACATTGAAGAACAGTCGCGCGAAGGCGATTTCATTATCGATGAAAAAGGCGTGCGAATGTTTGTGGATATGTTCAGCGCGCAGTACCTCAACGGTGTCCAGATCGATTACGTGACAGGAGTCATGGGTTCAGGCTTCACTTTCACGAACCCGAACGCTACCGGCAGTTGCGGATGCGGTTCTTCGTTCACTGCGTAACACTGCCAGGTGTCAATTTTTCGTCAGGAGACGGGAGCGATCCTGTCTCCTGTTTCCGTTTAAATACAGGAGCAACTATTCATGCCAAAGATTCAAGCAGAAACTGCCGGCGGTCTCGTCGAAACTGAAGCCCCCGAAGGAAAGAAACTCGTTCTCGTACTCGAAGATGCCGGTATCGATATTCTTCATCGCTGCGGCGGCAACGCACGCTGTACCACCTGCCGGGTTGAAGTTCTCGAAGGGGATCCGCCGCCGATGGGAGAGCTTGAGCAAAACCGTCTGGCAATTGAATCTGAATTGGCGCCCAACGTTCGTCTCTCCTGTCAGATACACGTCAACAGTGATTTGAAAGTTCGAGTGATCAACCAGGCCAGCGTGCGCGGGATGGATCCGGGACCACGCCCGCTCGATGAGTGATTGCGTCGCGGCTTGGTCTAGGTGTAATCTCCGCGTGTAATTCCAGGCTTTCAACACGGAGGACGTATGTTAATTGAGTCAACTGCTCATCTCCCCATCAGTCTGGCTATGCTTCAGGGTGTTTTTAATGCGCCCGAAGGTGACGAGCTCTGGCGAATCCTGTTGCGCTGGTTGCACTTCGTTGCCGGAATCACCTGGATAGGCCTGCTCTATTTCTTCAATCTCGTAAATGTTCCTTTCCAGAAGGGCATCGATGCCGACACCAAGAAAAAGGTCAATCCTGACCTGCTGGGCCGTGCGCTCTGGTACTTTCGCTGGGGAGCGGTGGTCACCGTTCTCGCCGGCCTGATGTATTACGCGATGGTGATCCTCAAAGCTGACGTCACCAACGCCAACAACATCGGAAACGCGCATGTAAACATCTGGTATGTGCTGGTGATCTGGTTGCTGTATGCGATCGTTCTCTTTGCGATCGAGTTTCTGCTGATCAAGAAAGTTCCGGCAGTGATAAAAGACGGTCGCGTGTTCGCGATTGTGATGTTCGTGCTGGTGGCGCTCTTCACGTATGGGCTCATCAGTTTCTTCACGTCGGTGTTTACAGTTGGAACTGACAACTACGCCAGCAACAAAACGTATTCAATCGGTATTGGCGGCGCTTACGGCATCCTGATGATGTTGAATGTTTGGGGCATCATCTGGCCCAACAACAAGCGCATTCTTGCCGCCACGGCGGGCACTGGCCCGGCGGCCCCGCCTGAGCTTGCACGCCAGGCTTTCATAGCTTCGCGAACCAACGCGTGGCTATCGCTGCCGCTGCTGCTCTTCATGGGCACCTCGCACGGCGATTGGGTCGTCCTCGGTAAATAAAGATCGCTGAATATAGGTCCTATAGGACGTATAGGACCTATATTTCTCTGCCACACTAAATCACCAGCCTCACAACGTATTTGCCATACCTCCGCGTCATATTCTCAATCATCGACACAGGTGAATAGGAGGTAGATATGAGTTCAACGGGCTCTTATAAGGCACGCCAGTTCAATCTCAGTGGTCTCAAGGGGATTTCAGATCAAACCCTGGAAATGCACTTCAAACTCTATGAAGGCTACGTCAAAGAAACTAACAATCTGACCGAGAAGATTTCGGATTTCATCCAGGACGGAAACGTCGATCAGGAAGAGATGCCGGCTTACTCCGAGCTTACGCGACGACTCGGATTCGAATACAACGGCATGGTCCTGCACGAATATTATTTCGACAACCTGCAGAAAGGTGGCGGCACCGGCGATCCGGTGCAGACATCACAGTTCGCGAAAGCCGCGGAAGAGTCGTTTGGGAGTTACAATATCTGGAAAGCTGATTTCGTCGGGATTGGAAAGATGCGCGGTGTGGGTTGGGCCATCTGTTACCAGAATCCTGCTAACGGACGGCTCTCAAATCACTGGATCACTCTGCATGAAACCGGGAACGTCGCGGGATTTGTTCCGATCCTGGTGATGGACGTCTGGGAGCACGCATTCCTGCTCGACTACAAACCCGCCGAGCGACCGAAATACATCGAAGCGTTCTTCTCAAACATTGCCTGGAACATGGTGGAGGATCGCCTGAAGAAACTCACGGGCGTGCAGTCGGCCCGAGCATGACGGGAGAATTTTTCCCGCAAAGGCGCAAAGGCGCAAAGGCGCAAAGAAAGACACAAAGAGTATTCAGAATTTCTTTGCGTCTTCCTTTGCGCCTTTGCGGGAAAATCTATCTCTGTGGCAGTGGCGGTTTCGTCACGTTGCAGTCCACCGATAACGAGCGCAGGAAATTCAATAAATCCTCGCGCTGCTCGGGAAGGATCTTGTGCGGCTGGAGGTTCTTCTTGTCCAGGTGCTCGTTCGGCTTCCCGCCCGCCAACATAATATCCACCGCCTCCTCGAGCGTCTTCGCGCTGCCGTCGTGAAAGTACGGCGCTGACCTGGCGATGTCTCTCAATGTCGGCGTCTTGAACGCGCCGGTGTCCTCAGGTTTCTTCGTCACCGTAAAGCGACCGGCATCCGGCGTTTGCTGGTCCATGCCGATGCCGATGTTGTGATACTGCTGATCGGTGAACAGCACGCCGTCGTGGCAGTTGTTACACTTAATCGCCACGAAAATATTCCAGCCACGAGTTGCGCTCGCGCTCAGCGCGGACTGGTCGCCAGCCCTGTAACGATCCCACGCCGTGTTGCCGCTGATGATCGTGCGCTCGTACGCCGAGATTGCTTTCATCATGTTTTCAGGCGTCGCGTCGCTCTGAAACACTTTTTGAAACTGCGCTTTGTATCCGGCAAGCGCATTTATCTTCGCCGCAATCTCGCCCGTCTTCTCACCAACGCCCATGTTTCCGCCTTTCCATGCGGCCATGGCCTGCTTCTCGAGTGAATCACTGCGCCCGTCCCAGTAAAATTCTTTGTGATAACCGATGTTCCAAAGCGTCGGACTGCTGCGTGTCAGTTGCTTGTTTGCGGCTCCAACTGCTTTCGGCAAGCCGTCTGTCAAACCTTTCTCGCACACGTGACAGGAGTAGCACGACCTCGAACCGTCGATGCTTAGGCGCTCGTCAAAGAACAACTGGCGGCCCAACGCCACTTTTTCCGGAGACATCGGATTGTCCGGCGGAACCGCCATCGCTTCGTAAGTGGCGAGCCCGGCCTGAAGCGGTTGAATCTCAGGCGTAAAACTTTCTGCTACGGGGGCGGTATTCCTTCCACAACCAACAAACGCGATGACGACAAGAAGTAGGACCAGGGAGATGGGGAAGAGACGAAATTGTTTGTTGTTCATGGATGCGGATTCTTACATCTGATTCCGCGAAATGTCTAGAAGATTTCTCATTCGTGCGGGTAAATGTGTATGCTGCAAGCGGGCATGAACAGTTTCAAAAATCGACTGCTGGTAGTCGCACTCGTTGCGCTTGCTTCGTTAGCGTGCACAGGCAAAAACGAGAATTCACATACAACTGCGACGACGTTTGTTTCGCCGCCGCCGCGACAAGTTTTGCAGGTTGTGGTCCAACCTTCGAGGCAAATTCCGGCGAAACCAGACGATCTCAAGAAGCAAGTAGATCCGGCTAAACCGCTTTTGATCTTCAACTTTGTGGACAAAACTGAAATTCACGGAGATACGCCGGTCGCGATCGACTTCTCGCTCGCGAATGCAAAACTGAAAGGTGACGGCGGCGAATATCGGGTCCGCTACATCGTCGACGATGAGGAGATGAAGTGGATCGATCGCTGGGAACAGCTCGTGCTGACGGGTTGGACCGCCGGCAAGCACACGATCCGTCTCGAACTGATCGGCCCGGATGGTTGGCCCTATCGCAATGGCGATTACAACATCGAGACGCGCGAATTAACTGTCATCAAGTGAATCAAACTCGGGAGAAATTATTTGCAGAGTTAGTGAGCGACGCAGCAGGCTGCACGCTCTGCCCGGCGATGTGTGGTCGTAGTGCGGTGTTGAGTGAACTGAACGGCTCGCCTGATGCTCGCGTGATGTTTATCGGCGAAGCGCCGGGACGAAAAGGCGCTGACCGGACGCGCGTGCCTTTTTCAGGAGACCAATCGGGTGCGAACTTCGATCGCTTTTTGAATTCGATCGGGCTGACGCGCAAAGAGATTTTTATCACCAGTGCCGCGCTCTGTAATCCACGCTCGGAGTCGGGCGCAAATCGTAAACCGGCGCGGAAGGAGCTGGAAAACTGTTCGGGCTTCTTGCGCCGGGCAATCGAGACCGTTGATCCGCGCGTGATCGTGACGCTCGGGTCAGTTGCGCTCGAGGCGTTAAAGCGCATTCAATATCATGAGTTGAGCTTGAAGGAGTCGGCGGCGCGCATACATTCGTGGAACGATCGCGTGTTGGTGCCGATTTATCACCCGAGCCCGCAGGTGCTGGCGTCGCACCGGCGCGAGGCGGAGCAGTTGCAGGACTATCAGGTGGTTCAAAAGGCAATCCGCAGATTGTGAAAAAATATGTCTGAATATGCAGAGGTTCGTGATGGTGGGGCGGGGTTGATAGACATCTCCGAGCGTGGTCGGATTCGTGTGAGTGGCTCCGAAGCGGTGATGTTTCTCAATGGGCTCATCACGAACGACATGAAGACCCTGGTCAAACATCGCTGGATGCCTGCCGCATTTCCGACGGTGCAAGGACGTTTGATCGGGGCGGTACGTGTGATTCGCGCCGCTGAGCCTTCGTTTCTTATCGACACCGATGCAGCTTCACGCGAAGGCGTTCTAAAAACCATCTCGAAGTTTACGATGGCGGGTGATTTCTACGTCACGGATGTCACTGCGCAAACATCGATGTTCACGGTGCAGGGAAAACAGGCAGCCGCGATCAGCGAAAAAGTTCTTAGAGCAGGACTATATGATCTGCCACGTTACTTCGTCGTTGATATTGTCTGGCAAAACTCCATCGTGACAATCCTCCGGGCCACACACACGGGGGAAGATGGGTTTGACATCGTCGTGGAAGCAGATAAAGCAGCCGAACTGCGCCAGGCCCTCGAGCAGGCAGGAGCACACCCGGTGAGCGAGGAGACACGCGAGATACTGAGAGTTGAAGCTGGTATCGCGCGCTATGGTCGCGACATGGATGAAACCAATGTCGTGACGGAAACAAATCTCGAGGACGCGGTGAGCTTCACGAAGGGTTGTTACGTGGGCCAGGAGATCATCGTGCGGATCAAGCACCGCGGCCACGTGGCGAAGAAACTAACCGGATTGCGCTTTGAAACGGAGCGCCAGATCGAACCCGGCGCGATCCTCAAGGCCGACGGAAAGGAAATCGGACGCGTGACTTCAACCGCCGTTTCGCCGACAGTGGGAAGCATCGGATTGGGTTATGTGCGATACGAGTATCTCGACGCTGGAACAAAGGTTTTCGTCGACGATGAAATCAGTGCGACTGTCACCGAGCTGCCTTTCATACGTGGCAGTTGGTACCAGGACTAATGGCTGAAGATCTTGATTACGAACAAGCGCAGCTTGCCTATTCGATCATTGAGCGTTTGATCGAACACACACGTGTCGTCAGTGATCTGGTCGCGATGATGGCCCAGGTACTCGACGAAGACACCACCAAAGCGCTCACGCAAACACCGACGTGGACGGCGTATCTGGATAGTCGTCGGGCGCTCGAGAAGACTAAAGCTGACGTGGAGAAATTTGCTGAGATTTTGAAGAGACTGGACGAGGATTAACCACAAAGGCACGAAGACACAAAATTTATCTGTGTCTTAGAGTCTTTGTGGTTAATTCTTCAACGGATCATCATAATTACCTGGCGCTCGCGGCCGCCATCGAACTCACCCAGAAAAATTCCCTGCCAGCGACCCAGTAACAGTTCTCCATCCTGGAAAGGAATAGTCACGGAGAGGCCTATCAAACTAGCCTTGATGTGGGCGTCGGAATTCTCTTCGTCGTGGCGGAAGCCCATGCCGTGTTGAGGAATCAACGTGCGCAGAGCGTGAAGCATGTCTCGCGGCACGTCGGGATCGGCGTTCTCGTTGATCGTGAGGCCGGCGGTGGTGTGTTGCACGTAAAGCACAACCACACCTTCCCGCTGTCCTGATTCTTTGAGTTTATCTCTGACGAGAGATGTGATTTCAACCAGCTCTTCGCGGCTGCGTGAACGGACCTTAAGAACGAACATAACCTTAACGCTTTAACAATGCCCAACCCGTGGGAAGCACTGCCGCCGCAAGAGCGATCTTGACAACATCACCGGCCAGGAACGGCAACACTGCAATCTTAAAAGCCGCAACCGGCGGTGTGTTCGTGAGAATCGTAAACCACGCCAAACCACCGAGAAGAATCACAGCAGAACCAATCGCCATCGCCGCCACTGCAGTCAGATAACGCTTGTCCCAACCATGCTCGGCGAAGGCGCCGGTGATAAACGCCGCTGCCGGAAACGCAACCAGATAACCGCCCGTCGGACCAAAGAAACGCACGATGCCCGCGCCACCACCGGCAAAGAACGGCAAGCCAAGCGCGCCTTCGATCAGGTAAGCAATCACCGCCGCCGCGCCCAAACGCGACCCGAGCAAAGCGCCGGTCAGAAGCACTGCAAAACTCTGCCCCGTAATCGGCACCGGTCCAATCTGGATGGAAAACTGCGCGCACGCCGCGATGAACAAGCTAAAAACAATCACCAGCCCCGCGGAACGCGTCGTATCGAGCGGCGCCAGCGCCGCTCCCATCAAAGTATCCGTTCTTATTTCCGTGCTCATCTGCGTTTAGTCTCCTGCCGCGCTCTTCACTACCTCGGTCTCAGCCGGTCTCGTCTCAATCGCCATCGAGCCGATTCGCATGCCGTGGAACGAACGCCACACGAAGAATACCGACACGAGGAAGAACACCAGCGCAAGTATCTGCGTCAACGTCGCGTCGCCATTATTGCGCGCCGTCAAGCTAACCGCCAACTCAACCGCCAGCAATCCAAACAACGTCGTAAACTTGATCACCGGATTCATCGCCACCGATGAAGTGTCTTTGAACGGATCGCCAACCGTGTCGCCGACTACCGTCGCATCGTGAAGCGGAGTGCCCTTCATCTTCAGATCGACTTCGACAACCTTCTTCGCGTTGTCCCAGGCGCCACCGGCGTTTGCCATGAAGATTGCCTGGTACAAACCAAAGATCGCTATCGAGATCAGATACCCGATAAAGAAGAACGGTTCGACAAACGCGAAAGCAAGTGTCGAGAAAAACACCGTCAGGAAGATATTGAACATGCCCTTCTGCGCGTACTGCGTGCAGATCTGGACCACTTTCTTACTATCTTCCACCGACGCCTTCTCAACACCTTCGAGCCGGATGTTGGCCTTGATGAACTCCACCGCACGGTAAGCGCCTGTTGTCACTGCCTGCGTCGACGCACCCGTGAACCAGTAGATAACCGCGCCGCCCGTGATCAATCCGAGCACGAATGGAGCGTGCAGCAACGACAAGCTTTCCGTGTTGACTCTCAGGCCATCCGTGAGCGCCATGATGATCGAGAAGATCATCGTGGTGGCACCGACTACCGCTGTTCCGATCAAAACGGGTTTGGCAGTGGCTTTGAACGTATTGCCCGCGCCGTCGTTCTCTTCCAGCAGGTGCTTGGCGCGCGAGAAGTTGACGTCCACGTTGAAGTCTTTCTTGACCTCTTCTTCGACGTTCGGAATCTGCTCGATCAGTGACAGCTCATAAACCGATTGCGCGTTGTCCGTCACCGGCCCATATGAGTCGACGGCGATCGTGACCGGCCCCATGCCAAGGAACCCGAACGCGACCAGTCCGAAACCAAACACAGGCGCCGCAACCGGGTCGACCATCAACGCGCCCAATCCCAATCCCGCGGTCGCGCCGAGATTGGTGAAGAAGTAAGCAATCGCCATCAGGCCAACGATGCTAATGCCGAGCCAGTAAGCGGAAAAATTACCGGCGACCAGGCCCGAAAGAATGTTCAACGAAGCGCCGCCTTCTCTTGAAGACGTCACCACTTCGCTAACGTGACGCGATTCTGTAGATGTAAAAATCTTGACCAGCTCCGGAATCAGCGCGCCCGCAATCGTGCCGCACGAGATGATGATGGCTAGTTTCCACCAGAGCGTCCCGTTGCCGGCGAGTGTCGGAATCGTGAAGTACGAAACCACAAACGTGATCACGACCGAAACAATCGAAGTGATCCACACGAGCGACGTGAGTGGCGCTTCGAAATTCATCGAATCGGAGTTCTTGTAACGAGACTTGGCAATCGTGTCGTTAATGAAATAAGAAAGTGCGCTGGCCACAATCATCATGACGCGCATAACGAAGATCCAGACCAGCAACTGCACCTGCACGGTCGGATTTGAAACGCCGAGCAGGATAAATGTGATCAGCGCCACGCCCGTCACGCCGTAGGTTTCAAAACCGTCCGCGCTCGGACCAACCGAGTCGCCCGCGTTGTCGCCCGTGCAGTCAGCAATAACGCCGGGATTGCGCGCGTCGTCTTCCTTGATCTTGAAGACGATCTTCATCAGGTCGGAACCGATGTCAGCGATCTTCGTGAAGATACCGCCCGCGATACGCAGCGCCGCCGCGCCCAGTGACTCGCCAATCGCAAAACCGATAAAACACGGCCCGGCATAACTGCCCGGAATGAACAACAAAATGCAGAGCATGATCAGCAGCTCGACGCTGATCAGCATCATGCCAATGCTCATGCCGGCTTTTAACGGAATCGCGTAAAGCGGAAATGGCTTGCCTTCGAGACTCGCGAAGGCCGTGCGCGAGTTTGCAAACGTGTTGACGCGAATGCCAAACCACGCCACGCCGTAGCTGCCCGCGATACCAACCAAACTAAACAGCAGAATGATGGCTACGCGGAACGGCTCCATCCCCGAGAGCACGCCGAAATAAAGCACGATCACGACGGCGATAAACGCTTCGAGAATCAGGATGAATTTGCCCTGCGTGGTCAGGTACGTCTTGCAGGTGGCGTAGATCAGTTCCGAGATCTCGCGCATGGCCCGGTGAACGGGCAGCCTCTGCAAGTTCATGTAGATGGCGAGGCCGAAGCCGAGCCCGAGCACGCAGATAATAATGCCAAACAGCAACAGGTTATGACCGGTGATGTTGTTGAAGAACGTCACCTGCGAGAGGTCTGGCAGCTGCAAATTGGCTTCGCCACCCGGTTGATGTTGGGCAAAGACGGGCGATCCGAGGGCCAGGGTCATAACGGTAGCCGCAAGAATAACGGCTGCACGGCGCAGTTTCAGCGATAGTTGCACTGGAGAAAACTTCCTTTCGACTGTCTTGATAATGGCGAGATACGCTTACGAAAACGGGTATTATCCACAGATTACACAGATTTTTCAAAGAGGGGTTCTTGAATTTGTGTGATTTCAGGGCGCTTTCGGGTTCCCAGCCAGCGCCGGATCGAGTCGAGCATGATAACCACCGCGGCAAACATGATGATCGCGGTGAGGCTGGTGTTGATGAGGCCCTGCATTGACGTCTCGGGTTTTTGCGCCAATGGCCAGAAAATGTCGGTTATGGATTTGAAACCTGCAACCAGCGTGGTCGTGCTCACGAAAGCCAACGGTAGGATCGTCACCCACGCATACTTCGCTCGTCCGGAGTTGATCAGAATCGTCGTCGCAACGCACAAGGCGACGGCGGCGAGTAGTTGATTGGCAACGCCAAACATCGGCCAGATCGTTGAGATCGAGCCGGACCAGATGAAGGCCGCCCAGGCTGCAACGACAAGCAGAGAAGTAACTACAGAACCGGGAAGCCAGTTTGGCTCTTCGAGTTTCTTGTAAAAGCGCCCGCCAAATTCTCCCACCAGGAAACGCGCGACACGAGTGCCGGTATCGATCGTGGTGAGGATGAAGAGTGCTTCAAACATGATCGCGAAGTGATACCAGTACTTCATCAAGCCGCCGAGACCCGGAATGCCGGAGAAGATTTTGGCGATGCCGAGTGCGAGCGTCACGGCGCCGCCGGTTCGTCCGCGCAGGTTCTTTTCGCCTGATTCCTGTTCGAGTCGATCGATCTCCTGTGGCTGCAGGTTGAAGCCTTGCTCGGTGTGCGTATCGACGAGGCGCACGTAGGCGGCTTTCTGTTCTTCGGTACGCTGCGCAGTGTTAATTGCGAAGTAGTCGCCTGGAAACAATGATGAGGCGGCGATGAGCGCCACTACGCCGACGACGCCTTCCATCAGCATGCTGCCGTAGCCAATCATGCGAGTGTCAGTCTCTTTGGCGATCATCTTCGGCGTCGTGCCGGAAGAGACGAGCGCGTGA
>Ga0207676_10003807_pt1 | contig 10668 bp, 9 predicted proteins | sample KBSSwiS72_FD_184307 | JGI IMG/M metagenome (GOLD analysis project Ga0207676, IMG submission 184307) | Switchgrass rhizosphere microbial communities from Kellogg Biological Station, Michigan, USA - KBS Switchgrass S7-2 (SPAdes) (version 2) | ecosystem: Host-associated > Plants > Roots >... | reverse complement strand
ACTCGGCGTAAGGAAGGTTCGCCTCACCGGCGGCGAGCCGCTGCTGCGCGCGAATATCTCCGAGCTGGTCGGCGAGCTGACCGCGCTGGAAGGCGTGCAGGATGTCGCGCTCACGACTAACGGCGTGCTGCTCGCCCAGCATGCCGCGGAGTTGAAGGCGAACGGCCTGCACCGGATCACAGTCAGTCTCGACACGCTCGACCCGGAGATCTTCAAGCAGATGAGCGGCGGTTTCGCGGAACGCGACCGCGTGCTCGAAGGCATTCGCACCGCGCAGGACGCGGGCCTCACGCCGATCAAGATCAATTGCGTGGTCGAGCGCGGACTCAACGATCACACGGTGCTCGATCTGATCGAGCACTTCCGCGGCACCGGCGTCATCGTACGTTTCATCGAATACATGGACGTCGGGACACGCAATCACTGGAGCCGCGAGCGAGTGGTGGCTTCGCGCGAGCTGCTCGACCGCATCGGTGCGCGCTGGCCGTTGCATTCGCTGCAGGAGAATTATCACGGCGAAGTCGCGGAACGGTATGCGTTCGACGATGGCGCGGGCGAAGTCGGCTTCATCTCGTCGGTCACGAATCCGTTCTGCGGTAGCTGCACGCGTGCCCGGCTCTCCTCGGAAGGCGTGCTCTACACCTGCCTGTTCGCACGCTCGGGCGTGGATCTGCGTGCGCCGCTGCGCGAAGGCGCGAGCGACGACGAACTGCGCTCGCTCATCGCGAACACCTGGACGCGTCGTGGCGACCGCTACAGCGAGTTGCGCGCTTCGCTGCACGCCGGGGAACAGCCGCTGCGCAAGATCGAGATGTATTACATCGGCGGTTAGCATGGCTTCGTTCTCGCATGTCGATTCGGACGCACGCCCGACGATGGTCGACGTCGGCGACAAGTCCGTCACCAAACGCACCGCCACTGCGCAGACGCGCGTGCGCTTCCCGCAAGCAGTCGCAGAAGCGCTGCGCAGCCAGCAGTTCAATACATCCAAGGGACCGGTGTTTCAGACGGCAATCATCGCCGGCACGATGGCGGCGAAGCGTACGCACGAGCTGATTCCATTCTGTCATCCGCTCGGGATCGAGAATTGCAAGCTCGCCATCGAGATGGAAGGCGACGACGCGGTCGTGCGCTGCACGGTGTCCGTGCACCACAAGACCGGAGTCGAGATGGAAGCGCTGACCGGCGCGAGCATTGCAGCGTTGACGATCTACGACATGTGCAAGGCGCTGTCGCACGACATCGTCATCGCCGAAACGCGGCTCATCGAAAAGCGCGGCGGCAAGAGCGACATCGGTTGAGCGAGCCATGAGCCCTCCTCTTTTCGGTCTCGTGCTCGCCGGTGGCGCCAGCACTCGCATGCGCACCGACAAGGCAGCGCTGCAATATCACGGCCAGCCGCAATTGCAGTGGGCGTTCGAGCTGGTCGCGAAGTTCTGTGCGGCGAGTTTCGTTTCCGTGCGGCCGGATCAACGCGGCGATGCGGCGCGCGCCGGTCATCCGCAGATCGTCGATCGACAGCCGGGCATCGGCCCGATCGCCGGCATTTCCGCCGCGCTGCTGGAGCATCCGAAAGCAGCATGGCTCGTGCTCGCGTGCGACTTGCCGTTCCTGACGGAGCACACGCTCGAACACCTGATCGCGCATCGCGACGCGAGCAAGATTGCGACGGCCTATCGCAGCGCGCACGACGGCTTGCCTGAGCCGCTGTGCGCGATCTGGGAGCCGGCTGCGCGTGAGCCAGTGCTTGCGTATCTCGCGACCGGCAAGCAGTGCCCGCGCAAGTTCCTGATCAACTCGGATACGAAGTTGCTCGATCTGCCCGAGCGCCAGGCGCTCGACAACGTGAACACGGTGGAAGAGTTTGCGGCGGCGACGGGCGCGTTACGGCCGCAGGCCAAAGTGGCGAAGACCCTGCGCATTCAGTACTACGCGATCCTGCGCGAGCAGGCCGGGCGTAGCGAAGAGACGGTCGATACGAGCGCCGGCACGCCGGCCGAGCTGTACGCGGAGCTGCAGCAGCGTCATCCGTTCCAGCTGACGTCCGCGCAATTGAAAGTGGCGTTGAACTCCGAGTTCAGCGACTGGCAGACGCCACTGAAGCACGGCGACACGGTCGTGTTCATCCCACCGGTGGCCGGCGGATGAAAGCCTTCTCGTTCAGCCAGGCGCCGCTCACGCCCGACACGTATCGTGCCGAGCTCGCGGATCCCGCTGCGGGCGGCTATTCGGCGTTCGAGGGTTGGGTTCGCAACCACAACGAAGGCCACGCAGTCACGCGCCTGGAATACGAAGCCTTCGAAGCGCTGGCGAACAAGGAAGGCGAGCGGATCGTCGCAGAAGCAATCGCGCGCTTCGGCGTGTTGCGCGCGACGTGCGTGCATCGCATCGGCTCGCTGGCGATCGGTGATCTCGCAGTGTGGGTCGGAGTCAGCTCACGGCATCGCGCGGAGGCCTTCGCGGCCTGCCGCTACATCATCGACGAAGTGAAGCACCGCGTGCCGATCTGGAAGAAAGAGCACTACGAGAACGGCGATTCGGGCTGGGTCAATTGCGAGCGCTGCGCCCATCCGCACGAACATTGAGCGCTTCGTTCAAGTCCCAGAGCGCCTTTCCCAGCGTCTCAGTGTTCGGCTCTGTGCCCACTCTCCACATTACCGCGGGCAGGAACCTCCCAAACCCCAGTTTGTCGATGTTCGCGACAATGCGCGCCTTCGCCTTGTCGTCGCCTCGACTGAACGTCAGCACCTCATCCCGCAGCTTGCGCTCGTCGGACGGCGTGATGAGTTCGGCACGTCCGACCATGACACGCACCACGCTGTCCGGTCGCGGCGCCACCTGCAGCTGCAGCGTGCGATCCGTCCAGGCACGCGGCAGCAAGTAGAGAACCCGCATTCCTTCCTCGCCGAACCACTGGTCCTGCCAGGTCTTCACCATCGCCCGGGCTTCTTTTTCGTAGAGTCCCTGTGCGATCAGTGCCGCCGCCATGTCCTGCGTCGCCTGTTCACGCACGTCCCCTAGCGCGCCGAACGGTTGCGTGACGACGTCGATCGCGGCGGTTGCACTCGTTGTCGGGCGATCGATCTTTTGATAGCGCATCGTCCCGTTGCGGATCGTGACGACGAAGAGGTCGCTGATCGGCTCCGCCTCGAGCGCGGTCAGCAACACCTGCTGCTCCTCGGCATCGATGCCGACCGACAGGGGTGCTTTGAAATAGCCGACGCCCCGGTAGAACAAGTGGCGCTCACGCTCGACACCCTTGCTCGCCTTTGGCGATGACACGCGCAGGAAGTTCGCGTCGGTTTCGCGTGCAGCGTAGTAGTGGCTGCCGCGACCCGGATCATCGCCGCGGATCAGCCCGCTCGCCGACACCTCGCTGGTATCCCGCGGCAGGATGCGCACGCCGGCCCAGTCGATGACGAACTGACGCGCATGTGGAAAAGGCATGGGGTTGGTCGCCAACGATTGCAGATTCGTCGCCTGGGGATACCACTCGGTGATGTTGCCGCCGTGAAAGATCACGCGCACGTCGGCGACGCGCTCTTGCTGCGAATAGAAGTAGATCACCGGCGTCTCCATCCGCACCGGCGCGATCACGTCCTTGCCTTGGTACGCTCGCGCTGCATCCCTGAAACCGCCAAGGTTGCCGGCGCCGCTATAGACGAACTTGGGCAGATCCACACTGAACAACGGCGCCCACTGGATCTGTTCGGCATCCGAGCCTTGCGCTGTGGTGAATGTTCCCCACTCGTGCACGACGAACGGGTCAGCGGTTGCTGCGTGCAGGCTGAACGATGCAGCGAGTAGCGTGGCGGCAGCTAGGACGTGAATACGCATGCTGGCGACCCTCTTCCCTGCGGACAGACATGACGGCCGCCATCGTCCGCCCGCGGACGTGCCGTTGCAAGTACAACGTCAGCGCTGCTCGGGATGAATCACGAGGTCGATGCGGCGGTTGCGGGCGCGACCCGCGGCTGTCTCATTGGTGGCGACTGGCCGGGCCTCGCCATAGCCCACCGAGCTGACCTTCTCGGGATTGAACCCGAAGTTGCTCACCATGTACTGGCGCACCGCATCGGCGCGATCCTGCGAGAGGATCAGATTCTGGGAATCGCTGCCGTTCGCGTCGGTATGGCCTTCCACGGAGACCGAAGCGCCCGGGAACAGTGCGAGCCCCTGCTGTACTTTTTTCATCAGCGCCGCGCTGCTCGCGTCGATGGTGCTCTTGCCGGAAGGAAATTTGATTCCAAGCAGCGACAACACGACGTCGTCGCCCTGGCGCACCACGCGCGCGTCGTCCGGACTGAAGGTTGCTTCCAGCGCAGCCACGCTCGAACGCAGCCGCTCTTGCGCATCGACCCGACGCTGCAACGCCACGCGCTCTTCGGAAACTCCGCCGAGCCGCGACTCCAGCTTCTGCAACTGCGTATTCAGCGCCGCGGCGTTTTCGTCGCGATCTGCCAGTTCCTGCTTCAGTCGGCGCGCTTCCTGCGCCTGTGTCGCCGCGTGCTCATTGATCTCCTGCATCGTCGCCTGCATGCCCTTATCGAACTGCGCCGACAATTCCATTTCCGTCGCGATCCGCTTCAGCGGCTCTTCCCAGGAAAGAATCAACGCTTCGACGCCGGCCTGGTCGTCGCTCTCTTCCTTCAGAGTGCGTTCGATCAGTTGCGCGAGATAAGTTGCGTGCCGCGCTTCGTAGCGGGCCTGCGCCGCGAGCTTGCGCGGCTCGCTCATTTCGTAACGATTGCGCTGGATTTCCTGCTCCGCCTGGGCGAGGTAGCGCTTCGCAGCCTGCAAGCTGCGCGGCGCGAACTTGGCGACCTTGGCTTCATCCGCCTGCGCGATCATTGCGCGCGCTTCGTCGAGAACGCCGCCCTTGATCGCGATCAGTTCCGCATCGCGCAGCAGAACTTCGGCCTCGGCCGCACGCTTCTGCGCATTCTTCGTATCGTTCTTCTCGTTCGCCATCATCGCTTCGCGAAAGCGCTCGGCGGCCTTCTCCCAGGACTGCCCCGCAAACTTCGGCGCCTGCGCAGCGAGCGCGTCCTCGCGCGCTTTGAGCACGGAGCCAAGTAATTGCCGCGCGCCTGCGGCGGCGGTCGTCGCACGACTCAATGCCGCTTCACCTTCCTGAACCTTCGCGCTCACCTTGTCGGTCTTGCGGCCTTTGGCAGCATCTTTCACCGCCGCTTGCTGCGCCTCGACGGCCGCCGCGAAGTTGGTCGGCGCCAGCGCATCGACCTGTTCGCTGCGCGCCTTGTCGATCGCAGCCCCGAGCGCGGCCGCATCGATATCCTGAGCCGCGCGAGCGACGCTCGTCAGCGCCAGCAGCACAATCACCAATCCACGCAAACCACTCACGTCCGCACCTGTCCCGAGCCTCGCACGACATATTTGTAACTGGTCAACTGCTCGACCCCGACCGGTCCGCGTGCATGGAACTTGTCGGTCGAGATCCCGATCTCGGCGCCCATGCCGAACTCGCCGCCGTCGGCGAACTGCGTGGACGCGTTGTGTAGAACGATTGCGCTATCGACGTTCGCCAGGAACCGATCCGCCGTCGCCTGGTTGCGCGTGACGATCGATTCGGTGTGCGCCGAGCCGTAACGCGCGATGTGCTCGACGGCGGCGTCGACACCATCGACGACCTTGGCCGCGATGATCTTGTCCAGGTATTCCGTGTACCAGTCCTGGTCGGTCGCGACTGTGACCCGCTTATCAAGGCGCTGTACTGCCTCGTCGCCACGCACCTCGCAGCCAGCATCGAGCAGCGCGCGCACGATGGATTCGGCGCCGGTGCCGCCGCGATCGAACAACACGGTTTCGGCCGCGCCGCAGACGCCGGTCCGCCGCAGTTTCGCGTTCAGCACGATCTCGCGAGCCATGCCGGCATCCGCGTCGCGATCGACGTAGACGTGGCAGTTGCCTTCGAGATGACCGATCACCGGCACGCGCGCTTCTTTCTGCACGCGCTCGACGAGACTGCGTCCGCCACGCGGCACGACGACGTCGATGGAGTCGGTCATGCTCGAGAGCATGTGACCAACGGCTGCCCGGTCGGTGGTTGGTACGATTTGAATCGCGGCCTCCGGCAAGCCGGCGGCGCGCAGTCCGGCGACCAGGCACGCGTGAATCGCGCGGCTCGAATTCGCGCTCTCGGAGCCGCCGCGCAGAATGACTGCGTTGCCGGATTTCAAGCACAGCGCACCGGCATCAGCGGTAACGTTCGGCCGACTCTCGTAGATGATACCCACCACGCCGAGCGGCACGCGCACGCGCTCGATGCGCAGGCCATTCGGTCGTGTCCACGCGGCGATGACGACACCGATCGGATCGTTCAGCGCTGCAACTTCTTCAATTCCCTTCGCCATGGCTGCGACGCGCTGCTCGTCGAGCGCCAGTCGATCCATCATGGCGTCGGACAGCGCGCGCTCCCGCGCCGCCTGCAGATCGCTGCGATTCGCTTCCAGAATCGCGGTGCGCTGCTTGCGAATCTCCGCGGCAGCGGCGGTGAGCGCCGCGTTCTTCGTCGCAGTAGTCGCTCGCGCGAGCGCGCGTGACGCGTCCACGGCAGCGCGCCCCAATGAATCCATCAGGGCAGCGATGTTGTGCGATGTGCTGGCTTCGGCCTGCATGCCTGCATTCTAACGGCGAGCGCCGCGCAGTAAAGAATTGCAAATGTCGCTGACGTCGGCGGCACGGCGCCCGCACAGTCCACGCACAACGAAATGCAGCAGGGGGTCGGATGGCTGTCGAGACGGACCAGCTGAAATCCGCGGCCGAGGCGCAGCCCGCGGCGTTCCAGGCGAGCGAACGCTATCGCTACTACGTCGTCTGGTTCCTGTTCGTCGTCTACGTCTTCAACTTCGTCGACCGCCAGATCCTCACGACGCTGATCGAGCCGATCAAGCACGAGTTCGGGTTGCACGACTGGCAGCTCGGGGCACTCAGCGGCACGGCTTTCGCGCTGTTCTACACGACGTTCGGCATTCCGATCGCGCGCTGGGCGGACCGGGGCAACCGCGTCAACATCATCGCGTTGTCGTTGCTGATCTGGAGCTCGGCGACTGCCGTTACGGCCGTCGTCCGTAATTTCTGGCAGCTGTTCCTGGCCCGCGTCGTCGTCGGCATCGGCGAGTCCGGCTGCAGCCCGCCCGCCCTCTCGCTCATCAGCGACTACTTCGAGCCGAAGCGACGCAGCAAGGCATTGTCGATCTACGCGATGGGCGTGTACGGCGGCACCTTCATCGGACTCATGATGGGCGGCGTCGTGGCACAGATGTACGGGTGGCGCGCGGCGTTCCTCATCGTCGGCCTGCCCGGCATTCTGCTGGCGCTCGTGCTGAAGCTGACGGTGCGCGAACCGCCGCGCGGTTTCTCTGAAGGCGGCGCTCACACCGTGCCGGAAGCTCCGCCGATGGCGACCGTGGTGCGCACACTCGGCGCGAAGAGCAGCTTCAGGCATCTCGCGTTTGCAGCGGGATTGCATGCGTTCGTGAGCTACGGCGTCAGTGCGTTCTACAACTCGTACCTCATCCGCTCGCATGGCTTCACGGTCGCGCAAGCCGGAGTGTGGCTCGCATTCCTGGTCGGATTCGGCGGCTTGCTCGGCACGTACATCGGCGGCACGTATGCCGACAAGCTCACGCAGCGCCACGGCGACTCGCGCTACATGTTGAAGGTGCCGGCGATTTCGAACTTGATCTCGCTGCCGTTCGCCGCGGCGGCCTTCGCGCTGTCGCACACGCCGGTCGTGCTGATCTGCCTGTTCCTGTACGTCTGCTTCGGCACGATGTACCTCGCGCCGTCGATCTCCGCGACGTATCGACTGGTCACGCCGCGTGAGCGAGCGCTCGCGACCGCACTGCTGTTCCTGGTGCTGAACTTCATCGGCATCGGCGTCGGTCCGCTGCTGACCGGCTTCATCAGCCACACGATCGGCAACAACATGTTGGAAGCTGGCGTACCCGCTGCACAAGCGAGCGCCGACGGGCTGCGCTACGCGCTCTGCATCATCGTGTTTACGTTCGCGTGGTCGACGTTCCACTATTACCGCGCGATGCGCACGCTGCGTCAGGACGAGCTGCCCGCCTGAGCGTACTGATCGCGTAGCTCGCGCTTCAGCACTTTGCCGATCGCGCTTCGCGGCAGCACGTCGCGGATCTCCACCGATGCCAACCGCTGCGTCTTGCCGAGACGCTCGTTGCCCCACGTGCGGATCTCGTCCGCTGTCGCTGCGTGTCCAGGCTTGAGCACGACGAAAGCCACGGGCGTCTCGCCCCACTGCCGCGAGGCCACGCCGACCACGGCGACTTCCTTGATCGCGTCGTGCTTGATCAACACGCCCTCCAGGTCGCTCGGGTAGATGTTGAAGCCGCCGGAGATGATCATGTCCTTGCGACGATCCATCAGTGTGAGGAATCCCTGCTCGTCGAAGCGGCCGACGTCGCCGGTGCGGATGTAGCGATTGCCCGCGCCGTCGTGCCACTCCGCTTCCGCGGTTTTGCCCGGCTGATTGAAGTAGCCGTTCATCATCGACGCCGGCGAGCGGCCGACGATCTCGCCGACCTCACCGCGTGCCACTTCGCGACCCTGCTCGTCGATCAGGCGAATCTCGTGACCTGGCGCGGGCTGGCCGACCGTGTGCAGCTTGTCCGGAAATTCGTGCGCGTAGAGGATGCAGCTGCCGCCGCCCTCGGTCATGCCGTAGTACTCCGTCAGGCCGCCCGGCCAGCGCTTGAGAATGTCCGCCTTGAGTACTGCCGCGAACGGCGCGCTGGTGCAGAACTTCATGCGGAAGGTCTGCAGGTCGAAGCGATCGAACTCCGGCAGATCCATGATGCGCTGGTATTGCACCGGCACCAGCATCGCGTGCGTCACGCCGTGACGCTGCGCCAGTTGCAGGAATTTCAGCGTGTCGAACTTCGCCATGAGCACGACCGTGCCGCCCATCGCCAACGTCGGGAAGAAGCTCACCAGCGTCGTGTTCGAATACAGCGGCGTCGAGCAGATCGTGACGGCCGTGCGGTCATAGCGCGCGAGCGATGCACGATGCACGTGCGCCCAGCGCATGCGATGGGATTGCACGATGCCCTTCGGCGTGCCGGTCGTCCCTGACGAATAGATGATGTTGAACGGCGCGCCCGGATCGATCCGAACCGGCCGCGGCTTCGCGCTCTCCGGCGCGAGCCATTCGCGCATCGAGAGCGGAACCCTGCGCAGCGACGCCGGCAACTTCTGCCCTTCGAGCGCAGCGACGATCGGCTCGTCGAGGAACAGAATCTTCGCGCCGCAGTCCGCGAGCATCGTCGCCAATCCTTCGGGTGTCGAAGAAGGTGCCAACGGTGCAACCGCGACTCCCGCGCGCAGCGCGCCGAGAAAGATTGCCCCGTACTCGACGCACGACGTGCCGCAGATGGAGATGACATCGCCGGACTGAACGCCGTCTCGTTGCAACGATGCGGCGACTCGATCCATCAACTGGTCGAGCGCGCCGTACGTGAGGACATGCTCGTCGTGGATCAGCGCGGGATGGCTGGGGCGTTCCAGCGCGTAGCCATGAATGAGGTCGGCGATGACGCCGAAATCTTGCTGGAGCATCAGGTCGGGCGACATATGAGCGGCATTATCGTCCCGTTGGTCGGAACTGGGTGTTTGGATTTGTCGGGCTAAAGCCCGACCTACAGCCCACGGTCACAAGGTTTCAGCTAATCTTCGGGTCCTATGAAAAGACTCGCAGGCAAGACAGCACTCGTCACCGGCGCCGGCAGCGGCATCGGTCGCGCCACTGCCATTCTGTTCGCGCAGGAAGGTGCGAACCTCGTCGTGCTCGATCGTGCGCAGGCTGTCGAAGACACCGCCGCAGCGATCAAGCAGAGCGGCGGCAAGGCGATCGCCTTCGTCAAGGATTCGTCCGACGAGTCGGCAATTGCCGCCGCGATCGATGCGGCCGTCAGCGAGTTCGGCGCACTCGACGTCTGCTACGCCAACGCCGGCGTGAGCGGCGGCTGGGTGCCGATGCAGGAGCAGACGCCGGAGCACTGGGCGGAGATTCTCAAGATCAACCTGATCGGCACGTTTCTCGCGGTGAAACACGCAGCGCGCGTCATGACGCCGCGCAAGCGCGGTTCGATCATCTGCACGGCATCCGTTGCGGGACTGCGCTCCGGCGCGGGCGGCTCGCCATACAGTGCGAGCAAGGCCGGCGTCGTCAGCCTGGTTCAGACGACGGCGTATCAACTGAGCGGCAGCGGCGTGCGCATCAACGCCATCTGCCCGGGCCTCATCGAGACCGGCATGACGCGGCCGATCTTCGAGCAGGCACGCGCCCGCGGCACGGATCACAAGATCGGTCAGCTCAATCCGCTGCGCCGCGCCGGTGCGCCGGTCGAGATCGCGCAGATGGCCCTGTTCCTCGCCTCCGACGATGCCTCGTACGTGAACGGCCAGGCCTTCCCGGTCGACGGCGGTTTGTCGAGCTCGCATCCGATCGTGCCGCCGAAAGTGTAGGGAACTGACCTCGCATCGCATGCGTCTCCCGGAGACGCCAGGAGGACATCTCATGCTCAGCACTCGCACCGAAGCGCGTCGCTCGACTTTCAGTGTGTTGGAGACCGTCGTGCTGCTGAGCGCTGTTGCCTTGATCGCGAGGCCTGCGTACCGCGG
>Ga0207676_10003804_pt1 | contig 10671 bp, 6 predicted proteins | sample KBSSwiS72_FD_184307 | JGI IMG/M metagenome (GOLD analysis project Ga0207676, IMG submission 184307) | Switchgrass rhizosphere microbial communities from Kellogg Biological Station, Michigan, USA - KBS Switchgrass S7-2 (SPAdes) (version 2) | ecosystem: Host-associated > Plants > Roots >... | reverse complement strand
CTGGCCAAGCGGGGCGGTGACTTCATCTATAGCGTAACGGATGGTGTGAATAAGATATCCGAGCCGGTAGCCTACTGTTTCGGCGAAGGTCAAAAAGGCCAAGTTTACATCTTCTACCACAACGGCCGACTTTACGAATCGAAAGTCACATTTTACAAAGGGATCCAGGCCCTGGATTTTACCGTTGCGCAGAACCATGAGGTTTCCAAATCCCTTGAAGAGGCGATCGGACGACAAATTCCCGCGGGCGAAGCTTTGAATTGTTTTAGCTGTCATTCAACGGGATCGGTCCAGAATAAGCAGCTCAAGCCTGCTAACCTGACCCCCGGCGTCAACTGCGAGGTCTGCCACGGCCCGGGTGAAGAACATATCAAAGCTTTCAAGGCGCGAGACCTCAAGAACCTTCGGATCTACAATCCGGCGAAGATGCCTACCTTCGAACTATCGCAGCAATTCTGCGGCACTTGCCATGTCGGATTCGAAAAGGTCCTGACCATGGAGAAGAATGTTGAGACAGTACGTTTTCAACCCTACCGTCTTTTTAATAGTGCGAAGCATGATACAACCGATCCGCGGCTGAGTTGTGTGGCATGCCACGATCCGCACGAAAAAACTCAGCGAGAACCCGCGTTTTACGACACGAAATGTTTCGCGTGCCACCTTTCGGCCTCGAAGGATGCAAAAACGCCGACACGCAACGCCTCCGCGTGTCCGGTGGCTACGCAGAATTGCGTGTCTTGCCACATGCCGAAAACGGACGTGCCCGAAATGCACTTTAAGTTCACTGATCACTGGATCCGCATCGTTAAACCCGACAAGCAGTGATAAAATATTCTGACTTTCGCGCATTGTTTCCCTTTACGGAGGAATCGTCTCATCCTGAAGATCCGCAAGTTCTCTTGTATAGCACTGCTATTCTCATGTGTTTTTGGGGGTATTACACTGATAGTCGCCCAGGGTGACCGGTATGAGTGTTCCGGCCGAAAGATCCCGCATTTTACTGACATAACTGCCAAGACAGGCATCAAGTTTACGCACGCCTCGGCACCAGAGAAAAAATATATTGTCGAATCGATGAGCGGCGGCGTTCTGTTAATCGATTATGACCGTGACGGATTGCTGGATATTTACCTAACGAATGCTCCAACCGTCGACATGGCCCTCAAGAATCAAAAATCGCGCAGTGCGCTTTATCATAACAACGGGGACGGAACGTTCACCGATGTCACCGACAAAGCAGGAGTTGGTTTTCCGGGCTTTGCTATGGGCGGAGCGGTTGGCGATTACAATAACGACGGCTGGCCTGACATGTACATCACCTGCCTTGGAGCCAACGTTCTTTACCGGAATAACGGCGACGGCACCTTCACCGACGTTACGGCGGCCGCGGGCGTTGGCGATCCAAGATGGTCGGCCGGGGCAGCGTTTGGCGATTATGATGGCGACGGCTTTCTAGACCTCCTCGTCTCAAACTACGTCGATTTTAAGCTTAACGATCTTCCCGGATTTGGTTCCAGCCCGACATGTAAATATCGTGGCATCGATGTTCAGTGCGGGCCCCGCGGATTGAAAGGCGCCGGCGATTCGCTATACCACAACAACGGCGACGGTACATTCACCGATGTCTCTAAACAGACTGGCTTTGATGACCCGAGCGGCTACTACGGATTGCAGGTTGTATGGTCCGACTTCGGAAACACCGGCCGCCTGGATGCGTATGTCGCCAACGATTCCACGCCGAACTTGTTCTATCGCAATGATGGCAACGGAAAGTTCAAAGAGATCGGTCTGGAATCTGGAACCGCGGTAAGCGGCGACGGGTCTGAGCAAGGATCAATGGGTGTTGCCGTTGGCGATTATCTGCACACGGGCAGGTTCTCGATCTTCGTCACCAATTTCGTCGATGAGTACGACACGCTTTATCGCAACGACGGCGATTACAGCTTCACCGACGTTGCGTTGGCGGCAAAAGTAGCTCAATCTTCCCGGCCTTATGTGAAATGGGGAACGGGTTTTGTTGATTTTGATAATGACACCTGGCTCGACCTTTTTGTGGTCAATGGCCATGTTTACCCGCAGATCGACGCGCAGCCGCTCGGTGCCCGCTATCGCCAGCCAAAACTTTTGCACATGAATTTGGGCGATGGAAATTTTTGCGATGCAGGCAAGCAGGCGGGCCCTGCCCTGACCGAGCCGCGTGCGTCTCGCGGGGCCGCGTTCGGAGATCTAGATAATGACGGCAATATCGACGTCGTTGTCGGTGATCTGGACGGTCCGCCGATGATCCTTCATAACGACAGTAGTTCGGGAAATCATTGGATAACCTTCGAGCTGGGCGCGATCAAGGGCAATCCGCTTGCCATCGGTGCACGCGTAAAGGTTGTTGCCGGCGGCGTGATCCAAACTGATGAAGTTCGAAGCGGGGGCAGTTACCTGTCGCAAAATGATCTCCGGCTTCATTTCGGATTGGGCAAAGCGACGAAGATCGATTCGATCGAGATCCGTTGGAACTCGGGGAAAGTCGAAACCATCAAAGACATTGCTGCAGACAAGTTTTATTCGATCCGCGAAGGAGAAGGAATCGTTCCGTTCGAAAAAATTAGACCCATATTGAAAACCAAACCGTGATCCAAAATTTGCAGCATGTAGGCTAAGCTATGAAATCTCTGTTTAAGGTACTTTTCATCGGAAGCTTATTGACGACGATCTCTGTCGCTCAATCCAAAAATATTCAGTCACCGGCGGATTTCAGCGGAACTTGGATTTTGGACAAGAAGAAAAGCATCTTTTCATTCCCAGATGGCGGCAAGATAAATGATTTGAGTGACGCAGTAAATTTGGAAGACTATACATTGGTAATCACTCAAAAAGACCCTGAGATAAGAATCCTGCAGAGCTTCTCGTTTCGAGGCGACGCAAAGCGGTACGAGATCACATTGTTCTTTGACAAACGCGGGGAGATTAATCAGGGGCCGCACAAAATGTACGATGCGAGGGATACATCAAAGAAGACTTTTGAGCTTATTGACGTGACCGTCAAATCCAAAACCTCTCAAAAAAATAATAAGCTATTGCGCATGGGATCGTATCAATTCAAGTGGTGGGGAACGTACAACGCGATCGTCGCGCAGACATTTGAATTGTCCAATGACGGACTCTCACTAAGCCTGCTAACGGACGTGACTTTCATGGTAGATGATCCACTATTCGGAAATCAAAAAAGCAAGCTTGTGTTTACGAAGCAGCAGTAGAAAACTTGTGGCGTTGAAACGAACTAGATTTACATTTGCATTTACGTGGGTCGGTTTGTTTTTGGTTTTCGCTGAAACATCGTTCGCTCAAACTTCAGCCATCTCTTTCACCGATATTTCCGCCGCTAGCGGGATCACCGTGCCGCATGTTTCGACTCCCGAAAAACGTTATATTGTTGAATCGATGAGCGGCGGAGCTGCGGTCTTTGACTGCGACGGCGACGGGTTCCTCGACGTCGCCACGGTCAACGGTTCGTCTGTCGACCGATATAAAAAAGGCGGCGATCCGATGATCACGGTCTACCGCCAGGTAAATGGCGAGAAAACCAGGATCCCGACATTTGAAAACATTACTCAGTCAGCAGGCCTCACGCGCAAAGGCTGGGGAATGGCTGTGACTGCGGTCGATTACGACAACGACGGCGTTCTCGATCTTCTGGTCACAGGTTTTGACGGCAACGCTTTGTACCATGGCGTTGGCCCGTGCAAGTTCCAGGACGTGACGGAAAAGTCCGGGCTGCATGGCCAAGGATTTATGACCGGAGCTGCCTGGGCGGATTATGATCGTGACGGATTCCTTGATGTTTTCGTTGCGGGATACGTCAAGATAGATCTCAATGATCTTCCGGTTTTTGGCAGCTCGCAGACATGCTCATACAAAGGTATTCGTGTTCAATGCGGACCTCGCGGACTTCCCGGCGACCGTGATTATTTGTATCACAATCGCGGTAATGGAACCTTCGAAGAGGTCGCCGTTAAGGCGGGAGTCGCCGATCAGACGACAAAATACTTTGGCCTGGGAGTTGAGTGGGCTGATTACGACAACGACGGCTGGCCCGATCTGTTTGTCGCCGATGACAGTTCGCCAAATCTGCTTTACAAGAACGATCATACCGGAACATTTACCGATGTAAGCTTTGCTGCTGGGGTAAGCTATAACCGCTCGGGAGATGAGCAGGGAACCATGGGCGTCACCTGGGGCGATTATGACGGCGACGGAAAGCTCGACTTATTCGTTACTAATTTTGACAACGAATACAATGCGCTTTACAAGAACCTGGGTGCGAAAGGCTTCCTTGACGTCGCCCTCGAGACAGGTGTCGGTGCTCCGAGCATCCCATACGTAGGCTGGGGAACATCTTTTGCCGATCTTGATAATGACGGATGGCTTGATCTTTTGGTCGTCAATGGCCATGTCTACCCGCAGATCGAACTTGCAAAAAGTGAAACTCAGATGGGATTTCTACAGGACTTTCTTCTCCACCGAAATCTCGGCAACGGTACGTTCGAAGAAATTTCCGAACAGGCCGGTTTGCGCAAACTTCCTTTGCGTTCCCGTCGCGGAGCCGCGTTCGGAGATCTTAATAATGATGGACTGATCGACGTTGTTATTACGAACGTCGGCGAGCCGCCGACAGTTCTTCTGAATACGACGCAAAACCAAAATAGCAGTGTTACGTTTCGGTTGCTGCAGTCAGGCCCAAATCGCGACGCGATCGGCTCTCGACTGACTCTAAAGACAAACAAACGATCGATGACACAGGAAGTCGAAGCCGGAGGTAGCTACCTTTCACAGAATGACCTGCGGCTTCATTTCGGCCTTGGTACAGATGAGAAGATAGTTTCTGCCGATATACGCTGGAGCGACGGCAAAGTTGAAACCGTCGCGGGCGTCCAGGCAAATCAGATCGTAACAATTACACAAGGCAAAGGCGTTACAAGCTCACAGAATTTTCGCAATCGCTGATCATGGAAAAATGAGACTGTCGCAATTTACCCCAAAATGCCACTCATCGTTAGTGGCTCTGCTGGCCACAGTGGTTTTTCTGCTCGGGCCGGCAAATACTTTTGGACAGGTCCTTGGCGATCCGATGGACGTCAGTCAGGATTTTCATCGGTTCGAAAATGTTTATTTCGTAGGCAGTAAATTGAATAGCTTTGATCCGGCAACTGGCCTTGGTAGCGTCACATGGGATCGCTATTTACTAAGTACGACACTGAGTTTCAACAAAGTCGATGTCGGATGGGCAAAGGGAAAAGCAACGGAGTTTCCGGGCACCGAGTACGACGAAAATCCTCGTCTGCCTTTCTCGATATCCTTTGTTAGTCCGCGAACCATTCGGCTGCGCTTTAATTCCCGAAACCTGCCCTTCGACAGTGGCCCATCGCTGATGCTCGATGGGCCGCCAAAGACTGACAGCAGCTGGAAGGTGGAGCAAACTGACAAGTGGATCACCTACACCAGTGAGTTTGGAAAGGTGGTCATCATCAAAGATCCCTGGCATATCGAGTTTTACGATGCCGCCGGCAGGCTTCTAACACGCACACTGAATATCGGAGACCCGCATACTTATCTATCAACGGTCCCGTTCTCGTTCGTTCGTCGGACGAGCGATCTGAACCGTCGCTTTGCCGCGACGTTTGAGTTGTCTCCAGACGAAAAACTTTTCGGTACGGGTGAATCTTTCACTCGCCTGAATAAACGCGGGCAGAAGATCAATGTTTTTACGCGTGACGGCATGGGTGTCCAAGGGCAGTTGATGTACAAACCGATCCCGTTCTTCCTCAGCAGCAATGGCTACGGGATGTTCGTGCACACCAGCGCGCCGGTGACATTCGATTTTGGTCACGATTACGATCAGCACAACGCAATCTATTCCGCGGACGATCAACTAGATCTTTTTATCTTTCTTGGTGAACCAAAGGATATTTTGTCGGAATACACAGCCTTAACGGGCCGGAGTCCTGTGCCGCCGCTTTGGTCATTCGGATTCTGGATGAGCCGGATCACCTACAAGTCTGAGGACGAAGTACGCGACGTCGCTGCTAAACTCCGCGAGCACAAAATTCCGGCGGATGTCATTCATCTCGATACTGGCTGGTTTGAGACCGATTGGCGGAGCAACTATAAATTTTCCACTTCGCGATTTCGTGATCCGGCTAAGATGATCGCGGATCTAAAAAACCAGGGCTTTCACATAAGCCTCTGGCAATACACTTATTTCACCCCGAAAAATGATCTATATAAGGAGATCGTCGATAAGGGTTACGAGGTGAAAAATGAAAACGGCACAGCGCCGTTCGAGGACGCTGTTCTCGACATGAGCAATCCGACGGCGGTGAAATGGTACCAGGATAAACTTGCCGGTCTTCTGAAAATGGGAGTCGGCGCCATCAAGGTCGATTTTGGCGAAGGTGCGCCTATCACAGGACAATATTTTTCCGGAAAGCTGGGCCTCTACGAGCACAATCTATATCCTCTGCGATACAACAAAGCCGTTGCAGACATCACAAAACAAACGACCGGCGACTCGATCATCTGGGCGCGAAGCGCGTGGGCTGGAAGCCAGCGATATCCCTTGCATTGGGGCGGCGACGCCGAGAATACGAATTCGGCAATGGCGGCAGAATTGCGCGGCGGCTTGTCCTTCGGGTTGTCGGGCTTCACCTATTGGAGTCACGATGTAGGTGGTTTTGTGGATCGCCCGTCGCGGGATCTTTATCGCCGCTGGATGGCGTTTGGCGTACTTACGTCACACGTTCGAGCGCACGGTGCGCCTCCCCGCGAGCCTTGGGAGTATGACAAAGCTCTGACCGACGATTTTCGACGCGCACTCAACCTTCGCTACTCGCTGATGCCTTACATCTACGCGCAGGCAAAAGACTCGTCGGCAAAGGGCTTTCCGATGCTGCGGACGCTGTTCTTTGAGTTTCCCAAGGACCCGACTAGCTGGTTCATTGAGGACGAATACATGTTCGGCTCGGACCTGCTTGTTGCCCCGCTCTTCGAGGAATCGAGCAGCCGGAAAGTTTATTTGCCGCCCGGTAAATGGATTGATTATCAAACCGGAAAGGTCTACGAAGGTGAACGTTGGTACGCCATTGCGGCCGGGCAGATCCCGATAGTTCTCCTCGCTAGAGACGGCACCATTCTTCCGCATGTCCAGCTGGCGCAGAGCACTTCCGAGATCGACTGGAGATCGATCGATCTGCGAGTATTCAGCGCCGATAAGAAGAGTGGGGTTCGCGGCCTTTTCGCCTCGCCCGATATAGCACCGCAGACAATAGAGCTTGTTTCTGAGCGTGACGGTTACAGGTTGAAAAAAGATCCGTCAAAAGGAGCTATAAACTGGCAGATCACCTCAAGTCAGAAAGGAAAGTAGTAGTGTTAATACTGATGGGATTTTCGACGGATTTTGCATGGACTATTGACGATTAAGGTATATAATTTTGGTAAGAGTAGTAGTCGAATATTCGCTTAGAATAGGCTTTTGTTGACGATGATTTGGGGGCAAAGCATATGACTAAGAAGCTCCTGGCAATTACTATCGCCTTCATTTTTGGATCCTTTCTGGCGGTTCCAGCGCAGCTTCCGAACCCTGATGCCGGTACAGTGCCCAAAAGCCTTGAAGCTGATAGTACGAGAGTGCGATCGATGGAGCTCGAACGAGTAAAACGGGCTGGAGACAAGGGAAACGGGCAGCCCGAAGCTTATCGCAGATTTAACTTTACAGAGATCAAGAAGGATTTCGAGCAAATACAGCTCGTGTTCGATTCCCGAGTAGTTAAGACATACAAATCAACGAACCCGATCGATTACCTGCGCATTTCCGATGGCTCCGATGAGATCAGGCTGCGGGCATCGCGGCTCAAGGCTAATCTATTCTTCGAAAAAACCAAGAATGAGAAGGTCGATACCATTTCGGTCGATCCTAAAGGGCGTCAGGAGATCGTCAAGAAGCTGATCATCAACCTCAATGATGCGCTCAGAAGCCTCGTGACCAATCCGATATTTCGAAATCCTGGAGTGATAGATCCGAAGGATTCAGAAAGAGCTAATTCCGATCTCGACCGGATTATCCTTTTGGGCTCGCAGCTTTCACTGGTTGGCGGTAAAGAAAATTGATCCAAAAAAAAGTGGTTGCGCGAGAGAAGAACAGCTTGCCGGGCATACCGTCGGTTTCGGCGGATTCGATTGTTTTGGGGTGAATTTGATCATCCCAACGGTATATAATGATCATGTTGGTTCCACACATCTCATGGCCGTTCGCCGGTCTTAAGGAAGGTATAAATGAACAGGTTAATACTCTTGGCACCTTTTGCTTTGATTCTTGCACTATGCCCGGTCGTTCTTGGACAAGCCAGTCCGGCGCCTCCTGGTGCGGGGGATAGGAATACCGGTTCGACAAACATAAAGGAGAGGTCGATCGAGCTTGAACGCATCGATCGTGAAATGCATAAGTCTGATAAGGCTGCTGAGCCGGCGGCCACCGCGAACTTTGCTCAGATCAAGGAGGATTTCGAGCAGATCCAGGTCGTTTTCGACAAAGGAGTTGTTAATACCTACCAGACGTCGAATCCTATGGATTATCCGAAGATCGCCGACTCGGCAACAGAGCTGAAGGATCGCGCGACCAGGCTCAGATCCAACCTTTTCCCGGACAGGCCAAAGAAAAGTAAGGACAAGAAAGAAGACTTGGAATATGTGCCAGTGTCGGGCGCACCGGCCGAAGTGGTCAAAAACCTTATCGTCAATTTGAATAGTTCTTTAAGCACATTCGTCGCAAGCCCGATCTTCCAAAATGCCAAGATTGTCGACCCGAAAGAAGCCGAAAAGGCCCGGCTCAACCTTGAAACGATCATCTCGCAAAGCACTCAGCTTTCGCTTGAAGCAGGAAAGATGAAGTAAACATAGCGGATGGTAGCTGACTGATAGTGGAAAGTAACTCGCTTTCCACTATCAACCCTAGTCGGGTTTTTCTAGCGTTCTCTTTAGCGTAAAATTTCCTTCCAGTCGAATATCTCTGGACGAACTTCCAACCAATACCTTGAACTCACCCTTTTCGGCAACCCAGGACTTTTTGGCCGTGTCATAGAATGCGAAGGCGTTAAAGTCCAACGGAATTGATATCGTCTTTTTCTCGCCGGCTTTAAGGAACACCTTCTGAAATCCTTTCAGTTCCTTCGCGGGCCGCGGAACACTTGACTCTAAATCCTGAATATAGATCTGCGCCGCTTCCGCCCCGTCGCGACCGCCGTTATTCTCGATATCAAACTGAACAGCGAGGCTGCTCCCGTCTTTCCCGGGAACCAGCTTTAGATTCGAATACTTAAAGGTCGTGTATGATAGGCCGTGCCCGAACGGGAAGTCCGCTTCGATATTCTTTTTGTCGAACCAGCGATAGCCGACAAAGATGCCCTCGTCGTATGACACGGTTTTACCGTCACCTGGATAACGGCCGTAGGCAGGAGAGTCTTCCCAGCGTTTGAGGAACGTAGCCGGGAGCTTGCCCGATGGCGAGATCTTTCCGAACAGGACATCGGCGATCGCGTTGCCGCCCTCCTCACCGTAATAAAAGGCTTGTAGGACAGCCGGAATCTGTCCGACCCAATCTGCCACTGTCACCGGGCCGCCGGACGTTACTACAACCACCGTGTTGGGATTCGCCTTTGCGACAGCCCGGATCAGGTCTTCCTGCTCTTTTGGAAGCCCGAGTTCTTTGCGGTCACGAGTCTCGACCTCGACAGCATCCGATAAACCTACAAACACAACCGCGGCGTCCGCGTTTTTTGCCGCCTCGACAGCTTTGTTCATCGCGCTTTCCGCGAGCAGTTTCCAACCGAGTACGAGATCGGCGTTTCCGATATTTTCGTAATGTTCGACGCGTATCTTTCGCGGCTCGCCGGCCCTGAGTTCGACTACCGCCGAACCTTTTAGCGTTGCGTGATCTCCCCATACGTCCACGATCAGTTTGTCATCGAGGTATAGTCGCCCGCCGTCATTGCTGGCAAGGCTGATCGCATAACGGCCCGATATGGACGCGACGAGTTGCCCTGTCCAGCGGTTTGAGAACTTGTCAGCAGGAATGTTTTCGGCCGGAGCACCAGTTGCCCAATGAAAATCAAGCTGCGGATCAGTCCGCGTTAGCTTGGGCGCGCCGTCGAGCGTCATGTTGTCGAAATATTCGGCGGCCAGCCCGTTTGACGAGCTGTCCGGAGTTCGCAAATTTTCTGAAGGGACTGGTGTCGTATCATCTAGAACATCCATGCCCGAAGCATGATTCACGCGTATCTGGCCGACAGCCCTTTTGATCCCTTCGAGCGGGCTGACGGCGGCGAACGGTTTTACCTCAGCGGAACCACCGCCGCCGATCCGTGCAACCGCGGCATTCGGACCGATCACCGCGATCGATCTGATCTTGTTCGCGTCCAGCGGCAGGACATTTTGTCTGTTCTGGAGAAGTACGATGCTTTCGCGTGCGGCTTTGAGAGCTATGTCGCGATGTTCGGGTGTGTCGAGCGAACCCGGACCTCTTCCTTTGCCGTCCATGATTCCGGAGAGGATCATCGCGGTTAGCGTGCCGTGGATCATCGAATCGATATCCGATTCTGTGATCTGTTTATCTTCGAGAGCTTTTCT
>Ga0207676_10003803_pt1 | contig 10676 bp, 5 predicted proteins | sample KBSSwiS72_FD_184307 | JGI IMG/M metagenome (GOLD analysis project Ga0207676, IMG submission 184307) | Switchgrass rhizosphere microbial communities from Kellogg Biological Station, Michigan, USA - KBS Switchgrass S7-2 (SPAdes) (version 2) | ecosystem: Host-associated > Plants > Roots >... | reverse complement strand
ACACAGTGATCTTTGACCATCGCACCGTCGAACAGTTGACCGTAGTCGTGGAAGCGACCTTGAGCAATCAGGTGCCGAACTCGAGATAACGATTTAGCCACGGATTACACGGAAACCACGGATCAGAAAATACCTTTCTTTTCTGATCCGTGTTTTCCGTGTAAATCCGTGGCAAAAGCGTAAACGGATCCGGAGGATTGATATGAACTCACTTCAGTTTTACATCGTCGATGTTTTTGCTGAGAAGCCACTCGCCGGCAATCAACTCGCGGTGTTTATCAGCCGGGGCGCGATCGGCGCCGATGAAATGCAGCGGCTCGCCCGTGAGATGAACTATTCCGAAACCACGTTCATTGAGTCAGTGGAGCAACGCGAGGGCGGCTTCGACGTGCGCATCTTCACGCCGCAAAAGGAAGTGCCGTTTGCGGGCCATCCAACGCTGGGCACGGCTTATTTGATCCAACAGGAAATCATCCGGCAGCCGGTCGAGAGCCTTAAGTTGAATCTAAAGATAGGCCAGATACCGGTTGAGTTCAGCTACCGCGGTACTAACCCCGACGTGCTCTGGATGGTTCAGCCAAAACCAACTTTCGGTCGCACGCTCGAGCCGGCATCGCTGCGCGAGGTACTGGGCGTGGAGTTGTCGGACATCGACGATCGTTTCCCAATCCAGGAGTCTTCGACCGGGTTTCCGTTCATCATCATTCCGCTCAAGACCCTCGACGCCGTCAACCGAATCAACATTCAACGCGACCGCTACTTCGAATTGATCGAACAGACGGAAGCAAAAGCGCTGCTCGCCTTCGCGCCTGAGACTTATTCGCCGGAAAACGATTTGAACGTCCGTGTGTTTGCTGAGTATTACGGCACGCCTGAAGATGCTGCAACCGGCAGCGCCAACGGATCACTGGCGGCTTACCTGGTTGAGAATCGATATTTCGGCGGCGACAACATCGACATACGCGTCGAGCAGGGCTACAAACTTGCCCGTCCGTCTTTACTGTTCCTGCGTGCTACTAAAGAAGGTGAAAGTATTACGGTGCGTGTCGGTGGAAGAGTGCAGCCGTTCGCCAGTGCGACATACAAACTTCCAAAGGGCGTTCCGGATAACGATGATGGCGATCGACTCGAGTCAAAGCCGGTTGGTTCCGTTGCCCTGAAGCCGTTCGGGACTTCGATCTTCAGCGAAATGACGGCGCTGGCGATACAACTCGGCGCCGTCAACCTCGGCCAGGGGTTTCCTGATTTTCCAGCGCCGCCAGAAATCGTTGAAGCAGCGATGGCTGCGCTCAAGGCCAACGAGAACCAGTACTCGCGTTCGATGGGAAATCCCGTGCTCGTGAATGCGATCGCCGAACATCAACGTCACTTCTACAATCTCGAATACGATCCAATGTCGGAGGTGACAGTTTTCTGCGGAGGTGCTGAAGGTATTGCTTCGTCGCTGCTGGGCCTGCTGAACCCGGGTGACGAGGTGATACTGTTCGAACCGTTCTACGACAGCTACCCGGCATGCGTAGCGATGGCGCGCGCGGTGCCACGTTTCGTGTCGCTCCGGCCGCCTGACTTTTCGTTCGACCCGGACGAATTGGCGGCGGCGTTCACCGGCAAAACGCGCGTGCTCATTCTCAACAGCCCGCACAATCCGACTGGCAAGGTCTTCAGCCGCAGTGAACTTGAAACAATTGCGCAGCTCTGTCAGAAACACAATGTAGTTGTCCTGGCGGATGAAGTTTATGAACACTTCACTTACGACGACGTTCAACACATACCAATGGCAACGCTTCCCGGAATGCGTGAACGAACGTTGACGCTTTCGAGCAGTGGCAAGGCTTTTTCGTTGACGGGATGGAGGATCGGCTGGGTTACCGGACCCGCGGAGTTGGCCTGGGCGGCGCAGGCTGCGCACCAGTACATCACCTTCGCTGTTCCAACTCCTTTACAGGTGGCAATCGGCTACGCGCTGAGCACGCACACTGAAGATTATTTTGCGATGTTGAAGAAGGAGTATACCGAACGACGTAATTTTCTGATGCAGGTGTTGTCTGACTGTGGTTTCAAAGTCACAAAGCCGCGAGGCGCCTACTATATCGTCGCCGATTTTTCAGCACTGCATGACACAGATGACCGTACGTTCGTGCGCGATATGGTGGAGCGTTGCAAGGTTGCGGCAGTTCCGTTGAGCGGCTTCTGTAATACGGGCTCACCCATAAAAAGCCGGCACCTGCGATTCGCTTTCTGCAAGCGAATGGAGACGCTTCGCGCTGCCTCGTCACGGTTAACGGAAGCTCGCCTGCTCGGCGCTCTGGCCAGTTCAGCCGTGTAATCCGCTTCCTCACCAGTCCTACCCTATGGTGAAATTTCGAGTGTGGGTGTGTTGCTGCTCACTACACCGTGCAGCGTCACAGTCAACGGCAAATTTCCTGGCGGTAGCCCGTCAGGTAGTTTGACAATGATGTAAGAAGCATCCAGGCCCTGCACTCCCGACACCGTTCCAACGTTTTCGATTGTCAGCAAGATCCCATTCGCGCGCACTGAAAGGATCGCAGAGTCTGGTTGGCCCAGTCCCAGATTAGAAGTGAACAACACTACTCGTGTGCGCTGATCAGCGCTGAAGTTGTGAGTGTTAAGAATGGGAAATGGACCACGTAACCGCGTGACAGAATCGAGCGCCACAGCTTTATTTGTTCCCTGTTCGATGAAAATTGTTGGCGGTGGTGACGTCGCAGCGGAGGTAAGCACGATGCTTACCTCACTGGTGCCCTGACTGATGGCAAGATCAAGCTTGCTGTCATTATTGAAATCGCCTGCCACCAGCGATTCGGAGAACGATCCCGACTGAAAGAAGACAGCGGGCGAGAATGTGCCGTCGCCCTTTCCACTCAGGAAACTGAAACCGCCGCTGTGACCGGCGATGACCAGATCACGCTTGCCGTCGCCGTCAAAATCCTCGCTGATAAGATTGGCTGGCTCCGTGGCGAGAGAGGTTGTGGTTCCTGGTTGAAACGTGCCGTCTCCACGACCTCGCAAGATCGTTAGCACGCTGGGAAGTCGCGACGTTACTGCAACGTCAAGCCTACCGTCGGAATTCAAATCGGCCAACGTAGCCTTGACGACCTCATTCGCCACCGGGTAACTCACCGGATCATCAAACGTACCGTCGCCGCGACCGATAAGCACAAGAACATTCCCTGGAAAACCAAGCAACACCAGATCAGCCTTGCCATCACCATTTAAGTCGCCGGGCAAAACGGAAGCATTCGCCGTTGCAACTGTTCTGCTTATCACAGGCTGAAAGGTACCATTGCCGTTGCCTAACAGGATGCTCAGCATGTTGGGGCTTCCGAGAGCTGCAAGATCAATCTTTCCATCGTTGTTAAAGTCGCTTACGCCCAAATTTGCAGGCTGAGATCCTACGAAATAATTCACTCCAGTCTTCAATGTGCCATCGCCGTTGCCAATAAAGACGCTAACGTTGAAACCGAAAATATTTGCAGAGGCCACATCCGCTTTTCCGTCACCGTCAAAATCTGCAATGACTACATCCGCAGGGTTCGAGTTTGAAGTATAGGGAACCTGTGTCTGGAGAGTCCCGTCGCCGTTCCCAAGCAGCACATGGATGTTAGATCCAGTCGTAGTCGCAACCACGACATCGAGCTTGCCGTCTCCATTCAGATCGCCGCTGGCGATGCCGAGAGGATTTAAATCGCCGGTACCGAAGGCCAGACGCTTGGCACTAAAGTTTGCCGTCACGTTCGACGATAAGGCAGTGAAGCTGTGGCTGGTTGGCGGGAGCAATTTAAAGTTCGTGAACAGGCGGTTCGCGAGGTAGGCGGTGACAGTATAATCGCCGTCCACTGGAAGTCCCGAAAAGCTGTACCCACCAAATGACGTTGTGATGGCAGTTCCTGTCCTCGTTCCGGTTAACTCAATCGTAAAACCCTCGATGTTCGAACCATTATCGTGGAGTACCCCACCGCTAATCGTAAAAGTGGCTACTCTGCCGGTGAAATTGACCACACGATTACTCGACAGGTCGTTAAGCGTGGCAGAGGGTGGACTGAACGTAAATTTCGCCCGTGATGGAGTCACGGTGTAATTGCCGCCGCCAGGCAAATCCGTAAACGCATAGCTGCCGTCAGCACCGGTGATTATTGTGCCGGTCATCGATCCGGACAGAGTCATGGTCACTCCTGACATTCCAACACCTGAGATGTCCTTAACGGTTCCCGAGATCGAGTAATGGTTGAGTGTTCCAACGAAGTTAGCGACGACGTTCGATGCCAGGTTATTGAAGGTTTGATTGAGAGGCGCGAAAGTATAATTTATTTTGGACGGCGTTACTGTGTACGTTTGGCCAGCAGTCAAATCGTTAAAGGCAAAGGTGCCTGTTGCATCCGTTATGATTACGACTGGCGTTGCCCCGGTGAGCACAACTGACGCATCCGAAAGTGGAACGTCGTTGTTATCTTTGACGATACCGCTGATGTTGTGGGGTCCGGTTTGATTTATGAAGACGGCAACCGAATTCGCACCTTGAGCTGAGATGATATCTGGTTTGGCATCGCCGTTGAGATCGAAGATGGTTGCGAACCTATTGCCACCTTGAAAGTCCACTGATTTTTGAAACGTCCCATCCCCGTTTCCCTTGAGGATGCTCAACCCACCCCCATTTCCCGCTATCACCAGATCAGATTTTCCGTCGCTATTGATATCTCCGGTCGACAGTTCAAAAGGAAGACTTCCGGCGGCGTAGTTAACAGGAGCCCCAAAAGTGCCGTCTCCGTTTCCCAGTAGAATGCTGACACGGTCGACGACTTGACCATTTGCGGTAGCCAGATCGAGCTTACTGTCACCATTAAAATCGCCTTTGACTATAGAGAAAGGGCCGGCCGCACTCGAATAATCAACGGAGGGAAAGAACGTCCCGTCGCCCTTCCCCAGCATGATACTAACGACTCCGTCATTACCAAATCCATAGCTGCTGACGGCCAAATCGATCTTGCCATCTGCATCGAAGTCGCCAACTGCAACCGACGTCGCAAAATTACTCGAGCCGTAACTTACCGGCGGTTTCAGGGTCCCGTCGCCATTGCCTAAAAAGACTGAGGCGCCGCTTCCGTTGATAACGACGATGTCGGGCTTGTTATCGTTATTGAAATCGCTTGCGAGAATTGAACTCGTTTGTGCCAAACCCGAAAACAAATAATCGACGTGCGGCTGAAAACTGCCGTTGCCGTTTCCAAGGAGAACGCTAACGCCTTCTGTAAGGCTGAAGGAGGTTTCGGCGACGATGTCGAGCTTTCCATCGCTGTTCAGATCGGTGATGACAACTCCATAAGCGGGTTGTCCAACGTCGTAATCGGTCTTGTTCCCAAAGGTCCCATTTCCGTTACCCGGCAGGACACTGATATTGCTAGTGCTGTTATTTGCTACCGCGAGATCTGGTTTTCCGTCACCATTGAAATCTCCGAGAGCGCCGTCGTAGGGGTTACTACCCACCGTGTAACTCACCGGAGAAGCAAACGACTGCGCAAACACGGGAGTGCCTTCGATAAGCGCTATCAAAGCCATGACGAGAAAGATGTTAAAAAGCTTTGAGATAGTGGCAGCAGACTTCGTTTTCAATTGCAAATCCCTGGATTTTTTACTGGCTGGATATTCGGGAATGGCTCTGAAGATTAGCTTCTGGCTGGCTCGTCCCTCACCGCATTAAAACAATATTGTACCTGATGGTATTTGTCTAACGATCACGGTGGGTGGCATTCTCGATACTGCATCAGTTTGAAATTTGGATGAAACGCCGAAGGCGTTGGCTAATTTCAGCCCAGGGTTCGAGCATGGCGAGAACCCTGGGACATAATTTCAATCACAACCAAACCCTGAAAGGGTTCGGCGATTGGCGAACCTTTTCAGGGTTCAATGACGGTTTAATGTTCTGATCCCAGGGTTGTCGCTACGCTCCAACTCTGTGCTGAAATTAGCGAACGCCTTCGGCGTAATTGCGGTTCAAATTCAAACTGATGCACTACTGCATTCTTATCGAGAGTTATCCTTCCGTCGCTGCTCGCTCGCCTTTACGATTTCGCTGATGTCCGCCGCTGGACGTATCTCGAAAGTATTTCCATAAGTCAGCGCGGGGTGCTGCGACATGAGCTGTACTGCGTGGTTCATGTCGCGAGCCTCAAGGACGAGAATGCCGCCGAGTTGTTCCTTGGTTTCCGCGTATGGACCATCCGTCGTTACCACTCTGCCGTTCTTCCAGGACAGGGTCAGGGCGTTTTCCGCAGACTGAAGCGCTTCGCCACCAGCCCAGTGCCCGCTGGCGCGAAGATGTTCGTCGTATGCAAAGCATGTATCGAACATAGAGTTTCGTTCGCTCTCACTCATGCCATCAAATTTGTCTTTGTCGTAGTAACCAAAACAGAGGTATTTCACTGTTCTTCTCCTCATTCCTGGCTCGTTCATCCCATGGTCAAGACGGCCGGCTATTCCGTTGCTTCCTCCGGGGCCGGGAAGAAAAGAAGCTCGCGCACCTCGCCGGCCACATCGCAGGCGATGGCACCCTTGCGCGCCCACGCGAGTGCCTCGTCCATATTGGCGGCTTCCAGAATCCAAAAACCGCCCATGTGCTCCTTGGTCTCGGTGTATGGCCCGTCGGTGACGAGCACCTTGCCGTCGGACTGCTTCCGCACCGTCTTTGCGTTGGCGGCCGGGGAAATGCCGCAGGCGAATTTCCTTATGCCGGCAGCAATCATTTCGCGGTTGAGCGCGTGGATCTCTTCCATCATCGCTTCGGTTACGGTGGACGGGTCGAAGTCGTCGGGCAGGTAATTGGCAACCAGATACTGTGGCATTACTTTTCTCCTTAGTTTTCTGTGATTGTGTCCGATGACTCGTTTCTCGTTCACCCGGGAACCGTAGCTCATCGTTCTTTTGTCCTATAGTCGTTGCCGAGACGGAAAATCGACAGCCACTTCAATTTTTATTTCAGTTGCCGAATTCGCTCTTGCAGGAATTGCCGCTCCGGTTCCTGTTGGGTCAGCGACAGAGCTTTCTCATAAGATGACCGAGCCTCGGCTGTCCTCCCGAGCCTGCGGTACATATCGGCACGGGCGGAATGCGCCAGGTAGTAATTAGCCAGCTCTCCATGTTCCAACACAGCGTCGATGTGCGCCAGACCGGCCTCTGGACCATCGCGCATGGCAATGGCCACCGCACGATTGAGCTGTACAACCGGCGAAGGCTGAATTCGCACCAGTTGGTTGTAAAGTGCAACAATCTGCCGCCAGTCGGTCGCAGCAGTTGATTCCGCCTCCGCATGAACGGCTGCAATTGCAGCCTGCAGTGTGTAAGCGCCGAAGCGGTGGGACTTCAAGGCTTTCTCCACTAATGCCACTCCCTCCGCGATCTGTTCGTAGTTCCAAAGCGCGCGATCCTGGTGCTCCAGCAAAATCAACTCTCCGGACGGTGAGGTCCTCGCCGCGCGGCGGGATTCCTGCAGCAACATCAGGGCGAGGAGCCCCATGATTTCCGGATCACCGCCTTCCGACTCTGGCTGAAGTTCAATCAGCAACCGTCCCAATCGAATCGCCTCACCGGTTAAATCGGCCCGCGTTACCTCCGTTCCCGCCGCAGCCGAGTAACCCTCGTTAAAGACGAGATAGATGACCTGAAGCACCGCGTCCAGTCGCTCCGGCAACTCCTCCGGGCCTGGCACCTCGTAGGGGATGTGTGTCTCCCGGATCTTTGCCTTCGCGCGCACGATGCGTTGGGCGAGCGTTGCCGGTGTAACCAGAAAGGCGCGGGCAATCTCCTCAGTTGTCAGGCCGCAGATTTCGCGCAGAGTCAGCGCAACTTGTCCTTCCGGAGGAAGAGCGGGGTGGCAGCAGGTGAAGATCAGACGAAGGCGATCGTCCTCGATCTCTTCATCCTCAAGGGGCGCGTCGTTCGTGCGCGATTCCATGTGAGCAATCAGATCTCTCTGTGCTCCGTCGAAGCGCGCGCGCCGGCGCATATTGTCTATGGCCTTGAAGCGCGCCGTTGAAATTAACCATGGTCGCGGCTTGTCGGGAATACCTGTCTGAGGCCAGGATTCCAAAGCGGCGGCGAATGCCTCATGCATCGCCTCTTCAGCGAGATCCAGATCTCCGAGAAGGCGCACGAGCGTCGCCAGAACCCGGCCCGACTCCGACCGGTAAAGAGTCTCAATGACTCTACTGAGTTGTTCGGGTACAGGCGGCGGCATCTACGCCAACCTAGCAAACGGACGGCTCGACAACAACTGCGGCGCCGGATTCGTCTTCATCTTACGAGGCGCTAATGAAATGCCGGAGATTTCTTGCGAAACTCCGGCATTTTCACGTTGAAAGGAGGTCACTAGAAGTTGAACTTCACCGCAAATTGGATTATTCGCGGATCAAATGTGTCCGTGACCTGCCCGAATGTGGTGCTGGTGATGGTTTGATTCTCTCCCGTGAAGAAGTTCGTGTGATTGAAAACATTGAAGAACTCCGCACGAAATTCAATGTTGGTGCGTTCCGAAATTCGAGTCCTCTTGATCATACTGAAATCGACATTCCAGAAGCCCGGTCCGCTTACGGGAGTCAGGTGGAGAGTACCGGTGGTGCCAGGCAGAGGATGACCAAAGAACTCGGGATTTGCGCGTCCGTCGGGACCAATCAGCCGTGGATCAAGGACCAGTGGACGACCGGTGACGGGATCGAAGAAAAGACCCATGCTGTTCTTCAACTCCTCGACACTCAACGTGGTAGTCGCCGTATTTTTACCCGATCGAGCTGACCGGTTGAGAGTTCCTCTTCCGGAGATGAACGAGATCGGACGCCCGGTACGCTGCTCAACGATACCGTTCATCTGCCAGCCCCCGAACAACTGCCCGAGAAAACCGTCAAAGTTGAACAGACGCTTGCCCGGTCCGATCGGCAGTTCCCACACGGCGTTTGCCTTGAAGATGTGCGTGACATCATTTGTCTGCCGTTTCTTTTCAACAACCCCTCCCTGACCCAGATCGAGGAGTGCCGAGAAGTTGGCGTCGCTTCCTTCAAAGTCAGTGTAGGCCTTGCTGTAAGTGTAGTTCGCCTGGAAGTACAGTCCGTGACTCAGGCGTCTACGAATTTCAGCCTGCAAGGCGTTGTAGGTAGACCACGAGCCGTTTCCAATGAAGTCGACCGCACCTGCTCTGAAATTCGCCGGCAGGAAGAATGCGGGACCTAGTGTTGCGCCGTTTACACCCGGTGAGAGGTAGGTGTTTCGAGAAGCAACGTACGTGTTTACCAATTCGCCGACTTGTCCCTGGCTGATGAGGTTGACTATGGCCGAGTCGAGCGTGTTGCCTGTTGCGGTTGTGAATAAACCTCTCCTGCCGATTGACGGGAAGATCGTAAGTTGCTGACTACCTGGCACTGCCGGATTGAAAGCGGGACTCGCTGGAATAGCGGAGTTCGTAGCATTCAGGGCCGTTGACAGCACAAGGTTTCGTTGAGCGCGCTGGAAGTCCTGGAGAAAACCGTTCTCGAAGATTCTGACCTGATTGATGTCAATGCCTCGAAGCAGTTTCACTCCGCGGTTTCCCACGTATCTTACCTCCACCGCAGTGTTCGGAAGGATCTCGTGCTCAATTCCGAAATTCCATTGCTGAACATACGGTGTCTTGAGATCGGGATTGATCGCGAATATCGTCGGAAACTGGCTTAGAGCTAACTGGTCAGTCAGCGTGCGGGGCACAACGAAATTAGGCTCATCGATCGGACGCAACCCGCCACCACTAACAGTACCTGAAAGAGTATTCACAATCGGAGAAGAGGTCAGGCCCTGGTTACCGTCGATTGCAGCGTTCTCTGCCATTTGGATCACACTGTCGATCACAAACGACACCGAATAACCGCCACGAATTGCGGTTTTCCCTTCCTTGAACGGATCCCAGGAAAAACTGAAGTTAGGAGCAAAGTTGTTTTTGTCAGGGTTATAGAACGGACGAGTGCCGGCTCCGCCTCCTGCCAGATCTATTTGGACGTTCGGATTTGTCAGCGCCTCCAGTCCACCTACTGGCAGCAGACCGATTCCGTCTTGCTCACGAACGGGGCTGATGTATTCATAACGCAAACCGAAATTGAGCGTTAAGTTCGGGCGCACCCGCCAAGTGTCGGCGGCATAAGCCGCGTAAAGATCAAAGATTAGGTTGCGTCGTTGTTCCGCTCCATCGACAAAGCCCGACGTTGCGCTGGTCACGTTGAAGGTCTGCGTGCCCTGGAAAACAGCTCCGCTTAAGAAAGCCAGCAGATTGCTGGCATTATTGAATTCAGTCGTGCTGATTCTGCCGGGGAACTGCGCGAGATTGGTGGAACTGAGCGGGTTGGGATTGTTTGTGCCGAAGCCGAGCGTGTACTGCGGAATAACGCCGGCAAAACTGAAAGGTTCAAGATGGGTCCGGCGGTAATTGCCACCGAAGCGGAACAAGTGATCGCCGTGGACCCATGAGGCATTATCGATCAGCTCGTGAATCCTGCCGTTACGACCACTGGTCAAGGAGTTCTGGACGGGATTGGTCAGACCGAGCGGAAGCGCCAGTCTGGCATTCCCCTCGTACGCAATTTCCTCCCCGATAAACAGTGATCGCTGGTGGTAATAACCGCCCCGCAACTCATTGGTTATCGACT
>Ga0207676_10003802_pt1 | contig 10677 bp, 10 predicted proteins | sample KBSSwiS72_FD_184307 | JGI IMG/M metagenome (GOLD analysis project Ga0207676, IMG submission 184307) | Switchgrass rhizosphere microbial communities from Kellogg Biological Station, Michigan, USA - KBS Switchgrass S7-2 (SPAdes) (version 2) | ecosystem: Host-associated > Plants > Roots >... | reverse complement strand
CACGCCGAGCGACCCGAGATTGATCTTGATAATATCGTCAGCGAGCTTTCCCGCGGCGACCGCCGCGAAATGGCCGGCGTGAAAGATCACGACAAACGACGCGGCGACGCCGCGCAGCGCATGTATCCCCGGAAAGTGCGTCGCCACGAGCCCCCCTTCTTCGCAGCGTAGCACCGATGGCGGGTCAGCCGAAGGCGTAACCCGCCCTACGTACGGCCGACGCACGGCATGAAACGCAGCACGATCTCGGTCTGCCCGTTGAGCGGCGTGAACGTGCACAGCATCAGCCCGTCGGTCGTCATCAGCCGCAGTATGCATTCGTCGTAGACGTCCGCCGGCGGTTCCTCGTCGAGCCACACCAGGTGTCTTGCGGTGCCCTGGAATTTCCGCCGTCCCTGGTCGTAGGACTTGAACCCGAGCAGGCTGATCCCGCCCGACACGTGACGGACATGCGCCGTGTCGAACGCGCCGGTCGCGCCCGCGCGCCGGCTCGGCTCTTCGACGATGGCGTCGGCCGGAATGAGCCCGGTGCCGGGCTCGGCGGCCGGGCCCATCAGCGTCGCCTGCACGATGTCACGCGTGGTCTCCGCGGTGTCGCCCGCGACCCAGGCCTGGATCGGCCCGGCGAAGCGACGCCCTTCCCACCAGTGCGGATAGCGTCCGGTCAGATGCAGCGCGGTCTCGTAACCGCCGGCGAGCGTCTTGCCGACGCGATTGGCCGCCATCATGCAGCGCTCCTGATGGGTGCGCCCGGCGGCGAAGAATGCGAGGTGCTTGGGGTAGAGCGCGCGCGCCAGCGGACCGTCATCCGGATAGAGGCCGGCGAGCTTGTCGCGTGCGTCGTCCGTACGCTTGACGATGCGACCGGCATCCGCCTGCTTCAGCAGGGCTGCGGCATCGCCTTTTTCCATCCCGGCGCGCGCCATCCGGTCGGCCGCGCGCAGGTGCGCGGTGCGCTGTTTAACGCCGATGTCGACCCTGCCCTTCATGATCTTGTCGCGCACCTCCCGGAACAGGACGGCCCAGCGCTCCGGGCACGGCTTGCGCGAATACCGGGTCGGGTCGTAGCGCGCGATCGCCTGCGGCGTGATCTCGATGCCGAAATCCTCTCTCAGGCTTCGCGCGATTGCGCTCGGAGACTCGTAAGCCGCGAGCCGCCCGACGACCGCGGCCTTCTGCTCGCAGGTCAGCCGCTTGCCGTGGCCGGCCGCGGTGTTCAGTTCCTCGATGCTCAGAATGTTCAGCACGACACCCTCCTCTCGCCCGCGCAAACGCAAAAAACCCGCGGCGGCGGCCACGGGCTGTCGGAATTCCAGCGTTGGTATTTCCCAAGTAGCGGACGGGGATGAAGAGATTATTAACGTCGCGAGCCGCTACGACGCCGCACGTAGGGCCCGCGATCACCGTGAGCAAGGACCCGAGTTGCTGTTGCAGCGGATGGGTTGAGCACTTGCGCCAAGCTGGCTTGCACAAAATGCGCCCGTCACACCCGGCGTGACGGGCTCGCCTGGTGCTCGACGGATGAGGTCAGCGAGTCCGGACTGGCGCGTCCATCGTGTCGTTCTTGCCAAATACGACGCCCGCGAACCAAGGCCAGGCGTTGTAAAAGAAAACGAAGATGATCGCGACGCTCCAGCCGTAAATCATGCTGGCGACGAGGCCGTAGACGAAGCTCAGGAAGGTGAGAAATTGAAATTCTGGAAAGATCGTGGTGACCACTACGTGGCCTTTCAGGTCGGGGAACAGAAACCACAAGGCAACGCAGATAACGTAGATGACCTGGAACAACATGCAGCTCGCAAACATGGTGCGCAGATAGGCAAGGCGGTGGTGAGTTGTTCATGGGGAGGGCTCCATCTATCCGATGATTCATTGTCCCTCCATCGCACGGTGACTTCTTTGATCTAGCGCAACTCCGTCGGATCGCCCAACATGGAAGTTCCGAAACACCGCTCGACGAGTACGATTGTGAGCCTTTTGAAGCGCAGCGGCGTTCCATAGAACCTTCACAGTGAGGACGGATCGCCCTTTGCAATGCACGTGCGGCGGCCTATGTTGTGCGGCTTCCCGGAATCGGGCGAGCGATAACGGTTGCATGATGTTTGCGCGGCTGAGCAGAGGATTGCGTTCGCGGGCGGCACTTGCTGCTGCCGCGCTCTATGCTTTCTGCGTGCTCATGCCTCATGCCGCTGTCGCGCTAGGGAGCGCTGGGCATTGCCTGACCGACGATCATCCTGCGGCGCATATCCACAAGGCAAAGGCGGATGTCACGCCGCATATGCACACCGATGGAACGGTGCATCTTCAGGGTGGAAAGGCCGCCGCTCACGACGACGCGACCGAGCCGCACAAGCATTCCAAGGCAGACGACAAGGGCGGCAACGGCAATTGCTGCGGACTTTTCTGCATCTCGGCAATTGCAGGCGACGCTGGCCCGACGTTGCTCGTTCCTATGTCCTTCGCGGCGGACCTTCCCGCGGCCGTTAACGCGCTCACGGGGCGCGATCCCGGCCGCCTTCACCGGCCTCCAATACGCTGACGGATAGTGGCTTGCGCGCTCGGCGCGGCAGATGCCGCGCGTGCGCGCCTTCCTGTCAGCTTTTGGAGGTTTCATGTTCGCTTATCGCGATCTGCGCGCGTCCGCATTGCGAGCGCGGCGCATCCTGCGTGGTTTCGGACCCGCTTGGCTTTGCCTTCTGCTGCTAGCGGGTTGCACCGCCGCACCACCCGCGCCTGCAAGCGGCGCGCATCCAGCCAACCAAGCGGCAAGTGCTCGCCCGGCTGCATATCGCCCGGTGATCGCTCCCTATGCGAGCCAGCGTCCGCGCGATCCGGGCGGCTGGCGGGAAATCAATGAGCACGTCGCGCCGCAGGAAAAGCCATGAGCGCGCTCCTGCATCGTCCATCATCCATTGCGGCGCTTCTGACCGCCGCGCTTGTACTTGGCGGCTGCGCCAGCTTCTCGCCCGACAGGGGTTTGGTTTCCGTCAACGCGATCACCGCGCCTGCCCTTGGGCAAGAGGCATTCGCGGTGCGCACACCGGAGCAGGCGGAAGCGGTATCGCTTCGCGTGAAGGCGCTCCTGCGCAAGCCGCTCAATGCCGATCGCGCGGCGCACATCGCGCTGCTGAATAATCGCGACCTGCAAGCCGCCTATAACGCGCTCGGGCTATCCGAAGCCGCAATGGTGCAGGCGAGCCTCCCGCCAAATCCGACGTTCTCGCTGGAACGGATCGCGGGAGGCGGAGCGGTCGAAATCGAAGCCCGCATCGTGGGAAGCCTCTTGCAGCTTGCCACGCTGCCCACACGCGCGGAAATCGCTGCGGACAGATTTCGGCAAGCGCAGTTTCAAGCGGCGTCGGAAACGCTGCGGATCGCGAGCGAAGCCCGGCGCTCATTCTTCCGGGCCGTTGCGGCGCGTGCGCTTGTCGCATCACTCTCTCAGGCGCGCGAGACGGGAGAAACCGCAGCCGAACTTGCCAAGCGTCTTGGCGAAACCGGCGCAATGAACAAGCTCGATCAAGCGCGCAACCAAACCTTCCATGCCGAAATAGTCGCGCAGTTGGGCACCGCGCGCCTGCGAGCGGCTTCAGAGCGCGAAAGGCTCGTGCGGGCGCTCGGACTGTGGGGCGGCGATCTTGATTTCCAGCTACCAGCCCAACTGCCGCCGTTACCCGCGCGCGCTCGTGCGCTGGCTTACATCGAAACCGAAGCGGTGAAGCGGCGCGTTGACCTGCAAATGGCTCGGATCGAAGCCGACATGCTGGCGAAATCCTATGGCCTGACGAATGCGACCCGCTTCATCAATCTTCTGGATGTTGCGGGGATTGCCAAGAAGCAACGAGAGGACGGCGAAACCGTGCGCGAGCGCGGCTTTGAAGTTGAGGTGCAGGTGCCGCTATTCGATTTCGGCGAAGTGAAGGCGCGGCAGGCGGAAGAGAACTATTTGCAAGCGGTGAACAAGCTCACCGTCAAGGCGGTCAACGTCCGCTCGGAAGCCCGAGAAGCCTATCAGTCCTATCGCGCCAGTTTCGACATCGCGCGCCACTACCGCCGCGAGGTGCTGCCTCTACGCAAGGTCATCTCCGAAGAAACGCTGCTGCGCTACAACGCGATGCAAATCGATGTGTTCGCGCTCCTGATTGAAGCCCGTCAGCGCATCGCCGCTACCAATGCGGCCATCGAAGCGGAGCGCGATTTCTGGCTTGCCGAAACCAATCTTGGTGCGGCGGTGCTCGGCGGCACAACGGCCGCACCTCCTGAAGGAAACGCCTCGACACCGGCGGCGGAAGGCCCCGGCGGTCACTGATAACGGAGTCAGCAATGAAAATCTCACGCAGAAACTTCGTTGGTGCCGCCACGCTGGCAAGCGCAGCCGCGATCTCGGGACGCGCGCAAGCCGCCGCCGTTCCGGAAGCACCGATGAGCACCGCGCCGACCATGCAGCCGCCTCTCTCACCGCAGGAGGGGCAAAGCTATCAGCCAGTGGTCACGCTAAACGGCTGGACCTTGCCGTGGCGCATGAAAGACGGCTGGAAGGAATTTCACCTTGTTGCCGAGCCGGTGGTGCGCGAGATGGCGCCGGGCATGAAGGCGCATCTTTGGGGCTACAACGGCGCGTCGCCCGGTCCGACCATCGAGGCGGTCGAAGGCGACAAGGTGCGCATCTTTGTCACCAACAAACTGCCCGAGCACACCACCGTCCATTGGCACGGCATGTTGCTGCCGAACGGGATGGATGGCGTCGGCGGTCTCACGCAACCGCACATCAAGCCGGGCAAGACCTTCGTCTACGAGTTCGTGCTGAAGAAGAGCGGCACGTTCATGTACCACCCGCACGCTGATGAGATGGTGCAGATGGCGATGGGCATGATGGGCTTTTTCGTCGTGCATCCGCGCGATCCGAGCTTCATGCGCGTTGACCGCGATTTTGTCTTTCTCATGCAGAGCTACGACATCGATCCCGGCAGCTACATGCCGAAGGTCATGACCATGCTCGATTTCAATTTGTGGGCATGGAACTCCAGAGTCTTTCCCGGCATCGACCCGTTAGTGGTGCGCAAGGGCGATCGCGTGCGCGTCCGCATCGGGAACCTCACCATGACCAATCATCCGATCCACATGCACGGCTACCATTTCCACGTCACCGGCACCGACGGCGGCTGGATTCCGGAAAGCGCGCGCATCCCCGAGGTATCCACCGACGTTCCGGTCGGCGCGATGCGGGCGTACGAGTTCGTAGCCGACGAGCCGGGCGATTGGGCGATCCATTGCCACAAGTCGCACCACACCATGAACGCCATGGGGCACGAGGTGAAGACCTTCATCGGCGTGAACAAAAAGGATCTGGCTCGCACTATCCGCAAGCTTGTTCCCGACTACATGCCGATGGGCGCGGCGGGCATGGCGGAGATGGGCGAGATGGAAATGCCGATGCCCGACAACACGCTGCCGATGATGACCGGATTCGGTCAATTCGGCCCGATGGAGATGGGTGGCATGTTCTCAGTGGTGAAGGTGCGCGAGGGGATTGCCCGCGACGATTACGCTGACCCCGGCCCCTACAAAAATCCGGAAGGCACCGTCGCTTACGAAGTCGCAAGCGTCGCGGCTGCTCCCGTCACGCGCAAACCTGACAAGCCATCGACGCGTCCACCCGCCACGGAATTCAACGTCATAAAGCCCGGCACCAAGAAGCCGACCAAGCATCAACACTGAGGAACGACCATGCAGATGAAAGCTCTTTTGACCGCACTCGCAGTCGTCCCGCTCTTGGGGTCGCCTGCGCCAGCGGACGCTGGGCATACGCACTTTTCGGCTGGCGCGCCCGGCGATTCGAAGAAACCGGCGCGCGTGATCGAAGTGACGATGAAAGAGGGCGAAGGCTCGATGAGCTATGAGCCGGCGCGCGTCGAAGTAAAGCGCGGTGAGCAAATCCGCTTCGTGCTGAAGAATGCGGGCGAGCTTGCGCATGAATTCGTGCTCGCGAGCACCGCGGACAATCTGAAGCATGCCGCACTGATGCAGAAGTATCCGGACATGGAGCACGACGATCCGAACGGCAAAACACTTCAGCCGAAGGGAAACGCCGAAATCATTTGGCGGTTCACCAAGCGGGGCGAGTTTGAATACGGCTGCCTGATCCCCGGCCACCGCGAGGCGGGCATGACAGGCAAGATCGTTGTGAAGTGAACAAGCGCTGGAGGAAAGCAAAACATGACGATCCGAACACTCTCTGTTGCCGCGATACTTGCACTCGCAATTACGCTGGCGCCGCTTCCGTCCAGCGCGCAAGGCGATCTTGTCGATGGTCAAGTGACCAAGGTTGATGAGTCCGCGGGCAAGATCACGATCAAGCATGGCGCTCTGAAAAAATTCGAAATGGACGATGGAATGACGATGGTGTTTCGCGCGGGCAATCCGGGCATGCTTAAGCAAGTCAAAGCCGGAGACAAAGTGAAGTTCGTACCGGAGCGCATCAATGGGCAGTTCACCGTCACGAAAATTGAGAAAGCAAAGAAATAGCCGAAGGCGACCTTCGCGCGGCAGGGGGAGTGTTTTTGCATTCTTCCTGCCACACCGAGCCGGGTTAGTGGTGCCCGTGGCAGGCGTGGACGACTGCGTGCCCGCGCCCGCGTGCGATAAGCCAGCGGGTACACCGCACACATAGCGATGGGGCTCGCGGCGATGGTGCCATGAGCCATTTGGTGAACTAGCGCACTTCGCCGCCGCCTACATATCCGGCTGGATACTGATCGAGAGCAGCTCCTTGACCGAGTGCTGCGTCGGTTTGGTCTTCAGCTCGCCCGCGCTCAGGGGGCGGCATTGGTCGCCAGCAGATAAATGATGCGACCTAGCGCGCCCAGCAGAAGCGCCGATACCGCGAGCGATTGAATGAAAAACCCCGGAAACCGCTTGGCCGGAGCCGCGACGTAGCCGACAAAGTAGACGATCCGGCCGACGATCCAGACAACTCCCAGGAGAGCGGCAGCAGTCGCGTTCCAGTAAAGTGCGAAGAGCCACAGCGACGGAAGGAAGATCGGCAGCCATTCCAGGGTGTTCAGGTGCGCACGGATGGTGCGCTCCAGCACCGGATCACCCGTCATTGCCGGCGCAAGAATTCCGACGCGTGCGCGAGTCCGCGCGACTTGTATTGCCATCCAGAAATAAACGATCAGCGTCGCGAGCGTGACGATCGCGACATAGGCATAGTGCTGCATGGAGACCTGCATGTTGTTGTAAACGGCGTTCCGTCAGCGGCGGAAGATCGCGCCGTAGTGATAGGGCGGCAATTCGACGGTCGCTACATGCATCAGCCCACCTGCCGTGACCGCCGCAGTCGTCTGCTCGGCGGAAAGCCGCAATTCGGTCCTCGGGCCGCGCGGCTCACCGAGCACCGGCGTTTCTTCGCGCGGACGCGGATGCCAATTCACGATGGTAAAGCGTCCGCCGGGTTTCAACGCTTCGCGAACCGCGCGCGCCAGGCGCGGACGATCGGGAACGCCATGAAACGCATTCGCCATGAAAATGAAATCGGCGTCCTGAGCGAACTCGGGCAGCGCGTAGGCGTCGGCTTCGCGATAGGTGACGTTTGCGACACGGTGTTGCTCCAAGTACGCGCGCGCCGCGTCAAGCATGGCGGCATCGATATCGACCGCGAGAACGCGCCGCGCCATGCGCGCCATGGGCAACGTGACCCAGCCGTTCCCGGAGCACAGATCGACCGCGTCCATCTCCGGTTCAAGTCCCACGGCTTTGAGCACCGCTGCGGGATCTGGCCACAGGACTTCCCACCAGCCGGTGGTGGGCATCTCGGTCCCTTCAAAGAAGGCAGGCGGCTGGGCAGTCATCAGAGGTCCGCTCTTTCGCTGACCTCTTCGTAGCGTGGCACTAAAAACTTTCCCAGCGATTCGCGTCCTGCCGAGACGCTCGCCTATCCAATCGCCCGTTCGACCGGGAGCCCGGCCGCCTTCCACTCCGGAAAGCCGTCTTCGAGGCGGCGCGCCTTGAAGCCGCGCGCGCGCATCTGCGCCACCGCTTCGAAGGAGAGAACGCAGTAAGGGCCGCGGCAATAGGCAATAATCTCGGTTTTCTTGTCCCGACGCCGCAGCCATCCGTCGACCTTGGCAAGAGGCACGTTAACCGCGCCGGGCACGTGGCCGTGCTCGAATTCGTCCGTCGGACGCACGTCGAGCACCGTGACGAGACCTTTCTTCATCCGCTCCCGCAGTTCCTGCCGCGAAATCGGTTCGAGGGCGTCGCGCTCCAGGAAATAGCTGCGGACGATTCGCTCCACTTCGGCGACGTTACGCTCGGCGGCGTGGCGGATTCCGGCAACGGCATCGAGGACCGTCTCGTTGCTCAGCCGATAGAGGACGAATTTGTTCTCTCGCCGCGCGGTGACCAGCCCGGCGCGCCGCAGATGCTGGAGATGCTGCGATGCGTTTGCGACCGACAGGCCGCAACGTTCCGCCAGAATTTCAACGCTCGGCTCGCCCTGGGCGATGAATTCCAGCAGCTCCAGCCGGTGTTCGTGCGCCAACGCCTTGGCGATGGCCGCGAATTCGACGTAGAGCGCGCGCTTCGGGTTATCGGTTGACATTACGATTGATTGCTCATTAGATCATTCAATCGTGCAATTGAATGAGTGCGAGAGGCACCTTTCGATGCCGGATAGCATTTTGTCTCACGAACCGGTCATCCGTCTTGCTGCTTTCGCAGGTATCCTTACCGGCATGGCGGCGTGGGGACTGCTTGCGCCGCGGCGCGATTTTCCTGCCGGGTGCCTGCGCCGTTGGCCGAACAATTACTCCATCGTTGTACTGGATACCTTATTGGTTCGTCTAGCGTTTCCGCTTACCGCCGCGGGCCTGCTGCTGCAGCCGTTCCGCGCGCCGCAAGCGCCCGGCGCATTGCCGCATGAGGAGTGCGGGTGATGCCGAAGTGCTTTTTTTTGACCGCCGATTCAATCTTTGGTGCTGCGCAGCGTCGACTAGCCGCCTACGTCGCACGCGCGGCCGTGTCTGCCTGCGCGGTCGCACTCATTGCGGCGCTCGGCATGCCACACGCGCAGGCGGCGACCGCGGATGATCTGTTGGAGCCTGAAGAGGCGTTTCGCTTTGCGGTGCGCAGCACTGGCCCGTCTGCGGTCGAAATCGAATACACGGTCGCGGAGGGTTACTATCTATACCGCGACAAGTTCAAATTCGCCGTGCAGACGGCAGGCGTGACGCTGGCTCCGGCGCAGTTTCCCGCTGGTGAAGTCCGCGAAGACAAATTCTTCGGCCGCAGCGAAACCTACCGCAAGCAGGTTCGCATCGCGCTGCCGGTGCAGGCCGCCGCAAGCGAATTCAGGCTGACTGTCACCTCGCAAGGTTGTGCGGATGTTGGCGTTTGCTATCCGCCGCAGGACCATGAGGCGGTTGTCCGCCTCGCGGCGGTAGCCGCGCCGTCTACTCCGATGCAGAGCGCGGCACCGGCCGCAGCGCCCGCGAGCGACGAGGATTATTTCCGCGGGCTGATCCGGTCCAGCGGCGTGTGGGCAACCATCCTCGCATTCTTCGGCGCGGGCCTGCTGCTCGCCTTTACGCCCTGCGTCCTGCCGATGGTACCCATCCTCTCCAGCATCATTGTCGGACAGGGGCAGATACCGCGCGGACGCGCCTTCCTGCTGTCGCTCGCCTATGTCGTCGGCATGGCGGTCACCTATACGGCGATCGGCATCGCCGCCGCGCTCTCCGGGACTTTGCTTTCGAACTCCCTGCAAAACGCCTGGGTGCTGGGCGTCTTCGCGCTGATGCTCGCGGCGCTCTCCCTTTCGATGTTCGGCCTGTACGAGCTCCGCCTTCCGAGCTTCCTGCTTTCGCCACTGAATTCGGCGCAAAGCGGGCTGCGCGGCGGCAAGGTCGCATCGGTCGCGCTGATGGGGATGCTTTCCGCCGCGATCGTCAGCCCTTGCGTTGCAGCGCCGCTCGCGGGGGCACTGCTCTACATCGGCCAGACCGGCGACACGCTGCTCGGTGCTGCCGCGCTGTTCTCGATGGCGGCAGGCATGGGAGCGCCCCTGCTGCTGATCGGCCTCACCGGCGCGGCGTTCCTGCCGAAATCCGGGCCCTGGATGAACGCCGTGAAGTATTTTTTCGGCGTGCTCCTGCTGGCGCTGGCGATCTGGATGGTTTCGCCGGTGCTGCCGAGCGCCGCGCATCTGGGGCTATGGGCGGCCTTGTTGATCGGCGTCGCGGTCTTTCTCGGTGCACTCGACTCCCTGCCCCCGGAGGCTCCCGCCCTCGCGCGGCTTGCCAAGACACTCGGTATCCTCGCGCTGATCGCGGGAACCGCACAGGGCTACGGCGCGCTCTCGGGCGCAACCGATCCATTGCAGCCCATCGCGATCGTCAAGGCCAGCCGCGAGGCACCCGGTCAAACCGTCCGCTTCGAGGGGCTGCGCACCCTCGCCGACCTCGATAGCCATCTCGGCCGCACGCGCACGCCGGTGATGCTGGATTTTTCTGCCGCGTGGTGCGTCGCCTGCAAGGAAATGGATCGTTTCACCTTCAGCGATGCGCGTGTGCAAGCGCGCCTTGCCGGCATCCGGCTCTTGCGCGCCGATGTCACCCACAACACCGCTGAAGACAAAGCGATGCTGAAACGCTTTCGCCTGTTCGGTCCGCCCGGGAT
>Ga0207676_10003801_pt1 | contig 10677 bp, 12 predicted proteins | sample KBSSwiS72_FD_184307 | JGI IMG/M metagenome (GOLD analysis project Ga0207676, IMG submission 184307) | Switchgrass rhizosphere microbial communities from Kellogg Biological Station, Michigan, USA - KBS Switchgrass S7-2 (SPAdes) (version 2) | ecosystem: Host-associated > Plants > Roots >... | reverse complement strand
CGGCTCCTGAACGAGACTGGCGTGAGAAGCAACTGCTTGCCACTGGCCTCCGCGCCGGACAAACGTGTCGGTGAACCGTATAACAACGTCGTACGCAGAGCCTTCGAACTCGCCAACACCGTGAGTACGGCCCGTCACAACTGCTGAGTGCCCGAACGCACGTGCCTTTACGTCGTCGACCTCAAGGCCGTGGATCTTGTGTACACCCGTCTCGAATACCTGTGCCAGCACACTGGCCCTGTCGGTCGTGCTACCGTCTGGACCAGTGCTGGTCCATTCGGGTGCGATGAGGCTCTCGACTATTGCCCTATCTCCAGTGAGCCAGGCTTTGGCCAGTATCTGTTGCAGTTCAATCAGTTCGGCTTCATCCTGCATCGTAGCTAAGTTCCGGTCTTCACACTCAGCCTTAAAGGCCAGACCCCTGACTCTTGTATTTCTGGATAATCTGAACGGTGCTTTCTCCGTTACTCGAACCTCGATGTTGTATTTGTCTTGCTGTGCACTAATGAAGCTGCCTATTTCGAACCTGTCTTTGCCGGTCCAGGCCATTGTTCCATTTACCGCCAGCTGCTTATTCTCCCCCACAAAGACCATACTCCCAGCCTGGCTATCAACTTCAACATACTGCACCTCATTCCACTTGATTTGATAACCGCGGAAAGGCAAAAAGTATCTGATGGATCAGAGTCAACCTGCATGGACCCGGAGTTCAGAATTAGGTAGCTACAAAGCACCACAAAGCCGAGAAATATAAGAGATGTGCGACCAGCGCCGGCGCTCCATGAGCCAAGGGTACAAATCATAAAGAAAGCAACACCTACCCAGCCCACAACCTTGTAATACGTGTGCTTGATAGTGAGAGCTCTCATCGTGTTAGTTGATGACATATATGTTAAAGCGGAATACGATTGCTTAGAGACGTCCTATGCAACAAAAGCGCAAAGGCCGCGGGCGGCCCAAGCTTACGCGCGTGTCGGAAGAGATGAAGCGACTCGCCGAACTGCTCGAAGCCGAGATGCTCGCCTGGCCCAACGTCACTTCCCGTCCCATGTTTGGGCTGAATGGGATCTATCGCGGCTCGAACATTTTCGCAGTGTTGCCGCGCACGCGAGCGATGGATGTACCTGACAGTATCGCCTTCCGACTCCTAAAGCGCCCGCGAAACATTATCGATGAACTCCGCAACGACGAGCGGATTGTCGCGTCAACTGCGGAGGCGAAATGGATCTCGTTTGTGATGGAGTCAGACTCAGAAATTCATGCGGCGCTAAAGTGGCTCGCATTAGCATATCGTCAGGCGGCCTTGCACTAAAAGTGATTAAGTCGCGTTTTGTTGCGGCTTTGCCGCCCGATGTGAGGCGAGGCTATGCCTCGCCGTTACAGTCACTGAGGTTGGTCGGGCTGCGCCCCTGGTTCGGCCTTTGGCCCATAAACACCAGGGGCAAAGCCCGAACCGAGGGCGCAGCCCATTCGCAATCTAAGGTTGAACGGCGAGGCGGAGCCTCGCCTCACATCAGGCGGCGAAGCCGCAACAACGAGTGTAAAGCTCACTTTTTGTGCAAAGCCTCGTCAAGCGGCTTTGCATCAAAAGTGACGAAGGATGAACACATTTTGTGCAACGGACATTTTGTGCAACGGTCATTTTGGAAGCAAGGGCGCTACGAGTAACCCACCTGATACCCGCAGCGCCCGCGAAGCGTTATCGTATCCCGGCCTATTTGGATCGACAACGCTAACTGTGGGGCGTCGATGCGCACATGTGGTGAGGGCACTATGTTGATGAGACAACGAGGTGAGGTCGTGAGCGCAGTCAAGACGCCCCTAGCCTCATGCGGAGCAACATGAGGCTATCTCAAACTCAAATTTCAGGAATCTTCTCTGCGTAGAGTTGACCTTCGATTCCGGCGATCAAAATGCGCTTTAGCAACACGTCAATCGACACGCCAAGCTTTTCGGCCCACTGTTTCAGAAAGGTCCAATCCCTTGCTGCAATGTCGTTGGGAGTCAGTGCTACTGTGGCGTATGGCGTTTCGCCGCGAGTGCTCGTGATAGTATGGTTTTGCATGGTCGATTCCTGATTCTTAACCGGGTTAGGAGTCGGCTGTGTAAGGGCTGGCGAGTGTTTGCGCACTTGCCAGCCCGCTCTTTTGGTAGGTGCGGGCCACTTAGGGATCGGACTTTCGGTTGTCAAGAAAAATTATTGCGACTCTGCTAGGATTTTGCGGAATGCTATACTTGGGCCATGAAGATCATCAGCGTGACTGAGGCAGCGAAACGCTTAAATGTGTCGCCAAGCAGAATCCGGGCGATGATCGCAAGCGGGCGCTTGAAAGCGACGAAAGTCGGATACATGTGGGTGATAGATCCGAAAAGACCTTGACGCCGTTAAGGATCGCAAGGTTGGTCGTCCGCGCAAGTCTCGCAGAACCGCAAAGCGATAACCCTTCGAATAACTAATTGAGAATTCTTTAAGGATTTTTTAGATTGTGTGTGATATAAGCGCCGCAGGCTTAGGAGGGTCTGCATTTAAAGGCTATGATTACTTTATGGTAAGTGCTGTAACGATTGCCAACAGGTTTATAGAACTGGCGAAACGCGATCGTATACCGCTCACCAATATGCAGCTTCAAAAGCTGGTATATATCGCACATGGCTGGGCTTTGGCTTTACTTGGTCAGCCCTTAATCAAAGATTTGGTGGAAGCTTGGCAATATGGCCCTGTGATTCCATCGCTCTATCACAATCTGAGTAAGTATGGAGCTGGAACCGTTGATGAGCCGATTCCATTTCTCGGCGGCGGCAAGCTCACACCGAACGAGGAAGCATTGATTGAGTCGGTCTGGAAAAGCTACGGTCAGATGTCAGGCTTTAAGTTGTCAACCATAACCCATCAAGAGAATACACCGTGGAGTCGTGCGGTTAAGTTCTCAGGTCTTCGGTCAGTGATCCCCGATAGGTTTATTGCAGAGCATTATCGTCAACTTTACGATGAGCGAATCCGAAGAAAACGAGAGCCAGCCAATCCCCGACGCGCAAATTGACGAGGCTCTCGCGGAAATCCCACATGCCGCAGCCGCCGAAAGCGCGAAGACTGAACCAGAAGAAGCCATCTCCGTTGTTCGGTATCAGGCGGAAAAGCTACAGATTGAAAATGACGGTTTACGGGATGAGCTAGAAGCCGCAAAAGATGTTCACGCGCTTAGAAAAGAGTACATACCCAAGCTGTTCTATCTGACGGTCGGATGGCTAAGCACGGTTCTTGTTTTTGTTGGCTTAGTTGCACGCGGTATTTTTGTTCTGTCTGATAAGGTTCTGATTGCATTAATCACATCGACAACGGTGAGCGTGATCGGGATCTTCATGTTGGCAGCGAAGTGGTTATTCCCTCATAAGAAAGACCAACCTTAAACGCCGTCAATTGTCGCAACCGAAAACGTCCGAGAGCCGTGTTAGAAATACTTTCTCAAGGCTTGGCACGGCGAGGCATGGCTTGGTAAGGCTTGGCGTGGCAGGGTGAGGTAAGGACGCCAATGGCGTAGAAGACGGCGATCAGCGCGATCTGGTCGCCATTTTTATTGCTTGTTTTTCCCCCTCAAGTGTGGTTGAATAATCGGCAACGATCTGAGGGCTGGCTTAGACTTTCCGAGTGAGGTTAACAAATGCTGGCTGTTACCAAAATTACAATCGGGGAAATTGGCGTAAGACGGGAGTTAGATCTTCTAGGATTGTTAATGGAAGACCTGATCGAAGCCATTGTGTTCGGGGAGACGCATCGCGGATTTTGTACGGATGATGATCCTCTTACTTTCTCCGGCACAACGGCGTGGGCGCGCACGTTGCGGGGTTTGCGTCAAAACAAGCGTTTGTTGGCGAAGGGTTGGGAACGGGATCGGGTTGATAATTTCGAGACGTTTGCAAGTCCTGACAAGACCTTTCAGATTTGCGTCACGACTGGCGACAAAGAGACCGGAAAATACGATCCTGCCCAGCCATTCATCAAACCAAAACCGAAAAACCCAAAAGGGATCATGCTTCAAAGAGCAGTTACCACTAATGCATGGCTCTTCCCGGAAATGGGTGCTGATGCTGAGGTGAGACGGAAGCGGTTAGAAGCAATTCAAAAACGCGCAACGTGGATATTACTGATTCACCGGAAAGGCGATCTTCTTTATGCAGAGCTATCACTTCCATCTGCATTCGAGGCAAAAAATGTAAAAGACTGGGGGCATCGGATCATTCTTGATCCATTAGATGTCGAGCCTTTGTCTGGGATCAAAGACGATTCCGACGATGATACGGGCGAGATGGATATTCCAGTCGAAAGAATCTAGCAGCACATGATTGACTCGTTTGAATTCAACCCCAGTCGGCTCTCGCTGGCGCGAAGGCGGCGTGGTATGTCTAAGGCCATGCTAAGCAATGAAACGGGGATCAGCCTCAGAAGCCTCGGATACTATGAGGACAGAACGAGTGAGATCAAACCATCTGAGGCGCACACTCGCATTCTTGCCAACACTCTCAAGCTGCCAGTCGAGTTTTTCAATGGCCCAGACATTGAGGAAATAAACCCTGAGGCGGTTAGTTTTAGAAAGCTGAGTAAGCTACCAGCTTTGCAGCGAGAAGCCGCTTTAGCGGCAGGAACATTTGCGAAGGAACTGTCGGTATGGATCGAGCGGAAATTCCGATTGGTTGAACCGTCAATCCCTTCACTTCGAGGATTTAATAGTCCAGAGGCCGCAGCCGAAGCGCTTCGCGCTGAATGGGGATTAGGCTTGCGGCCAATACGAAACACCGTTCACTTACTCGAAGGTTACGGTGTCCGTGTATTTTCATTACCTGTCAATAGTCATCAAGTGGATGCTTTTTCTCTTTGGCACAATAAGCCTTACGTGTTCCTAAATCCAAAAAAATCAGCGGAGCACGGAAGATTTGATGCCGCTCACGAGTTGGGACATCTAGCTTTGCACAAACATATTGTTTCTAGCAGAAGCCGTGAGACAGAACTTGAGGCCGATAGATTTGCCAGCGCCTTTTTAATGCCGAGCGGGGATGTCTCAGGTCATGTGCCGCCAGCACGAACCATTTCCGTCAAAACGATCCACAAGCTCAAAAGGCGATGGGGCGTCTCAGCAATGGCGCTCGTACACCGCATCCATGATCTTAAGATCATTAGTGACTGGCAGTATCGCGGATTATGTATTGAACTAAGTACCGATGGGTATCGAAGCGGTGAGAAAGACGGCATCCAGAGAGACACGTCTCAAGTGTTAGAAAAGGTTTTTTCGGCTCTCCGTTCTGAAGGAATAACACGCGGCAGAATAGCGCGTGAGCTTGGATTCACAGCAGCAGAAATCGACTCTCTACTGATCGGTCTAGTAATTGCTTCAGTATCAAGCTCGATTTCGCCAAGCGGCAGTGAAATACCGAGCACTACAACTGAGCCACCAACAAGACCAAAGCTAACGGTGGTCTAACGCTTCTTTTGGTTCTGTCGTGGTTTATTCCAGTAAGGGGATTTGCAGTTCGGGCAATACTTAGGCTCGCTCTCGCCCTTTGGCGGCCACTCATGCTCGCACCGTTCGCATTTCCAGTAGTAGACAGTCTTTTTAATTTTCGCCATGCGCGGGATATTATCCTGCATAATATATTATGTCAAGTAACACATTTTCTTGACGGTCTATATTATCTAGGATAATATATCCGCATTGAAGCAAAGGCCCTAGCGACTGGTAATCGCTAAGGCCCTTTTGAAAATCAAACGCGATTGCTCACGCTGATCTCCGCTAAAGTCATTGTGAGCCATTGCATAACGAAAGGCAAGGGACACAATGTCAACTCAACTCTCCGAACGTGAAACCAAAGCACTCGCAATCGCTACCCATACACAACTGACTCGCAAACCTAACAACACTTGGATCGTCCCTTCGCAATCAAGCGCCAAGACCTACACAGTAGATCCCGATCCTGAATCTCCGCATTGCGACTGCCCGGACTTCGAAGCGCGGCGACTTCGCTGCAAACACATCTATGCAGTTGAGATCATCTTGCAGCGGAAAGTCACAGTGTCAAACGACGGGCAGACTCAGACCGTAACGGAGACAGTCACAGTCAAGCAGAAGTACACGCAGGACTGGCAGAGTTACAACGCCGCGCAGCAAACTGAAAAGTCTCACTTTCTCGGATTGCTCTATCAATTGTGTTCGAAGGTTGAAGAGCCAATCCAATCAATGGGACGCCCGCGACTCCCACTGAGCGATATGCTCTTTGCCGTGACCTACAGAACCTACACGATGATGAGCGCACGGCGTTTTACGAGTGATATGCGCGATGCGCTTGCAAAGGGTTACGTCTCGAAAGCGCCTTCGTTTAATTCCGTCTTTCATTATCTGCAAATGGAATCATTGACTCCTTATCTCAAACAGTTGATCTCCGAAAGTAGCTTGCCGCTTCAATCAATCGAAGAAGATTTTGCGATTGATAGCTCGGGCTTCTCAACTAATAATTACGTCCGATGGTTCGACGTGAAGTACGGCAATAATGAAGACTGGCATGACTGGCTCAAAATGCACCTTATGTGCGGAGTTAAAACGCACATCGTTACCAGCGTTGAAATGAGTGGCGCGACTGCGAACGATAGCCCGTACTACAAGCCGCTTGTAGAACAGACCGCAAAGGCCGGATTCAAGATGCAGGAAGTATCAGCCGACAAGGCGTACATCAGCATGAACAATCTCAAGGCCACGGAAGACCACGGCGCGGTGCCTTACATTCCTTTTAAGTCAAATGCTCAAGCAGATCGTGGCACTGATGTATGGTCGCGCATGTTCTACTTCTACAACTTCAAACGTGCGCAGTTCTTGGCCCACTATCACAAGCGAAGCAACGTCGAAACTACTTTCAGCATGATCAAAGGAAAGTTTGGCGAGCGTCTGAAAAGTAAGACGACCACGGCGCAAGTTAATGAAGCACTCTGCAAAGTGCTGTGCCATAATCTTTGCGTCGTGATTCAGAGCATGTATGAGTTGAACATCACGCCCGAGTTTATGAGTGAGGCCGCATGACAAAGGAGGAAATTATGTCCACAGCCTATCCGTCGCCCGTAGAAATCGTTTTGCCACTAAGCCCGCCGGAAATTTCACCAAAAGATAAACCGCGATCATGGGTGGAGAAACCAGTCACGCGGGTGGAGAAACCAGTGACTATCACTCTTCCACCAATCCCGGTGGAGATCCGATTTCCGGTAGTCCCACCGTTAGAAATACCATTAGAAATAAAAATTGGAGCTACTACTTTTGTGGTGTCGTTGGCTTTGAACGCCGCTGAAGCAGAGCCGCTTGCTACCGAGATCTAGCGCCATTTGACTTTTTGTGCAGGGGCGTTACTTTTTATGCAAACGGCCCTTTTGATGCAAAGCCTCGTCAAGCTGCTTTGCCTCAAAAGTCGAAATCCGCACTTGGATCGAGTCAACACAAGGAGCGATAGCGACTTGGTCAGTGATCAGCATGCGATATTCCTAATGATTTTTGACCCTGTACTGACCCGATCCAAGAATGAATTGGACTTTTTGACTAAAACCGAAATCCGATTCCGGAAGTGACTTGAAGATTATGATGCGTTTCTCGTGGTCGTGTAACGATTTGATTCCTCAATGAGAAACCCTGGGCAGAAACTTCGCCGTAACGTATTATCGTGTCGCCTATATCAAATCGGGCCATCCACCGGCGCGAGATATAAAACTCCACCACTCCGCCGATATCGATTGAGGGATAAAGCTTCTTCGCAACTCGAAACTCACCCACCGTTACTGGAATTATCTCGTTGAGAAATTGCACATTAAACGTCCGCGTGCTGACCAGTTCGTTGACTTTAGTAAACCCCACAAATCCTGGTCTGGCTTTGCCGAAGACACCCCATCTCTCAAACCGCTTGCCAACCTTTGCGCCAAACTGTCCCTGAAACATATGCCCTGATGGATTCGGCAAGGTCGTCAGGGCGCCGCCGGTCAGGTCGCGAGTGTAAAAGTTCATTTCTGCTTCCAACCCGATATTGTCAGTGACGTTGAAGGTGAACCTGCCGCCGAATCCCGGCTCTGTATGAATGAGGTCGTCGAAAAATATTATGGCACCTTGAGGCACCGCTGAAGGGGAGTCGACATTGAGCGTTGTAAATTGCGCTCCTACTTCAAATCGTGGTGGGTTTTCCTGCGCATCAACTGCTGTGTTACTGCCGCTCTCCTCACTCGGGAAATCCCCCAGACGAAAAGCGACGCCGGCAGTGAACTGAAAATTATGTTTGAATTTTGCCGGACGTGCGAGCTGCACAAACGGAGGATCGTTGGAAGTCAGCGGGAAAATAATATCGAAACGCGCTGGGTGACGAATAGCTGTATCGCCGGCTTCGAATCTCACCACGGTTCGTCGTGACGGATACAATTCCAAAACACCTCCCGCATCGATCGTGAAGAAATTCCTTCGCCCAACTTTGAAATTGAATGTCGGGAATCCATTGATCACAACCACGCTGTCTGGTGTTACAGACTCGACGTTGTCCACACTGATGAAGCCTGGCCGGACTTTCGCAAAGAGTCCGAACTTTTCAAAGCGCTTGCCAAGCTTTACTCCAAACTGAGCCTGTATAGCACCGCTATCAAAGGACGAAAGGATAAATTGTTTTTGAGGGAAGAAATTGATCTCAGCTTCCGCGGCTATGGACCGGTTGAAATTATAAGTGACCCTGCCGCCCACACCGGAACTGGTCACGTCACCCGGGAAATCAGGTGAAAAGAGCGTCAGCGATGATGTCTGCACGCCGATCTCGACTCTGTCTTTCTTGTCTTGTGCAGCAGCAACAGAAGCAAATGTGACGACGGCGAGAAGGAGGTAAATTGAGGTTTTCATTTGACGGCACCCTGATAAGGAATTTCACAGCTCTTGGCGAAAATAACCCATTTCCCCACCCCTGATCATAATTTCCCACAAACCAAGGCAAAAGATCAGAAATTCCCACGCCTGATCAGAGTTTTACATAATTTCAAGTACGCCGAAGGCGTTTATGGTGTTTGGCTAGAACTGGTCCAAAACGCTGCTTCCGGCCAGCGACGCTCGCGCTGGTAGAGTTCGTATCGTGTTTCAAGGTATGTAGAGAAGATGGCGGACAATGACTCGGCGTATTCACGGAAGTGTTTTTCATTCGGGTCGGAGAGATGAAGCGCGATGGCTTCAACGGCCCGTTGGGCGGTGTAGACCGCATTGGTGATTCCGTGAGAGGAAAGCGGGTCAAAGGCGATGGCAGCGTCGCCTGTTGCCAACCAGCATTTTCCGGCCAGCTGAGTCGCTCGCGAGGAGCCGGCGTCTCCACCGACCACTCTGATGGCATCCCCGCTGGTTAAGAAATTTCGCAGGTACGTAGTCTCGAAAAGAATTTCAGGCCAGCAGGAATAGTCCTTCAACTCCCTTTGGATGCCAACGCGCGGACGGCTGAAGAGCGACATCACCTGCATCTCATCGGACAGTTGCGAGACAATCCCCCAGCCGTGTTCAAACGACTCCACGAATACGCCGTGCTTTATTTTCGGATGCTCCCTGCGAGGCAGATGGCAACTGTAAGCAGTGAGTTGATCATACTCATCGCTAGCAACGTCTAGCAGCTTCAGGAGAGATCTGTTTCTCCCGGTGGCGTCCACGATGCATCTTCCACGGACCACAATGCCGTCTTGCAATTCCACCGCGACGCCTTGTTCCTCCAAACGGATCGCAGTCATCTTCTCAAAGCGGAGAATGTTTTCCGACGTCAGGCTTTCGAGATCTTGTTCCAGGGACTGTTTGTTGATCTTGAGCCCGTGCTGGAAAGGCGAGTGAGAGAAAAAATTGTGATCGGCGATGGCGGACCTTCCCCACGCGGAGTGATAGCCGTAAGTCCGGTGCAGGGAGTTGCTCTCAAAGAGATCCAACAGGCGCAGCGACTGAAGCAACCGTAAGGCAGACGGAGGCAAAGTTTCCCCCAACGCAAATTGCTTCCTCGCCGTCCTGCGATCCAACACGAGATGAGGGATGCCTTTGCGCTTCAGCAGCAAGGACACCACCAACCCGGCGATGCCCTTGCCCGCGATAATTACCTCTGTTTCCACGAACGTTACTCTTTGGAGTGATACGCCACGTAAACCCTGTTAGGTATGCCGTCAATGTGCAGGTCCAGCGCCCTGCCGGTAACCATGCCGATCTGATTCCATTCATAGACCATGTTGATAAGGCCGTTCATGTAACCACCTTCAGCGTGGTATCCGATGAATCCCGTGTTCGCGGTGTGCAGCCAGTCCTCGCGATTGGCGAAGATGTTTTTCTTGGTGTCATCGAGGATGTTTGGATCGAGCAGCTTGTGGTAGCTCGCCTGCGGCAGCACATGCACGGGCAGATTCGCCGCCCACCATGCGGGGATGGGATACTGCTTGTCCACATAGACAGCCTGGCAACTGCCCGCATCCGACTGCCACGGAATGCCCATCCATTTCGTGAGATCGCCGGGCGTGATCTTCCATAGCCAGTGCTTCTTGTGATTGGAATCCATCGACTCGCGGATGTCTTCGGAGCCCATCTGGAGGCCGAAGTCGTTATAGTAGATCTTCTTCTGCTCGTCTGGCGTTGCTGAGTTGATCCGTATCTCGCGCAAACCAAAGAGGCC
>Ga0207676_10003796_pt1 | contig 10683 bp, 10 predicted proteins | sample KBSSwiS72_FD_184307 | JGI IMG/M metagenome (GOLD analysis project Ga0207676, IMG submission 184307) | Switchgrass rhizosphere microbial communities from Kellogg Biological Station, Michigan, USA - KBS Switchgrass S7-2 (SPAdes) (version 2) | ecosystem: Host-associated > Plants > Roots >... | reverse complement strand
CCCATTCTCAACAACCGTGGGGCGACGCCCGACCCCGCGGGCCGCTCGTCAACCGGGATGGCCGACCACGTCGTCGCAACTGCGCCACCAGCGCTGGCCGCCGAACCCGCTTCCGGTGTTGGCGACGCGCGTCATATGCATGATGTCGCGCACCCGCACGGTCAGCGTGCCGCGGCCCATCGGCCCGTGGAAATCGGCCCAGCGTCCGGTGATCATGTCGCCGCTCCGGGTCCCCTGGAAGCGGTGCTGCCACGAGCGGCCGCCATCGCCGCTCATCGCCGTCCACCAGACCCGGCTGCCGCTTTCGTGAACGCTGTAGATCCCTCCGTCATTGCCGCGCCAGTGGCCGTTCAGCCCGTTGAACGAGCACATCGCCCCGGCCCGATCGGCCGCCGGCCCGAGGCCCGCGCCGACCGCCAGCGCCGCCGCGCCCGCCATGATGGTTGAAATCGTCCGCATTGCTCTCGCCCCTAGATGCAGGCTTTGCCCCACCGGGTGCCGCCGAAACCGCTCCCGGTGTTGGCCGTGCGCACCATGCTGAAGCCGCTGACGTTGAGGGTTAGCGTGCCGAGGCCGTTGATGCCGCGAACGTCGCGCCATCGACCGTTGATCGTGTTGCCGTTGCGGACGCCGTGGAACATGTGGGTCCAGCCCGCGCCGTTGGTCGTGCGGTCGAGGCCGACCCACACCACTTCGTTGCCGATCTGGCGGATGTAATAATCGCCCTGGTCGTTGCCGCGCCAATAGCCGGTGAGGCCGGGCGGTGGCGGGCAGGCCGCCGCGGCGGGCGCCGTCGGAATCAGCGCCGCGCCCGGAAGTGCGGTGAAGGCCAATAGCGCCAGGATTATGGGGATGCGGTTCGTCATCGCCGAACCCTCCGTATGAGGCCGGCCGCGGCTGAACAGGAGCCGCGGCCGGAAGCGATCCGGCACGGGGGCGCTATTACGCTTGTTTATTGATCAGTGCGAGTCCGATTCTGGTGGTGCAACCGACCTCCCCCATAGCCGTTTCTGCCGCGAACGGCGCGCCGGCCCGGGGGCGAGTCGACTCTTTCCTTCTTTCGCGGAATCATGGGCTTATGGCTGACGGGGGTAATCGGAGGCGGGGACGCAAGGCGGCGGCGCCGCTGCTGACCCGACCGCGTACGCCCGACGGCTATGCGCCGCTGGTCACCGCGGTCGGCGGCGAGATGGATTTCGCCAATATGCTGGCGATCGCCGACATCTTGCCGGTGATGGTCTGCTACGTCGATTCCGACCTCAAATACCGGTTCATCAACAAACCGCTCGCCGACTGGCTCGGCTGGGCGCGCAAGGACGTGCTCGGCAAGCATTTGAAGGCGGTGCTCGGCGCGGCGGCATTCGAGCAGCGGCAGCCGATGTACGAGAAGGCGCTGGCGGGCGAGCGCGTGTTCTTCGCCTCCGAATTCGATCACAAGGATCGCGGCCGGGTCGCGGTGCAGACCGATTACGTGCCCTGGGCCGACACGTCGGGGACCGTGCGCGGGATCATCATCGTCGTCCAGGACGTGACCGAGCAGCGCGACGCCGAGCGGGCGCTGCGCGAAAGTGAAGCGCGATTCCGGCGGATCGCCGATTCCGCGCCGGTGATGATGTGGGTTACCCGGCTCGACCGGGTCCGCGACTTCGTCAACGACGCTTATGCCGAATTTGCGTGCGGGCCGGGCTGCGACCGCGAGGAGGCGCGGACGCTCGACTGGCATGTGCGAATCCACTCCGACGATGTCGAGCGCATCGTCGCCGAAAGCATTGCCGGCGAGGCGTCGCTGCGGCCGTTCACGCTCGAGGGGCGCTATCAACGGCACGATGGCGAATATCGCTGGCTCAGAAGCGTGTCGCAGCCGCGGATCGGACCTGACGGCGCGCTCGCCGGCTTCATCGGGGTCGCCACCGACATCACGCTCGCCAAGGAAGCTGAGCTCGAGCTCCGCCGCCAGGTCGAGGAACAGACCCATGCCCTGGCCGCGAGCGAGGCGCAGTTCCGGGCGGTGTTCGAAGCGGCGCTCGAGGTCATGGTTCTGCTCGAGCCGGACGGGACCGTGCTCGCGGTCAACAACCGGCGCGAGATGTGGCGCCATCCGGAGCCCAAGGACGCGGTCGGGAAAAAACTGTGGGATGCGCCGACCATGACGGCCTACCCGCAGCACCGGGCGACCATGAAGAAGGGCATTGCCGCGGCCGCCTCGGGCAAGGTGTTCACCACCGAGGTGAAGATGGAGCGCGATGGGGTGCCGACGGCCTATCTCGACGTGTCGGTGCAGCCGGTGCGCGGGCCCGACGGGGCGATCCTCTATCTGCTGTTCGAAGCGCGCGACATCACCGACCTCAAGGCCGCCCAGGAGCAGCTTCGCCAGAGCCAGAAGATGGAAGCGCTGGGCCAGCTCACCGGGGGCATCGCGCACGACTTCAACAACCTGCTGACCGTCGTTGTCGGCGGGCTCGACATCATCGCCAAACGCGCCGACGACGACAAGCTCAAGCGCTATGCCGACAACGCGCTGGCGGCCGCCGAGCGCGGGGCGCGCCTCACCGGGCAATTGCTCGCCTTCAGCCGGGTCCAGCGGCTCGAGGTACGGCCGACCCACGTCGCGCCGCTGATCGAGAACATGCGGCCGCTGCTGCGCAACGTGCTCGGCCCCGGGATCACCAAGGAGTTCGACCTCGACCGGGAGATGCTGCCGGTGATGGCCGACCCGACCCAGCTCGAGGTCGCCGTCCTCAACCTCGCGATCAACGCCCGCGACGCGATGCCCGACGGCGGCGTCCTGCGCTTCTCCAGCCGCCGAATCTCCGTCGCCGACGACCCGGAGATCGAGGACGGCGAGTTCATCGAGCTGACCATCAGCGACACCGGCATCGGCATGACCGCGGATGTGGCCGCGCGCGCCTTCGAGCCCTTCTTCACCACCAAGGAGGTGGGCAAGGGCACCGGCCTCGGCTTGAGCATGGTCTATGGCATGGCCCGCCAGTCGGGCGGGACCGCGCGGCTCGAAAGCCTGGCCGGCGAGGGCACGGCGGTCAAGCTGCTGTTCCGGGCGGCCGAGGGCGACGCGGCCGCCGAGGTCGCCGGGACCGAGGAGGCGAAGGCCAGCGCCAAGCGCAAGCTGGCGAGTATCCTGGTGATCGACGACGACCCCGACGTCCGCCAGTTCATCGTCGCCACGCTCGAGGACCAGGGCTATCGCGTTCGCTCGGCGGCCGACGGCGAGCATGGCCTCAAGGAAGCCGCGCGCGAGAAGCCCGACCTCGTCATCCTCGACTTCATCATGCCCGGCCTAAGCGGCGCCGAGGTCGCCAACCGCCTGCTCGCCAAGCGGCCCGACCAGCCGATCCTGTTCGTGTCCGGCTACAGCGAGACGGAAGCTGTGCGCCGCGTCGCGCCCGACGCGCCCTTGCTCTCCAAGCCGTTCCGGGCGGAGGCGCTCGACAAAGCGGTGCGCAGCGCGCTCGCCCAGCGGGGGTGAACGAGACGGCCGGTCGAGCGTTGAGCCGGCGATGCTGCGCGGTTTTGCCTGTTTGCTGTTGTTCGGCGCGTCGTCGGCGATCGCGCAGCAGCAGGTCGCAACCGCGAGCGCCGCCGTCACCCCCCAGGCCCGATCGATCTTCGAGAAGGATTGGGTGCTGATGAACTGGGCGCTCAAATTCTACGACCGCGACCGCGACATCCTGCTCGAGCCGGGCGAAGCCGAAGCCGCCGCGCAGGCCTTCCGGACGATGGCCGACGCCGACGGCGACGGGCGGGTCACGACCCAGGAGTATCGCGCCGCCCGGGCGTTCATCCTCGCCCGTTATTGACCGTCAGCCGGCGACCAGTCGGTAGCCAATTCCCGGCTCGTTGATGATCAGCTCCGGTCGCGCTGGGACGCGCTCGAGCTTCTGCCGGAGCGAGCGGATCGCGACCCTCAAATATTCGGTCTGGTTCTGCTGGGCCGGCCCCCACGCCGTGCGCAGCAGGTGCTCGTGGGTCAGCACGCGCCCTGGCTGCCTGGCGAGCTCGGCGAGCACGGCATATTCCTTGGGCGTCAGATGGACGGGCTTGCCGTCCTTCGACACCGCGCGCTGGAACAGGTCGATGGTCACGCGGTCGGCCTGAACCGGCTGCTGGTCCGATCCAGGGCTGAGGTCGACGAGATTGGCGACGTAACGCTCCAGCTTCTGCGCTTCGGCGGCGATGGCCGAAAGCAGGGCCTTGTCGCCGAGGCCGCCGCGGCGCAGCTCGCGCACCGATCCGGCGATGGCCCTGATCGGCGGTTCGAGATCCTCGCCGATCAGCGACAGCAAGGCCGAGCGGACCCGGTCGCGCTCGCGCGTCGCAGCATGGTCGCGCGCCTGCTGGTCGAGCCGGGCGCGCTCGAGAGCGAGGGCGAGTTGGTCGAGCAGGTTGACCAGCAGGGGCAAGGCCGCCTCTTCGACCGGCGGAGCGCCGTCGTCGCGGGCCAGGCCGACGGCGGCGAGGATGGCGCCGTCCGCGCGGACCGCATGGAATACCCATTCGGCAGGCTGGGCCCGGTTGGTCCCGCGCCCGGCCGGCTCGCCCGACTCGAGGGTCAGGGCGGCCGCGGCGAGATCGCTCGGAGTCAGCCGGTTCCCCTCCGGCACTCCGGCGACGAGATGCGGCGTCGGTTCGCCCTTCACCAGCAAGGCATTGCAATCGAACAGCCGGTTCAGTTCGCCGCAGGCGATCTGCGCCAGCTCGCGCTCGGTGCCCGATGACAGCAGCCGGCGGGCGAAGCCGGCGATAGTCGCGTTGCGCTGCGCATGGGCCGCGGCGAGCCGTGCCTGGCCGCGGATTCCGGCGGCGAGGCGGCTGGTGACCAAGGCGACGAGCAGCAGCACGGCGACCGTCACCACATCGGTCACCCGATCCATCCGCAGCGTGTGGACCGGCGCGGTGAAGAAGAAATTGTAGGCGAGCGCCGCGCCGATCCCGGCGACCAGCCCGGGCCCGATGCCCCACAGCGCCGCGGCAGCGAGGACGGCGGGCAGATAGATCATGTCGACCGGCGCCGTGCCCCAGCGCGGCGCGATCCACAGGCCGATGAGCGTCGACATCGCGACCAGCGCGAGCGCGCCGGCATAGGCTTCGATGCCGGCCGCGACTGAGCGGCGGGGGAATGAAGTCTCCGTCATGCGCCGCTACCTGTGCCCGGATGGTCGTTTCGTCGAGACCCGCAAGTCCGTTTTTAACAATGCGGCAAGGTAGCCTCTCGGGAATTCACATAGAATCTTTATGCGGTCGGCCCCCAAATCGCGGCGATGGCCACCGCACTCTCGACCGCCGCGTTCGACGCGGACAATTCGCCCGCCCATCATGGGCCCAAGGACCGGCTGCCGACGCTGATGCTCGGTGCGATCGGCGTCGTCTACGGCGACATCGGCACGTCGCCGCTGTACACGATGAAGGAGAGCTTCCTTGGGCCGCATCCGATGGCGGTCGATCGGTTGCATATTTTCGGCGTGATCAGCCTGATCTTCTGGTCGCTGATGCTGATCGTCACGGTCAAATATGTGTTCGTTGCCATGCGCGCCGACAACAAGGGCGAGGGCGGCTCGTTCGCCCTGCTGTCACTGATCGCGCGCAATCTCGCCGGCAAGAAATGGACCGCAAGCCTGGTGATGATGGGCGTGCTCGCGACGTGCCTGTTCTACGGCGACGCCATGATCACGCCGGCGATCTCGGTCTTGTCCGCGGTCGAGGGGCTGACCGTGGTCGAGGCGCAGCTGCAGCCGCTCGTCATTCCGATCTCGATCGGCATCCTGGTCGGCCTGTTCCTGGTTCAGTCGCGCGGCACGGCCAAGGTTGGAGTGGTCTTCGGGCCCGTCGTTCTCGTCTATCTCGCCGCGCTTGCGGCGCTCGGGATCTCGAACATTCTGGTCCATCCGGAGATCCTCGGCGCGCTCAGTCCGCACTGGGCAATCAGCTTCTTCCTGTACAACCCCAAGCTCGCCTTCCTCGCGATGGGCTCGGTCTTCCTTGCGGTCACCGGCGCCGAGACGCTTTATGCGGACATGGGCCACTTTGGCCGCAAGGCGATCGGCTTCTCCTGGCTCGGCCTCGTCTATCCTTGCCTCATCCTCAACTACATGGGCCAGGGCTCGCTGCTGCTTGGCCATCCCGAAGCGGCGATCAATCCTTTCTACCTGATGGCACCGGAAAGCGCGCGGCTGCCGTTGGTCTTTCTTGCGACTGCGGCAACGATCATCGCCAGCCAGGCGGTGATCTCCGGCGCCTTCTCGGTCACCCACCAGGCCATCCAGCTCGGCTTCCTCCCGCGCCTGCGAACCGAGCACACCAGCGAAAAGGCTGCCGGGCAGATCTACATCCCGGCGGTCAATTGGGGATTGCTGGCGATGGTCATCATCCTCGTGCTCGGCTTCCGCGAATCCGGGCGCCTCGCCTCCGCTTATGGCATTGCCGTCACCGGGACGATGTTGATCACCACCATCATGCTCGGCTTCCTGGTGTTCCAGGTGTGGCGCTGGAACCGGTTCGTCGCGACCGGCGTCATCGGGCTGTTCCTGATCGTGGACGGCACCTACTTCGCGTCGAACATCACGAAAATCCCGGACGGCGGCTGGTTCCCGCTGCTGGTCGCGGCGATCAGCTTCACCGTGCTCACCACCTGGTCGACCGGTCGGCGGATCATGCGCGAGCGGCTTGAGGACAATGCCATCCCGCTGCCGGTGTTCATCAAGTCTGCGGCGAAATCGGTTCACCGGGTCAGGGGCACGTCGGTGTTCCTGTCGACCTCGGCCGACGTCGTGCCCGCCGCGCTGCTCCATAACCTCAAGCACAACCAGGTGCTGCACGAGCGCGTCCTCATCCTGCACGCGAAGATCGAGGAAGTGCCCCATGTGTCACCAGAGAAGCGCGTCGAGGTCCATCCGGCAGGCGACGGCTTCTTCCGCGTGATCCTGCATTATGGGTTCATGGAGGAGGTCGACATCCCGCGCGACCTCGCCGGCATTCAGGCGTGCGGCGAGCCGTTCAACATGATGAGCACCAGCTTCTTCCTCGGTCGGCAGAAGCTGATCGCGACCAAGGGACGCGGCGGAATGGCGCTGTGGCGCGAGCGGCTGTTCGCGTGGATGCTCAAGAGCTCGGAAAGCGCGATGGAGTTCTTCAAGCTCCCGACCAACCGCGTGGTAGAGCTCGGCAGCCAGCTGCAGATATGAGCCCGGCGGCCGTGGCCCTGCTGGCAGCGCAGAGCCTGACCGTCTGCGCCGACCGACCCGGCAAGGCCAGCCAGACGTGCATCGTCCCGGCCGGCCATGTCCAGCTCGAGGTCGGCCTCGCCGACTGGACCCTGGCAAAGGGCGGGCGCGAGCGCGATACCACCCTCACCCTCGGCCAGTTCGCACTCAAATACGGATTGACCGACCGATCCCATGTCGAACTCGACGTCACGCCGTGGGTGCGGGTGACGAGCCGCTCGAGCTCGGTGCACGATCGCAAGTCGGGCTTCGGCGACGTCCAGCTGGTCTACAAGCAGTTGCTGACCCCGCCCGACGCAAGGGTGCAGGTCGCCGTCTCGCCGTTCGTCAAGGCGCCGACCGCACGGCGCCCGATCGGCAACCGCAAATGGGAGGGCGGGCTCGTCGTTCCGATCCAATATGCGCTGCCCAAATCGACGCTGACCCTGTCGCTGACCCCGGAGGTCGATTGGGCGGCCGACGGCGATGGGCGCGGTCATCACGCGCTCGCGGCGAGCGTCGTCAATCTCGGCTGGCAAGCGACTCCCCAGCTCAACCTGTCGGCCGAGCTGTGGGGGCAGTGGAATCTCGACCCGGCCGGCACCGAGCGCCAGGTTTCGGCCGACATCGCCGCGTCCTGGCTCGCGACCAGCCGGGTGCAGCTCGATATCGGCGCGAACTTCGGCCTGAACCGGGCAACGCCCGACGCCGACCTCTATCTCGGCGTGTCCCGGCTGTTCTGACCAAGCCCAAAAGAAAGAGGAGTGCGGGGACGGGCCTGCACTCCTCCGGGAAGGTAATGGTAGTGACGTCGGCCTAGCAAAGGGCGAGCCCGACGCGAAGATATCGAAAGTTAGTGTTACGGCCGTGCATCGGTTATTCAGGGCGCGTGGGTGGAGGGCTTCAACTTTATTCGGGGCGGGTGATCGCGCTCGGGCGGCTGATGCTCGCGACACTGTTCATGGTCGCTCTGATGATCGACGTCAGCCAGCCGGTCCAGGCCCCGACCGAGACCTACGAGCTGCTCCTCCTCTATCAATTGTTCGCCGCGGTCATCGCGCTCGCGACGTGGAACAACTGGTGGCTCGACGCCAAGCTCGCCGGCCCGGCGCACGCTGTCGACATCGCCCTGTTCACGGTGCTGGTGTTCGTCACCGAGGGCTATACCAGCCCGTTCTTCGTCTTCTTCGTCTTCCTCCTTCTGTCCGCCGCCATCCGCTGGGGCTGGAAGGAGACGACTCTGACCGCGATCCTGGTCGCGATTCTCTATCTCGTCGCCGGCAATCTCGCGGCCTCGTCCGACACCCGCTTCCAGCTTTATCGGTTCATCGTCCGCGCCGGGCATTTGGTAATCCTGTCGCTGATCCTGATCTGGTTCGGAATTCATCAGTGGCGCACGCGCGGCCCGTCCGCAGCGGAAGAATTGCTCGCAGAGCCCCTGCCCGACCGCTCTCCGATCGAATCCGGCCTGTCGGCGGCGATGGACGCGTTAGGCGCACGGCACGGGGCATTCATCTGGCTCGAGGACGGAGGAGCGGCGAAATGCTTCGCCCGGAAGGACGGAGTGACCACCAGTTGCGAAGTCTGCTCGCAGCTCCTGGTGGCCCCGGTGCCGTTCATTTACGATTTTCCCAAGAACCGAAGCCTGACCCGGGATGCTGAACGCAACCTCGTCGGCGGCACGCCGAGGGATGAAATCGATACCGGCCTGTGCAGGGCACTCGATCTGGGCAAAGGCTTGGCGGTGCCGGTGCGGACCGGCGCCGGGGAGGGCCAAGTCTTCCTGGAAGGCATGCCGAGCCTGTCGATCGATCATCTCGACATCGGCGCGCAGCTCGCGGCCGATCTTGCCGCGCACATCCAGCGCCACGCGTTGATGATGGCGGCGGCGGACAGCGCCGAGGCGCGCTCGCGCATCGTCCTGGCGCGCGACCTTCACGACAGCGTCGTGCAGTTCCTGGCCGGCGCCGCCTTCCGCCTCGAGGCGATGAAGCGGTCCGAAGCATCGGGGCGGAAGCTCGAGCCGGAGCTCAACGAGTTGAAGCAGCTGATGATGCAGGAGCAAGGCGAGCTGCGGGCATTCATCACCGCGCTCCGCAGCGGCACCCAGGTGCCGTTCGCCGATGTCGTCCGCGACCTGCAGGCGCTGGCCGGCCGGCTGGCGCGGCAATGGGACATCGAATGCGAGGTGCTGGCCGCGCCGGCCGACATGATGGTCCCGACCGACCTCCACCTCGACGCGCATCAGCTGGTGCGCGAAGCGGTGGCCAACGCCGTTCGCCACGCCGGGGCCAAGTCGATGCGGATCGGCGTCGCTTCCTCGCGCCGCGAGGTCCGGCTCGACCTCGTCAATGACGGCAAGGCTTTCCCGCAAGCCGGCGGGGGGTTCCATCCGCCGCAGTCGCTCAAGGAACGGGTCGAGCGAGCCAATGGCGCGATCGAGGTATCGCGCGGCATGGACGTGACGAAGGTGTCGATTTCGCTGCCGATCGCGGGACGGGCGGCATGACCCGGATCCTGCTGGCCGACGACCATCCGATGATCCGCACGGCGATCGACGTGCTGCTGCGCGACACCCGCTACGAGCTCGCCGGAACCGCCGCCAACGGTCAGGAAGCGCTCGCCGAAGTGAGCCGGCTCGAGCCCGACATCCTGCTGCTCGACCTCGAAATGCCGCGGACCGGCGGGATGGACGTCATCCGCCGGCTGCGCGCCGGCAACTCGGCGCTGCGCATCATCATCCTCACCGCCGCGATCGACGATTCCTCGCTGATGGAGGCGCGGACCCTGCGCGTGCAGGGGATGGTGCTCAAGAATTCCGATCCTGCCTACCTACTGGAATGCCTCGACCGGGTCCGGTCGGGCGGCAGCTGGGTCGATCCCGAGCTCGAGACCCGGGCCCGGGAGCTTGAGGAGGCCTTCGGCGGGACCGCGCGGCCGGCGCTGGCCCCGCGCGAACGCGAGCTGATTCGCTACGTCCGCCAGGGCCTGCGCAACCGCGAAATCGCGAAGGAGCTCGGGGTCACCGAAGGCACGGTCAAAGTCTACCTTCACGCCATCTTCGAAAAGCTCGGCGTCAAGAACCGCACCGAGCTTGCGATCCGGGCCGACGAGCTCCTCACCGAAAGCTATTTGCGCAACTGAAGCGCCAAGCTCACAGCGCGTACGGAATCTCCTCGTTCTCGCAGCGCGGCCCGACGCGGATGAACGTCCCGCGCTCCACCTCGTGCTGGAAGAACGCCGGGCAATTTCGGTTCTCGATTGTCCAGCTGTCCACACCGGGCTTCCATTCGCGCGGGCTCGGACGGGGCTCGTACCGAGTGTCGATCTCGGACTCGCCGGGCAGCCGATAGTCACTGGCGCGCAGCGTGGTGTCGGACAGGATCAAAGCCAACAGCATGACGGTCATCTTGGATTCTCCTAGTGAGCGTGGCCGGCCGCGACCGCATGCTTGGGACGCGGGGCGAGC